>Ga0207695_10002286_pt1 | contig 28633 bp, 21 predicted proteins | sample KBSC54metaG_FD_184354 | JGI IMG/M metagenome (GOLD analysis project Ga0207695, IMG submission 184354) | Corn rhizosphere microbial communities from Kellogg Biological Station, Michigan, USA - KBS C5-4 metaG (SPAdes) (version 2) | ecosystem: Host-associated > Plants > Roots > Rhizosphere > Soil...
GCATCTTAAGTCAAACGGGAAGTTTGAAACCTAAGGAATCTCTGCAGAAGTTAGATCGTCATTCTGAACGGAGTCCGCGCAGTGAAGAATCCCGGGATTCTTGTATCTTAGCTTCATCGGATAAAGATGGAGGGAAACTTGGGCGCGGCAGGCCGCGGGATTCGAGGCCGGGCAAGGCCGCAGCGAAGCAGGGGTCGCCGCGCCCGCAAGCGCAGGTCGAAGCCCGTACAGTCGCCGGAGCCGCCGCCGGGCGAGTTCGCATGGCGCAAGAAGGGGTGTCGCCTGCAGCGCGGGGAGGTCTGATGGAGAGCACAGAGTGGGTCGGCATCGATGTCAGCAAGGCACGGCTCGATGTGGCGCTGGGCGCGCAGGGCGAGTTGTTCGAGGTCGCCAACGATCCGCGCGGCATCGCGGCGCTGATCGCGCGCCTGAGTCGCCATACGCTGGCGCGGGTGGTGGTCGAGGCCACGGGCGGCCTGGAGACCGCGCTGGTGGCGGAGCTGGGCGCAGCCGGCTTGCCGGTGGTAGTGGTCAATCCGCGCCAGGTGCGCGATTTCGCCCGCGCCACCGGACAACTGGCCAAGACCGACGCGCTCGACGCGCGGCTGCTGGCGCGGTTCGCCGAGCGCGTGCAACCGCCGCTGCGTGCGCTGCCCACGGCCGAGGAACGTGAACTGAAGGCGGTGGTGGCGCGCCGGCGCGACTTGGTCGAGATGCTCACCGCCGAACGCAACCGGCTCAGCAGCGCGCCCAAGGTCCTGCACCGGGAGATCACCGGGCACATCCGCTGGCTCGAGGCCCGGCTCAAGCAGCGCGACCGCGACCTCGACCGCCAATTGCGCGGCTCGTCACTGTGGCAGGAGAAAGAAGACCTGTTGCGCGGTGTGCCCGGAGTCGGTCCGGTGCTGAGCGCCACGCTGCTGGCGGACCTGCCCGAGTTGGGCCGGCTCGACCGCCGCGAGGTCGCCAAGCTCGCCGGGGTCGCGCCGCTTAACCATGACAGCGGCCGCCTGCGCGGCCTGCGCACGGTGTGGGGCGGGCGCGCGCCGGTGCGTGCGGCGCTCTATATGGCGACCCTCTCTGCGGTGCGCTTCAACCCGGTGCTCAAGGTCTTTTACCAGCGGCTGCGCAGCGCCGGTAAGCCGCCCAAGCTCGCGCTCACCGCCGCCATGCGCAAGCTCCTCGTGATCCTCAATGCCATGCTTAAACATCACACCCCCTGGAGTCCCCCATGCCCCGTCGCTCACTAGATTGCCGCGTTGCCCACAAGTCCACAGGCGGGATAACGCCCGCGATCCCGTTGCCTGTGGACCCTGTGGGCAACGCGCAGTGCTTGACTTCCAACACAGCCGCTTCACTTCGCAGACTCCGTTCAGAATGACGACCTGACTTTATGCAGGGGTTCCTTCGAGACCCGCGGCTGGTGACATCATCGGGGGCAGTCACGGCGGGCCTCTGGGGCGGAACCTTTCAGACGCGTCTATGGTCTGCGGATCTGACGAGGGTCTCTAGGTTTCGCACGAGCACAGCGAGTTGGTGTCCTTCGCGAACGACCACCTGCTGCCGTTCGAGGTCGAGGAGCACCTGGCCAACCTTTGCCCGCGAAGCGCCCACCAGGTCGGCCAGTTGTCTTTGGGTGAGAGTGATCCGGATGAGGAGTCCTCGAGTGTTTTGTACTCCAAATTCAAGAGCCAGTTCGAGCAGCGCTACGGCCACCCGTTCGAGCAGTCCGAGTCCCAGAAAGCTCGGATAGCGGCCCATCAGATACCCCAATCGGCCATTTCCGGTGTCCGCGACCCTCGCGTAATCAGCGGGAAGTATCCCCAAGCTTATCTTAATGAAACTCTCAGTAGAAACCTCCGCGACTCTGCAATCGCTGAGCGCGGTCCATTGAAAGTGGTGGTCGATTCCGCGAGGCATCAGGGGCATTCTGAAGATAACACCGGGAGACAGAATTGCGACTACCCGCGCGCGGAGCCCGTAGAGATGGCTGACTTCCGCAATGCCCGTTAACAGGATGTGAGTGCTGAGGCTAAGTTCACCTCGTTCCTCGAAGATGATGCCCTTGTGTTTTACGTTTTTCGCGGTCATCGAGTCGTCGAGACCCTTCAACTGTACTGACGAGAGCCACGATAATCCTTTCAGGCGGCCTAGTAGCTGAAGGTCGGAGAACTTTGAGGGTCGAGAGCGCACAACTCGCATCTTGCATCCATATTACCTTGTGCAAAAACGCGATTACTACAGCCGATTGTTACCTAGGTGCAAGATTTTGTTTGGCTTAGAACTTTATTAACCGCGGTTATGGAGAGCAAAAAACGATAATGGCAGAAAGTCAAGACTGAGCTAGTCCCGTTTTGGTGGATGGGCTTGAGTCAACTGCATAATTCCTGTGGCATGTCTCTTGCTTTTTTATCTCTGCCACTTTCCACGAGGAGTCTCAACAATGCCGCGAAAGCACATAGTGCCGAAAGAGCGTGACCTTCAACTTCTCAGTGGGCTGGAGGGCTTGTCGTGGGTATCACCCAAACAATTGCACCGCCTTGCGACTTCGCTTTCCTTTAGTAATTGCGGCCGTAACGACGTTATATTTAGTGAGATGGAAGAACGCGGGACGCAAGTCTGCATACTATTATCGGGCGTTGCACGGCTCACCTGCCTTAACAGCCGGAAAGAGCGCGTGTTGGTCACCCTCATCGCTCCTGGGGTCATTCCGGACCTCCCTTTTCTCATCCCCAAAATCGACTGTCGTTTCCAGTGCGATGCCTTTACCGACTGCAGAGTGGGTAGGATTAGATCACACGACTTTATGCAGATTGTCCTCGGAGTCCAGCTTCCTGATTTTCGAAAGCTTTCCGCAAACGCAGTCGCGCACTGGTCTCAGCTCCTTATGCGTTGCTCGAACTTATTTCGTTTCCGACTTCACGAACGACTGGCGATCACCTTGCTCCAGCTAGGTTCGGAATTTGGCGCCAGAGACCCTAGCGGACTTCTCCTCAGAGTTCCCCTGACAATCGAAGAGCTGGCCCAACTGGTAGGTGCGTCACGGCAAAAGACCGCCGAGCAGATGACCCAACTAGAGCATGAAGCTGTGATCATCCGACGAGGTCGGCAGGTCGTTTTGCGGCCAGATAGGCTAGAGGCTCTGGTGCAACGAGAGATGGCCTTCGATGAACTGCGGTGACTCAGCGCAATCGAGCGTCCAATTCTGAAAATGGAGCGATAACTACTTTCGGACGTGGCCCCGTGGAGTCACCCGCCCACTCCTCGGAGATCGATCTGCTCCGAATATCGAAGGCAGTCCGTTCCTTGACTTTGGAAGGGAAATGGAATTTTGAATTTGTGATGACGAAGCTCGGGTTGGCCGCTACAATCTCAATAGCGCACCGGAGATTTCCGGTCGCAGTCAATATCGTTTGTTCACGTTCAGAAAGACCTGCCTTGAACCGTCAGACATGGTCGCTGTGGTGATCGTTAGCCATCGCCGCAGGAAGTATTGTATCGAGGCAATCTGAGACGGCGTCCTGCTCGCGTTGGCAGTAAGATTGGGCGAGACGGAAACGTAGGTGTTTTCATTTATGTAGTGGCCGAGTCCGACCGACTCGCCGTTCACATTTACCCCGAGCGATGCGAGGCCTAATGATTCAGAGAGAGCCTGGCCCGCAGCCCCCGCCGCCATCGACTGCGCCTGGTGCTGTAGTGTGGCTTTTTGTCCCTGGCCAAGCTGGCTTGTCGTTGTACCAAAAAGAATGAGTGATAAAATATCCGTTTGAGCAAGCTGCGGCTGACTTTGCAGCTTGATTTCGGGCTTTGAGACTGTACCGGCAACGATCACGTCAACGGTATAATCTGAAACCGCGTACTGTGCGTCGATATTTAGATTTGGATCGATTTGAGTTCCGCCGGTGAAAAGGATGTGCCCGCTTGCGAGCGTAAAACGTTTGCTTTGAAACTGCAGCCATCCTCGGACGGTATCGATCTCTCCAACCACTGAAAGCGGACCGTCGCGGCGCTTATTGATAGCCACGCCGCCATCCAGTTCTACCGCTGCATTTTCATGGCGAATCCACGTGTTTCGGTGAATATTAACGTGCAAATTGATGGCCAGATTTTTGAAAGTTGCGTTGCTGGCGACCTGACCAGATGGCACACCGGGGGAGCGTGATGATGTCGTACCACCGGCCGGCGAGATCTGTTCACTGGGTCGAATGACAACGATCGTATCGTCCGGCGGAGGTGCCGAAGATCCGCTTAGAAAATCCAGGTCTGGATGAATAGTGGCATCGACGACCTCGATTTCTCCCTCGATATGCGGGGAGTCCGGGGTGCCGCTCGCATGAATCTCTCCGTTAATGTTTGCGTTGTACTGGCGGGTAGCGATCGCGGGCCAGTGATCAATTTGAAGAGCGGCGTTGATTGCGCCGGGTGAGTAGTTGCCGTGGAGCGCAATCGAGCCGCTGCCGCTGAGCCTTCCATTACCGGCTTTCGCGGACAATTCGGTAATCTCGACGCTGGTTGGCGAAGCTACCAGGCGCATCTCGAAATCGGTAACCGTCACGCCGAGCTGAACGAGGTTACCACCACCTCCGGTAACAGCTAAAGTCCCGTTGATTGCAGGACGCAACGGAGGTCCCGTCAGTGCGAGATCGGCTTGTAACAAGCCGGACGCATTTCTCAGCGTTCTCGGTGCAACGCCGCCAAACGGCGCGAGCCGTATGCCCGAAGTGTACAACCGCATTTTCTGATTGCTGCCGATCGTCGCAGCGAAGCTCTGAGCCCAGTTGAGGCTGACGGGAATATCTCCGGTGAGCCTAATCTGATGGTCCTGGTCCTGATCGAGTATCACATCCAGCGCCGCTGTTGACGGTTCGTAATCAACCGTCGCATTCAGATCGCCCAGCCTTTGGGAATTCATCGCCAGGCCGTTCACGCCCAGCTTTGCCTCGATCAATGGCGCGGTCGATGTCCCGCCTATCATTATTTCCGCGGAAAGATCGCCTGCGATTTGTTGCCCCGGCGGGATCAGCGGCCTGGCGACCGCAAGATCGATAGCGCGCGCGCGTAGTGCAACCTTCTGGGCGCCCGTCGGTGCGAGCGATGCGTCCAGCGTCAAGGAGCGAACACCGTTTACGAGCGCGAAACCCTGGACCGCGATGTGGTGCTCATCTTTGGTAAACTGCGCCGGCTGCGCTAGATGCCAGGTGCCGTCAGGTAGTTCCACGATCAACTGGTCGAGACTGCCGGCAATCTGATTGGGTTGATAAACGACCGTCGCCGCTAAACGGTGGGCATCGTTATTCTCGTCACGGACAGCCATTGCGATACTGATATGAGGCGGCTGCCCGCCATCCATCCGGGCATTCGCGGCAACGGCGCGCAATTTTGTTCCGTTGGCCTCGATCGCGGTAAATTGCGTGTTCGCGCGACCCCGCGGCCAGCCGCGCTGCCCTATTTTCTCAAAATCGTAGCTGGCGTGACCGCTGGCGACGCTCACATTCCATACGTGCAGCGATAGAAGGTCCAACTTTCCCTGCGCGCGCAGTGCGGCACCTTTTGTGCCGCGCAATGTCCCTGAGGCGGCGCCATCGAGGATCAGGCGGCCATCGCCAGTCGTTCCGGCCAGCTTGAGCCATGGAGCAATCTGGTCGGCGTGCAGACGGTAGAATAGTTGCGTTCCGGCGCCGGGCACGATCCCGACGCTGCCTTTGAGTCTGACGATGGCGCCTTGGCTCAGGATTTTCGCCTGGGAAATCTCGATCGCTCCAGCTTTAATTCGCGCTTGAATCGCGCTTTCGAGAGGAACACGCGCGATTACTGAACGGACCGCCTGAAAATCGATCCTGGCGTCGATTTTTTGCAGATCGCTGCCGCTTCCCTCAATGATCGTTCGGCTGTTGAGATCAGTTCGCGGTGCTGACTGCGAAACTCCGGCGGCGTTAAAATTTTTCGTCTCGATGGTGATGTGATATTGGGGATTCCCGAAGACAACAGCGGTGCCACCGAGATTCAGACGCCCTGGTCCAATCGTGAGATTTCCGTTGAATTGAACATTGCCCTTCTGCGCACCTCCAGTAAAATCGAAGTTCCCAACAATAAGATTCCCCACCCGCAGGGCCCGTGCGCTGATTTTTGCGTTCGCAACCAGGGCCTGAAGATCCAATCCTTCTCCTCGAGCATCGACCGATACATCCAGCATGCCGGCCAGCTTTTGCGGCAATGTCAACGCGCTCAAGTCGAGCCGAGCGAGTGAAAGCCCGCCATTGAAAGTCGGCGCTTTTTGCGTGAGATCGCCTTGAAGATTTGCCTCGAGCCGGGCGTTGCCTGCGGCTAGGTTAGCCTCCATGTGCAACGCGTTTGCGGTCCCTTTCAGGGTGATGCGTCCTTTCATATCCCTGCGCAGGGGATAGTTGTGGAGGATAGTCCGCAGATCGGGGGCAGCCAGCTTCTCGATCGTGACGGCCATGTCACTGTCCAACCTCTGCACGTTGTGAATGATGCCTGATATCGAAACCGCCGAGGTCCCAGTCGTGAGGCGGAGAGCATTGATTCTAACTTTCGCCGGACCATTCGCGCCGCTGTAGGACAGGGCCGCGTACAGATCCGTAGGCGGCATCCCCGGCGCGGCGACGCGAGTCCGCAGCTCGGTCAACTCGGCTTCCAGGCCGGCAGCTTTGATCGCTATACCAGCGTCGAGATCGGCTGCTTCAAAACGATAATGCGGGCCGCTAGCTCCTTGTGGGGCGAGATCGATGGCTCCGTTGCGAACCCCGAGCTTATCGAGATAGATGGCAAACGCGTTCGAACCCGAACTCGGGGCGGCTGGAGATTTCGAAGCCAGCGCCTCTATCAGGTTCCATTCACCGTCACTCTCGCGCTGGAGGTTAATCGCGGGATCGACGGCAGTGATTTCGATCCGCACTTCGTGCCACAACAACGGAATTAATGAATAGCCGAGCTCGATTTCCGGAATCCGAACGACTGTTGCGCCTCCATCTTTGATGGTCAGTTCATGAATTATGAGCGCACCCCAGATGGAGCTGTCGATCTCGCCCAGTGTTACCTGGCCACGGAAGGTGGTAGCCAGCAGATTGCTCGCCCGGTTTCTGAGAAGACGTCCAAAAGAGTCCGTGCGAATGTAGATTGCGCCCGCAACAATGACCATGACGGCAATCAGCACAACGGTCAGAAGTATCCGCCTGAGATATCGAACGAGACGATTCATCGCTCAGAAGTATTGCCCAATACTGAAATAAACCTGCAATGTGCTGTCGCCGCGCGGCTTCTCAGTAGGAAATCCGAGGTAGAAGTTGATCGGACCTACCGGAGAATTCATTCCCGCTGACGGACCATAGCCACACTGGAGAGCGTCGACGCGCAAATCATACGGTCGGGTCGCAACCTGACCGCAATCGAAGAACAGTGCTCCGTTGAACTTTCCAAAGAGCCGACGCCGCAATTCGACCGATCCTTCGATCAGGCTTAAGCCGCCCAACGGATCATTGCTGGCGCTCAAAGGGCCGATACGCCTCAGGCCATAGCCACGAACGCTACCCTCGCCACCCGAATAAAAGCGTTCTGATAAGGGAACATCGCCGATGGTGCCCAAGGTATCGGAGAGGCCGATCATTAGACGCGTCGCCAGCACCGTCTGCCATCCGACCGATTGATATTTCCTTGCTTCGCCGAGTGCACGCCAATAACGATAGTCGGCGCCAAGGCTGTGGTCCGAGAGATTACCCAGTAGGGAGATAATCTCTCCGCTCTGCGGATTAAAAGGGTCTTCAGTGTTATTGAAGGTCACACCGGCTGATGGACCGGATAGGATGCCGCTGCGTCGGAATCCACCAATCGCATTGATAGTCGAGGCATTAACCGAGTTGAACTTCATGTATTCGAGTCGCCATCCAGCGGACGCAGTGAGCGACGACGAAAGCTTATAGTCGAGATGGGGATCGAAGCCCGAAATATTACCCGTATAGGTTTGATAGATTTGCTGCTGCTGGGACGCCTCAAGGGTCAGGCTGGACTTTGGTCCGACAAAACGCGGCTGCAAAAGTTTGACGTCGAACATGCTGTTCACATTCGAATAAGTGGCAGTGGCCGAAAGCTGGCGCCCGCCGCCGACAAAATTGTAGTCGGTATATCCGATGGTCGCATTCAATTGCGTCTCGGTATTATAACCTGCTCCGGCGCTTAATGAATGCTTAGGTCCTTCATGGACCGAAATTGTAATCGGTACGACAGCCTGATCGCCCGGATGTTTATCCTGTTCGATATCGACCGCACTGAACAAGTTGAGTCCAACAATAGCGGACCGCGATGCTGCTAGCTTGCGCGAGTCAAACGACTCTCCCGACTTGTAGGTCAACTGCTCCTCGATAAGCTTCGGAGCAACTTTTTTGATGCCGGCGATTGTTGTGCTACCGAAAACGCAGCGGCCGCCCGGTTCGACGTCATATTGTATGCGCGCTTGAAGGGGCCCTACTTCGACCACCGCATGGCGCTGCACCTTGGCGTGGGCGTACGAATGAGTCGTATAGAGATTGATCAGGTCCTGAGCACTTGTCTGATAAGCATCCTGATCGAAAACGTCACCCTTCTTGAGCGGAAGCTTGAACGATCGATCCAGCTTGTGCGGCGAAGGAGAGCTGGTCGCGACCTTTATTTCAATCGTCTCGATTCTGATCGGCTTGCCCTCGGTAACGTTTATACGAGGCGTCACTTTGTCCTGGCTGAGAGTTAGATCGTAGGTAAGGTGCGCGTTGTAGTACCCATGCGCCTGGTAGAAACGCCGGATATGAGCCAAATCTTCTGTAAACGCTTGCGTATCGAAATCGGGAAGCGGCTTCCAGATCTGATACCAAGGCCGCTCTTTCGTCGTCATCACGGAGACCACCGCGTCACGTGAAAAGGCGTGTTCTCCCGAAAGTTCGATCTTCTCCAGCCTGTAATGATGTGAAGGGTGGAGATCGGCGATGTTGAGCCCCAACGCCAGCGTATTGCTGAACAGGAGTATGCCCACGATTGCAAAGATGATCGGGCCAGAAGAGGATCCTCGCAACTTGCCCGAGACGCCGTTTAGCCGAGATTCCCGTTCTGACTCTCCGATTCCAACTTCCCCTTTAGGCCGGACGGCCTTCCTCGGCAAGATTCCAGGCCAGTTTTGGTCCACGGTCTTTCCAGCGTAGCCGGGAGGTGCCGGTTTCGGGTCTCGTGGGCACGCGCCGCCCGGAAGTGCCGTTGTTCCAATCGATTCTGCAGACACTTCTCCCCCTCCCATTGAGTCAAAGGCCGGTGCAGACCTTTTCGACAGGCCGTCCAAATGCCAAACAGGTTGTCGCTTGCTCCCTCCGATGCTGGCCAGGGCGGCCAGTATTCGGCGCTTTCTGGCAGAGAGTTTAAGCCGTCCATCCAAACCTTCAACTGAAGGAACACGAGCGTTCGCCGGTTTCACTGTACGCTCAGGCCGGTGATTTACCGAAGGATGCCCTGCAGTGTCTGCAGCGGGCAGGGCCGGCCACTCGCTTTCGACTTCCTAAATTAATTTTTTAGCTTTTCCCGAGCATTGCTCCGTCGGCAAGGACCAGCAGCAATCACGACTTGCCGTCGCCCAAATTCGTCTGAATGAGATATCGACCAGCTGTCACTATGTCGGTATTGCCGAAAGCGCTGTGCTGATCCGGCGCGCCTACGCACGCCTCGAGGTTAAGCTCCGACCATCCTATGAGGCTTCGCTGCACAGTCCGAGCGGTCCGCGAATCTTCAAAGGCGCAGCTGGCGAGCAGGCATATGCAAGGTCTCGCACCTGCCGCGGATTAACTATCGCCGCACCGATTCCCGCAGCCACCAGGCCACTGGCGGCAGGGGTTTCGAGGCCACCTGTCGCTTCAAGAATCACAAAGTCAGCCCGCTTCAGCTGTCTCATTAACTCCCAAATTCCAACCTCATCATTAGCCGCTGAAAAGGCCGCGCCGGCGGACCCGATGAACACGTCGAGTGCCGCTTTGGCGAGGTCGATCCCGACAAACCGTCTCAGCTCGTCCATTTACCACCCTCCCTCAGCGTGGTTTGCCCCGCCTTGCGATCCGGGATTTTCTTTCCGCACAACCGTTCGGGCTAAGCGCCGGCGGCGGAACGGCGGCCCTCGCTGCTAGACGCGATCTTTCTCCCGATGGTGCATCGGCCTGCCGCCCCCACCAACTCTGATTCTTGTACCAGTCCGCCAACACGCAAGGCTCTCCGGATCTCGATCAGATCGCGTCAAAACTTGGCGCGTACTCCTCCTTATTAGACCCATGCGCAGATGTCGGGCCCCAAGGAAATCGTCACCAGCCGTGAACCTTGCACACACGTCCAATCGACCTCGATTCAGGTAGACGGTTTGTTGTCTATCGAGTGAACGAGGATTGGATAAGGATCGATGGGTATCCCTTTCCACCAAAATTTGTCAGCTCCAACTCGAAAAATCGCGAAATGCAAGTGAGGGGCATTGGGCGCGGCGTCCCCGGAGGACCCGACGTATCCGAGCACATCGCCCTTCGATACATGCTCTCCCTCGTACAGATGGCCGGCGTATTTATCGAGATGAGCATAGTAATAGCAGTATTCGCTGTTGTCATCGAACTCGTAGATCGTATTTCCTCCTGCTCTGCTGTGGAAAATCCTACGGATGGTGCCACGAATTACTGCATGCACTGGAGTCCCATGAGGGCGCATTATGTCGATCGCTTCATGACGGTGCCCATTGTGTAATTCGTTGAAGCTGTCTCGCAAATCAGAAACTTTCAGTCCGTCAATGAGGGCACTGATAGCTGTGGAAGAACTCATCTTTGGTGATACTTCATTACTGTCCATTGCTGTCGCAGCGGCGACAGCGGCAGTAAGAATTAGTCCAATCACAAAGGCCGCTGTTGGTGTGCGAGTGCTAGTTTGCAATGATTTTGAATTCTGCTTCCTCTTGAATCTAAAATGTCGCTCAGACATCGGTGGAATCTCTGACCATCTGAATAAAGAACTTTCTTAGCGTTTTCTGTACTTCTCTATGACTAATCCCGCGTAAGTTATCAGAGAGAATCGAAGCAACTGGCGCGCCATCGAACGATTGAGCAGGCTGCTGCATGCGTCGCTTCGAAATTGTTGAGTTTTCCCCCATCTCCTACACGACACCGGAACGTACTTCTTCCCGAGACGATCGCCGCGATTCGGAAACATCAAGCCATTCGAGCAAGGAGAGACCGAGATCCGCCACCGGGCCCAAGCGAGGTCGAAATGACCCAGTTTAATCAGTGTTTTTAAATTGATGAGAGCGTCAGATTTAGCAAATTGACAGCAATAACTGTCTAATTGTAATGATTTACGCTATTCAGCATAAGAATTCACCAAACCGCTGAAAATAGGCGAGTCTCTGATTCTTTGTTCGAGTGCCCTCATCTGATTGCGAAAGTTAAATACACCAAACGATGACGCTCGCACTTGACGGACACTCATTTTCCATTGCGATTTTGCCGCTGATGTGAGAATTGGCCTTACCCCCTGCAGGTATCCCACAGATGAGTTAGTGTCTGCCGGAAAGGAAGGCAGGCATGAAACGAGGACGGTTTGGCGAGGAACAGATCATCGGGATCTTGAAGGAGGCGGAGGGCGGGGCCAAGGTCAGCGAGCTCAGCCGGCGGCACGGGATCAGCGACGCGACCATCTACAACTGGCGCAGCCGATACGGCGGGCTGGAAGTCTCCGAGGTGCGGCGGATGCGGCAGTTGGAGGAAGAGAACCGGCGGCTGAAGTCGAGCGTGGCGGACCAGGTGTCAATAATCATCCGAAAGTCACCCACATTTATCATTTGAAACTCCCCCACCGGGTTTAGTTCTGTTGGGGGAGCGCGAGGGGGCCGCCCCCTCGCAGCTCCGTATAGAAGCCACCACGTTCACGCGTCTGCGGGGCTATCGAGTTTAGGTCTGAGCAGTCCGGCCTTGAGCTTCTCCTTGAGTCTGAAGCTTTCGCCTTTGATGTTGATAGTAATCGAATGGTGGAGCAGACGGTCGAGGATGGCGTTGGCGATGACCGGGTCGCCGAACACCTCGCCCCAGGCACCGAGACTCTGGTTGCTGGTGATGATGATCGAGCCGCGCTCATAGCGGCGCGAGACCAACTGGAAGAACAGGTTGGCGCCCTGGCGGTCGATCGGCAGATAGCCAATCTCGTCGATTATTAAAAGCTGCGGCTGACTGATGATCTTCAGCCGTTCCTCCAGTCGGCATCAGCCAAGGCCTTGCCGAGCATGGCGATCAGCGCGGTCGCACTGCTGAATAAGGTGCGCACGCCTTGCTCGCAGGCCTTCATGCCGAGCGCCACGGCCAGATGGCTCTTGCCCACGCCCGGCGGACCGAGGAACAAGACGTTATCGCCGCTCTCCATGTAGCGGCCAGTCGTCAGTTCCCGGATCTGCTTGGGATCGATCGAAGGCTGGAACTTGAAGTCGAAGCTCTCCAGGGTCTTCTGGAACGGGAAACGCGCCATCGCGATCCGCATCTGATGATGCTTCTGGGCCTTCGACCCGACCTCAAGCGAAAGCAGTTCGTCGAGGAACTCGGCGTAAGAAATTTCCTTTTTCGCCGCCTGCTCCAGGCGCGCGATGAGTTCGTTCTCGACCTGATAGAGCCGCAGCTGATGGCAGTGTTCGCGCAGGCGTTCGAGTTGCGGGGTGCTCATTGCGCGCCACCTCCTTCACCCTGGCTGGCGGCCTCGTAGAGCGCTAAATCCCGCGCCATTACTTCACCGAGCGGCCCGAAGTTCGGATCGAAACGCGGTGGCGACGGTGGTCCATTGCGCCGGCCGACGCGCAGCAGTCCGGCGTAATGCGCCGGCTCCATCAGCGCGCTGTGACGCGCGGCCTTCTGATGGCGTGCGACGAGCCGATCCTGGTGGAAGATCTCGTAATGGCCGGTACTCTCGTGGACACTGACGATCAGTCCCACGTATTCGACCGGCACTTAGTAGCGCGCCGCACCGACCGCCACCAGAGCGTCATTGGCCACGCGGCGCAGCCGCACCCGTTCGTAGCGATATGGCGGCCGGCTCCCCAGCGGTATCAACTGCTCGCTGGCGAAGCGATCGATCGGCCGTTCGTGCGTGGTCCCATGGATGCGCCGGTCGGCGACCTCGGCGCTCCAGCGCTCGAGCCAGCCGTTGAGTTCCTCCCACGAGGAGAAGCGCCGGCCTGCCAGCGCGTTGCGCTTGACGTACTTCACCCCGCTCTCGACCTTGCCCTTGGTGCGCGCCCGATATGGCTGGCAGGCCCGCGGCGTGAAACCGTAGTAGCGGGCAAAATCCTCGAACAACGGATGCCACAGCACCTTGTTCTCGCGACGCTCCAGCACCAGTGTGCGCGGATTATCGTACAGGCAGCTGAGCGTCACGCCACCAAAATGGCGAACCGCGCACTCGTGGCCGTCGAGCAGCGTGGCCAGCCGCTCGTTGCGGTATCCATGGGTAAACAAGCGCCGCGAATAGCCCAGCGTGAACACGAACAGGTGGACCGTCTCCGACTGTTCTCCGATCCAGACCTGGAGCTGACCGTAGTCGACCTGCGCCTGTTCGCCCGGCTCGGTCTCGAACCTCACCGTCGCGGCTTCCTGCAACGCCGGCGATCACGACGCGGCTTTAACAGGCGCTGCACCTGCTGGTAACTGCCGCTGAATCCCAGCGCCACCAGTTCCCGATGCAGCACCACTCCGTTCCAGCCCACTTCTGGCCCACGCCGCTCGATGAACTCGATGTACGGATCGATTGCGCGCGGCCGCTCGTCGCCTTGCCGCGGTTGCCAGCCGCCGATTCGCAGCCAGCGCCACACCGTCTTGCGATCCACCGCCAACTAACGCGCGATCTGTCGCGAGCTTTCGCCCCGCTCCCGCCGCGCCACTATCTCCCGCACCAGATCTGCGCGCACCATCTGCCCCTCCGCCGCTCCCATTACTCTCGGCGGAAAAGCTACTCCTTCCCTGTGCTCTTCCATCTTCTCCTCCTCCTCGGTCAGGCGGTGGAGTTTCAAATGATAATTACTGGGGGAGATTCACATGATTGCTGACACCAGGCGTTGGACATTCGAGCGCTGAAGGACGTGCTGGCAAAAAACGGCTACGGCCCGCGGTGAAACGGCAGATGGTGGCAGCGGCGATGGCCACGCATGGGCTGTCGCAGCGTCGCGCCTGCGGGCTGATCGAGATCACGCGACGCAGTTTCAAGCGTCCGCCGGTGCCGGATCGCGACCGGGAGTTGCGCGAGCGGCTCAAAGCACTGGCCGAGGAGCGGCGGCGTTGGGGCTGTCCGATGCTGTATCAGATGATCCGGCGGGAAGGCAGGCGCGTGAACCACAAGCGGGTCGAGCGGCTGTACCGGGAAGAAGGGCTGTCGCTGCGCCGCCGCCGGCGGCGCAAGCTGCTAAGCCATCTGCGGGTGGTGCGGCCACGGCCGACAGCGGCGAATCAAGCTTGGGCGCTCGATTTCGTTCACGACAGCCTGATGAGCGGCAGATGGTTCCGCGCGCTGACAGTGATCGATGAATGGAGCCGGGAGAGCCTGGCGATCGAGGTCGACCTGTCGCTTACCGGCCAACGCGTCACCAGAGTGTTGGACCGCTTGGCGATCGGGCGCGGCCTGCCAGCGGTGATTCAGTCCGACAACGGCCCGGAGTTCACCAGCCGCGCGCTCGACCAATGGACTTACGACTACCATGTACAACTGCAGTTCATCGAACCGGGCAAGCCGATCCAGAACGCTTTCATAGAGTCGTTCAACAGTCGACTGCGGGAGGAATGTCTCAACGAGCACGTCTTCGCGTCGCTCGACGACGCGCGCCACAAGATCGAGCACTGGCGAATCTCATACAACCGGGAGCGACCGCATTCGAGCCCGGGCTACCTGACGCCGGAGGAGTTCGCGGCCGCGGTGGAAGTAACAAGGAGCGCGGCCGCCGTGCGCACCGCTTGGCCAGCAAACCAAATGCTGGCCGGCGCGGGGCAAGGCGCGCCGGCCTCGGATCCAAAACCTGATAGTTTTTCGTCCGCAATGAAGGGCGGCCGGAAAAACTGTGATAAGAAACGCCACACTGGCGGAACAGTCACAATGAACCAAAACCCGGTGTCACTAACTTACGACTGGGATACCGAATGGGGTAAGGCCATGTTGATGAAAGGGTTGAATCACGAGCTTGGCGTGGTCGGATGACGGGGACGAAGTGAGTATTGGGGTTGTGGATCGGGTAGTTACCGGGGTGGCCTGGCAGGTACGGCTTGCTGGCGACTCGATTCATCCCGTCGGACAGAGCTTCGCGATCCTCAGCAGCTTGTAGGCGGCGCCGATCAGGTAGGCGGCGAAACTGGTCCGCTCGACGCCCCGATAGCGGGTGCGCCGGAAGTTGCCGACCGTCTTGATCCAGCCGAAGATCTCCTCGACCCGTTTGCGCGCTGGCTTACCGCGTAGCCCGGCCAATTGGTGGTGCGCAGGTCGAGTGCCGAGCCACCCCGCCGCCGTTCATTCTGGGCCACGTGGGGAGTGACATTGAGCGCGCGGCAGCTGGCCACGAACGCCGCCGTGTCGTAGCCCTTGTCGCCGGCCACCGTGATTCGGCGCGGCCCGCGAATCGCTTGGAGCATCTCCAGTCCTTGTTCGCATTCGGCCCGACCGCTGGCTTGACCCACGCGCAGATCGATCATTAATCCGTTGCGATTCTCCATCAGCACGCTTTCCGTGTAACAGAGCCTGGCCTCTTTGCCGGCGCCCTTCTTCGCCGGCCGCGCTTCGGGATCAGTCGTCGAGTGGTGGGTCGCGTTTTGGCGCCGCTCGCCGTGGAAGTCCACGCTCGGATTGCCCGGGTCATCCGGCGGCGTGCGATCGCTGCATTCCTCATCCTTGGGGCGAAAGCTCTTGAGCGACGCCCACGCCTCGATCAGCGTGCCGTCCACCGTAAAGTGCTCGTCGCTGGTCAGCTTCAGTTCGCGCGCCTCCGCCACCACGGTGCGGAAAAACTCGCCCGCCACGTCGTGCTCCAGCAAACGGCCCCGATTGCGGCTAAAGGTCGAGTGGTCGAAGCTTGGCTCGTCCCAGTTCAGGTCGAGAAACCAGCGGAACAAAAGATTGTAATCCAACTGCTCGCAGAACATCCGCTCACTGCGCACCGTATACAGCGCCCTCAACAGCGAGGCTTTCAACAGCCGCTCCGGCGGGATCGAGGGCCGGCCCACTTCACTGTACATCTGCTCGAACAGCGGCGAGAATTCTTTGAGCGCCACCTCGGCCAGCGCTTTGATCAGCCGGATCGGATGCTTTGCCGGTACCCGCTGCTCCGGACTCACCAACGTCAACATCGTGGCTTGTGGCCGATCGTATCCCCGCATCTTCCTCCGCCTCCTCAGCCCACCACCCCCATTTTTCAACTATACAGATGCTCCACCAGCCGTCGATCCAGTCGAAAAGGAATTTTTCAACATCTTGCTAAGACCAAGAATACCGAGATCCGATGGCATTGCGATTGCTGATTTAGACCATGAATGTTTTCGGATTCAGGAGGGTCAGCATCGTGAAAACGAAACGCATAGCGCTCGGCTTGATTACCGCACTCGCTTGCAGCTCGGTCGCAGGATGTTTATACAGCCATAAAGAAGTTAGAGAAGCGCCGGTACCGGCGGTGGCCACACCATCGGTGCCATCATTGACACGACAACCACCACAAAGAGCGATGACGGTGTAGTTCAACGGCAAAAAACAACGACTTATTCGTATCCCTGAACGGAAGCCAAGTTAATTAAGTAAAATGACAATCAGCACCGAAGAACTTCGTTCGTTAGCGGGAAGGTTCTTTGGAAATGGCTGGGCCAGCGAGCCGCTAAAGGTGAGCGTCTGGCGATGGCGAGATATTTGCCTCGCCCAATTTCGTGAACGATTCACCGTTCTGGCATGGGTCACCGTTCTGGCATGGGCTCGGCAGAAACCAGGTATTCAGGATAAGTATAGTAGATTTCTTGGTTATGAGCACCGTCCCATTTAAAGGAGACGGTACCACTTCTCGAGGGTCTTATATTCACCACACGATCGGCTAAGCTAGGTGTGTTGATCGGTCCTACCGGATGGCCTGCCCGTTGACACGGTGGATCGGAAGGCGCATCAGAAGTATACAGCGAAGATTCGCCAAGCAGAGTGGCTTGCTCAACTCTATCCCTACTGGTGTCTCTAGGGAACAATTGAGTAAATGTGATAAGGGCATGCAAACTTGTGCAAGCAACCGCCGGGTGAATGCGTTCATCCTGCGGAACGGAGGCCCAGAAATAGCCTCGGGGTTGCGATTGGGTCGCCCGGACGGAAGGGCACCCGCCAATGACGAACATCAGGATAAGAACGAGAGTCGGTCGCCAATGGTACTGCGATATGTATTTCGTGCGTCGCATTCTGACGAATTTCCTCACAAGCTGTCGCGCAAAGGGGCTCAGCGGACAAAAGCGCGAGCCTTTAATGGCATCGCGACTGACAACAGGTTCGAATGCAAACATTGAGCACTAAGGTTCACCGCGAAGGTCGCCAGCGCCTCCTGTCTGGATTTCGGACCCACAGCGGTTCTGCTGTATCGCAACGACAAGATCTGACCGATTGCGCTCGTGACGCTGAATTCGAAGCGCTCGATGCCGGATGCTCGAATCATTCATTCTGGATATGCAAGACCGGGTGCGAATAATCTTCTGCACCGGAGTAACCATCCTCTGATTCACCTCGACCGTCGTAGGTCAGCTCAATTAGCTGGCTGGTGAGTTTCTGTGAACGAGGAATGCGCAGAGCTATCTCGCGCGCGTCCTCGTCCTCAGCGCGGGCGAGTGTGATGTCACGCAGCTCGAGCAAGGACAAACCTGAATTAATCGCTATATCCATGGGATCGAAAGCGGGTCGAAGGTCGACGCAATATCGGCTTCCCTTGGCTGAGTACAACTCCTCCCCAGTATGCGTAGAAACCATTTTCACGTCCGCTCCAACCTGCCACGCTGAGACAAGAAAGGCATAGTACGCTTCATAGTGAACCACATCGCCATAGACCACAGCATCGACTCCGAGCCAGCCACCTAACGTCATCGGCGAAACCACGTCGAGTTTCTGCTTTGTATTTACTCCATGTGCCTTCAGCACCGCATCGACCTGAATTAAATTCGCTTCGAGGAATTCCCTTGAGGCGAGATAGCCATTCAGCGCGCGGCGCGTTCGATTGCCATCGGTCCACGCCCAATTTGCGCGCTGCTCGCTATTCCGAAATGTCAATGGGATCTTGTCGACCACGAAGTTGGCGTTCCCACGGTCCGAAAAAGGTAGCACCGCGATCCGGAGCGGAGCGACCTGTTCATAGTCCTCCGCTACATGTACATCGAGCCTACCAGGGTCGGCCTCTACCAAATGATCGAACCAGGTCTTCCGGCCATGGGTATCCATTCCGTATTCTTTTCCGAAGAATGTACGATTGTCATAGTTGGAACTGGAGCATCCGCCGAACACGATCACTGCGGCCAGCATCAGTCCAGTCTGCAGTAATTTCCGATAACTCCTCATAGATAATTCCTCATATGAGATGCTGTGACGACTGACATGAGAGATCTCCCACTTTAGGGAGTGCAATTTCCGATCCGACCGCGCGCCAAGTGCATTAATCATTCGAGCGCGCTGACGTCGAGTAAATATTGGTCAGTTAAGGACACGGTCAGAATAATACTGGCTGGAGCGTCCTTACATTGCTGGCCGAATGAGAGGAGGCGGCTGCTAGGCATAAATTTCGGCGGCATTAGATTGCGTATTCTAATGCAAGGGCTCCCAACCAGGGCTTCGCGATATTTCGTCCATGTGCGCCCATATAATGTGAGTCAGCGAGGAGAATGCACGATGACGACAAAAAAGAAGTACGGACCCAAAGCCGCGCAGAAGATTGAGCGCGCAATTCACGAAATGAAGCATGGTAAGTTGAAATCCGGGGTGTCAGGAAAAAAAGTCAAGAGTCGTAAGCAGGCTATCGCGATTGGGCCATCGGAAGCGCGAAACGAGGGCGGTAGAGTACCGAGCAAGCCAAAAGCCTGAACTTCAGCCAGCCCACAACTGAGGCTTCATCAGGATCGAAGGTACGGAGTTGTGTTCTGCGAGTACTCGTGCTCGCGACTGTTTTTTGTCATTTGCGCCCTTTGCCTGCGCGCAGATTGAGTCGCCGGCTACCAGTAGCGGCGGCCCGACGATGAAGGACGAGGTCAATGATACGGCGGTCACCGTCAAAGCGACGAGAGCGTTGACGAGTGATCCGACGACATCGGGTGCATCTGACGCAATACATGTTCAGACCAGTGATGGCGTGGTAACGCTGATAGGCGACGTAGCATCTCTGGCCGTCGCTGAGAATGCGCAGACGATCGTGGCAGATCTGGCCGGCGTGCACGATGTTGTCAACGATCTCAAATATCCGCGCTCTGCGCAAAGCGGAGAATCGATTCCACGCCAAGAGTAGTAGCGCCAGCGTATGCGGGCGCCGGCGGGACTCATTGATTAATGCCTTTTCTGCCGTCTGTCTGAAATGAATCCGCAAAATCGTATAGACAGGCGCCGACGGAATCTCGATCGTTAATCCGAGACAAGCTTAGCCATTGCCCGGAGACGGAATTTCGAACCAGAGGACTCCGAGCGGCGGCAGCGTAAGAGTCAGCGCAAAAGGAAGGCCATGTGACGGCGATGACTCGGTCCATACGCCGCCAGTGTTGCCTTGATTGCTGCCCCCGTAAACTTCGGCGTCAGAGTTGAGAATTTCTTCGTAATAGCCACTCTCCGGCACTCCAAGCCGGTAGCCTGATCGTACCAGCGGTGAGAAGTTGCATATGCAGAGGATGCTGCGATTGGTCGACGGCGCGGTGCGGATGAACGCAATGACGTTATCGTCTGTATTGTTCGCGTCGATCCATTGGAAGCCGCGCGGGTCACAGTCACCCTCGTGCAGCGCGGATTCGCTCCGATACAGACGGTTCAAATCGCGCACGAGAGTTTGGAGTCCGCGATGTTCGGTGCCGTCGGCGTCGAGGAGATGCCAGTCAAGGCTATCGTCGTGATTCCACTCATTCCACTGTCCGAATTCGCTTCCCATAAAGAGCATTTTCTTCCCCGAGCGCGCCCACATATATGCATAAAGCGCCCGCAAGTTTGCGAATTGCTGCCAGCGGTCCCCGGGCATCTTAGAGAGTAGTGAACGCTTGCCGTGAACGACTTCATCGTGCGAAAGCGGCAGCACAAAATTCTCTGTCCAGGCATAGAGCAGGCCGAAGGTGAGGTTGCGGTGATGGAAACGTCGATGGACCGGATCCTTGGAGAAGTATTCGAGCGTGTCGTGCATCCAGCCCATATCCCATTTGAATCCGAAGCCAAGACCACCGACATACAGCGGCCGGCTCACCGCGGGCCATGCAGTAGATTCCTCGGCGATCATTAGAACGCCCGGATGTCGCGCGTAGATGTGCTCATTCAGCGTACGGATGAAGGAGACGGCTTCGAGGTTTTCGCGACCGCCATGAACATTAGGAACCCATTCGCCGTCGGCACGGGCATAATCGAGATAGAGCATCGAGGAAACTGCGTCGACGCGTATGCCATCGACCTGAAACTCGGAGAGCCAATAGTTCGCACTTGAGAGCAGAAAGGCGCGGACTTCCTCGCGACCAAAGTTGAAGATGTAGGTATCCCATTCAGGATGATGGCCGAGGCGTGCATCGAGGTGTTCATAGAGCGCAGTACCATCAAAGCGGCCTAGACTCCACGCATCGGTTGGAAAGTGCGCGGGAACCCAGTCAAGAATCACTCCGATACCGCGGTGGTGGAGTTGATCCACGAGATAGCGGAAGTCATCGGGAGTACCATAGCGTGAGGTGGGTGCAAAATAACCCGTTGTTTGATAGCCCCAGGAGCCGGTGAATGGATGCTCCATTACGGGCATGAGCTCGACATGCGTGAAGCCCATATCGACGAGGTAATCACCAAGTTGATCAGCGAACTCACGATAATTAAGAGGACGATTGCCGTCCTCGGGTACTCGACGCCATGACCCGAGATGGACTTCGTAGATCGAAATCGGCGAACACAGCGGTTCGTGCGCGGCGCGAGCGTTTATCCAGTCAGCGTCTGTGTATGGAGCGGACGGACGATAGGCGACTGATGCGGTTCGCGGCGGCACTTCAGTTGCCGTCGCAAAGGGATCGGCCTTCAGCATACCTGCACCATTGCGCGTGCGAATCTCATATTTGTAGAGCACGCCTGGGGAGAGATCGGGGACGAACAGTTGCCAAACACCCGAGGTTCCAAGGGTGCGCAACATATGCAGTCGGCCGTCCCAGTCGTTGAAATCACCCACGACGCTGACACCAGCAGCGTTCGGTGCCCAGACCGAGAATACGATCCCAGCGACACCGTCAATTTCGTGCGGTCGCGCGCCCAGATGTTCCCATGCGCGCGCGTGGCTGCCTTCAGCCCACAGGTAGGTATCGAGAGCGCTGGGCGTCGGCATAAAGGCATAGGGTTGGTGGATCGTAAACACATTGCCGCCGGGATATCGGACTTCGAGACGGTACTTGAAAACCTCTCGCCGGTCTGACAGCAACAGATCGAACAGGCCGGTCTCATGGCGCACCATCGAACGACGGTCGTCGTCATCGATCAACACAAATACCGCTTCGGCATCAGGGAGATAGGCACGAACAATCACACCACGATCGGTTTGGTGGGGACCGAGGATCGAGTGAGGATCATGGTGGCGCAGAGCGAGCAAACGCGCAATCTCGCTGCGTTCGACGCCGGTGATATCGCCGTTCATCTGAGTGGTCCATGCGGCAAACGCTTCTCTGTAAACGTGTTCGCAATCTCATGCTTCATTGTCGATGTATTCGAGTTCACAATTAAACAATTAGACATTCATGAAGAGAGCAAAACTATATCTCGTGTTCGGCTACCTCGATTCCGAGAAGCTCCTCGATTCCGGCGAGCGGGACGCGCAACCAATCGGGACGATTGTTGAGCTCATAGCCGAGTTCATAGACCGCCTTTTCCATCTGGAACGCTTTGATCAGAACGCGCATCTCATCAGGGCTGCGAGGCATGAAGGGCGCATTGCCGGCGACGGCTGCGTATTCCTTGAAAAACGCCCAAGACGACCAGGCTTGCCAAAGCCGCGCCCAAGCCGACATCTGCCCGTCCATCGCGCTCATAGGGTCTCGCTGGGAAAGTGCGGCCTTGGCGGCGAAGGCGGCGTAAGAGAATGAACGCAGCATACCGGCGACGTCGCGTAATGCAGAGCGTTTCCGTTTGCGCTCAGGGAGCGATAGTGCGGGCTCGCCTTCAAAGTCGATGATAACAAAATCCTTGCCGGCGTTGAGCAATTGACCCAGATGGAGGTCGCCGTGCGTGCGCATTCGGGCTGCGGTTACGCGGTGTTTGAGGAATGCCTCGAAACATCCAGTAATACTTGCCTGATGGTCCGGCAAGCGTTGGGCGAGTTTGCGAATGTCTTTGGGCAGTACGGCGAGACGCGCATTGAGTTGGCGCATCACCGCGCTTTGAAGATTTCGCATCGATTGGTAGGCCGAGCGCTGGTAGAGGGCCGTATATGGCTCAGGGGCGAAATCTGCGGCGTCGGCATCCGAGATGAGGGCCAGATGCAGTTCAGCCACACGCCGGCCCATGAGTCCTGCAGCTTCAAGATAAGGGCCTAGTAGTTGATGGGTTTCCAGATCGGGCCCATCGAGGGCAATGAGATCGATGAGATCGCCGGGCGGAACGATCGGGTTCGCGCCGGGCTCAGCAACGACGCGCTCGAAATAGAGTCCGAGCTCGTGCAGTGTGAATTCCCACGCGTCACCGTGATTCGCCACGAAGCCCTGCAGAATAGCGAGGGTGCGGGCTTCCGTCCGTCCTGAACAGTATTCGATTGCGCCCGCAATGGGAGCGGTGTGCGCGAATCCCCGGTCGGTCAAAAAGCGGCCGACCTCGAGATCGGGGTTAATGCCTGAATCCAGACGGCGAAAGAGTTTCAATATCAGATGGTTGCCGAATGCGATTGAGGTATTACTCTGTTCGCCACGCAGCATGCGTGGTTCGTCACTTTGGTCGCAGGCTCGATACGCGGGGGATGGAGAAGTACGAATCTCTCCGGCACAGCTCTTGAAGCGACGGTGCCGCTCCATACTGTTCCGTAATGCAATGGCAAAATTTGGCTCGCCCGATGCATCATAGAGGATGCCTACCATGGCCTCGCCATCGGCGCTGTAACTGACGTCCGCGATCACGCGATCGGGCCACAGATTTCTGATCTCTTCGGCATGCTCTCTCAATGCGAGCGCAATTGGTAAAACGTAGATTTCCGCTTCACCGTCGGTGAATGCGACGTTAACGAGTAGAATGCAACTGTTGCCATGGAAATTGGGAAGCGAGATCGAATCGGCGATGCTGGTTGATTTGATTCGGCGCGCCTTGCTGCGGAACCATCGACAATGCGGCAGATAAGCTATCAGAGCGCGCTCGATATACACACGTGAGACACCGGTGAGGAATCCTTCGAACGAATTGCGCATGGGCAGTGAAGGCGGCTTGTAGGCAGGAAGTCCGGGCGCCGCGTCGTTCATCTGCGGCTCGAGCGAAAACCACAGAAACATATGCGGTCCGAGCGTGAGCAAATAGGGCAGATCGCCGATCGGCGGAAACGGGTTGCGACCGAACAATTCAATCGGTGCCATTCCCTTAAATTCGGCGAGATTCAGTTCGACATACTGGACGAATCTCGAGAGATTGGCCACGATCAGCACTCGCTCGTCAGCGTATCTTCGAATGTAGGCAATGACGTGGGGGTTTTCGGGATTGAGAAAATCGATTGCGCCACGGCCAAAAGACTTGAATTGCCTGCGCAACGCGATGATGCGGCGCATCCACCACAACAGCGAGTGATTATTCCCTTCCTGCGCTTCAACATTGACGGTCTGGTAGTGATATTCGTAATCAATGACAACAGGCAGTATGAGACGCTGCGGATTGGCGATTGAGAAGCCAGCGTTACGGTCGGCCGACCATTGCATTGGGGTCCGCACACCGTCGCGGTCACCGAGAAAGATGTTGTCGCCCATCCCGATTTCGTCGCCATAATAGATGACCGGCGTGCCGGGCAATGAGAAGAGCAGGCCTACGTTAAGCTCGATGCCGCGTCGATGATTGCCGAGCAGAGGGGCCAGCCGCCGCCTGATGCCGAGATTGAGTCGCATCCGACCTTCCTGCGCGTATGCGCGATACATGTAATCGCGTTCCTCGTCGGTCACCATTTCGAGCGTGAGTTCGTCGTGATTGCGGAGAAAGAGAGCCCATTGGCTAGCGTCGTCGATTGGCGGAGTCTGTGCCCAGATGTCGGTTATTGGGAAGCGATTCTCCATCCGCATCGCCATGAACATCCGCGGCATCAATGGGAAATGGAACGCCATTTGGCATTCCCGGCCGCCAGCCAGATAGTTCACGGCATCCTCGGGCCATTGGTTTGCTTCCGCCAGCAGCATACGGTTGGGGAAGTAGCGATCGACATGGTGGCGAACTTCGGCCAAAAAGGCGTGTGTCTCCGGCAGGTTCTCGCAACTAGTGCTTTCTCGCTCGAACAAATACGGGACGGCATCCAAGCGAAGCCCATCAACCCCCGTCCTTAGCCAAAAATCGATGACCTTCAGCATCACCTTACGAACGGCCGGATTATCGAAGTTCAAATCAGGTTGATGGCTGAAAAAGCGGTGCCAATAATGGGCTTTGGCGACAGGATCCCAAGACCAGTTGGAAATTTCGAAATCCTGGAAGATGACGCGGGCATCGCTATATTTGTCGGGCGTGTCACTCCAGACATAGTAGTCACGTTGCGCGCTGCCTGATGCGGCGTGGCGTGCACGTTGGAACCACGGATGTTGATCAGATGTGTGGTTCATTACTAATTCAGTAATTACGCGGAGACCGCGGCGATGCGCTTCCTTGAGGAAAGTACGAAAGTCATCGAGCGTCCCGCAGTCCGGATGGACGCCCACATAGTCTGAAATATCATACCCGTCGTCGCGCTGGGGCGAAGGATAAAAGGGCAATAGCCAGAGTGCAGAAACGCCAAGACGCTGGAGGTAATCGAGCTTGCTGGTAAGACCATTAAAGTCGCCGATACCGTCGCCGTTTCCGTCATAGAATGAGCGGACGCGGACTTCGTAAATGATTACGTCCTTGTACCATTGAGGATCGTCATCGAATCCACGGGCGATTGCAGCAACGCGGTTCCTGCTCATGGTTTCGTCTCCACGCGCAGGATATGCGCAGGCTCAACTCGCGGATCCAAACGAATGTAGTTTCTATCACTCCAATCGTAACTGAGGCCTGTGAGCAGATCGGTTACCCGATAGCCCTGCCCAGAAGCGCGGCGGGTGACATCGGTCGGCACGAAAGCCGTGCAATGATGGGGATTGTGCGAGTCGAGATTTACCGCAACCAGAATGATATTAGAGTGGTCGACGGATTCCTTGGAATAGAAGATTATCTGGTCGTTGTCGGTCGGCAAGAAGCGTAGGTTGGCTAATTGCTGAAGAGCCCGATTTTCCCGACGAATCACATTGATGCGCGCTACGAACTCGCGAATATTATGTTGGCAATTCCAGTCACGCGTTTTGATTTCATACTTCTCGGAGTTAAGGTATTCTTCAGTGCCGGAAATCGCTTCATTCTCGCAAAGTTCATATCCGCTGTAGATTCCGTACGACGGCGAGAGCGTGGCCGCCAATACCAGTCGAGTCTTGAATGCGGGCTGGCCGCCAGTCTGCAGCACCTGCGGTAATATATCAGGAGTGTTAGCAAAGAAGTTAGGGCGAAAGTAGTCGACCATGTTGGTCTGCGTGAGCTCGGTCAGATACTCGGTCAATTCAGCTTTAGTATTGCGCCATGTGAAATAAGTATAGGACTGCGTAAACCCAGCTTTGGCCAGCACTTTCATCAATTTGGGTGTTGTAAAGGCTTCGGCCAGAAATATGACCTCGGGATGTTGCTTATTTACATTAGCGATTAGCCAATGCCAGAAGGCAACGGGCTTGGTGTGTGGATTGTCCACGCGGAAGATCTTGACGCCGTGTCCGACCCAAAACAGAAGCACCTCGTGGAGCGCTTTTGCTAGTGCCTCCTGATCAGGGCAGTCGAAATTGATTGGATAAATGTCCTGATATTGCTTGGGAGGATTTTCAGCATGCTTAATGCTGCCGTCGGGTCGCCGTCGAAACCATTCGGGATGCTGGGTAACCCACGGGTGATCGGGAGAACATTGGACCGCAAAATCGAGCGCGACTTCGAGCCCGAGGCGCCCGGCGACCGTGACGAAGTGATCAAAGTCGGCGATCGAACCGAGCTTAGGCTCGATCGCCGTATGGCCTCCAGCGGAGCTTCCAATCGCCCATGGGCTACCGGGACTATCGGTCGCTGCGATGAGCGAGTTGTTCGGCCCCTTGCGACAAGTCTCGCCGATTGGATGGATCGGGGGAAGATACACAACATCGAAGCCCATATCACTTATGTCGGGTAGTCGAGCCTCCGCTTCTCGCAGGGTGGCATGCTGCGCGGGTTGGGTGCCTTGGGAGCGGGGGAAGAGTTCGTACCAGGCCCCGAAGCAGGCTAGAGGCCGGTCGGCGATGATGGAAGAGGTGCTATCATATTTGACCGCATCCGCGCGTTCCTCATTCCTTTGCGCCGCGGCCGCGAGTTCTGAAGCGGAAACATGTATGATCAAATCACGCGAAGTCTGTGGTGCGCGAAGCAGCGCAATATACTTGACGATCAGGCTGCGATCGTCAGTGCTGGCCCGCCTTTGCATATTTTCCAACAGCGCTATTCCTTCCGCGAGGTCAGAAGCGACGTCTAGGTTCGCCGCAGCCTTCTTCAGGAAATATTCGCGCCAGGAGATGAAGAGCCGTGTCCAAGCCTCGATTACGAACTCATATCGTGTATTTTCGGCGAGGGGAAATTCTCCGCGCCAACGATCATTGCCGATCGAAGCCATTGGCACTTCGGCAAAGTTTTCATCTTGCCAACGGCGCCATTTAATAACGGCCCCTACCGCGTCTGGTCCATTACCGAAGATATCCGCCTCGACTTCGCAAGTTTCTCCGGTGATGCGCTTAATTGGATAGCGTCCGCTTTCCATCGTTGGTGTTACCGATTCGATTATGATGCGTCTGAATAGTCTCTTGCGCTCAGTGAATGTATCCAGTGTTGGGGCACCAGAATCCTCGGTAGGTCGCCCCCAAAACATCGTGACGATGCGCGCGGAGATAGGGACATTTTTAGAAAGTCTACGTAAGGTGGAAGCGCTGGAGCGAATGACCGCCATAACTGTCGAACCGCGCGGTGAAGTTCAAGAGTCGGTTACTCGACGCGCCGGAACCGGGCACGCACTAGGCATGCGACGCGTTGCTGTAACTGCGTGTTTGGATTAAATAGCAATTGCGGGACCAAGTGGCTGTCTTCGGAATATGGCCTTTTCGGCGCTCGTTTCAGCAATGTTTTCAGACCTCTCGCGAGTGAAACCCCAATCCTGCACACCTCCGATTATCAAAGGCCGTCCTAGAGGTTCTTTTGAGGATCGGACACACTCGAATCGATGAGGCGTCCCGGCTGAAGCTAGGCCAAGACGTCTTATGCGACATCAGCGCTCCGCGTAAAGTGCGCGCTCGGGAGTTCACGAGGCCGGTTGTCATTAGTTCTGACATAGACTAACGAAAACTCGCTGCATTCTTTTGTGTCTTATGCAGCTACCCTTTCTGTCAGGTAGTGGAGTCGTGCCAATTGTATCGATTGCTGGGTTCAGCACAGCTACCCTGCTTTTGCTGGGCGGCCCTCCGGTTGTCTCATCCCCTCGAGCAAATGAAATTTCATTCTTTCAACCGAATGCGCTCCTGCTGACAAAGCGTCAGTGACATCGTTGCAATTTCTTTCGTGCTGAGAATCAGGACCCTTTCGATTGTTCATCCTCTCGAGAACGTTGGCGGTCTGAACCTTTCTTCCCATTCGTTTAATCCGCAAAGACAATGCCACCGCCGTTTAATCCGCAAGGACAAAGCCACCGCGGAGAAGATAGTGACAGTTTGTGTTCTTCCTTTGTGATGGACCGCTCGTTGCACACCACCGATCTCGATCCAGAATACGTTTGGAAATGACCTGTGAAAAGGTGAACCGCCATTCACATATCAGGTGGCTACACGTATTGCTTTAGCCAGTTCTCTATCGACCGACGTCGCTCTCCAGTGCGATGTTGAATCCTACCAACGAGCCTTTCTATGCTGTCTTTAGCCTGGGCGATGTCGTGCTCAGTTATTTGTTCTCTGTTTTGCTTGGTATCAGCTCCCATTTTCCGGAAGTGTTCTCCCATCTGATCGGAATCCATAAAACTCGCTCCTCTGAGTGTTTAGCCTTGGTAACGACATGGTCGCCGTGTGGATTAGTCATATGCAAGCCCAGGACCACTTTGCGGCGTAAAACTCTGGTACCCCCACGCCTTCATTCGTCAGTAACTCTTTCGCATTGCGCAATCCAAGTCTGAATGTTTTACGTG
>Ga0207695_10002290_pt1 | contig 28600 bp, 29 predicted proteins | sample KBSC54metaG_FD_184354 | JGI IMG/M metagenome (GOLD analysis project Ga0207695, IMG submission 184354) | Corn rhizosphere microbial communities from Kellogg Biological Station, Michigan, USA - KBS C5-4 metaG (SPAdes) (version 2) | ecosystem: Host-associated > Plants > Roots > Rhizosphere > Soil...
GAAAGGCAATACGATGCTGAACTATTTTGGCGTAGGCCCGGAGCTTATCCCCTGCTTACTGGAAAAGAATACACTGCGACGAGGGCTCTATTCTCCGGGAATGCATATTCCGATACTCATCGAAGACGAGGTCAACGAGATCCCGGATATTTACTACGTGCTCGCCTGGAACTTCAAAAAGGAAATTCTCGCTAGGAACAAGGACCTTGTCGAACGAGGCGTTGAGTTCTTTTTCCCCGTCGATCCCAAAGTTTCCGCATGAAAATTCTGGTCACTGGCGGATCGGGCTTTCTGGGAACTGCACTCACCTCCTTCCTGAGGGTCGGAGGACATGACGTCACCTCGTTTGGTTCGCGTGACTGTGATTTGACTGTTGCAGGAAGTTTGGAAAACGCCACCTCAGGCCCCTACGACCTAATCTTCCATCTTGCGGCGTGGACCCAAGCTGGTGATTTCTGCCTCCAACATCCCGGTGAGCAGTGGATTATCAACCAAAAACTAAATACCAATGTTCTCGACTATTGGGCAACGCTGCAACCGGGCGCGAAGCTCGTGTTTATGGGAACAAGCTGCGCGTATGCGCCCGGATCGGATCTTCGGGAAACCGATTTCATGCTCGGCGAACCCATCGACAGCCTCTACACCTACGCGATGACGAAGCGTATGCTCTATCAAGGCGCCCGCGCCTTGAATCTGCAATACGGCTTTAGATATCTCTGTGCCGTCCCATCGACGCTTTATGGGCCTGGCTATCATACAGACGGGCGGCAGATGCATTTCATTTTTGATCTTATCCGCAAGATTATTCGGGGCAGAGAGTTCGGTGAGGATGTTGTGCTTTGGGGCGATGGCAATCAGAGACGCGAAATTGTCTATGTGGACGACTTCGTCCGCATCCTGTGGCGCCTCTGCGAGACTCGCGACAACGATATTTTTAACATCGGCGCTGGAGAAGAGTTTACGATCCGGGCATTCGCCAACCAGATTTGCGAGATCGTAGGATACGATCCAAGTAAGATCCGGTACGACACAACCCGATATGTCGGCGCCTCGTCCAAATGTCTGAACGTGGATAAGGTGAAGTCCGCGGTATCTTATGATTTGACCCCTTTAAATGTGGGTCTGACAAAGGCGATCAACTGGTTTTACAACGCCAAGGCGTATGGAAATTGAGGATCCATGGCGGACCAGCCTCAATTTCACCTCTGTCGCCAGCGTCACCTCGCCATGCTTGATCGACTTATTAACAACATTCGTCCTGAGGAGGCTGCCCTGGCCCCATCAGCAGAGCGCAGTATCGGCTGAGTCGAGCTTCTTATGTCCAGAACACTCTATATCTTCGATCAGGGACTGAAGGGGCAAGGCGGTCATTATTACGAGTATGTCCGTTCTATAGTGGAGGCTGCACCGGCGGCTGGAATCCGGTGCGTCGTAGGATGTCATGAGCAGGCGGGTGACGGCAGTTTCGCTTCTTTCGAATTGCACCCGGTGTTCCGGGACGATGTATGGCCAAGTCTGGCAGGTGAAGATCAGCATTCCGACACGACCATAAACGGCGTTGGTGTCCGTTTTATCGAAGACTTGCATAAAGTGTTGAGAAAACACCCGGTCCAGCCGGGAGACATCGTTTTTCTGCCGAATATCGCAAAGCCGCACATTGTTGCCGCGGCAATGGTTGCCGAAGAGGTGGCATCGATGGGTGCGAGGACACACCTTATGTTCCGTTACCCCAGCTCGCATTTCCAAGGAGATACGGCTGCACAAGCCTTCCGCCGAATCGAGAAGGCGGCAGGAAAATATGAAGTATCATTGTGCACCGACAGCCACCGGCTTGCGGACAATCTCGCGTCGCTCACGTCTCTGCCTTTCGCGGTGTTTCCGATTCCCCACACATGGCAGGGGCAGGAGAATAGAAATTCAGACGGCCCGCTCCACTGCGTCAGCCTGGGCAATGCACGTGACGAAAAGGGAATGGCGGAAATCCTCGAAGCGGTGCGCCTCAGCTCGACTGAACCGTGGGGAAATCGACTTCGTTTCACCCTACAAGTGAACGACCCCTATCAGGTGCGGACGGCAATCGAGGCATTTCGGGCTGGCCCTGTTGATCCTCGCACGCTTCTTCTTGACCGACGACTCAATAGCGACGAATACGCCGCACTGCTTGGGAGCGCTGACGTTGTGCTCGTCCCATATTGGCGCTCCATCTATCGAGAACGGACCTCCGGCGTCTTTGTAGAAGCGCTGGTTGCGGGAAAGCTTGTTCTTTGCACTCGGGACACATGGATGAGCGACCTACTCGACCTGCACGGCGGCGGAGTCGTGGTCGATGACCGCTCCGGTATCGCGGTGTGTGAGGGCTTGCGCGAATTGATCGAAAGGCGGGTGGAGCTACAGCAGCGATCCCGTCAAGCCGCAGAACATTGGAAATCCGTGCATTGCCGGGAAAACTTTTTGGTTCACCTCGTCTGCGAGAATGCCCCACCAACAAATCAACTCTCCAAGCGGGGCAAGGCGGCCGTTATTTTTCCTTGGGGTGAGGCAATTTCGGGAAAGACCGGTGCGTCGCTGCGGCTCAAATATTTCGTCCGCTTTATGGAATCGGTCTATGACGAAGTCCGTATCCTCTTCACGGGTGGCGGAGAGGCGGGCGGTATAATTGGGAAAAGGTCGGTAGCCACACCCTCGCATTATTCTCAAGAGGCTCGGCAACTGCAGGAACAGCTAAAAGCGGTCTGCCGAATGATTGGGGCACCAGAAGATGATTGCTTCCACCTTTGGTACCATCTCTGGCCGGCGGCGGACGATCTCTTTGCATTGCGTTGCGAGGAAATGGTTCTGTGGGCCGACCATATTTACGTCGACTATACCTATTTCGTGCCTTTGATTGATAAGCTGACCCGGCAACATGGGAAGAGCTATACAGTTACCATGCATGATATCGTTTCCGATCAGTCCACCGGCACGCCCTTTCTGCATCACTCCATTCGAGCTTTGGAATTCGACGCTGCGAGAATGGCGCAGCGCGTAGTCTGCGTGAGTGAATCCGACCGTGCTATTTTAAAAGCCGGCGGCGTCGAAGCCGACGTAATTCCGCACGCGATCGATGTACATGAGGCTGTTTCAGCGTTCTCGTCAGAGGAAGCTTGCGCGATTCTCGAGGACCTTTACGACCTGCCTCTCGCGAAAAAGCGGCTCTGCTTCTTCGTCGGCAGCTTGTATCGTCCTAATATCGATGCCGCGAAAGCCATCGCCGATATGGCGCGACAATGTTTGGATGACTCTCGACTTGATGACGTGATTTTTGTTGTCGCAGGCAGTTGTATGGAGCCCTGCAGAACTGGGAATTTTGTAGCTCTTGGCATCATTGAAGATGCCGCCCTTTCGGCCTGCATGTCCTTGGCGGACGTCATTCTGGTTCCGCTGCTCAGCGGAACGGGAGTATCTCTCAAAACCGTAGAAGCGCTCGCCCGAGGCTCTCTTTTGCTCTCTACGTCGACAGGCGTGCGCGGTCTCGATGTAAAAGATGGAATCCACTGCTATCTTGAAGATGATCTGTCGCTCTTCCCCGAGCGAATTGTAGAGATTCTGATGGATCCGAAACGTTCTGAACACATGCGCAAGTCGGCACGTGATTTCGGGGCGAACTACGATTTTCGGCGGTTGATGCCGCGATACATTCCCGGAGCCGCGCCAGTGAACGAGTCGGAGTTAGATGAAGATTTGGCCGCACGTCGTGAGGATGCGATCAAAGGATTACTGCCCCGGCTTCGAAGAGCCGTGAAACTATCGCCACCGCTCGCGGCCTGGATGAAGGAGTACCAAGACGTGTCCGCCGTCACCGACAAGTCACCCTCTAACGGGCCACCGGTTCCAGGCGGCTGGCCCATCGTCCAGCCGGAAGATGTTTTGGAACTAGTTGGGTTCGACGCTAAATGGTATCGCGTGGCCTATCCTGACGTAGCGATGCTCGAAATGGACGCGGCGGAGCATTACATTTGGATTGGTCGTGCCCTGGGGCGCGCCCCCAACGCTAATCGAAAAAAAAAAGTGCTGAGTACAACCCCATAGAATTCCAGGGGTGGGAGAACGTCGGCGTTGGCAGGCGTTGGTTTCTGGCAGATCCGTCGCTGGTGAATGGTTCAGGGCATTGCGCAAGATACCTCCTTTCCGTTGCGACTGCCCTTCGGGGACGGGGAGAGCATGTGCGAATTCTTGGGAACCGCCGGCTTTCAGCGACCATGACGGAACTGATGAATTGCGAACCCGCCTTTAGTTTGCGCTGTGAGGAAACCCCCTTCATACCAGATGTGGACCCGACATCGTGGCAAGGGGTCCACCAATTGCGTAAACGACGAACTGAATTGCTTTGCGACGACTTGAATCGCGTCGCCCAGAGTCATGCGCTAGGCCCATCGGATATCCTGCTGATAAACAGCTTACGCCATTGGTCTCTCGAAGCTGTATTGGAGTGGCTGGAACGAACCGGTGCGGATCGAGCGCCAACGGTAATTTTGGTCCTCCATTACACGCCTTACCCTCAATCCTCCTTGGCTAATCCGGCTGCCGAGGCTTACAAAGAGGCCTTCTGCCGGATTGCCGACTCTCCCCTCGCCTCACGAATTGTCCTTTGCACCGATTCCGAGCGCCTTCGTACCGAATACCAGTCTCTCCATGACGTACCTATCGCCGTACTCCCTGTACCTCACTGCAGTGAGCCGCAGTTCGGCAGACGAAGGGACAACGGGGCACTGTCGATCGTCTTCGCTGGGGAGGCCCGAAGCGACAAAGGCTTCCATCTTCTGCCCTCCGCGATCCACGAAATCTTGAATGGCTCGCCCAAACCAGACATCGTCTTCAATATTCAAGCCTATGCTCCGGATGGCAACCAGCAGCCCCTGCCTTGGCCGTACCCTGCGGACGAAGAGGCAGTGCGTTTTATCCCGGAGCCGCTCCACGAAAAGGAATATGAAGCCTTTCTGGCAGGTGCGGACCTAATGCTCATCCCCTACCTCGAAAACCCATACAAGACACAGACTTCTGGTGTATACTGCGAAGCGGCGGCTTTTGGCATTCCTGTCGTGGTTCCGGCAGGAACATGGATGGCAGACCAGGTCGAAAAGAGTGGCGCCGGAGTGTTGTTCACACCAGGCGATGCGAGTTCGTTGGCTGAGGCCTGTCTTGAGGCGCTTCGGAACTACCCCTCTCTTCGAGAAGCGGCCACACAAGCAGCTAGCTCGTGGCGTTCATTCCACAACGCGCGGAACTTTGTTGCCTGTCTGGAAATGTTGCTCCAAAGCTTGCCAAACGTTCCTCAGACGTGAACGTGCTCACAACCGTTAGGACCGTCAACAATAGCAAGGGCAATGTCTTTGGCAAAATCGCACGGCTCCGCCGCGACTCGGGCTGGCTGGAGCGAGGTAGGAGTTTAGGGGGAGTTTGGCGCCCGAGTTGGAAGAGTTTGAACTGTGACGTGTGGAATAGTAGCCCAACACGACCCTGGCCTATTCGGCCGCCGATTGTCCGCAACGGACCATGCGGGCAAACCGTGTCTCTTTCTCGATCGTGACGGAGTCCTTGTTGAGGAGACGAATTACCTGCACCGTTGCGAAGATGTGATGTTGATTCCAGGTGCAGCGGAAGCCGTAGCTAAGGCCAACGAAATGGGTGTGGCGGTGGTGATGGTCACTAACCAGGCGGGAATCGGACGCGGCTATTACACTTGGGATGAGTTCGATCGCGTTCAGGCACATCCTGAAGCTCTGCGGCGCTTTTGGCGCAGGGTGGGATCTAGCCCTCGCTTGCGCCTACCATGGTGATGGTATCGCGCCATATAACCAAGATGGGCATTTTTGGCGGAAACCAGCTCCGGGAATGCTGTTGGAAGCAGCTCGGATCCTCAATATCGATCTCTCCCGATCACACATCGTCGGCGATACGCTCGCAGACTTGCAGGCTGGTGCCCAGGCCGGACTTCCCGGTGGTACCCTAGTGTTCACCGGTCACGGTGAACAGGAGTGGAAACGAAACGGAATATCGGGCTTCGCAGAATTTCAGGAGTCCGGATCCTTCACCCCGCAACTTGCACGAGATGCGGGAGAAGCTATAGGCCGATGGCTAGCGACACTCACTGCAAGAGCAGGTGCCGAGTGACGAACTCTTCAGCCTGGGAGACGGTTTCAGGAGTTCCGATGTCGATGAACGGAGCATCAAGCCGAGCTACCACATGGAGTCTCGCGCCGGCTTGAATCAATCGTGGGAAGACGTCGGTTTCGATACTGCATTTGCCTGATTGGAAATGCTGCCGTAGCAGGTCTCTTCGAAAGAGATACAGACCACCGTTGATGAGTCCGTGTCCCGGCACCTTCTCCACAAAGCCCTCTAATCTCCCATTACGGGAGACTTTGAGGCTGCCGTACCTTGCGGTGTCGGGAACTTCTACGCCAAGTACACCGCCGTCCAACGGTCGGTCGCGGAGTTCGAGCATCTCATCGATCCCATCCATGACGAGCCCGTCCCCGTTAACGACGAGAACCCAATCGCGACAAAGATCAAGGCAATTCATCAGTCCTCCACCAGTGCCAAGTGGACTCTGCTCACGTCGACAAAGCCGTTCGGTGCCCGGCAGAGAACAATCGGCTGACCACTTTTCGATCTTCTCGGCCATATAACCGGTTGAATAGACGAAATGGCGAGGGCCATGCCGGTAAATCCATTCTGTGAGCCAGTAGAGAAACGGCCGGCCCGCTACTGGGATAAGAGGCTTCGGCAAGTCAGGAAAAAGGCCCTGCAGGCGAGTTCCCTTGCCCCCAGCGAGAATCACGACCGTCATATTTTCCATTTTAGTCAGGCTGCCAAGCGGATTTCGACCTGCTCGCATATGTGGTGATACAGGCAGATGTGCACCTGTTGAATCATCGGCGTTGAACGAGAGGGCACGTCAATCAAGACATCCGTGAGCTCGGCCATCTTTCCACCACCTTCACCGGTCAAACCTACAGTTGTCATCCCTATGTTTTTTGCCACTCGAAATGCTTCAAGCACGTTGAGTGAGTTTCCTGAAGTACTGATTCCCAGGATGAGGCCACCAGGGGCCCCGTGCGCCTCCACTTGGCGTGAGAAGACTGTTTCGTACGAATAATCATTGGACCACGCTGTCAAGACTGACGGATTTGACGACAGGCAGATGCAGTTAAGAGCCTTGCGTTCTTTAAGAAACCTCCCGACCAACTCCCCCGCTATATGCATTGCATCCGAAGCGGACCCTCCGTTCCCGCATACCAACATCGGCTTGTCAGCCACGAAAGCAGCTACGATTGCGTCGATTGCGTCTTCGGCTCTGCGAACCCCCGGATAGCTACGTGCAGCTGCGATCACCCCTTCTGATTTCTCAAGATATTCAACTATGTTCACTATTTTGTTCCTCGTAGACTGTTCGCAATTCTCTTCAGCTCGCGACCAAACTCCAATCCAACCGCAAGAGGAGAATGATGCCTCTCGATAAACGCTTGGCCGGCTCTTCCAAGGCGTACTCGCCACGCGCGATCGACGAGCATGCGCCGCATGAGCTGTGCTGCCTCTTCGACCGACGGATCTGCCCAGAGCTGGCCCGCACCAAAAGGGTATTCGCCATCTCCAACCGGCGTTAGTTTCACGCTCACCAAAGCAGCTGTGGAGTCGAGCGTGAAATCTGCGTTTCCAGAATAGTTAGTGGCTATCACCGGCTTTCCTAGCAGCATACATTCTGCGATATTTCGTCCAAATCCTTCGCTTCTATGGAGAGACACGAAACAATCTATCGCACGATAGAGGTCGAGCAAGGCGCCTCGCGGCATGGAAGCTGGAATGAGTGTTATTCTGGGATCTCGGGCGGCAAGCGATTCTAGCATACTCCATTTCGGATGATCATTTACCCTCAGTCCTTTGAGGACCAGCCCTGTCGGCTCATTGCCGCGTGGAAATGCTAGCAGAAACGCCTTTATCGCACCTTCAGGATTTTTGCGGTCGAAACTGGAGTGTCCGTCAAAGGAATAGCCGAACATAAACCGGCCTTCAGATAGAGCGAAATCGCTTCGGGTCAGTCCCTGCGTCTCATTAACTTGGACAGCCATCGGCACATGCCGCACCGGGACGCTGGTCGAGCGACGATAGGCGTCTACCGTAAAGCGAGTGCTCGCCCACAATTCGTCCATCAGGCGCGGTGCGTGATGCCACAAAGTAGGCCATTCAGGTAGTTCCCACGGCCAAAACCCGACATTAAATTTGCCCTCCAGCAAATTCCTGCGGGCCGAAAGCATGGTGACCGTTTCCATACCGGCCATGCAAAATACGTTGATACCGAATGGCGAATGATCCGCGATGTGCAGCTCACAATGCGTTTCTTCGGGGAGAACGCCCGTACTGGGAGGCGCGTTACGAACAACGAAAGGGATTTCGGCTGCCTCGAGTGCGCGCTCGGCCATTCGCAAGTCTTCGCCGACGCCGGATCGAGTGCCTACATGACCGATAAGATTGACCCCAAAAGGAGTGCCGTCGAAGAGTTTTGAAACCGGGGCGGCCGCGCGCGCTCGGGGGAAAAGACAGTCGCGAATTAAAGGGTGAGCGAGGATCGGAAATCGATGCTGACCAAATTTTGCGCACCACTGGCTCCAACCATCATCCGCGGCATCAGGATACCGGTCATGCAAATCTGTAGCGAACTGATGTGTCCACCTCAGTATGAGCGGAATCGCATTTCTTTCGCCCGCACTCTCCAATAATTCTATCGCCTGATCGCGATTAAGCAGCCCCAACAGATTGTATTCACCCAAACCGCAGCAAAAATACCAGCGTATCAGATGCCATTGTTCTTTGGCTGTCACAGGCTCTCGCGCTGGCAAATAAGAACGGTAAAACGCCCCGCGCAACCGCCCAAGCCGTTTAGATCTCGCACGGAGGCTGCCGGGGACCGCGCCGGAAAGCCAGAGTTCGCGCATAAGCCATGTCACTGGAATCGGGCTGCGTCCCGGTAGGTGTTCTACCCGCAGGTTCGCTGGTCCCTTCAGGTCTTCCGGGTCTTCGAAGTCCAGCCACATTTCACGAAAACCATGCATGAAGTACCACCAGTAAAGTCCGGAACAGCCCTTCGATGTAGCTAAGTCGAACGTTTGCCGAATATCCGGACGCGTTCGATGGATTTCGAGAGCACGCTGGGGTAGCTGGGCGAAAGAAACCTTCGCAGATTTTGAACCGCCTGTACCGAAAATGCTCATCGCCGCCTTGTGGAGGCCTTCAATCGCTACTGCAACGGCAGAGCGCGCGCGCGGGACTGACACCCTTGGCCCATTCCGTGGTCCTTGCACGGGGAGAAGAGGCCCTGCTGCGCCGCCGATAGCGGCAGGCGCGAAGCGCGCAGCCGCTCTCACGTGCAGCAGCAAGAGTTCACTGCCGCTTTCAAGTATTTGACAGAAGCGACCCAACGCATAGTGAAGGAAACATGAGTCAATCCGAATTTATCGAGCCCTGTACTGCCCAGAGAACCGCGGTGGTGGTTCTAGATGGAACCTCCGCGGCGCCGATTGTCGCCCAAATCCTGGGAGTTCTGGGCTGCGATGCGCCCGCTTCCGAACGAGAGGACGTGAACAAACTCCGTCAATTCAATAGAACGGTGTTGCAGTCGGCCGGCATGGCGGATGGGGATTGGGCCGGTGTCAACACCAGCTGGCTCGCCTCGCCGAAAGCCACCGAATTCCTGAATCGGGCTCTTGAACTGCTTCAGGACGAGTTTGATGATTCCTACATCTGCGTGGTTCAAGACAGCCACACGGCCCGGATCCTGCCTTTTTGGAATATAGTATTCGATCGAGCGGGGATCCTCGCCCGCTTTATTTTTGTGGTGAGTGATCCAGCAGAGCTCGTTAGTCAGGGTTATCAGTCGCCCACGCTAGAGGATTCGATTGGCCAACTCAGCTGGCTTCGTGAGGCGCTCGATGCCGAGCTGAACTCTCGCGGAAAGCCGCGCGTATTTATCAGAGCCGAGCAGCTGGGCGACGATCCGGCCGCTATTCTCAGTTCAGTTGCAAAATCGCTAGATCTGACTTTTCCTAGAGATCCCTACAAGGTGTTCACCTCCGAAAAATCACGGCTGAATGAATTCCAGGAGTTCCTGCGTAATCGGAAAAGCTTCCGGAACAACACCGCGACAGCGGCGTCAGACTGGGTGGCGGCCACCCATCAGATACTAAATGATTGGACCACCACTGGCGAGACCGTCGAGGGCCGAACCGCTCTTGATGCCATACGCGAGGCTTTCGATGATGCGGCTCCCGTTTTCTTCAATCTCGGACGGGGAGCCGCCTCGAAAAACGCAAAGCTTCGCGAACTTGAGCAGGAGCTCCAAGCTCTTCGAAGGAGCAGCCGCAGTGCTGAGGAATCCACAAAGGAGATCCAATCGACACTGAAGGGCCGCATCTCCCACCTTGAAAGTGAAATTGCCCAACGGAAGGCGGAAATAGATGAGACCGAGCAGTTGCTAAAAAGTGCTCGAGAACAGGTCAGCACACTTAAGAAGGAGCTTCAGACGCTATTGAATTCCGCTCGCAGAGAAGCTGACGGGCTTCGTAAAACCAATGCGCAGGCAGAAGAACAGTTGCGCGCCCGATACGGTGAAATCGTTAGTCTTACCCGCATGCTTTCGAGCGAAACCATGGCGGCACGAAAATTTGAGCGCAACGCGGACAGGCTTGGAGCGATCGCCCAGGCATTTGAACGCGGAACCGGCAGCGGCCGTTTTAGCAAATGGCTGAATTCGATGCTGCCATGGCGATTGCAATTCCAGCGAATAAAACGCCGTATTGAACAGGAAGGACTGTTTGATCCAGAAGCTTATCTCAGAGCGAATCCGGACGTAAAGAGCGCAGGTGTCAACCCGCTGAGGCACTATCTCACGCATGGTGCCAGCGAGGGCAGGCCTCTGGGAATCGAGTAGACGCCGGCAGTCGCAGCAGTCTGCAACCACCTTAGAAATAGGCGTATCGGCGAGGATCGTTGCCGGGAATTAGCATGATTTACGATTTTTGCGTGATCGGGGGCGGTATAGTTGGGCTCGCCACAGCGAGAGCCTTGCTCGAACGGCGGGCAGGCGCCGGTATTCTGCTGATCGAGAAGGAGGACCGCTTCGCCTTTCATCAATCCGGCCACAACAGCGGCGTGATTCACGCCGGAATCTATTACCCCCCGGGGAGTCTAAAGGCGCGCCTTTGCCGCGAGGGTTTACATGCAACGATCGACTTCTGTGAGGCGCACAAGATTCGGTACGAGCAGTGCGGGAAACTGATCGTCGCAACCAATCCCGCGGAAGAAAAGTGCATTGAAGATCTTTACGCTCGGGCCCTTGCCAATGGACTCAAGCTCCAGCGTTTGAGTGCTGATCAGCTACGCGAAATGGAACCGGCAGTGTCCGGTACCGCTGCCCTGTTGAGCCCAGAAACGGCGATTGTGGATTACCGCGACATATGTGCCGAATTGGCAAAATCTCTCGCAGCGCAAGGGGTTGAATTCGGTTTAGGCAAGGAGGTCACGAGCCTATCGGAACAACTAGGGCACGTAGACATCTCAGCTGGAGGCACTTCGTGGCGCGCTCGTCATCTGGTGGTCTGCGGAGGCCTGCAGGCGGACCGCCTTGCGCGAATGGCTGGCCTGGAAGTGGAGTTTCGCATTATTCCATTCAGAGGCGAGTACTTCCAATTACCTGCTTCGCGAAATCAACTGGTATCTCACCTGATCTATCCGGCCCCTGATCCGTCTCTTCCTTTTTTGGGTGTGCATTTGACACGGATGATCGATGGAAGCGTGACGGTTGGGCCCAACGCAGTGATAGGCTTATCTCGGGAGGGTTATCCGAAATTTTCATTTGATCTGACTGATACAGCATCGTTCCTTTCCTTTGGCGGGTTTTGGAAACTCATTTGGAAGCATCGGCAGCACGCCCTTCATGAGCTGAAGGGGTCCTTGTTCCGCTCCGCTTATCTTCGAGAATGTCGAAAATATTGTCCCGAACTCACAATTTCAGACTTGCTGCCTCGTCGAGCGGGAATCCGTGCACAAGTGGTGCAATCCGATGGCACGGCTGTCCATGATTTCTTATTCGCGCAAACGGATCGGATGCTCCACGTCTGCAATGCTCCGTCCCCTGCTGCAACGAGCGCCATACCCATTGGACGCATGATAGCGGACAAGATTGGCAGCTCTTCAAAATAACGAGCGCACCATGGTGGAGAGAGTGGCCCGCTCCGGGGTTGCCGAATGGATGCCTCTAACAAGCACTTGGACGAGTTTCCACATCTAGTGCTATTTCGTTTCTGCTCATTCGTGTTTTTACTAATCTACCGCGCGCGATCGTTGCTCATTCTTGCCGACATGGACGATGGAGTGGCCATCATACGCCGATGAATTGCGCAGGCAGTCAGAACAGCTCCGTAAGCTCGCCGACGATGTAACGGATCGCGAGCTGGCCCAGCGCCTGTTCGAGCAAGCAGACGAGTTCCTCGCTCGCGGGAGCGGAGACGAACACAGGAGGCTGATCCCAGACCATATTTGTGCTGCTGATGAATGGTCGAGCGCAGGTTACGGTGTTTTGAACGTCCAGCGGCCGGTGTCACTGTCCGGATCGAACCAGGCAAGGACCGGCGTGCTGGCGCCGATCGCGACGAGCGCGACATAGTCCTTCTTGTCGAGCGGCTGCTTCGGCATGATTCGGTAGGTGCCGTCTGTCAGCTGGTCGATCCGCCACAATTGCTCCGGGGCGCCGGTGAAGCTCGGATCGGTAACGACGGTGTTGTCCGGTGTCGCCGCGAGCACCCGATCGGTACCGGCAATGGCGATCTTGTAGTAGGGTGCTCCGAACGCTCCGCCTGCTTCCGGGACCGGTGTGACGGTCCACTGCTGGTGCGGTCGGATCATGTAATCGCCGAGATCGACCGAGATCTTGCCGGCCGGCCACACCGCTTCGTCCTGCGCCAGAGTCTGATTGGGGATGGGCCCAAGCTTCGCGCCCGGCGGGCTCATGAATGCGCGGCGAAAATCGAACGGTAGCCGGACGAAATCGGTCGCGAGCTCGAGCGCTCCGCCGCTTCGTTCGGACTGGATTTCGTATGTCCCAGGCTCGACATTCTGGCCGGCAACCGGCCAGCCGTCCTTCCAGAGTAGCGGGGAAATGGCGAGTACGCTGCGGCCGCCGCGGTCCATGTCGGATTCGTAATGCATCGAGAACTTTTGGACTCCGTCGCCGAGGTCCAACAGGCCGAAGTGGCCCGGTCCGTAGTCGCGGCCGCGCCCGGCGATGACCAGCTTGCCGCCGCCCTTCAGGAGCGGGATTCCCATATTGTCGACATAGGGACCGAGCGGACTCCGGGATCGGCCGACGCGGATGTTGTAGGACGAGTTGGGTCCGTCGCAGCAGGTTCCGTGGGTGCCGAGCAGATAATACCAGCCGTCGCGGTACATCAGGTCGGTCGCTTCCATGTCGATGGCGACATCGACAGGCTGATTACCAGCGACGCGCTGGCCGGTATTCGGGTCGAGCTCGACAATCCGGACGTAGCCGAAATAGGTGCCGTAGCTCAGCCACAAATGGCCGTTGGCCAAGAGGAAGGCCGGATCGATCGCATCCTGGTCCTCGGTGCCGTTGCTGGAGGCGACAATCCCGACATCATGATAGCCGAAATCGGGTGATTTGGGGTCGAGCGACTTGGTCCACATCACCTTGACGTTGCTGGCGTGGCCGCCGTTCATGCCGCCGCCGCCGACCGCGTAGACGATGTAATAGCGATCGCCGATGTGGATGATGTCCGGTGCGACACCGCCGCCAGGGCGGACCCCACCGCGATGCCAGGCCCAGCCGTCTTCGGAGACGAGGCCGCCCGCGCCAGTGCCGAACGTATAATATTTGCCGTCCGATTTCGCGATCGTCGAGGGATCGTGGATGAAGGGTTCACCTGCGAGTTGCGCGGCGGCAGGTTGTGAGAGCAGCAGTGCGCCAAGGGCTGCGGCGACGAATTTCATGGTTCCTCCGAAGCGTTGGTGCTGCATGGATCAGCGGGTCGTCAGCGTGATGTCGCGAACCGGTTGGCCGTTCGCATCGATGAAGCGGACGCAGAAATCGCTGAGCCCGGGTCCATTGATCACCGCGCCGCGAATGATGTTCCTGCCCTTGTGGAGGGTCAGTGGCTGCGAAACCACGTCGTCCATCACCATTCGTCGGTCGCCGAACAGGCCGGCCTCTTCCTTGCCGTTGACCCACCACATCGATGCCGAATTCGAACCCACCGCCAGGCGTACGTTGGGTATGTCGCGGGGGGCGTCCACCACCGTCACCGCCCAGAAGATCACTCCGTATGTCGGCTTGCCGAGCGATTGCGCAAAGTTGAAAAGCTTCACGTCGAACAGGTTGGAATCGAGCGCGTGCCAGCGAAGCGGCGTGCCGGCGGCATTCACTACCTGCCCATCGCGCGGGACTCCGCCGAACTGGCCGGGGAAATATTGCGTTGTCAGCGCCTGCCGCACGTAGGTGCCGGTGAAGCCGGTATTGGTACGGTTCGGCTTTACGATCGGCTCGAGCAGCAGCCAGCGCTGGAGAAACCCGTCCGGGTCAGGCGCTTTGGGCGCGGGAGACACCGGAGTGAAATAGGGCGCGAGGTTCGTCGCTGCCGGGGGCGGTGTCACCGCAGCCACGGCCGGAGCGGCCAGAGAAAGGCTTATCGCCGATAACAAGAACTGCTTTCGCCGCATTTGATAACTCCATTCACGATGGCTGAAGTGCGCGGCGACCAACCAGTCGACCGTCGCGCCACGGTGCTTCGTTCGCGTTATTCTCCGGTCTTCACCCAGCCGTGCATGCGCATCCAGCGCACGAACTCGTCGAACCAGCCCGTGCTGGTGGTCGGCTTGGGATACATGCCGAAGCCATGGCCGCCCTGTTCGAAGTAATGGAATTCGACCGGCCGCTTGGCCGCTTTCCAGCTTTCGATGATCCCGAAGCCGCCGTTGCCGAAGATGGGATCGTCTGCCGCGACCGCGTCGAACAGTGGTGGCGCATCAGGCGGCACTGTGACTGCTCCCATCGGACCATAGATTAGTCCGATAAACGCGGGATGCGCCTCCGGATCAGTCAGCGCGGTCTGAAGTGTGAGCCCGGCGCCGGCGGAGAAGCCGACCATTCCGACCCGATTGGGATCGATATGCCATTGCGCGGCATTCTTGCGGATGAGAGCGAAAGCGGCGTGCGAGTCGGCGAGCATCGGCGCCATGCTCGGCATCTGCGGCGCGCCTCCAGCCGTTGGAGGACGGCGTCCCGCGCCAGCAAACATCGCCGCCATCTGGCTCTGGAAGGCGCCAAGATCGGCCGGCGTCTGGTTCAGCCGGTATTTGAGGAGGAAGGCGGCGACACCGTGCGCTGCAAGGGCCTGGGCGACTTGCGAACCTTCATTCTCCATCGACAGAGTCATGAATCCGCCGCCCGGAGCAACGATTACTGCGGTTCCGTTCGCCTTGGCGGGATCGGGAAGGAAGGGCGTCAGAGTCGCAATGGTGACGTTGCGGGCAAACGCGCTGCCATATTGCTGATGCCACGATTCCTGATTCTTGGCACCCGGAAGCGGTCCCGTCCCAAGAACGATCGCGTCGGTTTGGGCAGGCGTAGCCATCGGTGTCATTTGATCGTTTTGGGCCTGCGCAGGGACTGCGATCGCGCAAGCTGCCAACAAGCCAACCGCCGCCAAGCCGCGGACCGGGCGCAAAGCGCGAACAAGCGCGCTCATCTTCAAGGTCTGAATCACTGCATCCTCCCCAGGACTGTGAAATTTGACCATATGGGCATAGCCATTTGTCTGATTAATTCCAGACTCCCTTTTCGACGAAGGGCAGGTTTTCAGGAACGAACACATGGAACTGACGTTTTTTACGCTCAGCATGGTCCCTCCGGGTCAGAGGTGAATGCTCAGCTCCACTCCATTCAAAAGCTTTTTCCAGGCTGGATTCGAATGCTCGTCGCATCGGCGGCGGGATGGAGTCCGGCTCGACCTGATTCGCGCGACGGGTCACGACCGCCATGCGCTCGCGGATTACAGGCGCTGCGCCGAGGCCGGGCTCAGGACGATCCGCGACGGCTTGAGGTGGCACCTGATCGGCAAGTCAGCCGGCAAGTACGACTGGTCGAGTTGGCTGCCGATGCTGGAAGCAGCGGAAGAGGCGGGGGTTCAGGTCATCTGGGACCTGTTCCACTATGGCTCGCCGGATTGCATCGATGAGGCCGCGCCGGACTTCCCGGAGCGCTTCACCGATTTCGCCATGGCCGCGATTGAGCTGCAGCAGTCTGTCGGCAATGGACCGCCCCTCGTGTGCCCGCTCAATGAGATCAACTTCATCTGCTGGGCGGTGAGTGACGGTTATTTCCCTCCAGTCGGCCCGAAGCAGCCCGGCTGGTTCAAGGAGCAGCTGGTCAAAACGGCGATTACCGCGACCAGGGCAATCAAGCGCGAGTGGCCGAAGGCGACCATCATCTGGGCCGAGCCGCTGATCCACATCGCTCCACACGACCATCGGCGCGCGACCGTCCGCGGCGCGAAAGCGAATCTGGAGGGGATGTATCAGTCCTACGACTGGATCATGGGGCTCGACCGGCCGGAGCTTGGCGGCGATCCATCGCTTGTGGATGTCGTCGGCTGGAATTTCTATCCGCACAACCAATGGTACTGGAAAGGGCCCACCATCCCGATGGGCCATCATGAATACCGGCCGCTGGCAGACATGCTGGTGGAGGTGGCGGGGCGGTATAAGAAGCCGATGATGATCAGTGAAACGGGGGCAGAGGGTTCCGGGCGCGCGCCGTGGTTCCACTATGTCTGCCAGGAGGTTCTCGACGCGATCGAGCGCGGCGTCCAAATGAGCGGAATCTGCATCTACCCGATCACCGCCTATCCGGGGTGGGACAACAGCAGGCACGCCGAAGTTGGATTATTTTCGACGGTTACCGCAGACGGCCAGCGCCACCGTTACGAGCCGCTCTATCAGGAACTGCAGCGGCAGATGCAAATCTTCGCGATCGAGCAGTCGCTGGACCCGATGTACAACCGCCGACGGGTGGCCGGCGGCGGGCGGTACTGAGGCGCGCGACTAGACGGCAGGAGCGGGCTGGGGCTCCTCCGACGGCGTTCCGATCCAGGGCCAGCCGTCGCGCCATTCTACACGATCAATCAGCAGAACTCGGCGGCTATTGATCTCGTCCTGCTGCCGCTGCCGCGGGCGCTCGACGTCAATGGCGTGATAGATCATCCAGACCTGCCCATCCTTGTCGGTGGCAAGGCAGTTGTGGCCGGGCGCGAGCCAGCGGTCGTTGCGTTCGAGCATCAGGCTATTCAGCACGCCCTTGGCCAGCTCGAGCGTCTCGAATGGGCCGGTCGCGCTTTGAGAACGCGCGACCATCACGCCATATTCTGCATCCGGCCCGCAGCAATTGTCGCCCGAGTAGAAGAGGTAATAGAAGCCGTCGTGGAAAAGCACCCAAGAAGCTTCAACCAGCCGCGGAAAGGCGCCGTTCCTGCCGTTCGGCCAGATGAGGTCGATCTGCTTGCTTTCGGGTACGAAGGACATGCGATCGGCGGCGAGTTCCTGCACCTTGATCGGCTGGAATCCCGAACCCCAATATAACAGGTGCTTGCCCGTCGCGGGATCGTCGAAGGCCATCGGATCGATATATTCGAAGCCCGCCCCCAGCAGCAGCGGCATCCCCATGTCGACGAACGGGCCAGCCGGCGAAGAGGAGGTCGCGACGGCGAGCGCATGGCCTGCTTCATGGACGTGGCAGACATCGGGAGTCGCCGAATAATACATGAAGTAGGTCGAGCCATCGAAGATGACGCTCGGCGCCCAGAAGTCCTGCGTCTCCTGCGCCCAATCCGGCTTTTCCGGGAGCGCATCGCCCAGAAATTCCCAATGGATCAGGTCCGCGGAGCGGGCGAGCTGAATGTTGATCCATTTGCCGTCGCGAAGCGTCTGCGTCGCGTAGGCGTAATAATAGCCGTCGGGCGCGTGGATCACCGCCGGGTCAGGGAAATCCGAGTCGAGGATCGGATTGACGTAGAAGCCTTGCGGAAGTGCCGGGCTTTCGAGGCGCAGGTTCGTCGACACCGGAAGCGCTATTGCCTTCCCGCCAGAAGCGCGGCGACCACTGTCGGATCCGCAAGAGTCGAGGTGTCGCCGAGGTTGGAGGTCTCTCCTTCCGCAATCTTTCGCAGGATCCGGCGCATGATCTTGCCGGAGCGCGTCTTCGGTAGCGCCGGCGTGAAATGGATCTTCTCGGGCGCGGCGAGAGCGCCGATGTCCTTGCGCACCTCCGCGTTCAATTCGCGCCTGAGATTGTCGTCGCCTTCCTCGCCCGCGACCGGTGTGACGAAGGCGTAAATCGCCGTGCCCTTGATCTCGTGCGGATAGCCCACGACCGCCGCCTCGGCGACCTTGGGGTGAGCGACCAGCGCGCTTTCGACTTCTGCAGTGCCGATCCGGTGGCCGGAGACATTGATCACGTCGTCGACACGGCCGGTGATCCAGTAATAGCCGTCCTCGTCGCGGCGGCAGCCGTCGCCGGTGAAATAGAGGCCCGGATAAGCCTTGAAGTAGGTTTCGAAGAAGCGGCCGTGGTCGTTCCAGACCGTGCGCATCTGGCCCGGCCAGGAGGAGGCGAGGCAGAGATTGCCGCTGGTCGGGCCTTCCAGCACATTGTGCTGCGGATCAACGAGGACCGGCTGGATTCCCGGCAGCGGCCTGGTGGCCGATCCGGGTTTGGTGGGTGTGGCGCCGGGGAAGGGGGAGATGAGGATTCCGCCGGTCTCCGTCTGCCACCAGGTGTCCACAACCGGACAGCGACCGTCGCCGACCACCCGCGAGTACCATTCCCACGCTTCCGGATTGATCGGCTCGCCGACGGTGCCGAGCAGCCGAAGCGACGTGCGGCTGTGGCGCTTCACTGGCTCTTCGCCTTCGCGCATCAATGCCCGGATCGCAGTGGGTGCGGTATAGAAGATGGTAACCCTCAGCCGATCTACCGTTTCCCAGAAGCGGCCGAAATCGGGATAATTGGGAACGCCGTCGAACATGACCGTGGTCGCGCCCATCGCCAGCGGGCCGTAGACGACATAGGTGTGACCGGTAATCCAGCCCACGTCGGCTGTGCACCAATAGATGTCGTCCGGCTTGTAGTCGAACACCCAGTCGAAGGTGGTCGCGGCCCAGACGGCATAGCCGCCGGTCGTGTGAACCACGCCCTTGGGTTTGCCGGTCGAGCCCGAGGTGTAGAGGATGAAGAGCGGGTCTTCCGCGTTCATCATTTCCGCCTCGCACTCGGTCGGCAGGCTGTCGCGGTGATCCGAATAGCGGATGTCGCGCCCTTCCTTCATCGGAACGTCCGCGCCAGTCCGGGTGACGACGATCACCGTTTCTACGTCCCGCTGCTCCAGCGCCGCATCGACATTCTTCTTGAGCGGGATCCGCTTGCCGCCGCGCACCCCTTCGTCTGCCGTGATCACGCAGCAGGCGTCGCAGTCGACGATCCGGCCGGCGAGGCTCTCGGGCGAGAAGCCGCCGAACACCACCGAGTGGATTGCGCCGATGCGGGCGCAGGCGAGCATCGCCGCCGCCGCTTCCGGGATCATCGGCATGTAGATCATCACGCGGTCGCCGCGACCGATTCCATGCTGTTTCAGCAGGTTGGCGAAGCGGCAGGTTTCTTCATACAGTTCGCGATAGCTGATCCGCCGGCCTTCGCCGGGCTCATCGGCTTCGAAGATGACGGCGGTGCGGTCGCCGTTCTTCTCGAGATGGCGGTCGAGACAATTGACCGAGAGGTTGAGTTCACCGTCGGCGTACCAGTTGATGCGGAAATCATCGTGATTGAAGGAGCAATCGCCGGCGTGCTCGGGAAAACGATACCAGTCGAGCCGCCTGGCCTGATCGAGCCAGAAGCTCTTCGGGTCCTGCTCGGCCTGGCGGCGCAGCGCCTCCAGTTGCTCCCGTCCGATTTTTGCGTGAAATCCTTCCGGAACCGGGTGAACCGCCTCGCTCATTCCTCTCCTCCCCTCGACCTCTCCAGAACGCGCCTTGCCTGCATGAGGTGCGGGCGATCAACCATTTCCCCACCGATCGAAACGGTGCCGGCGTCCGGATTCGCTTCGAACGCGGCGATAACTTCCTCGGCATGATGGATTTCGCCGTCCGAGGGGGTGAAAGCGGCATTGATCGCCGGAATTTGAGCTGGATGGATCGCAAGCTTGCCGGTGAAGCCTTCCCGGCGAGCGGCCTCGGCCTCTCTCCGCAGCCCCTCTTCGTCTCGGAAATCCTGGAACACGCCATCGACCGGCTGGACACCGGCGGCAACAGCGCCGGCGAGGCAGAGCGAACGCGCAAGCTTGTACGTAAAGGCGAGTTCGCCCGTGTCGTCGAGTTTGGACGAGGCGCCGAGCGCCGCCGACAGGTCCTCGGCACCCCAGCTCATGGCAACGAGCGGCGACTTGGGGTCGCGATAAGAGAGCAGGCCGAACAAGCTCGCAGGAGTTTCGGTTACGATCGCGTGGATCGGGATGTTGCCGGTGCGATGCGCGAGCCGGGTAATGTCTGCGCCGCTCTCCGCCTTGGGCAAGACGATCCCGTGCATGTCGGCAATGCCGATCAGCTGCAGGTCATCCTTGTGATATTCGCTATCAAGCGGATTGATCCGGACCCACCATTGCGGTCCGCCGGAACGGGGGAGAAGGGATTTCAGCAGCTTTCGCGCGTGGGCCTTGCGCTCAGGGACGACGCTGTCTTCGAGATCGAAGATGATTGCGTCGGCTTCGGTCGAGAGCGCCTTGTCGATCTTTTTCTCGCTGTCCGCGGGAACGAACAGCCAGCTTCGTGGCGCGAACGTCATCGCGGCCGTTTGAGCAGGAGCGCGGTGCGCTTGCACTCGCACACCAGCTCGCCGCGCTGGTTGAAGCTTCGGTGCGCCCAGCTGACGATCCCCGCATTGGGCCGCGACTTGCTCTCGCGGACGGCAATGCATTCGCTCACGCTGCGGAGCGTGTCTCCGACGAACACCGGCTTTGGGAATTTCAGCGCATCATAGCCGAGATTGGCGACCAGCGTTCCGAGCGTCGTGTCCTCAACGCTGACTCCGATCATCAGCCCGAACGTGAAGATGGAATTGACCAGCGGTCGCCCGAATTCCGACTGCGCCGCGGCCTCATGGTCGAGGTGAAGCGGCTGCGGATTGTGGGTGAGCGTCGAAATCAGAACGTTGTCGGTTTCGGTCACCGTTCGGCGGACCGAATGCTCGATCCTGTCGCCTACCTGCCACTCGTCGAAATAGCGCCCTGGCATTACGCCGCCTTAGAACAGGAATCGTCATAAAGGGAACCGTTCGTTTCGAGCGACGTCGAGACACGTCCCTCGACTACGCTCGGGACGAACGGCTAGGTTGGATCAGACGCTCTTGCGGGTTAGCCGGGCCTTCAGATCGCACATGCCGATTCGATCGACTGCACCTTCAGGGTCGCTGGAGCGGACGACGTTGGCGATATGGCCCAGCATCTGGCCGACGATGTCAACGCTCTGGAGCGCCATTCCGTGGCGCATCACGACGCCGAGATCGCCGGAGAGCTCGTCCCCCATCGTATCAAGCATCCGCCGCGCATATTCGAGTTCTTCCGCCAACCGCAGCTTGATCACGTCGTCGCAAGGTTGGAGCGCCGCGGGGAGTGGCGGAGCTTCGCGCCGAATGGACGGTCGCGGCCCTGGTTCGGAGCGATATTCGGCCTGAATTGCGTCGCAACGCGCCTGTGCCTGAGTCGACACGTCGCGCAGGTGCGCCGGCGCTCCATAATATTCTGGGCCCTTTGTGACGATCCGGTTCACATCGCCGGATTAAACCGACAGCGTAAAGAAATGATTTTCGTTTGATCCAGGACCCGCAAAATATTTAGAGCGGCCTCAGGCAGCTTCCCGCTCGTCAATCGCCTGATCATAGCGCGCCTGAGCCCCATGGATCGCATCCGAATGCTCCATCGCCCACTGCACCAGCCCGCAGATCGGCTTCTGGAGCGAATGGCCGAGCGTGGTCAGCTCGTAATCCACGCGTGGCGGAATCGTCGGCGTAACCGTCCGGCTGACAAGCCCGTCCCGCTCCAGGTTGCGGAGAGTCAAGGTCAGCATCCGTTGCGATACAGTCGGAATCGCACGGCGAAGCTCGTTGAACCGCATCGTTCCGTCGGCGAGCGTTTGCACCACCAGCAGAGTCCACTTGTCGCCGATCCGCTGGAGAAGCCCACTAATCGTTTGGCAGATCGGGCTGTTCGGGTCTTTCATCGGGCGGTTCCTTCGCTGTTCCTGTCTCACAAATTTGTTCGTCCGCCACAAAAAAGTGCGTTCTTGCGGGCGATTCACCTGTGGTTATTTAGGGTGCCTCGGTAACAAATCCATACCAAGGAGGCAATAGTGACCATCTTGCATATCGACAGCAGCATTTCGGGCGACGCGAGCGTCAGCCGCACTCTCACCAAGTCGATCGTGGAGAGCCTCGGGGGCGACGTGATCTATCGCGATCTCGCCGCCGCGCCGTTGTCCCACCTCACCGAGCGCGGCCAGGATCCCGAACTGCTCGACGAATTCCTCGTCGCGGACACGGTGGTGATCGGCGCCCCAATGTACAATTTCACCGTGCCGAGCCAGCTCAAGGCCTGGATCGACCGGATTCTCGTTGCCGGAAAGACCTTCCGTTACACCGAAAACGGCCCTGAAGGCCTCGCCAACGGCAAGCGGGTGATCATCGCCCTCGCGCGCGGCGGAATCTACAGCGCCGGCTCGCCCGCCGCGGCGCTCGAACATGTCGAGACATATCTGCGCGGGGTGTTCAACTTCATCGGCATCGAGCCTGAGTTCGTGGTCGCGGAGGGCGTGAATATCAGCCCCGAGCACAAGGAGAATGCGGTTCGCTCAGCACTCGGTGAGACGGTGCGCCTCGCCGCCTAGCTGCTCGTTGCGGCGGACCGGCGCCACGGTTGATGCGTTGGTCCGCCGAAAGGAGAGTCGAAATGAGCGAGCTAGACGCGAAAGACCGCGAGAAGCTGAAGGACAGCCAATATGCGTTTCCGAAGGAGCGCAAGGAGCCGCTGGAGGACGCAAGCCACGTCCGAAACGCGATCGCCCGCTTCGATCAGGTAAAGGGCGTTTCCGACGAGGAACGCGACGAGGCGTGGAAGCGGATCAAGGCTGCGGCGAAAAAGCACGGCGTCGAAGTCCACGAGAAGAGTTGGCGCGAACTGGGGAAGAAGAGCTGAACGCGAAGCGCACCAGCAGAACGAGGCGACTCTACAACGTCCAATACCCACGCTGGTTGAGCGGGACGTGGAGGTGAACAATAGCAAAAGCCCGCAGAACTGCCTCGAAAACAGGAGTGCCGTAATCCCCGCAAGTCACCGGCCGAGCCCCGCGACCATCAGCAGGCCACTGAATTTGTACGGGGCAAAGCTTGGACATGGCGTCGGTCGTACTGGTGCCCGCGCGTTTCGCGGTGGGGGGAAAGGGAAGAAGTGCGCGGCGAAACCGCGCAGCCTCATCTTTGGAAACGCCGGAGCGCTGCCCGTTGTAGAGGACTTCGCCATCCTGCCAAACAGTCATCTCGGCGTTGGTGCCAGCGAAACAAACGCCGGTACACACGAGCTGACCTGGCGGTACGACCGAGACTCTCCGGAGCGAAATGGTAATCCCGCTATTCGGGGAATGCCTCGCGGCAGAGCCGGGGGAGGCAGCCAGAAGTGCAAATCCGGCAATCGCGAAACGCAGAAGGGGCTTTATCACGCACCGGCTTTAGCACAGTTGAATCGCGCTTCCAGGGACCGCTACGCCAGCAGCCGCAGCGGATTCTCGATCAGCGGCTTCATCGTCTGCATGAAGCTCGCCGCGTCCCAGCCGTCGACCACCCGGTGATCGCAGGAGAGGGAAAGATTCATCCGCTTCCGGACCTCGATGTCGCCTTCGATCGGGACCAGCTTCTCCTCGATCTTGTTGACCGCGATGATCGCGACCTGGGGCGGATTGATCACCGGGGTTGAGGCAACGCCCCCCATCGGGCCGAGGCTGGAGATGGTGATCGTGGCGCCGATCAGCTCCTCGCGGGACGCCTTGCCGGAGCGAGCGGCTTCGGAGAGGCGCAGAATTTCGGCCGCGATCTGCCAGACGGTCAGCGATTGCGCGCCGCGGATCACCGGCACCATGAGGCCGTTTTCGGTCTGGGTGGCGACCCCCATGTCCACCGAGCCATGGCGGGTGACGGTCATCCCCTGATCGTCGAAGGTGGCGTTGAGCATAGGCCAGTCGGCGAGCGCGCGGCACATCGCGGCGATCAGGAATGGGAGCAGCGTGAGCTTGGGATTGTCGCCGCGGTCGCGGTTCATCATTGCGCGCGTCTCCTCGAGCGCGGTGACGTCATACTCCTCTACCAGGCTGAAGTGCGGCACGCGCCGGTTCGCCTCGGCCATATTCTCGGCGATCTTGCGGCGAAGGCCGACGACCTTGATCGTCTCGTCCTTGCGGGGGGCGGAACTGCCTCGCCCCGAAACGGACCCGCCGTTGTAGAGCAGGTAGGCGTCGAGGTCCGAGTGGCGGACCCGGCCGTCCTTGGTCTTCACCTGCGCGAGATCGATCCCGAGATCGCGAGCGCGCGAGCGGACCGCTGGCGAGGCTAAGACTGGGACACCACCTTTTCCGTTCGTGTCGAGCGAAGTCGAGACATGTCCCTCGACGTCGCTCGGGACGAACGGTTTGTGGTCTGCTTCAGCATCCCCCGCCGTAACCGGAATCGCGTTCGCCATTTCGGGCGTCGCCTCTACCGCTCCGTCGGCGAGGGGGCGCTCGTCCTTGCTGTCCTCGGCGCTTTCAGCCGCTCTATCCGCGCCTTCGGTTTCAATCACCGCGAGAGTCGAACCAATCGGGATCTGGTCGCCGACTTCGCCTGCAAGCTCGATCACCTTCCCTGCGACCGGAGTTTCCATCTCGACCGTCGCCTTATCGGTCATCAGGTCGGCAAGCTGCTGGTCCTCCTCGACCGTGTCGCCCACCTTCACATGCCAGGCGACGATCTCCGCCTCGGCGATTCCCTCGCCGATGTCGGGCAGCCTGAATTCGAACCGCGCCATCCCCCTTAGTCCTCCAAAGTCTTCCGGATCGCCGTTCCGATGCGCACCGGCCCGGGGAAATAGGCCCATTCGAGCGAGTGCGGATAGGGCGTGTCGAAACCTGCGGCGCGTTGCACCGGCGCTTCCAGCGAATAGAAGCAGCGCTCCTCGATCAGCGCGACCAGTTCGGCGCCGAGGCCGGTGGTCCGGGTGGCCTCGTGAACGACGACGCAGCGGCCGGTTTTCCTCACCGATTCCTCGATTGCCTCGATGTCGAGCGGGACAAGCGTTCGGAGGTCGATCACTTCCGCGTCGATCCCCATCTCCTCGACCGTGGCGAGGCAGACGTGGACCATCGTGCCATAGGCGAGAACGGTGACGTCCGTTCCCTCACGCACCACCTTCGCCTTGCCGAGCGGCACCTTGTAATAATCGTCCGGAACGTCCGAACTCTCATGCTTGGCCCACGGCACCATCGGCCGGTCGAAGAAGCCGTTGAACGGGCCGTTGTAGATTCGCTTGGGTTCGAAGAAGAGCACCGGATCGTCATCCTCGATCGCGGCGATCAGCAGACCCTTGGCGTCATAGGGGTTGGACGGAATTACCGTCTTCAGGCCGGCAACATGGGTGAACAAAGCCTCGGGCGACTGGCTGTGGGTCTGGCCGCCGAAGATTCCCCCGCCATAGGGCGAGCGGATCACCATCGGGACGTTCCACTCGCCCGCGGTGCGGTAGCGGATGCGCGCCGCCTCGGAGACGATCTGGTCGTAGGCGGGGTAGATGTAATCGGCGAACTGAATCTCCGCGACTGGGCGGAGGCCGTAAGTCGCCATCCCGATGGCAGTGGCGACGATGCCATTCTCCGCGATCGGCGTATCGAACACGCGAGTCTTGCCGTATTTCTTCTGGAGCCCCTCCGTGACGCGGAAGACGCCGCCGAAATAGCCGACGTCCTCGCCCATCGCGACGACATTGCTATCGCGGCCGAGCATCACGTCATGGGCGCTATTGAGCGCCTGGATCATGTTCATCGTGCTCACCGTTTCTTCGCCTCCAGTTCGGCGACCATCGACTCCTGCTCTTCCTTCAGGTGCCAGGGCATCTCGGCATAGACGTCGGTGAACATGGTGCGCACATCGTGGGGGAAATCGATGCTGGTGGTGGCGAGAGTTCCCTTGCGCTCGGCCTCCTTTTGCGCGGCGCGAACCTCGGCCGAGCATTCCTCTTCGAGCGCATGGTGACGTTCTTCGTCCCACTCACCAATCGTGATGAGATGCGCTTTCAGTCGCTCGATCGGGTCTCCGAGCGGCCACGCCTTGGCTTCGTCAGCCGGGCGATAGCCGGAGGGGTCGTCCGAGGTGGAATGGGCGGAGGCGCGATAGGTGAAGAATTCGATCAGTGCCGGGCCGTTGTTGGAGCGCGCCCGGTCGGCGGCCCAGCGGACGACGGAATAGACCGCTAGCGCATCATTGCCGTCGACCCGGAGGCCGGGCAGGCCGTAGCCGATCGCACGCTGAGCGAAGGTGGCGCGCTCGCCGCCGGCGATCCCTGAGAAGCTGGAGATCGCCCACTGGTTGTTGACGATCGCGAGCACGACCGGCGCATTGTAGACCGACGCGAAGGTCATTCCGGCGTGGAAATCGCCCTCGGCGGTCGATCCGTCGCCGATCCACCCCATTGCGATGCGGCTGTCGCCCTTGATCGCCGAGGCCATCGCCCAGCCGACCGCCTGAGGGAATTGGGTGGCGAGATTGCCCGAGACGGAGAAGAAGCCGTGTTCCTTTGAGGCATACATGACCGGAAGCTGGCGACCGTTCAGCTTGTCGCCGCGGTTTGAGTAAACCTGGCACATCATCTCGACGAGCGGATAGCCGCGGGCGACGAGAAGCCCTTGCTGACGGTAGGTCGGGAAGTTCATGTCCTCGCGATCGAGCGCAGCGGCTGCGGCGGTCGAAACTGCCTCCTCGCCCGTCGCCTTCATGTAGAAGCTGGTCTTCCCCTGCCGCTGCGCGCGGTACATCCGGTCGTCGAAAATCCGGACGATGATCATGTCGCGCAGGATCTTGCGCAGAGTATCCGGATCGAGCTTCGGATCCCACGGCCCTACCGCCTTGTGCTCGTCATCGAGAACCCGGATCAGCCCCGTCGCGAGCTGCTCGGTTTCCGCCATCGTCGCAGTGATGTCTGGCTTGGGCGCGGCTCCGGCTGGCGGGATCTCAAGGCTCGAAAAATCAGGGGTGTCGCCGGGGCGGAATGGAGGCTCCGGAACGTGCAGAGAAAGCTGCGGCCGGTTGGGCTTCTTTGGGGCGTCGTTATCGCGCATCTGGGCGGCGGCTTAGTCGCGCCGGGAGCCGGCGGCAAGCAATGTGCCGGAGCCGAAATGCTTTGTATCCCAAGTGGATCGGCCGGGTTGGGGCTTCATCTAGGCAGTGCTCGCGACGGGTCCGTTGCGGGATCCCAACCTCAGGGCACCAAAGCCGCGTTGACGCCGGGGAAGCCGGGCGGCTAGGTCGCGGGCATGGCCGAAGAGCTTCCAGATCGACTTTCGCTCGACCCGCGCAGCCCGCATTTCGACGCCGACCTCCTGAAGCAGGGCATCGGCATCAAGTTCAACGGGCAGGAAAAGACCAACGTGCAGGAATACTGCATTTCCGAAGGGTGGATCAAAATCCCGGCAGGCCGCAGCCGCGACCGCTACGGCAACCCGATGACGATCACGCTGAAAGGGACGGTCGAACCCTACGTCGAAGGCCCCGCCGATCAGACCGAAGGTGACGAAGGAGTCGCTTCAGAGGGATAAGCGGGTTCGCTGTCCCCGAATTCCTCCTCCAGGAAATCCTTGGCTTTCTTGTATGCGTAACCGAGGATCGCCACCGCCGCGATCGTCGGGACAACCTTCCTGACCAGAGTCTCGGCCACGATCCCGAGAATGGCGCCTTTCGCGCCCCTGTTCCGGCCGGCGATCCTTTCGCCGATCAGCGCACCTGCGATTTTTCCAAGCATGTCCTGCCTTTCCGTCTCAGCCTCGGCAGGTCCAAGGCCCAGACGGGGCAGAGGTTCCGCTCCCGACGTCAGGTTAGGAAATTTTGCCATTTGGGGGTGGCGGATTTTCCCAAGCCCTGTTCGCGCAGCAGCTCTGCTGTCCAATTTTCAGCAGATTTTTGGGATTGGCACGGGTCTTGATTAGGAAAGACCCATCAGCCCCCAAGGCATGGAACGGGGGGCAAAAGGGAGATTACAAATGTCCAGCCAATCGACGATCGCCAGGACCCTGGTCGCCGCCGCCGCCGCTCTCCTGATGAGCTCGGTCGCAATCGGCTCCGCAGTCGGCCCCGCCGCTGTCGCCACCGTGAAGACCGTCAATGCCTGAACTCGAAATCCTCGAAGCGAAGGTTCCGGTCCGCACGCCGGTTCTGGTTCGGGAGCCC
>Ga0207695_10002291_pt1 | contig 28596 bp, 26 predicted proteins | sample KBSC54metaG_FD_184354 | JGI IMG/M metagenome (GOLD analysis project Ga0207695, IMG submission 184354) | Corn rhizosphere microbial communities from Kellogg Biological Station, Michigan, USA - KBS C5-4 metaG (SPAdes) (version 2) | ecosystem: Host-associated > Plants > Roots > Rhizosphere > Soil...
CGCGACAAAGCGAAGCAAGCGGGGCTGAACAAGATCGAACTCTATGACCGGCATGCCGACCGGGGAGAAAAGAAGGATGTCGCCTCGCTGCATCCGCAGGACGTCGAGCGGATGACGGCCAGAATGAATAAGTGGATCGATGCCCAGAAGCAGATCAGAAGCGCCCTCGGCCAAGGCGGCAAATCGACCCTCGATCAGAAAACGCTAGAGCAGCTACGAAGCCTTGGATATATCGGTGGCAACAAATAATCGCAAGATCGCCGCAGCGTTCCTGTTGTCGTCGATCTGCGCGTATTCGCAAGTTGCGCCACTTGACCCACGGTGGATCGTCACGCCTAATCTCAACGATCTGGATGGGACCAACTTGCCGCCGGCATCGACCGCGCTCGTCAAATCGCTGAGCGATGCGGCGGAATATGTAACGCGCTGGAGGCTTCCCGCGGATGCTGCCGGCTGGACGAAACGAAGGCCCGAGGTGGAGCGCGCATTCAGAAAAGCGATCGGCCTTGAAGTGTTGCCGGCACGGACGCCGTTGAATCCTCGCATCACGGGTATCCACGATTTCGGCAGCTACGTGATGGAAAATCTTATCTTCGATAGCCGGCCGAACTTTCCGGTAACGGCCAACCTGTACCGTCCGAAAAGCGACCCTGCTGGACGACGCGCCGCCATCGTTTGCCCAATTGGACACTATCCCGAGTACGGCAAGTCAGTCGGCGAGATTCAGGCTCGCTCCATCAAACTCGCTCAAATGGGTTTCGTGGTTCTCACCTACGACGCCATCGGACACGGCGAGCGAATGATCCCGGGGAACGTTCACCATGAAGCCGGTTACGCGCTGCTGCCGCTCGGAGAAACTATCGCCGGCTGGATGGTCTGGGACAGCATGCGTGCCATCGACTACCTGTTGACGCTGCCCGATGTAGACGCGGCGCGTATCGGTATCACCGGTAATTCGGGTGGCGGTTTGAACACGTTGTTTACCACCGCGATCGATACCAGAATTCACGCGGCGGTCGTAGCCGGCTACACATTCGAATTCAACAATTGGTTGAAATACGCCGGATCGCATTGCACGTGTACGCAGCTGCCGGGATTATTTCGCGCTATGGAGTGGTTTGAAATCGCGGGCCTCATTGCACCCCGGCCACTGATGATGCTGCAGGGCGATCACGATGACATTTTTCCGATCAGCGGTGCGCGGCGATCGGGGCACAGGACCGAGGCGCTCTACGGATTGCTCGGACACGCGGATCAGGCCCGCTTCGTCGAAGTTCCAGGGCAACCGCATTCTTACAACCGGTATTACCGTGAACGCATGTACGGCTTTATGGCGCAGCATCTCCTCGGCCAAGGAAACGGCGAACCTATTCCGGAAGGCGATGTCCAGCCGCTGAAAGAAACTGATCCGCGGCTGCTCGCAGATCGTGAAGGCACTATCCTGCCGCACTCAGCGACGGTCATCGATTTGGCGCGAAGCCGAGCTCTGGCAAGTGTTCCAAAAGTGCGCCCTGTGCGCGTGCGGCAATGGGTTCGCGATCTCACCGCGCCGCCCGAACCGCAACTCCACTTGTTGAAATCGGAGCTTGCACAAAAACTTCCCGTTCCCAGCGGAATGCTGGAGAAAATGTTCTACCTTAGCGAAGACGGAGAGTACATTCCCAGTCTTCTGTGGCTGCCCCAAGGAACCGCCCGCCAAACGATTGTCATCGCCGACAGCCGTGGTAAACAAGCGGTGGCTGAATCAGGATTAATCGAACCCTTGCTGGCCGCTGGATTCGCCGTATTCGCTCCCGACCTGCGTGGGCGAGGAGAAACGATGGGCCAAGTCGGCGCCAAGCAAACCAATAACTTTCGCCTGATAGGAAATGAGATATTGTTTGGTGAGCCGCTGGCCGGGCGTCGCGCGTTCGACCTGGTCCGAGGTGTAGATTATCTCCACCTTCGTAAGGATACGCCAACGAATAATCTCGCGGTGATTGGTATCGGCGAAGAAGGCTTGCCCGCCCTGCTAGCGGCTGTCGCCGACGCACGCATCCAGCGCCTTGGCATCGCCGGTTATGTTCACAGCTACGTGTCCCTGATGCAGACGATGAGCATTCAGAACAAGAATGACTTGGTGGCGCGCTGGAATTCCGCTGAGCGCCGAGGGTTGATCAGCGCGGCAAATTACGACGTCGATCTCGGTTCGGTAATCCCTGGAATGGCCGCAATCACCGATATACCGGACCTCATCTCGCTCATCGCTCCGCGCCGAGTCCTGTTTTGCCAGGCAAGGGATAATGAGCGCCAAATGGCGGAGAGATTCCGGCACGTAGCGGGCAAAATCCGCTATGAACCACGGACGAAATTGGACGCGGCGCTACTGCTCAATTGGCTTCAGGATGTTGCCAATTAGAATCCTGTTGCTCGCGTCGTTATTGGCGTTCCCTACGGCATGTAATCACCGTTCCCAAGCAGGCGAGAGGAAGGTAATCGTTCTTGGAGTCGACGGCATGGACCCGGGTTTTGTGGAGCAGCACTGGGCCGCATTGCCCAACCTGAGCCGGCTTCGTGTGCAAGGAGGGTTCCAACGTCTGAAAACGACAACGCCCCCGCAGAGCCCCGTCGCGTGGTCGACCTTCGCCACAGGAACAGACCCGGCCGCACATGGAATATTCGATTTCGTTCACCGCGATCCATCCACTCTGCAACCCTTCTCGTCGATGAGCCAAGCCGAGGAATCAAAGTTCGCACTTTCGGTCGGGCCGTATTCCATTCCTCTCACACCGGCGCACGTGAGGTTGCTGCGTAAAGGAAAAACATTCTGGGAAATTCTGGCCGCCCAAGATATTCCGGTGACTGTCATCCGCATGCCGGTGAACTATCCGCCCATCGAAGCCGGAGAGGCGCTCGCTGGAATGGGAACTCCCGATCTCCGGGGCACGCTCGGCACCTTTACTTTTTACACAGACGATCCAGCTGAGATTTCGCGATCCGTATCGGGCGGGCGCATCGTCAAGGTGCCGGCGTTCAACAATCGCGTGACCCTGAAGGTAGAAGGACCACCGAATTCACTTCTGAAAGAGCATCCATTCACATCCGTCGATGTGGTTGTCGATATCGATCCCGTCGCGCCGGTAGCCCGGTTGACCACGGGCTCCGCGCAGGCGGTAGTGCAGCAGGGCGAGTGGTCCGGCTGGCTTCCCGTAGAATTCCCCTTGCTGCGCGGACTCGCCGGGGCGCGCGGGATGTTTCGCGTCTACGCAAAGCAACTCCACCCCACACTTGAGCTCTACATCTCGCCCGTAAATCTGGACCCGCGCGCTCCGTCCCTACCCATTTCCGCGCCCAACGATTACAGCCGGGAAATCGCATCGGAAACCGGACCGTTCTACACACTCGGAATCTCCGAGGACACCTCGGCGCTGCGGCAGGGTGTCTTCGACTTGCCGGAGTTTCTGACGCAAAGCCGGCTGGTTCTTCAAGACGAACTCGACCTTCTCCATTACTCGCTACGCCACTTCCATGGCGGTCTGCTCTTCTTCTATTTCTCGGCCATCGATCAGAATTCGCACATGCTCTGGGGAAAACACGACGACGAACTCTTGCCGATTTATCAACGCATCGACGCTGCCATCGGCGAAGTCATGAACACGGTGAAGGATGCAGACCTCGTAGTAATGTCTGATCACGGGTTCACGCGATTCGATCGCGCCGTCAATCTGAACACCTGGTTATGGAAGCAAGGCCACCTGACACTGAAGGGGCCTCCAGGAGGCGACGACGAACTATTCGCAAATGTCGACTGGTCGAAGACACAGTTGTACGCCCTCGGATTGAACGGCCTCTATCTGAATCTCGCCGGTCGAGACAAATACGGAATCGTGAAGCGAGGACCAGAGAGCCGGGCGATTCTCGCGAATGTCGCCGCGCAACTTCGCTCTCTTCGCGATTCCGTCGACGGCCGGCAAGTCGTGGAGACCGTGAACATGATGCCGCTCGACAGGGGGCCCGACATGATCGTCGGTTACGCGCGAGGCTACCGTGCGTCCTGGCAAACGGCGCTCGGCGGCGTGCCCGAAAATATCGTCGACGACAACACCGACGCCTGGATCGCTGATCACTGCATCAACGCGGACGACGTGCCCGGAGTGCTGTTCAGCGACAGAAAGCTTCTCGGCGAAAACGCCGAACTGAAGGATCTGACGGTATCCATTCTTGGACTATTCGGCGTCAGCCCCGGCGCCGGCATGACCGGAAAGGTGGTTTTCTGATGCGGTTCGTAACATGTTTAGTGTTCGTGGCGTCCGCGATAGCCGCTGATCTCCCGGCGCGATACTTTCAACTGATCGAAGCCGGGGCGCATCAAGTGGAGTCGCGTCTGACAGCCGAGCCGAACGCGGATCTTGAGCTTCTCGAAAAGACGCCCGGCTGGACGCACTTCGGTTACTCGATTCTCGCGCCCGCCGTTCTCTATTCAAAACGCCATGACGCAAAAATGCTGGTGCTGGCTATGCGCATTGGCGATCTGCTAGCTTCCGAGAACGAAAAAGGCAAATTCGAGCCGCGTCTTGACAGCGATTGGGACACCTACATGTGGCTCGAAGCCTATCGGTTGCTCGAGAAGGACCTCGGCCCCGCGCGGCGCAATCGCTGGAAGCGCGCAATCCTCCAGAACACCGCGCCGTTCGCGCCCCAAGCCGCGGAGCGCGTCGATTTTCCGTGGTACCAATCGCCATATATCGGCACCTCGCCGAATCACTACTCGCAATGGGCCCAACTGTTGTACCTGGCCGGCAGAGTATTCGACGAGCCGGAGTGGGTCAAGCTCGGAGCCCGGATTCTGCATCGCTTCGCCGTCGTCGACCAGACTTCCGATGGATATTGGGGCGAGCACAGTTCCGCCGGTCCCACCATCGGCTACGATCATTTGACGCTTTCCGCAGTGGCAGTGTATTGGGAACTCAGCCACGACCCGGCAGCGCTCGCGGCGCTCCGCCGATCAACCACTTTTCACATGCACTTCACCTATCCCGACGGTACGCCGGTGGAGACGATGAACGACCGGAATCGTTATTGGGGCGCGAGGGCGTGGGCTCACTTCGCGTTTGCGAATTTTCCGGATGGACGGCGCTACGCGCAGTTTCTCGCCGGCTTTTTCGACGCCGAAAAGCTCAGTATGGAAGATCTCGGACGCCTCTCTCAGGACCTGCTCTATTATCACGAGGGAAGCACCGCACCCATTGCTCAAGAGCAGGAAAAATACCACTACCAGATGAGCATTCCAGCCGGCATTCGAAAAACCGGACCATGGGTAGTGAGTCTCTCGGGAATCATCGAAACGCAGGCCCCGACCGTCCCTTTCTACCTCGACCGTCAATCGAATCTCAGCGTGTTCCACCAGAAACTCGGACTCATTATCAGCGGAGCAAACTCCAAGCGGCAGCCGGAGCTCGCGACATTCCGCGAGAAAATCGGAACTGAAGTTTACCACCTGCCATTGAGCAGCCGACTTAAGATGGATGATCAAGAAGACCGCCTGTCGGTGGCCTTCAACACGTTCTTCGGCGAATTATTTCTAGGACCACCTTCTGATAAAGAATTGAAGTTTCACTTCGCCATAAGCGGCAAAGGACGGCCGCCGGACGAAGCCTTCGCAACGCTCCAACTCGTCCTGCACCCGGGGGAAACGTTAGAGACCGCTCCTGGCCGAAACATCGTCTTGGGCAGCGACCCGGTAGAACTTTCAGCCGAAGAAATAGGCGGCGTCCTGCGTCATCATGGATGGACATTGCACGTCGATCCCGCGGCCCGGCTGACTTGGCCCGTCTATCCTTACAACCCATACCAAAACGCCGCGGAGAAAATCCTCCAACACGCCGTCGGCGCGCTCTCCGTTCCGCTCCATCTGAAAGCCGTGCCGGGTGATTCGGTACGTCCGCACGAACAGGAAATCTTTTTCACGTTAGCAACGAACTAATCTGGCACTGCTATCATGCTGAATACGTCGAGCGAACTCATCACGATCAAACATCGAGTGCTTGGCGGCGTGATTCATTACGAGGTCTGGAAGCGAGACGCACCCCTCGGTTATCTGATCATTCATTCCCTATTCGCCGGCACATCCAGAGGAGGTATCCGGCTGGCCTCCGATATCTCAGAGGAAGAGGTTCATATCCTGGCCGAAGGAATGACGTTGAAATTCGGTATTCTTGGCTTGCCGCAGGGTGGCGCCAAAGCAGGAATCAGGGCCGACCCGGACGCGCCTGAACAGGAACGGGAAGCCATGCTCAGCGAATTTCTTGGCGCGCTCGCGCCGGTGCTGCGGCAGCGAACGTTCATACCGGATCCGACATCGGAACCTCAAACGAGATGGTTCGCCGGTCATTGATGAAACTGGGGATGCCCGTTCATGCAAGGGAGTTACAGGGCCGGCGCTCCGGTTATTTCACTGCTCTATCGACGTTCTTCGGAGCGCTCCACGCGGCCAATCATCTCGGTCTGCCGTTAACAAATGCGCGGATCGCGATCGAAGGTTTTGGGAAAGTAGGTTCCGCGCTTGCAGGGTTGTTCGCTTCCGCTTCCGCCCGCGTGGTTGCGATCTCTACGTCCCATGGGGCTCTGGTGAATGCCGAGGGGTTGCCGGTGGAGACACTCACACGCGCGTACCAGGAGCAAGGCAGCAATTTCGTTCTGGAACATCCGTCCATTCTTGCGAGGCGCGAAGACTTGTTCGCTGTTCCGGTGGATATCCTGTGTCCGGCAGCGCGGCAGAATTCGATCGGCATGGAGCAGGCCCAACTGATCCAGGCCCGGATCGTCGCCCCCGCGGCGAATCAGCCGTATGACAACGAAGCCGAGACAGCTATGGCGAGCCGGGGTATTCTTTGCCTGCCGTATTGGCTGACCAACTGCGGCGGCACGCTCGGCGAGACGATGGAGTTCGCCGGTTTGAACGATGCCGAGATCGCGGCATTCATGAATCGCCGGTTGCGCGATCACGTCGAATGGCTGCTCGATCACCGTACGGACGGCGCGCAAAACCTCACACAAATTTCGAAGCCGAGAAGTCTGGAGAGACATCAACTGCAATTTCCGCCAAACTCCGGCACCCTGGCAGGCGTAAAGCAACTGGGCCTGAATAGCTACCAGCGCGGATGGATTCCCAAGCGGTTGATGGCCCGGTTTTCACGGCGCTATTTCGAGGATCAGGTTTTCCTGCCGTTCTCCGGCCGCTGAGCCTCGAAGGCTGTGTAGTATGCCGTCCAACGGGCGCTGGGCAGCTTACCCAGAACCTCGAACATTCGGGCACACTGGCAGAACAGGTCCGCAGGCGCGGAGCCAGGCACGTGGGAAAGCAAACGAGCCATCAGGATTGCAATCGACCGCGGCACGTGCAACAAGGTTGCGGGCGCCGAAACTTCGAAACCGGTGCGTTCGAGAAGTTTGCGGAACTCCCGCGCTCCCAATGTGGCGCCGGTGGGATACGGCACAACACCGAGCCGTTTGAGCAACGGCCATGGAATCGTATTGCGAAGCCGGACCACAGGGTTCGCAGGGTTGTCGAGTGTCACCAAAAGTAGCCCTCCAGGTTTCAGAACGGCAAATAGTTGTCGCAGTCCGGCTTCGATATCCGAGACGTCTTCGAAGTGGTCCAAGGTGGAAATTGAGACGATGACATCAAGGGTGTTCCGCGCCATCGAGAGTCGCCGCACGTCGGAAACGAACACCGAAAGGCCCGCGTACCGGCGTGCAGCGCGGGCGCACACGGGGCTGGATAGATCGATCCCAAACACGCATTCCGATACGGACTTCAGCAGAGGGTAGATGCCGCCGCCCGCGGCCTCCTCGAAAAGGTCGGTCTTTAAAACTGCTGTCAACGGCGCGGGTGGAAGATGTTTGATCAGCCAGTCGCTTACGAGTGAATCGGAGTAGCTGCGCCAGACGGGGTTGGCGATAGAACCGTCGAGTTGCTGGCCGAAATCCCGCCAGTATGCATCTTGACCTTCGCGCATTTATCCGGAAACGGAGGCCTCCGGGCCGGCCACAATCTCAAATTTGCCTAGAGGCAACCGAGGTATTTTCGGCACAAACTGAACCTCAGCTTTCGCTCGGCCGCCGCACACATTATTGAAGCGGGACAGCAGCATTTGCTCGAAAGCGGCCTGATCGATTTCCCCAGAGAGCGCGATGCGAAACAGAACGCGGCCCGCGCTGAGAGATTGAATCTGCACCTGGAGAGCGCGCTGCAGTTGTTCCGCGAGATGACCCAAAAGTACAGTCGAAGTGAGCCTCTGGCCGTCCGCCATCACTACCACATCGCTCACTCGCCCATGCAGCCGAGTGAGCCTGGGCAGCATGCGGCCGCAGCGGCACAGTTCGCTCGTAAACTCGGCGAGATCGCCTTGGAGGTAGTTCAGAAGCACCGTCGCGCGGTTGAGTAAGTTCGATACCACGACCTGCCCGATTTCACCGTCTACGCAATCGGACCCGTCGTCCCGAACTGTTCTTACGGGACAGAAATCAATGTTCAAGTGGTATCCTTGCTGCTGTTCGCACTCGAAGCCGATGCGGCCGCATTCCGTCGACGAGTAATTAGCGATCACCGTGCAGCCCATTTCGCCCTGGACAATCTCGCGCCACGGCTCGGTCAGAGTATCCGCTCCGTATATCCACAACTTTGGCATTGCGGCTGTGTGGCGCTGATTTCGAAGATAGCGGCTGAACTCCTCCAGATAGGAACCATAGGAATAGACGACATCGGGGCGCAACTGTTCGATGCGCTCCGCAACCAGGTCAAAGGGTTCCTTCGGATCCACGTAAAATCTTTCGACGAGGAATCGCGGGATGAGAACCTGCTTGTCAAAAAACCTTCTCGTTGCCAACGTCGAGCTGGTGCCGACGAGAATATAAAGTTGACGCGTGCGTTGGCGCCGATTAACGGTCTTCAGCCAGATCACGCGATCCCGCTCCGCAAGCGAGAGCCTCTTTATCGAAGCGGCAGGGTCCCAGTAGGTTGTGATCCCTCCTCCACTTTCGAGTCCCGTGCAAACCTCGGCGGGGAATTGAGGTGAGCGAAACGCAGCCGGGTTTTGCATAACAAAACTGCGATCGATGAGCGGAAGCCGCGCCAAGTCGCCGGCGCTCTGGAAGTCCTGCGGTTTTAGATGCCTTTCGTGCAGGGTCTGGCGGTAAAACGGGATCGTTTCATAGGCGTATCTCATGATTTCCTGCAAGCGCCGGTTCTGGATCTCGCGCAGGCGTCCGGCCGGAAGATAGGGGGTGCGGCGCTCCGCCATAGCGTCGAAAAACACACGTCCGGTGCGCCAGATCCTAGAGAACATTGCTCACATTCTTCTCGAGCGAAATGACGGTGGGAGTCTTGCCGGACGGATTGCGATCGAGCTCCTGCACACAGCGGACTTCGGCGGTAACGCCGTCTCCGAAGCGGCGCTGGAAGCCAGCTCGGATCGCCGATTCCAGGTTCGGGCGATCGGCCTCCTGCCCAGCAATGAGCGAAACGACAAAGCGGCTGGCGGCCACTTGCCGGATCTGATATTGGAGAATGTGCGAATGCTGCAGGCAGATCTCCCGTAATGCGCTGGGATGCACAACGGAACCGTTGCCAAGCTCAATCACATCGTCGATGCGGCCCACCGGGGGGGACAGCAACGGCAAGGCAAGCCCGCAGGGACAGGGACAGCCGACCCAATTTGCGAGATCGCCCAACCTGTAGTTGAGTAGCACCGTCGCGCGATTAACCAGGTTCGAGACAACCACTTGTCCTGCCTCGACTCTCACCGGGTATAGATCGGAATTCACGTGATACCCCGTTTGCTCGTCGCATTCGAAGCCAATCTTGAGCACTTCCGCTGCGCCATAAACCGAAAACACCGGGATGCCCAGTTCCTTCGTGATCAGGGAGCGGATGGGGGGCGACAAGCGGTCTGAGCTGAACAGGATTGCCTTTGGAAAATGCCAGGCCAGGCCGCCGCGGCTGTAGCGCCGGTAGAGCATCTCCACATATGAGCCGTACGCATAGAGCAGGTCGGGTCGAAATTCATTCATTGCCCGCAGGTTTTCTTCCGGCGAATCGGAGAGGTAGAGATACTGCCGTTGTACTCGAAGCCGGCTGGGAAACACCGCATTCGACCGCACAAAGGATTGCACCGCCAGTTGACTGGAATCAATCGGCGCGACGATCACTGTTTCCCGGTAGCCGGTCCACCTTCCAATCTTCTTCATGATGGCCGCGCGGTCCCGTTCTCCGTGTGCGGCGTTCTGGAATATGGCAGCGGGATCGTGCCAGATCGTCTTGGGCACTCCGCTGCTGCCGGAACTGCGCAGTGCAAGGCAGTCTTCACGCCGCACCGCCCGGCTGAGAAAGTACTCCGGGTCTCTTTGCAGGGCGCCTTTTTCGACGATGGGGAGCGTCGCCAAGTCGTCTTCGGTTCGAATGTCATCCGGGGTCAGGCCGAGGCGCTTCATTGCTTCGGTGTAGAAGGGAACCGTTGCGTATGCGTGTATCACCATGCGCCGGATGTTGCGCTCCTGACGCTGGCGAAGGGCATTCGCGTCGCGTAAGTTCATCCGCCGGATCGCACTCAGTTGCCGAGCCAGATAGATACTCCAGCTTAGGCGTTTCAACATTTTGATCCTGGCCTCGTGGACTTCACAGCTTATAATACGTTGACCAGACCACACCATGTGCGGCATATGGGGCGTTTTCGAGTTCAACACCGTTGCGGCAACAATTCCCATCGTTTTGAGACGAATGAGCGATGCAATGATCCACCGTGGCCCGGATGATTGCGGAGCATGGGCCGCTCCGCAACTCCAGGCCGGATTGACGGTGAGACGGCTGACCATCCTCGATCTGGTTACCGGCAATCAACCGCTCTGGAATGAGGATGAGTCGGTAGCGGTGATTTGCAACGGCGAAATTTACAATCATCGCGCGCTTCGTGAAGAGCTGGTGGCGCGAGAACACCGGTTCCGGTCTACTTCCGATTGCGAAGTCATTGTCCATCTGTACGAGGAATACGGCCAGGATTGTCTCTCGCGTCTGGAGGGGATGTTTGGGCTGGCGATCTTCGATATCCCGGGGCGTTCGCTGCTGCTGGCGCGCGATCCCGCCGGCATGAAACCACTCTACTATGCGAGAACGCCGGCCGGCTTGTTCTTCGCTTCCGAGATTAAAGCTCTGCTGGCGACTCAATTGATCGGAGCCGCGCCGGATTGGACCGGACTGAATTCATTTTTCTCCTGGGAGTACGTCATTGCTCCTCTAACGGCTTTCGAAGGGATTCACAGCGTCTGCGCGGGTGAAAGCATTCTGCTGACGCCGGGCTCTGAGGTACACGCCTTCTTCTACCGCGTAGAGTTCGCCAGCGAAGAAAAGACCCTTTCGGAGGACGACTATGCCGCGCGGCTGGAAATGCTGTTGGATCGCGCCGTCGCCTCGCACCTCGATGCCGATGTCCAGGTGGGTTCATTCCTCAGTGGTGGTTGGGATTCGTCGCTCGTGGCCTGGTTCGCCGCTCGCCGGACGTCGAAGAAGTTGAAGACGTACTCCCTCGTATTCCCGGAAGAACCGGCGGAAAGCGAGGCGCGGTTCTCCCGGTTGGTTGCCGATCAAATCGGATCGGACCACCAGGAAGTGGAATTCCGCACCACGCAGATTCCCGATCTCCTCGAGCGCGTGGCCGGGGCAGCGGAGAACCCGCAAGGATCGTCGCCATCTCCTCTGCTTTATACTTGAGCTCCGTCGCCGGAAAGGAACTGAAGGTTGTTTCTAAGCGGCGAAGGCGCCGATGAATTGTTTGCCGGTTATCCTTGGTTCCGCGCACAATTTCTCTATCACGCGCGCGGGCTGGCGGGACCGGTTCCACGGCCTCTGCTTCGCTTCATGGGCCGGCGCGTGTTGGATCGGCGATGGGGCCGGGCTTTTCGAATTCTGTCTTCCGCGTCGGAGCAGGATGCCGATCTGGAATGGCTACGCATGTTCACGCCCCATCAGAAAAAGCTTCTGCTCAACCCGCAACTTCCGACACGGGGTATCGATCACGATGTAGAATTCATGCGTTCGACGGAACAAACGGTAGCAAGCTGCCGCGACAGGCTGCAACAACGGTTGAGTGTCGACCTGACGCGGCGTCTGCCGAATGAAATCCTCAGCGTGTGCGACAAAGTAAGCATGGCGCACTCGCTCGAAGTGCGCATGCCATTTCTGGATAAAAGCGTATTCGAATTCGGCCTCGCGCTCCCATCCGAACTTAAGCTGAAGAACGGCAGAGAAAAATACATCCTATCAAAGCTGGTGAATCGACTGCCGCCGGAGATACGCGACCGCCGGAAATACGGACTTCACTTCCCGATGCTTGCGCCTCCGGCTCACCGCTTTACTGCGTATCTACGCGAGAGGCTTCTCGACTCCACAGCCTCTCGCGAACTCTTCCAGCGCCCCTATCTGGAGCGCATGTTGAACCGGACCCTTGCGAATCGTTCGGACGCAATGGCGCCGTGAACTTGAAGAGGTATTCAATAATCTCGATGATGTTCGTCAGGAACGCGTGCGAACCATCCAGGACTTGGCCGACGAATACCTCATCAGCTACAAGTGCATACTCTGCAAATTTGGCGACAAAATACTGGTTGATATCAATGAAGAAACCGTGAAGGAATACCAGGAAGGCCGCTCCGTGAGAAGACCGAGCCGAAATCGATCAATGAGGAAATCGGTTTACTCCTCCGTATAATGGATGTTCCTGGAGATATACTGCGCGGCCGGCTGCGGAAGGAGAAACTCCTAAAGCTTAAGATTGGCACCCATGTCGGTAAGGCGTTTCGGCCGGAGGAGAAAGCGCACCTCATCGAAAATGCCAAGGAGGCTCGCTCGCCGCGCATATCCGGCTCTCATGTTAGCCCTAACTAAATGCGGCATGCGAGATGCGGAGATGAAGACATTGACCTGGGCGCAGATCAATTTCGAAAAGCGTTACCTTGCGGTCGGCCGCAGCAAGACCGAGGCCGGTGAGGGCCGAACCATTCCGCTGAATTCCGTTCTACACGAAGCCCTCAGTGCCTACTCGAAATGGTACACGGAACGTGTTGGAGAGATGCGGTCCGAGTGGTACGTGTTCCCATTCGGCAAGCCACGGCCGAATGACCCGGCCCGGCCTGTCACCACTCTGAAGGCGGCGTGGCAGAACCTGCGGGAGAAGGCGAAGGTGACGGGCGCTGGCACGACAACCGGCACATGCTCGTGACCGCGCTCCCTGAGAGCCGCAAGCGATCAGATTATCATGGACATCGGCGGGTCACATCTCAAAGCAAATGCTGAAGCACTATAGCCATATTCGTATGGAAGCCAAGCGGAGCGCCCTCAAATCCATAGTCCAAAAGCAGATTCCAAATCCAGCTGAACCCGAACAGGATCGCGCGCCAGTGCCCACAATTACGCGGCAATCTGAAGAGGAGTACCCACAAAAATCCCCACAGTCGGGTGATTCTGCCAGGGCATGCAAAGGGAAGAAGGATCGTAAGCCGTTGAAAAAATTGGCTCCCCATCTTGGATGCATTTAGAACTCTCGCGGCATAAATCAGGGTCCGCTCGAACCACATCAACTCGTTTCCTGGCAGAAGCTTACGGACAAATCCGACATAGCCATCCAAGTTGGGCACCCAGCTCGGATAGGTCTCGTACTCGCCCAAAGGAGAGGCAGAGGAAGAGGCTCTATCAAACCTCGAGCGGCCGCCTTCATCGATGAGCGCGACACACTATTTCGACGGCACACCCTGCTTCGGTTCGTCGAGCCAGTTGAGGACCCAGGTTATCGGCTCACTGATGCTTTCTTCCACGGGCTTCCCGATGAGGAATCGGCTGCCGTCGCCGCTCACGGCATAGCTGCGATGTCGGACGTTCCCCAGAACGGGAAACAGCACCTTGCCTGCGCCGGGCTCGAAGGTCGTCACCGTCGCGCGGTACGGCACGGCCATCAGATTTCGATCAGCCGCGAGATAAAACAGTTCGCCGTTCTTGCTCCAGGCCGCGTCGGTAGCGCCGCCGGTGGAAATCCGCACCTTCTGATTCGTCAGCGGAAAGGCCTGTACGTAGACCTCCGGCCGGCCGGACTCGTCCGACTCGTACGCGATCCAGTGTCCATCCGGCGAGAATACCCCGTACCCTTCGTTGAAGGGAGAAGCGAGGTATGGGAACGACTTCTGTGGTTCACCCGAAGCGCCGGTGCCTTGTGGGGCCATCCAGAGGTCAAAGCCGGTCTTATCTCCCTGCCGCTGATACAGGACGAACTTGCCGTCGCGTGACCAATCGTTCGACCAGCCAAAAGTGGTGCCCATTGTGATGAGTTTTTCATCCTGGCCAGTCCCGCTCGCGCCTTTGATGTACAGGTCCATATTGCCGCTGCCACGTGACCGGAGAATCCGACGTGACCAGAGAATCCGACGTCCATCTGGAGACCAGATTGGAAGACGGTCCGGCGTGGGATCGAACGTGATGCGGGAAGGCACGCCTCGCACCAGATCCAAGGCCCACACGTCGCTATTCCCCTCCTCGTTCCGATCGAATGCAATGCTCTTCTCGTCCGGGGACAATCGGACGGAGCGGTACTCTGCCGCCGCAGCCGCAACGCCGAGCTGCCTGCCGCTCCGATCGACCCAGAGCAGCTCCTGGCGGGACATCGGGCTGCCCGCCATGTAGGCCAGCGTGCCGTTCTGCGAAACGGAGAATCGGCCGACGGATTCGGCGACCGGAAACATCTGACCCTTCAATGTGACCGTGTCTGCATCGAATGGCTGCGCCATCAACGTCGTTTCACGGACGAACAGCAGGTAGCCGCTTCGGCCGGGCAGCTCGGAAGGGACATATTTCGTGACCGTGCTGTCGGGCAAAAGCCTCTTGGCCTGCGCGTCATCCTCGAGCGACGCCACGTAGATTCCGTTGGCTTCCGAGCTGACTCTGGTCACGTAGTAGAGAAAGTGGCGCCCGTCGGGGAGGAACTGCGGCTGGAACCGCGACTGTCCGTCAATCTTCTTCGTCACGTCGACCAATGCGCCTCCGACGTCAGGGACGCGCTGGATTGGTGCACCTGGACCGCGCACGAGCAGGATGATGCCGTCCTTGCCCCAGGCGCCACGCGTGATTGGCGTCACGTCGGAGAGTGTTTGCGGCGGACCGCCATTGACTGAGACCTTTTTCAGTTTCCCGTCTTGAGTGACGAAGCCGATGAACTCGCTGTCCGGGGACCAAAAGAATTGGTCTGGCAGAACGCTGGTTCCTTCGGTCCCCGGCACCGCGCGTGCGTCTATCGAATCGATCGGGCGGAGCCACAGCTTACTCCTTGCGCCTTGCAAGCCACTGTAGGGGTCGCCCGTCGAGAAGGCGAGGTACCGCCCGTCTGGAGAGAGCGCGAATGCATCGATCGGAGATTTTTCGGGAGCACGTACCTGGAATCGAACGCGTTGCTGTGTCGCCGGCGTCTCGCGGAAGTGAACGAATGTGAGCGCCGCGGCGACCGCCAGCGCAACGGCCGCCACGCCCCATGGCAGCGCTCGAGCACTCGAGGGCCGCGTCTGCGACTGCGCCGACGCGATGCCTGCCGCCGGATCCGGCACGCCGGCGATGATCTGATCGAGCACGCGACGTGCGTCGCCGATATCACGGAGTCGCTGCTTCGGATCGCGCACGAGGCAGTCTCGGAGCAGCGCGAGCAGTCTGGGCGGTACATCCGTCGACAGCACTTTCCAGTCCACGTCGCGCGTCAGCACTGCGGCCAGGGTGTCCGACACATCCTCGGCTTCGTACCCACGCTGGCCTGTGAGCATTTCGTAGAGCACGACGCCGAAAGACCAAATGTCCGACCGCTTGTCCACCGGCTTGCCGGCGGCTTGTTCCGGACTCATGTACGAGGCTGTGCCCAGGATGATTCCGGGGCGCGTGGCGGATATAGTCACAGTCGGTGAGCCGGCGGGATCGCCGGCCGTCGCGGTTTCCTCGGCGGCCTTCGCTAGCCCGAAATCCAGCAATTTGACCACGCCTTCTGGAGTGATCTTTATATTGGCCGGTTTCAAGTCGCGATGGATTCTTCCTTTTTCGTGTGCGGACTCGATCCCCTCCGCGATCTGACGCGCGATGGGCAAAGATTCCTGAAGGGGCAGAGCGCTTTGGTTAATCCGCTCGGCCAATGTGGGCCCTAAGATCAGCTCCATTACCAGATAGTTGGGTCCAACATCGTACAACTGGCAAATGTTGGGATGGTTCATTGAGGCGACGAGCCGCGCTTCCCGCTCGAAACGGTCACTGAACCGTCCGCCGCATACTTTAATTGCGACTTCGCGATTGAGGCGTGTGTCCGTAGCCCGGTAGACTTCGCCCATGCCTCCGGCAGCGATGAACGATTCGATCCGATACGGACCCAACGATTGGCCCGGCTGGAGTGAAGCAGATGAGTCGATCAATTGCCGGGCCGCCGCCGCGGCCCACGGCTCGAACCCGGCGCTTTGTTCATGATGCGCGAGCAGACCGGCGATTTCGCCGCGTAGAGCCGCGTCTCTGCCGCAGGCTTGGCGCAAATACGCTTCGCGCTGGGCGGGATCGTGCTGCAACGCCTGATGAAAGATCTCCTCAATCTGTTGCCATCGTTCCACTGTCGGACATCCCAGCACCGCTCAGTTCGCGGCGCAGCCATGCTCGGGCGAAATTCCAATCCCGGATGACCGTATTTGGCGCCACTCCCAATGCTTCGGCCGTTTCCTCTACGCTCAAGCCACCGAAAAAACGCATCTCGAGGACCTTGCTCTTCCGCTCGTCGCTCTTTGCGAGACGCTGCAATGCGAGATCTACGGCCACGAGCTCTTCCACCTGCTCTGAAGAGAGAACCACAGCAGCATCTACCGGAATGTGAACTGCGCCGCCTCCACGTTTTGTACGATGTTTCTCGCGCGCGTAATCGACCAGCACGTGCCGCATAATCTGGGAAGCCACGGCGAAGAAATGCGCACGATCGCGCCATCCGGCATCTACACCCGGAAGAAGACGGAGAAACGCCTCCTGGACCAAGGAGGAAGGCTGCATGGTATGGTTCCTACGCTCGTGGCCGAGGTGACGCCGGGCAAGCCGATGCAACTCCGTGCGGATCAATGGTAAGACGCGGTCCATCATCGCCGGGTCGCCCTCCCGCCAACCAGCCAGCAATCTCGTGATTTCGCCTGCTTGCCGCATCCCTTCCCGTCAGAGCGTCCCCTATTGGGCACTCATCATAGCAAAAAACTTTGGAAACCGTGGTGTCTTGAGCTGGGAAATACCGCTTCCAGTAGTTGAGGGCACAGAACGGAGACGAGATCATAGCGCTGTCCTATTGATCATTAACTTTAACTGAGGTGTCCAATATGCGGAAGACATCGTTTTCACGGCTTATAAGGGCATTTAGCGGTAGCGCAGGCGTTGTCGTTGTTGCTGCGATCCTGCACGCGCCCGCGCTATCGGCGCAAAACGCCTTCAAACCCGTAATTCCAAGAGTATGGGATGACGTAGCTCTTGCCGACTGGGCGACGCCGCTGGCTGGAATCAACGTGCGTCCGACTCACATTTCGTCCAAAGAATACTATTCGCTTCCCATCGATAACCTGAAGACTTACCCCGTGTACTTCCCTGGTCGCGAACCGGCCGGCTATTGGGAAATGCTGCAACGGGTCGGTCCGAAACCGCTGATTGAGCCAGAGAACCTGAAGACGGAGGCGGATTGGATCGAAGCCGGGCGCCAAATCTTCCTGGGCGCGGATCACATTCACCAGCGAACTTACGATCCTCGCTTCATTGCGCTGGCGAAAGACAAAAAGGCCCTCGAAGAGCTCAAGGTGGAGCCGCGGCCCGACGGGACACTGACGGACGTGCTCTGGGTGCCGACCAGCCAAGGCGTCGCACTATCGATGCCGAGCTGCGCGAGCTGTCACACCTACTATTCGCGCACGGGCGAAGGGTTTCCGGGAGCGCCGTACGGAGGTGGACGGACGTTCCGCCAGAGTCCTCTAGGGCCCCAAATGCACCTCGCCAATCGCCTGGTGAATGGAAGTTCTCCATTCATCATGGCCGAAGATCGCCCCTTTGGTGAGTGGCTCTACCAGGCATGGGGAGTACCGTGGCGCAGCGACGATATCCATACTCGCCTGAAGGCCATAACTCCAGCCGAGTACGACGAGTTGAGGAGGTGGTACGGCCGCAGCGCTGGTTTACCGCGGTGGAACAGCAGCATTTTCCATCCGCACAAAACGCCGGATCTGGTTGGAATCCGGGACCGAAAATACATCGATGCCACGGCTACCCATTTGCATCGGGATATCGGTGATCTGATGCGTTACGCAGCCCTGGTAAGTTTCGCCGAAACCGTTGAGTTCGGACCCCACCGCGTCCTGGCGGCAGACACTCAACGCGTGAAGGCTCGCCGCTCGGATGAGGCCTTGTATGCTCTGGCGCTTTACGTTTACTCCTTGAAACCGCCACCTAATCCCAACCCATTCGACGACAGGGCGAAAGCGGGTCAGCAGGTTTTTCAGGAAGCCGGGTGTCCGGCCTGCCACACACCGCCACTGTACACGAACAACAAGCTAACGCTTGCCGCCGGATTCGAGCCTCCGGCAACCATTCCGCCATCACTGGACGTGATGAGGATCTCGGTGGGCACGGACCCCGGACTTGCGCTCGACACGCGCAAGGGCACGGGGTATTACAAGATTCCTTCTCTCAAGGGCGTGTGGTATCGAGGGCGATATCTCCATCACGGAGCCGTGACCACCCTTGAGGAGATGTTTAATCCCGAGCGGCTGAAGGACACACACGTACCCGGCGGATGGCGTCCGTTCGGAACCCAGACGTGGGCCATTCGAGGTCACGAATTCGGGCTCGACCTTCCCGCCGAAAAACGTGAGCAACTGGTCGCTTTTCTGCGCACACTCTGAGGGTCCGATGAAGATCTTATTTTGCTAACTATCTGTCCGATGATTCTGCGCTGGTTCGCGTGGTCAGTCCGGATAACGCAAGGACGCATGATCATGCGCTGGTATACCAGCGACACTCATTCTATAAATAATCGGCACTGCGAACCACCAGCAGCTAAGGAGGGTGATATGGGGAGAATTGGCGTTTATTCAGGGGTTTGGCCCTACTCGCGCCTCCCGCAGTGGGAGCCGGTGAAGGTGCCGATGTGTTTCAAGCGATTCGCCGGACCTCGATCTCGGCCTTCGATCTCGGCCTTCATGAGGCAGCTCGAGACACTCGAGCTTCTGCTGGATGTGGTCGCCGATGTAAACGCCCACAATGATTTGACGCGATGGCTCTTCTGTGGAGCGCTCGCGATCCGGAGAAGGCCAAGTTGGTGATCGAGCGTGGAGCCGACGTAAACGCACAGGTTGTGACAGTCTAATCCATGAAGTCTACACAGAAGCTGGTTACGCGAAACCGTCTCCAGAATGGCAGCGGATGCGCCGCGAGTATCACACAGCGTCGCGACAACTTGCTGAACTGACGACGCGAGCCCGTCCAGGACTTTTTGTCCTTTACCATCAGAGCTATCAGTTCAGGGAATCGACGGAGGCGGACCTGATGCGCGAAATACGCGCGTACTACCGCGGCCGTTTTGTCTCGGGCATGATTTAGACGTTTTCTGAGCCCCAGCCAGAGCGAGAAACGCTGCGAGCAGCCTGCCTCGACAGCCGGCATCGCGCCGCCGATGGTCGCTACTCAAAGCGCGTTGAAGTCAAAATCGCGATTAACGGCGCAGCGTTTACCGATCCCATTCCACTCGGCATTATTGTCATCTCGGATAATGTGCTTGACGAAGGTTTTGAAATGCAGCGCTAGAGGAAGCGACGAACAGAAGAAGGACGGTTGCTTATGTTCAGCTGTCCTTTTGCGGACTCCGGCCGTCATCGATTTCTAGCGGGCTTAGCTGTAAACGTCTGATTCTATTAGCAGTTCGAGCGCACAATTGGGGTGTGGCGGTAAATTCTAGAATCGAAAGGGTAAGTTTGAGTGGCTCCCCGAGCGCTACACGAAGGAAATTCTGGAAGTTCAACGCGCGCGAGACGGCCGTAAACTACTGATTTGGAATACGGTTCGGTAAAATGTTGCTGCTGTTCTTGTGAAGCGCGTCGAAGAACACGTCGGTACACCTGGTCCGATGCAGGATGACGGCGAAGCGATTACGTTCCACTCAATCTACGAGCAGGAAACACGATTGATCAGCGCGCGCGGCTGCTGCGTGGTCAGCCGGCGTCCGAGCATCCATTGGTATTCACCAAATGTGGTCTGGTTTGGGTCGAGCGCAATCCCATGGCAGAGCCCGCCGCGTACTCAAGCCTGAATCGATCCGGAGGGAATGCGATGCGTCGTTGCCCCGGTTAGGCGCTTTGCCACTACCGTAAGACGCGCAATTCCGGTGGCGCTGTCCGCTGTAGCGCACTTTTCGACCTTGCCTGACCAATCTTGATTGAGGCTTTAAAGATCTTTCCAACAGGGATAACGCCGCCTAGCTTGTGTGCCGCTACCGCCGCCAAGCCCATCGACGCTACGCACCCACACGATCCACAGTCGGGGTCTCCCCCAAATAGACAGGGTGTGATCTTCGTTCTAAGGTCTGCGGATAATGACTCTGTGGTGAGCGCGAAAATGCAATCCTTTGGGCTGTGTGGAGGCGAGGCAAACTGCCGAATGAGTCCCTCGGGCATGTCCAGCTTTGCGAATCTCTTCCGCAACAGAATCATTTCAGAAATTGCTCGGAGGCGCTCCCCTCGTTCCAACATTTCCGGCAACTCATCTCCTTTCTGTGGCGTGAAGAAACTGAACCAAACCTTGTTGATCTCGGGTCGCGGCGTCCAAAACTCTAGAAAGTCGTTCAAGTATCCCGGCCGCTTCATCATTTGACCAGTTACCGTGCAGTGGATGGTAATCTTCTGACCAGCAACATTCTTCAGGATTCGGTCGTACGTCGCCGGCGATCGTCTCACATCGTGCTCTGGCTGAAGGCCATCAATTGACACAACTACGTTCACATGCGGCAGAGTCGCCCACTCGGGAGCCAATTGCCTAAACGCGCTTGTCACAATTTGCACATGGGTTCCGCGGACCAGCAATAGGGGAACTAATGCCTGCAGTTCGCGGTACCGCACCAGTGGGTCGCCCCCTACGATCGATAGGTGCAAGGGCTTGAGGCGATCGACCACTTCGAGAACGCCATCTATTAGTGCTTGGCCCTTGCGATCGTTCAACTCACGCAACATGACACCGCCGCCCAGATGCGCCGCTTCGTACGCGTAGCAGCCAGGACACCGAAGCGGGCACTCACGCGTAATTTCTATAGCAAGTGAGGGCCGCTCACCGCGGAGGATCTTGCCCCATGCCCGGAGAATTTCTAAGGTTTGCATCGAAAAGTTGCCTTTTTATCCTGCCGCAACTCCAGAAGCGTCCCACTCCTTGAGATGACCGACAGGTTTGCGCTTGCCCACAATGCCTGGCATGACTGCTAACACCAGCTTTGCTTCTTAAGAGACGCTTTGCTGTTGCTCTTCTGTAAGAAAACTTTTGGGCGTGGGCGCTGCGGCCCGACCTCACCTTCGCTCGTCGCGCGGGGCGCGTTTGCCGTCCTGGCCGCGGCCCTTCTGCTCCTCGCGGCCCTTGACCCGCCGCGACCGCCTACCGCGCCCTCGAACTTGCCCGACCCATCGCTCGCCGCGATCCGCGGCCCCGCACGCCGTCAACAAGCACGCCCTTTACCACAAGGATCTTGCGCACGCCGTAACGTCTCGGCGATGGTGGGGTATATCGTAAATACAAACTCTGGCGCGGCGCCCGAGACAGGCAGTGAAAGAAATGTAGGCAAACGACGTGACTGACAGTCTAGAGAGCTGGTGACGGAGGTGCGATGCGATTGATGAACTGCGTTGAGACCGTTTTAAGGGGACGATTCTAGTGGCAAGCAGCGGACATCACATCATTGCCATCGGAACGTCGGCGGGAGGGCTGGAAGCGCTCGATGAATTGATCGGCCAATTGCCAACCGATCTACCCGCATCGATTTTCATTGTGCAACATTTGGCTCCTGAGAATACTGGAGAAGCACTGTTGCACCGGCTCGGCAAATACAGGGCTTTCAACTGCAAGCTGGCCAGCGATGGAGAAACTTTTGAAATAGGCAGAATTTATATCGCTCCAGCCGATTATCATCTGCTAGTCAAGGAAAAGACGCTGTTAGTTACAAAGGGGGCTCGGGAAAATCGCTACCGACCGGGAGTAGATCCGCTGTTTCGATCAGCCGCGGTTACGCACGGCCCAGGCGTCATCGGCATTGTCCTGACAGGCATGCTTGACGACGGCACGGCCGGTCTGATTGCGATCAAGAAATGCGGGGGCACCACTGTCGTCCAGGACCCGAAGGATGCTGCTTATCCCGAGATGCCGGAAAGCGTTCTCAACAATCTCACCGTCGATTATTGCCTTCCGGTCGCCGAGATGGGAAGGTTGCTTGAGCAACTTACCCATAAGCCGCCGGGCAAGCGGAAGGCAATCCCGACGGACATCCGGACCGAGGCGGAGATCGCTGAACGAGTGTTGAGCGATGTTGCGCAAGTGAATACGTTGGGCAGTCAGGTACCGTACAACTGCCCGAATTGTGGGGGTGTTCTTTGGGAAATCGATAACACCGATGTGCAAAGATTTCGGTGTCACACGGGCCATTCCTTTACCGCGGCTGCTCTGCTCACCAGTCAGTCCGAGAAGATCGAAGAAACCCTTTGGATATCTCTCCGGATGTTCGAAGAGCGCAAGAACCTGCTGAATACTATGGCGCAGAAAGAGATGGGCGCAAGAGCAAAAAGCTCTTATGCTGAACGCGCCAAGGAAACCGGAGTGCACATCGAACGCATTCGGAAAATCTTGCTGGCACCAGAAACGGAGTAGAGGCGCGGAGGCAGAAGCCGTCAACAATCATGCCTCTCACCAGAAAGATTTTGCGCGCTTGAAACGCGTCTTTGATCAGGTCTAGTGTGTGGTCAAATAGCTCGTTCAGCCGCTCGCGCTGGGAGTCGAGCAACTCCGCAATGACATGGCGTGCCGACCGCGTTCGCCTCCCGGCTCGCCCAGGGCCGCGACACGCCGAGTTGCCGCGCGACCGCGGCGATCTTGATGCCGGCGAGTAACCTAACGGCAATGATGCACCGTTTCGCTATTCGGTTGGCCGCCGCTTATGACGCGCCGCCGGCAATGCCCCAAAGAAGGGGCAGTAACTTACGTTACAAAATAGCTTACAGGCCGTTAGGCTGGGGTTGGCGCGATAGGCCGAAATATCAGGAGATTGGGAAAGTAGGAGGGGCGCTCCGTCCGCTCTCTTTTGGACCAAAGAGTCCCTCCCTGCTGGGACAGGCATACCGACGGTCCCGCATATTAGAGGACCTGAAGCCGGGAATGTTTCTTGCCTTGAGCGTGCCCGGGGCGTTCGGCTTCACGTATGCCAAAGCGCTCCCGGCATCACGAAGTGACACAATACCTGTTAGCAGCCCCGTGCCTGCCTGTCTCCCAGAGGTTCATCATGCGTCTCGCCTGTACTATCTTCTTCATCCTGGCCGCCGCCGCCCAGGTGCTCACGCTCCAGGACGGCACGCCGGTGCGCCTTCGCCTCAATCGCAACGTCTCCTCCTCCAACGCACACGTAGGCGAAGTCGTGGATTTCGAAGTCACCGAACCCGTCATCAACCAGAACTACGTAGTCATCCCGAAAGGCGCCGTCGCCCTCGGCCGCATCACCAAAGCGGAGACCAAACGCCGCTTCGGACGCGCCGGTGCGCTCGAACTCAGCATCGATTCGGTGCGCCTCGCCGGTGGACGGACCATACCCTTGCGCGCCACTCCCGAAAAGGGCGAAGGCGACATGAGCGGCGCCCGTAAAGCCGCCACGATCGCGGCCTCTCCCGTCTTGGTGTGGGTGAAAGGCAAGGAGGTGACCTTTGAAAAAGGCACTGAAACTACCGCCTACGTCAGCGGCGACGCCCGCATCGACGAATCCCAGCCGCGTACCGGCTCTGACAGTGCGGCGGATCGCAGGGCCGCCCCCGACGCTGTGCTCACCAACGCCGACATTGTCCAAATGCAGAAAGCCGGACTCTCCGAAGAGATCATCTTGAGCAAGATCGGCACCTCCACGACCAACTTCAACACCGGCACCCAAGACCTGATCCGGTTGAAGGAAGCCGGCGTGAACGACAACATCATCAACGCCATGGTGCAGAAATCCGGTCGCCGCTAACCGGCGAGATACCGACGCACCTCACAAGAAAGAAGGGGGAGAAGTAAATACGATCTTCTTCTCTCCCCGTTGCAACGCCATCAAGTTGAATGAAGGAGGTTCAAGACGCCTTCAAGAGTGATATCGGTATTGTTCTCTTAAATGCCTAGGGGCCAAACCGAAAAAGTATTTCTTTTTGCACGCGAACTGCCACGCTCATCGCCTCGCCGCGATCCGCCGCGCCGCCGGCGTTGGCCGCACGGACACCGGGCGGCGCGGTCGCGGCCGTGGCCGGGGGCACTCGAATGTGTGGCGCCGCCTTCCCTCCGTGAAGAAATCAGCCGAATAAACAGCCTTGCCGCTTCGAGCCGGGCGTAGTGGTCGGGCCCGCCGTCCACGAGCACACCACCCACCAGAAAGATCTTGCGCGCTTGAAACGCGGCTTCGATCAGGTCTAGTGTGAGGCTGAACAACTCGTTCAGTTGTTCACGGTGCGCCTCGAGCAACTCCGCGATAAGGACGCGCGTGCCCGGTGCGTTCGCTTCCCGGCTGGCCCAGGACCGGGACACGCCGAGCTGTCGCGCGACTGCGGCAACCGTTAGGCCGGCGAGCAAGGCCCCGGCAATGATGTACCGTTTTGCTATTCGATTCGCGGTCGGGCCCGGTGGCCGGCCGCGCCTGCAGGCCATAGTGTTTGTCATCTGTCGGGTTGTCGCCAAGCCGAGAGAGCGTTAACAGAAATCTTTCCCTGCGCCGCGATTTCGCGACCTGCGCCCCGGTCAGTGTGTCTGCTCTCCTCGTTGCCGCGCTTCTTCTTGATTAGCAGCCATAGCCGCTTCGATTTCCTGCATTGTGAAGCCCCGACGGGCCTCGGCTTTTTTCTCGGGCCGCGGTCGACCGGCGAGCGTGAACTCCAAGAGGCGCTTCGCCCCCGTCAGACGGGCGTAATGATCCGGGCCACTGTCCACCACTTTCTTATCGATGACGACGGTACTCGTCGCTTGGAGGCTGGCCGAGATCGCATCGAGAGCGCCTTCGACGAGCTGCGCGATCTGTGGGGCCAGACTGTCAAGCATCGAAGCGACATCGACTTTGGTCGGGGGGCTGGTGGTTAGCGCGGCCGGCTTGGCTGGCTGCGTCTTCTTCGTTGAGCAATACTTTTGTTTTGTCATACACCTGCTAGTCGCCACGTGCACGCGTTCGTATGAGCGCCTGGAGCAAAGTCGCTCGGGGCCCTCGCGCGCACGAGAGCTCGGCGCGCATCGGACACGAGGGAGGGACTGTTTCGCCACCGCAGCGATGGCGACTAGCCGATGCACGGAACAAAGGATCCGTGGATAGATGAACAATTCTCAAGCGGTACCCGACGTCGCAATCACGGTTCTCTTTCCGAATGAACGCGCTGTCCTTTTGGACGAGGTGGCATCAGCGATCCGCAGGAACACGGGCAAGACCATCAGTAGATCGGCGCTGATCCGGGCTATGACACAAGTGCTGACGCCGTTTTACAGAGAATGGCTGCACTGTCGAAGCGAAGGGGACATCGAGCGCATGCTCAGAGGGCGCCTCTTGCCTCCAGGGACGCGCGCTGTTCCCGTCCAAACGGAACGAAATACCGTATGAATTCTCAAGAGAATTCATATGGCCATCCGACAGACCCCAGCCGTCGCGTTCAAAAGCTGCAAGCTAAGCAGGTGGCACGCGTTGAACAGGCAACGGACATCAGCAAGAAAGTGCTGGGCTACGTTCGCGTTTCCACTGAGGAACAAGCGTCGAAAGGACACGGTCTAGAGGCGCAAGAGCGCGCCATCCGATCGTTTGCCGAGTCCCAGGGCTTTGAGCTGATCGGAATTGAGAAGGACAGTGGGGTCTCTGGCGCCAAGAAGCCTTCTGAGCGGATTGGATTTCTCCGCGTTCTCCAACTCGCCGAAGCCAGGTCTTACTCGGTCCTGCTGGTGTGGAAGTTTGATCGTCTTGCCAGGAACCTTTTCTATAGCGTTACGACAGTCAATGATCTGAAGGAGAAGTACGGCGTCGTGTTGCGTAGCGTGACCGAGCCCATCGACACCTCCAACCCGATGGGCGAAATGATCTTCACTTTGTTAGCGGGCTTTGCTGCCGAGGAGCGTCGGGTAATCATTCGGCGGACACTGGCCGGCAAACGCGAGAAGGCGAGCCGCGGAGGGTTCTCCGGCGGCGCCGCACCATTGGGGTACGGACGCGATCGAGAAGGCGGTCTGATCGTGGTGGACGCTGAGAGCGCCGTGGTACTGCGGATCTTTGAGATGCGGGAGGATCGATTATCGCTGATGTCTATTGCACGAAAGCTGAACAACGAAGGTGTTCCCAGCAAGCGTGGCGGGAAGTGGTATCCGGCGACCATCCGGTACATCCTGGATAACCCGAAGTACCACGGGTGGAGTGAATACTATTTTCGGTGGGAGGAAGAAGTGCATTTTCTCAACGAAGGATCCCATCCCGCCATTCTTCCCAAGGCAGCGTGAGCAGACTCGAACGTTTGGTAAGCGTAATACTGTATATAGCACCCTCATTTTGATCGACCCGTGATATAGGACGGTTATGGCGATAGTGAAGAAGTTACTTTAAATCAATGATTTTTGGTGTTGCGGATCTTCGAATTGAGGCTTATGCTTTGAGGTGTAATGAGACATAACACAAGATGTTGTGTTCCGAGTTGTCAGCATGCGTAACCCAAAGGTGCCCGAGAACTATAGTTTCGGCCAAGTGGTCAGGCTATCTGGAGTCAAAGCCAGAACTTTAGATCACTGGGCAGCAACGGGTTTTTTTGGTTCCTAGTATAAAGAAGGCGGACGGCACGGGAACTAAGCGGGTGTACAGCTTCTCTGATGTCGTTGCCGCTCGCGTGGTAATCGATCTGAAATCTGCGGGCGCGTCCCTGCAAGGTCTGCGAAGGGCCGTAAAGGAACTTCGCAAAATGAAGTTCACCGCGCCCCTGATCGAAACGCGTTTGATTATATCCGAAAAAGAAGTCTACCTTCGAGATAACAACGCGCTTATATCCCTCCTTAGCCAACCTGGTCAAATGGTCCTTCCTCTCATGACTTTGGATTTGGAGCCGACGGTCAGCACGATTCGGTCTGCAGCAGAGCGGCTAAAGATGCCTCGAAAAAGTCCGAGCCAAAGCGGCGAATTGGAAGGCTCCCGAAATGGAAGGGAGGTAATACCAAGAACACGTAAGAGCGCGTAAAGGTATGAAGCTCGCCGAGGCGCTAACCTCGACGAGCTTCTTGATGAACAAAATCTCCACCTCTGGAAAAGGAAAGAGTCAATGTCGCATCGACTGCACAGTAACACAATCTCAGCGAAGAATCCAACACACTTCCGTGTTAGCACTGCCGGGACGGCTCTACCCTTTCATCTGACTGCCACAGACAAAATTAACTTGTTGGCACGAATGCGCAGCAAAGGAAGAAACACGCGGGAAAGAGGGTGGTATCACGAAAAAGGAAAGAGAAAAGCGTCGTTGTCGTTAACCGGCCTTCGGGAAGCAAAGCGCCCTGAAGATGGGACGCCGTGCCCATTTTTCTTGTCTGGACCGGCATTCTGCCCTTACCGATATGGCCTGTCTCATCAGGCAAGTCTTCACGTTCGCTTGTCATTCACGGCGCACGTTTCTGCCGGTATCGGTACCTCTCACGACTTAGCATTTGAACCTCACTGCAATGCACTGGGCCGCCTCTCGTTCATGGGCCGATGGGACGGAGCGGCGATTTTCGGCAGGATCGGGAAGACGAGATCGCTCCCATGAGCACGACACTCGAATTAATGTTAGCCGGTGCTCGATTCGCCCTTCAAGACCGCTTGACCGAGTCCTGCCAAACGGATTTGAGCAAGGTTTTTGCGTCGTGGTTGCTTCGGACGCCCGACATGGGCACTGAATTTGATTCGCTGGCTACGGAGGCCGCCCGGCGGGAAGGGATTGAGCATGACTTTCAGACGGTTGCCCTTCTTGGTTTCGCCGCCGACGCAGCAATTCTCGAACCAGGACAGGTTGAGGCATTGAGAAAAGGACTTCGTCGTCAAGCTGTCCGGGAGCCCGTCATCGACGGATTGCCGATGGAGTTTTCTTTGGACGCGATCGGCCTCCTCGGCATCGCGTTGGGGACGAAGGCGCTCGCAGACCCGGACAATTTCAGTTGCGGCCAAGTAGCCCTTCGCCTGGCCGCCGTAGAGTGGACCAGCAGCGCACATCTCGCGGACCAAGAAGAACTCAATTTTCGCGGGCAGTCCACGCCGCAATCCTTGAGTGCAGGCCCCGACGTTCACATTTTCTGGCGCCCCTTTT
>Ga0207695_10002292_pt1 | contig 28581 bp, 39 predicted proteins | sample KBSC54metaG_FD_184354 | JGI IMG/M metagenome (GOLD analysis project Ga0207695, IMG submission 184354) | Corn rhizosphere microbial communities from Kellogg Biological Station, Michigan, USA - KBS C5-4 metaG (SPAdes) (version 2) | ecosystem: Host-associated > Plants > Roots > Rhizosphere > Soil...
CCTGCCACAGATCGGTTGGCCGCAGCATCGGTCCTCCGGCCAGCGGATCCTCTTCCCGGCCGACTTCGAGATAGGCGATATATTGGGCGATCGGCAGGATCTGATCCTTCATCAGCGCCACCGTCTTGGGATTGTCACTGGTCATATTATCGCCGTCGGAAGCCTGCGCGACATAGATGTTCCAGTCATTGGGCGAATAGCGATCGCGGACCACCTCGAGCATCTTGTCGAGCGCGCTGGAGACGAGCGTGCCGCCGGTATCGCGGCTGTAGAAGAAGGTATTTTCGTCGACCTCCTCGGCCCGGTCGGTATGGCGGATGAAGACGACCTCGACATGGCGATAGCAGCGGGTCAGGAACAAATGGAGCAGCGCATAGAACCGCTTAGCCAGATCCTTCATATGTTCGGTCATCGAACCTGAGACATCCATCAGGCAGAACATCACCGCTTGCGCGACCGGCTTGGGCGTGGGCTCGAAGCGGCGATAGCGCAGGTCGATGGGATCGATGTAGGAAATCAGCTTGCGCCGCCTGTCGAGCTGGCGCCACCGCTCGCGAAGCGTCTCGATTTCGGCAGCATGATCGCCATCGATAGCGTCAAGCCGCGCGATCTCTTCCTCGATGCGCTTCATTTCAGCACTGCTGGGCCGCCGAAGCGCGATCCGGCGTGAGAGCGAATTGCGCATGGTACGGCCGATCGAAAGCGCGGAGGGCGAGCCGCTGGTGGTGTAACCCGCCTGACGGACACCCTGCGCGTCACCGGTGGTCAGCCGCTTCTTCGCGAGCTCCGGCAGCTCCAGATCGTCCAGGAACAGGTCAAGAAATTCCTCGCGGGTGAGCACGAAGCGGAACTCATCCTCACCCTCGCCCTGAAATCCGCCTTCGCCACCGCCACCGCCGGAGGGACGCGGCAGCTCGTCCCCTTCCACATATTCCTTGTTGCCCGGGAGGATATGATCGCGATTGCCACCGGAGGAGGCGCGATGCAGCGTAGGCTCGTGGATCTCACCGCGATCGATCGTTACCTCGCTCTCCTGCTCGAGATCCTTGATGCTGCGATCTTTGAGACTGTCGCGCACCGCACGCTGCACCAACGATCGTGCCCGCCTCAGAAAGCGCTGTCGGTTGACCAGGCTTTTGCCGCCGGGGTTCAGACGACGATCGATAATGTGCATCTAGCGCTGACTCGCCTCCATCACCCGGCCTGTTTCACCCGCATATACCATTCCACCAAACGCCTGACCTGTCGCTCCGTATAACCCCGCGCGATCATTCGCTGGACAAATTCGTCATGCTTCTTCTCGGTATCGCCGTCCTTTTTTGAACCGAAGCTGATCACCGGCAGCAAGTCTTCGACCTGGCTGAACATCCGTCGCTCGATGACGTCGCGGATTTTTTCGTACGACGTCCAGGATGGATTGCGGCCATTGTTGCTGGCACGCATCCGCAGCGCGAACTTCACCACCTCGTTGCGGAAATCCTTGGGATTCGCGATGCCGGCCGGCTTTTCGATCTTGGTCAGCTCCTGATTGATAACATCGCGGTCAAGCAACTGGCCGGTATCGGGGTCCTTGAAATCGAGATCCTCGATCCAGGCGTCAGCATAAGCGACGTAGCGATCGAACAGGTTCTGGCCATAATCATGATAGGATTCGAGATAGGCCTTCTGGATCTCGTTGCCGATGAATTCGGCATAGCGCGGCGCCAGATCCCCTTTGACGAATTCGAGATATTTGGTCTCGGTTTCGCCGGGCAGCTGCTCCTGCCGCACCATCCGCTCGAGCACATACATGAGGTGAACCGGATCCGCCGAAATCTCGGTCGGGTCATGGTTGAAGGTGGCTGAGAGCGCCTTGAAAGCGAAGCGGGTCGAGATACCGTCCATGCCCTCGTCGACGCCAGCGGCATCCTTATATTCCTGCATGCTCTTCGCACGCGGATCGACCTCACGCAGGCTTTCGCCGTCATAGACCCGCATCTTGGAATAGGCGTTGCTGTTCTCATGTTCGCGCAGCCGCGTCAGAACCGAGAAGCGCGCCAGCATATCCAGCGTGCCCGGTGCGCAGGGCGCCTTCGAAAGCTCCGAACCCTTGATCAGCTTCTCGTAGATCATTCGCTCCTCGGTCGCCCGCAGGCAGTAGGGAACCTTGATCACGTAGATGCGATCGATGAAGGCTTCGTTGTTCCGGTTGTTCTTGAAATTCTGCCACTCGGACTCGTTCGAGTGTGCCATGACGATGCCGGTGAAAGGGATGGCGCCGATATTCTCAGTGCCGATATAATTGCCCTCCTGCGTGGCGGTCAGCAGCGGGTGCAGCATCTTGATCGGCGCCTTGAACATCTCGACGAACTCGAGCATGCCCTGATTGGCGCGATTGAGCCCGCCCGAATAGCTGTAAGCGTCGGGATCGTTCTGGGCGAGCATCTCCAGCTTGCGGATGTCGACCTTGCCGACCAGTGACGAAATGTCCTGGTTGTTCTCGTCGCCAGGCTCGGTCTTGGCGATCGCGATCTGGTGCACGCGCGAGGGCATCAGCCGCACCACCTGAAAGCGCGAGATGTCGCCGTTGAACTCCTCGAGCCTTTTCCGGCACCACGGGCTGATCAAGCCGGACAGGCGCCGGCGCGGGATGCCATATTTATCCTCGATCGCCGCGCCGTTGGTTTCCGGGTCGAACAATGCAAGCGGGCTTTCGAAGACGGGGCTGATCTCGTCCCCAGCCTGGAGAACGTAGATGGGGTGAAATTCCATCAGCGCCTTCAGCCGCTCGGCCAGCGAGGACTTGCCGCCACCCACCGGGCCGAGCAGGTAGAGCACCTGCTTGCGCTCTTCCAGACCCTGCGAAGCATGGCGGAAGAAGCTCACGATCCGTTCGATCGTCTCCTCCATGCCGTAGAATTCGGCGAAGCTCGGATACATGCGGATCGTACGATTCATGAAAATCCGGCCGAGACGCGGATCGCGGGCGGTATCGATGATCTCGGGCTCTCCGATCGCCGCCAGCAGCCTTTCGGCCGCGCTGGCATACATCATCGGATCGCTTCGACAGCCTCGCAGATACTCCTCGAGACTCATTTCGATCTTGCGGCGACCCTCATAATTTTTTGCGAAATCCGAAAAGATATCGTTGCTCGCCACCGCCGCCTCCATAGACTCAATGTCGTAACAACATTGTAAGACTGGCTTGAGTTGCAAGCCAGCACCACATTCAACCTTGGCAGCAATATGTTGTGGATTTCGCGTCATTTCTGAACATCGGCAAGGGCATTCGTCGCAAGCAATCTAAGCGGCACGCAGAAGCCCTGCCCAGTGCCGGTAGCATTTTCCCCGGTCTTCCAGCTTTGCGTTCAGGCGGTCGCGTCGTCTGGCTCGTCCCGATCCGCAGTACGGGCAGCCTTGCTCAGGGCTTCGCGCACGTTTTTTCGGTGGAGATCGGCCAAACGCGTGTGGGCGTGGCGCGCGGCGGGTTCGAGAGCATTTTTTGCCGACACCGTTTCCTGCCGATTTCTGCGGGTGAAATATTCGAGTTCGTCTTCGGCAGCCATCGAAACGTCTCTCCCAATCGCACGTAAAGGCCACGGCCCCGGTCTCGACGCGGCGCTATGCCTAGATCGATTCCGGACCCGGCCGTGGCCGCCGCTGATGCGGACGATTGCCGGTAGCCGGCGCATCACTCTCCACACTGGCCATTATTGGCTCTGGCCGCATTTCGCGGCGGATATCAAACGCGCGGGCGCAAACTTTGATCCGCGTGCCAGGCTAATCCCATGACGCGGGCGAAACCGAAATCGGCACCGCTTCCGGCCATTCCACCCAGCGTAAAGCTTTCAGCACATCGTTGCTCTGCCGCGCTTCGCGCCCATGCGCCCGGTCAAGTGACCATGTGATGTGATAGGTGCTGCCATCCGGTCGGCTGGTCGTGCCATCAAGTCGCACGACCAGCGCCTGCAACCCCGCTCCATCGTCCACGGAGCCGACGATTTCAGCCTGCACGGGCCCCGGCGGGGGCATGCCGCGGGGAACCCGCGCCAGCGTTACATGATCGGCAATGACGTGGGGCCAATGCGGAGGAAAGCGCGCCAGCAACTGCGCCCGTTCGCCACGATCCAGCTTCCATCCGACAATGTGAGTATCGGCCACCGATAAAGTTCCTTCTGCCGAGTCACAACCGCGTCGGCGTGCGTTGGCTCCATCCGCAAATGAACCGATGCTTTCGATTGCGCTCAGCACGAGTTCAAGAGCCACCGCGCATAAGGTGGCCATCGAAGGAGATTGGTATGAACCGGAAAAGCACATTCTTCGCCAAGTCGATCGTGGCAGCCGGCGCATTGCTCGCCGTGGCTGCACCGGCCATGGCGCGCGACTGGCACCATGATCGTGATCGCTATGATCGCCGCTATGCCGATGATTATGACGTGAGGCTGCGCGGCCCTGGCGTCGATGATCTCAACCCCTGGTTCCGCAACGCCAAGGCTGGGCGGCTCTACGTCGTCAATCGCGCCGGCACCTATGTCAGCGCGCGCGAAGCCTGGATGCTCAACCGGGAATATGACCGCCGGCATGATGATGATCGCCGGTACTACGATCGCCGGTACGATGATCGCCGGTGGCGCGACTAATTCGCATTCGCTGCGCATTAAATGATCCGCACCGCCCGGGACTTCACCCCGGGCGGTGTTCGTCTATCCAGCTTGGATTAACGGCAGGAGCTCGGCCGGGCGAAGCTCGTGCTGGAGTTGATCCATCCGGCATTGGCGCGGCGCCTTGTCGGGCCGCCAACGCAGCAGCCTGGTGCCATGACGGAACCGGCGCGCGGTGACCTGATCGTAAAGCACCTCCACCACCAGTTCGGGCCGCACCGGTTGCCATTCGGCGGACCGCTGCCTGCTCCACCGGCTCGGGCCACCGGGCGCGTCACCCGTGAAACCGGGCGGCGCTATGATCGCTTCGAGCATCGGTGTGATCCGCACCCGTTCGGCGGCGGAAATGGCCGAGGTAAAGCCGACATGATTCAGCTTGTCCTCGTCATCATATAGCCCCAGCAGAAGCGAGCCGACCATCTTCCCCGCTCGATCGTAACGAAAGCCGCCGATCACGCAGTCAGCGGAGCGGCGCTGCTTGACCTTGAGCATGGCGCGCTCGCCCGGCCGGTAATCAAGGTCGAGCCGTTTGGCGACCACGCCGTCCAACGCGCCGCCGCTATGATCGAGCCAGCTTTTGGCGCGGCACCGATCGCTGGTCGCGGGCGAGAGCAGCAACCGGGGCTGCTTTTCGCGTGCGCAGATCGCTTCAAGCGCCGCGCGACGCGCAACGAGCGGCTGATCGATCAACGCAGTTCGATCGTTGGCAAGGCAATCAAACGCAATGAACTGCGCGGGCGTCTCAACCGAAAGGCGCCGGATGCGGCTTTCCGCTGGATGAAGACGCGCCTGCAGCGCATCGAACGACAATATCTCGCCGACCGGTATCACCAATTCCCCGTCGATCACGAAGCGCGGTGTCGCGAGGCTTTCAAACGTCGCCACCACTTCCGGAAAGAAGCGCGCCAACGATTTGCCGGACTTCGACATGAGCTCGACGCCATCGCCATCGCGAAAGGCGATGCAGCGGAATCCATCCCATTTCGGCTCGAACTGCCATTCAGCGCCTGAGGGCAGCTGCTCGACGAGCTTCGCTTCCATCGGCGCAATGCCAGCTTCGATCTTCTGCGTGGACGCGCCCATATGCAGGCAACGCGCCGGCACATCGCTCGGGTTCCTTCGGCGCGTCCCAAGAGCGGCACTTCTCCCTCGCCGCCGCGTTGATCGCGGATGGTTGGAAGGAACGGACGATGGACCGCAATGATTTTCGTAACCCCGAGCGGCGCACCGGCTATAATGGCGATCTGGAAGCAGACCGGATCAGCGATGTCGGGCCGCCCATCAACCAAAAGGCCCGAACCGGCTCGGAAAATCGTGGGGCCAAGGCGCCGGACAGCGGGAGCGGCGCCGTGATCGGCAGCGGCGCAGGCGCCGGTGGCGGTGGCAGCGACGAAGATTACGATCCCGATCCAGCGGCAGGCGGCGGCGCTGTGCGGATCAAAACTGCCAATCCGAAGCCCATGGAGGGGGGAGACGTGCCCGTTGGCGGCAGCCGCTAAGTCAAGGCATCGCTGCGATTGTCGCAACGCCAGTTCATTTTATCGCGACCCTCGCCTCTTTTGTGCCGCCGGAGCGTTCTAGCACCACACATATTCTGGAGATTTCAAATGGCCGGCAATGACCATGACATTCATGTGCTCAACAGCCTGATCAAGACGACACTCGACAGCCGTAAGGGATTTATCGATGCGGCTGAAGATGCGGAGACCACGCGCTTCAAAACGCTTTTCAGCGATTTTGCGCAGGATCGCGCAGACACGGCCGCTTTGCTGCAAGCCGAAGTCCGCAGGCTCGGCGGCAACCCCGAGGATGACAGCAGCTTCATTGCCGCCGCGCATCGCACCTTCATGAACCTGCGCGAGCTCTTTTCGGCGCGTGACGACAAGGCAATCATCGCCGAGGTCGAACGGGACGAGGATTATATCAAGGGCAAATATGAAGAGGCACTGCGCGACGATCAGCTTTCACCCTCCAGCAGATCGGTGATCGAGCGAGCTTTTCAATCGGTTCGCGCCGGTCATGACCGCGCGAGCGAAATGAAACACGCAATGAGTTCGTCGCTGTAAAACAACGCTTCATCGCGACTACCAAAGCATGTATTCTCCCTCTGCCCGGTCTGACGGGCCGCGGCAGAGGAGATGGAGAATGTCATGCATGCAGGAGGCTATCTCGACCGTTCGATAAACAACTACAGCCCTTCCCGCCTTGCTCTCCTCGCCGCGCTCCATGGCGTGGCCATTGCCGCGCTGATGCTCGCGCCGCCGGAATTCATACCGGCTCCCAGGTGGATCACCACCACGATCTACGACGTGCCTGATACGCCGCCGCCACCCAAGCCCCTCCCCGAAAAAGCTCCGGCAAAAACCGAAAGGCAGGCGATAGATCGGCCGACGACGATCGTTCCAACGCAGATCGACACATCTGAACTCAGCATTTTGGATAAGCCCGGCGAAATCGTGATCGGCCCGGTCCAGCCGCCGGTCGTTCCAGCCAAAGCCCTGCCCATAATCACCGACGCCAGCTTCATCCGCGGCGTGGAAATCCAGCCCGATTATCCTCCCGCCCTGGCCCGCCAGGAGATTGAAGGCGTCGTCACCGTGCGTGTACTGATCGGCACCGATGGCCGGGTGAAGGATGTTCAGCAAGTATCGGCCAGCGAGCCCGAATTCTTCGAAGCCACGCGCCGGCAGGCGTTGCGGCATTGGCGGTTCAATCCTGCACTGCGCGATGGCGTTCCGTTCGAAAGCTGGCGGGAACTGACCGTGCGCTTCAAGTTGCAGGCCTAGCAGGCAGCTAGGGTAGCGCCATTCGCCTGCGACGCTTATCTAGCGGGCGATGGCGCTTCCCCGTCCCTCCTCACCCACCGCCGCCTGGCGTGACCTGAAGGCCTTTCTGGGCCAACAGGAACGTCACAAGTTTTTTTTCGCGTTGATCGCCATCATGATCCCTGGGCTGATCGTGCTCGGCTTTTATGTCGATGCGAACATCCAGCCCGAACCACAGATCATCTATGTCCAAAGCTGGCCGGAGAACCGCACCGACGAGCAGATCAAGGCAGAGCAGAAGATCGACCAGGCCGCGCGCGATAAGGCGGCCGCGGAAAAGCGCAGACAATATCAGGAGTTGGCAAAACGGCTGGGGATCTAAGCACCGACGCGCGCTGGATGGGGGCAGCGCTGGCACTCGCGTCGCGCGGGGTGGGACGGACCGCGCCCAATCCACCGGTAGGCTGCGTCCTCGTCAAAAGCGGCAGGGTGATCGGCCGGGGATGGACGCAACCCGGCGGACGTCCGCATGCGGAGGCGATGGCGCTTGCCCAAGCCAGCGCGAATGCGCGGGGCGCGACTGCCTATGTGACGCTTGAACCTTGCGCACATGCCTCCACGCGCGGCCCGGCCTGCGCCGACAGTCTGATCGAGGCCGGCGTGGCGCGGCTGGTGGTGGCGATGCAGGATCCCGATCCGCGCACCGATGGCGCGGGGCTGGCTCGTGCGGCTGGTGCAGGCATCGCGACAAGCTTGCCCGTGCGCTCGGCCGATGCAGCGCGGATCATGGCTGGCTTCCTGACGCGTCAACGGCTCGGACGCCCGCATGTCACGCTCAAGCTGGCGACCTCGCTCGACGGCAAAATCGCGGCCGCCAATGGAGCGAGCCGCTGGATTACCGGCGAGGAGGCCCGCGCACACGCCCATCTCGAGCGGGCGCGCTGCGATCTGATCATCGTCGGGCGGGGGACGCTGGATGCAGACCAGCCACGCCTCGACGTTCGCTTGCCGGGATTGGAGGATCGCTCGCCGCGCCGCGCCCTGCTAACGCGCGACGCTGCTCCCGATGGCTGGATCGCCTTGGCGTCGCCGCAGGATATCAGCGGCGTGGAAGGCGTCGATGCGGTGCTGGTGGAGGGCGGCGCGGCGACCGCCGGAGCATTCCTGGCGGCGGACCTGGTCGACCGGCTCATGATCTATCGCGCCCCGATCCTGATCGGCGAAGGCCGCGATGCAATAGCCGGGCTCGGCTTGGGCAAGCTCGCCGACGCGCACGGTCGCTGGCGGCTGACCGATACGCGCATGCTTGGCATTGACAGCCTCGCCGTCTACGAGCGTGTACGAGACTGACATGTTCACTGGCATCATCACCGATATCGGCACGATCGTGGATGTAGAGCGGCGCGGAGATCTGCGGGTCCGGATCACCACGCGCTACGATACGGACACGATTGACATCGGCGCTTCCATCGCCTGCTCCGGCGCTTGCCTGACGGTCGTCCACAAGGAGCCGGACTCCTTTTCTGTCGATATCTCGGCGGAAAGCGTTTCGCGCACACCGCAGGGCAGGTGGCAAAAGGGGCAACACCTCAATCTCGAGCGTGCGCTCAAGGTAGGCGATGAACTCGGCGGCCATATCGTGACCGGCCATGTCGATGGGGTGGGCACTGTTGCGGCGATTGTTCCGCAAGGCGACTCCAAGCGAATTCTGATCACGGTGCCGAAGGAATTGGCCGGGTATCTCGCGCCGAAGGGTTCGATCACGGTGGATGGTGTTTCGCTGACCGTCAACGAAGTCGAGGATAGCCCGAACTTTACGCAGTTCAGCGTGAACATCATCCCCCATACGGCGGAGATGACGACGCTGGGAGAGCTTGAGACCAGTGCCATGGTCAATATCGAAATCGACGTACTCGCTCGCTATCTATTCCGGATGAAGGACTATCAAAAAATCACATAGAGATGTGATTTTCCTATTTGATATCATCCTTTGGTGTGATAGCTGTCCAACATGAGCGCACCATTGATCGAACGCGTCCGCGCCCTCGTAGCAAAGGGAGACGCAACCAAGGCCGGTCTCGCCAAGGCCGCAGGGCTTCATGCGAACTCTCTGCGGCGCTTGGATGAAGACGATTGGAACCCAACCGCCGATACGTTGCGGAAGCTGGAGAAATTGCTTGCACGCGGGCTCGGCCAGACGGCGCTGGCGACGCCTGAAGAAGTGATCAACGAAGCCCGCAATGGCCGCATGTTCATTCTTGTCGATGACGAGGATCGCGAAAATGAAGGCGATCTCGTCATTCCGGCACAGATGGCGACGCCCGATGCGATCAACTTCATGGCGCGCTACGGCCGTGGCCTGATTTGCCTGGCGCTCACCAAGGAGCGGGTGAACCAGCTTGGACTCGGGCTGATGAGCCGCAACAATGGCACGCGACACGAGACCGCCTTCACGGTGTCGATCGAGGCGAGAACCGGCGTGACCACCGGCATTTCAGCCGCTGACCGCGCGCGCACCATTGCCGTGGCGATCGACGCCGCCCAGGGGCCGGACGAGATCGTGACGCCAGGCCATGTTTTCCCGCTGGTGGCGCGGGAAGGGGGCGTGCTGATCCGGGCGGGGCATACCGAAGCTGCCGTGGACGTTTCGCGTTTGGCGGGGCTCAATCCCTCGGGCGTGATTTGCGAGATCATGAACGAAGATGGGACGATGGCGCGGCTCGACGATCTGATCGCCTTCGCCCAACTGCACAATCTGAAGATTGGAACCATCCGCGATCTGATCGCCTATCGCCGCCGGCACGATCATCTGGTCGAACGGGTCTCGGAGCGGAATCTCGATTCGGACTATGGCGGCGATTGGCGCGCCATCGTCTATCGCAGCAAGCTGGACGGCGTCGAATCGCTGGTTCTTCAAAAAGGGAAGATCTTTCCTGATCAGCCCACGTTGGTGCGGATGCACAATATCTCGTTATTTTCCGACATACTCGGCCAGCCGGGCAAGCGAAAGCGGCTGCTCCAGCGCAGCATGGAGGAAATCGGGCGCGCGGGCAGCGGCGTAATCGTGCTGCTGCGCTCGTCAGCGCCCGACGCACCGCTTTCCAGCATGATCCAGGAACAATCGGAGGACATGGATCTCCGCGCTTACGGCATTGGCGCGCAAATTCTGGCGGACCTGGGCGTGCATGACATGGTTCTGCTCACGAACACGCAACATACGTTGGTGGCGCTGGAGGGCTACGGCCTCTCGATCGTAGGCGAGCGCCCAGTCCCGGAGGGCCACTGATGGCACGCATTCTTATCGTCGAAGCCCGCTTCTACGAACATCTGAACGATCTGCTGCTGCAGGGCGCGCGGGCAGCGATCGAGGCTACCGGGCATCAGCACGAGACGATCACGGTGCCGGGCGCGCTCGAGGTGCCGGGCGCTATCGCGCTGGCAGCCGAAACCGGACGTTATGACGGCTTTGTGGCGATCGGCGTCGTCATTCGGGGGGAGACTTATCATTTCGAAATCGTCGCCGGCGAAAGCGCCCGCGGTATCATGGCGCTGGCGCTGGATGGCATCCCCGTCGGCAACGGCATATTGACCGTGGAAAATGAGGCGCAAGCGCTGGTCCGCGCCCGGCCAGCCGAAAAGGACAAGGGTGGCGAGGCCGCCAAAGCCGCGCTCGCCATGCTTGCGCTCAAGCAGCGGTTCGCCGCTTAGAATATTCCTTCATTTGCCGTGATTTCCAAGCCGGCAGGCGATGCCACGTGCCTCGAAATCACTCTAAGCCGCCGCTGCATAATCGACATAGCCTTCCGCGCCCTGGCTGTACCAGCGGGAGGGGTCCACCTCCGTATTGACCGGCAGATTTTCGGCAAAGCGGCGCGGCAGTCCGGGTTGGCAATGACGCCGACATCAATCGGGTCGCAAAGGGTCGGCATCTGCGTTTTAGCTTCCTGTAAGGGACGACGGCAGGGAGATAGGGCGTTAGGCAGCCGCATGCACGATTCGCGTAGCGCAACCTATACTTCACGCGCCAAAAGCACGTCCTTGGCGTTCACTGCGATGATCGCGGGAAATGCGATGTTGTCGCTAGGGCCGTGGATGGTGCGGCTGGCGCAGATCGGCCCTGCCGCTTCGGCGTTCTGGCGCGTTGCACTGGCAATTCCGTTGTTGCTGTTGATCACCAGCGGGTCAGGCCAGCGCCTGCCGCGCGATCCGAAGCTGCTGGCGGTACTGACTATCGGCGGCGTCTTCTTCGCTTTGGATCTGGCGGCTTGGCACGCCGGCATTCTGATGACCAAGCTGGCGAACGCCGCTCTGTTTGGCAACGCGGCGAGCTTTTTCTTCATGGCCTATGGGTTCATCACCTTGCGACGGCTGCCAAACTCGCAACAATGGGTTTCGATCCTGCTCGCGATGATGGGCGTGGGCCTGTTGCTCGGCCGTTCCTATGAACTCTCGCCGCGTTATGTGATGGGAGATTTGCTGAGCGTGCTCGCCGGCTTGATGTATACCGGCTATCTGATCGCCATCGAGCGCGTGCGCGGGCAACTGCGATCCTGGCCCGCATTGACGGTTGCAACCATAGGCGCCCTGCTGCCGATGTTGCTCATCGCACTTTGGGAAGGCCCGATCATTCCCGGCCACTGGATGCCGCTGATTCTCCTGGCGATCGGTAGCCAGGTGATCGGCCAAGGCTTGATGGTCTATGCCATCGGCAATTTGTCGCCTGTTGTCATAGGCCTGGGCTTACTGATGCAGCCCGTCATCGCCGCCTTCATCGGCTGGATGCGTTATGGCGAGCAGCTCGACGGATTGGATATCATCGGCATGATATTCGTCGGCATGGCGCTCCTGATGGTCCGCGCCGGCAACGATCGCCGTTGATTGCTTGGCGTTGCCGGCAGCTACTCCTATCATATCAGCATGAGCACGATATCTTTTGCAGACATGACGCTCGATGAGCTTCGCGAGGCATTGGCGCCGAGAATTGCCGCCAACGCCGTGTTCGACGGATGGGGCGACAGGTCGTTGTCGGATGCCGCGGCGGCGATCGGCATTCCCGCGGACAGAGCGCGATTGGCGTATCCGGGCGGCGCAGTCGACATGATCGACGCCTGGTTCGAATGGCTCGACGCGGCAGTGGCGCAACGGCACAGCCAGGATGCGCTGGCCATGCTTAAGGTCCGTGACCGCATCTCCACCTTGATTTGGACAAGGCTGCAGATCGCGCGGCCGCAGCGGGAGGCGGTGCGGCGTGCGTTCAACAAGCTGGCGCTGCCGCAGAATCTGCTTCGCGCCAGCCGGCTTGGCTGGCGTGCGGCGGACCGGATGTGGCGTTTGGCCGGAGACAGCGCGACCGATCTCAACCATTATACCAAGCGGGCTACGCTGGCCGCGGTCTACGCAACAACCCTGATTGTATGGCTCGATGACGAGAGCGAAGGTCATGCCGATGCGAAGGCATTCCTTGACCGCAGGATTGACGACGTCATGAAGTTCGAGAAGACGAAGGCGCGGCTGAAACCGGATCCGGACAGTCATTTCAGCCCGACACGCTTCCTCGGACGATTGCGCTATCCCCATGGTTAATAGGCTTTCGCGCGGCCCCTCTTAATGATAATGAGTTGCATGAGAGAGTGCCTGGAAAGCAAGGTTTGAAGCGCGTGTCCCTTGAGCATCTACCATTGCGGCAACCCGCGCACATCGTCGCCATCGATTGGGACCAGCTTGCGGACCATGAAGCACGGCGCCTGCGCGAGCTCGGTTTCGACGAAGGCGTTGCCGTCGAACTGCTGCATCACGGACCGATGGGACGCGACCCGATCGCCTGCCGCGTGGGCCGGATGACCGTCGCTCTCCGGCGGGCGCACGCTGCCGCTATTTCCGTAATTCCGGACGCAAGACGATGATTCCGATGCCGCTGGTGGCGCTGGTCGGCAATCCCAACGCCGGCAAATCTGCCCTGTTCAACGCGCTCACCGGCGCGCGGCAGAAAGTCGGCAATTATCCCGGAGTCACCGTCGAACGCAAATCCGGCCGCATCGCACTGCCGGACGGACGGCCGATCGAAGTCGTCGATCTGCCCGGAACCTACAGCCTCGATCCAGCGAGCCCCGACGAAGCGGTGACACGCGATGTCGTGCTCGGCACCCAGGAAGGCGAGCGACTCCCTTCCGCGCTGATCGTGGTGGTGGATGCTACGAACCTGGACAATCACCTGCGATTCACATTGCAGCTGATCGCGCTTGGCATGCCCGTCGTCGTGGCGCTCAACATGATCGACATGGCCGAGCGAGACGGGTTGAGGATCAACGTCGCCAAGCTTTCAGCCGAGCTCGGCGTCCCGGTCATCCCCACCGTGGCGGTGCGCCGCAAGGGGCTCGATTCGCTCATCGCCGAGCTTTCGTCCGCCGTCGGCAGCGTCGTGGCGGTGCGGGCAGGCTCTCCCCCCGAAACCGATTTCACCCTGCTTCAGCGCAAGGCGCGCGCGATCGCCGCCGCCGCGACCGTGGAAGAACATGGCTCGCGGCGCTTTACGCATGCGATCGATCGCGTCGCCCTGCACCCGATCATCGGCCCTATCCTGCTCGCAGCGCTCATGTTCGTGATGTTTCAGGCAGTCTTCGCCTGGTCCGAGGCGCCGATCAGCTGGATCGAAGACGGCATGCAGCGGTTTCAGGATCTGGTCGCCACTACTCTGCCGGAAGGCTTCATCCGCGGCTTGCTGGTCCAAGGGGTGATTGGCGGCGTCGGATCGGTGGTGCAGTTCCTGCCGCAGATCCTGATCCTGTTTCTCTTCATTCTGCTGCTCGAAGCCTCGGGCTATATGGTTCGCGCGGCGTTCCTGATGGACCGGCTGATGGCGCGCGTCGGCCTTTCGGGCCGCGCCTTCATTCCGCTGCTTTCCTCCTTTGCGTGCGCCGTGCCTGGGATCATGTCGACCCGGACGATCGATGATCCCAAGGATCGCCTGACCACCATATTGATCGCGCCGCTGATGACCTGTTCGGCGCGGCTGCCCGTCTATGCCATCATCATCAGCGCGTTCATTCCGGCCAGAAGCGTGGGGCCCGGCATCGGCCTGCAGGGCCTGGTGCTGTTCGGGCTCTATATTGGCGGGATCATGGGAGCGATGGTCGCCGCACTGCTCCTGCGAAAGACGGTGACGAAGGGCACGAGCCACGGCTTCATGATGGAGATGCCGCAATACCAGCTTCCGCTATGGCGCGACGTGGTGCTCGGGCTGTGGCAGCGCGCCCTGATCTTTCTGAAACGGGCCGGCACCATCATCATGGCATCGACCGTGATTCTCTGGCTGTTGCTCACCTTCCCCAAACCGCCCGAGCACGCCACTGCGCCTGCCATCGATTATTCGATCGCGGGCCAGATCGCAGGCGGGCTCGAACATGTCATGCGGCCGATCGGCTTCAACCGCGACATCTCGCTGGCGCTTATTCCGGCAATGGCCGCGCGCGAGGTCGCGGTCTCGGCGCTTGGTACCGTCTATGCGATTCAGGGCGATGTCGAGGCCGAAGGCGTTCAGCATTCTCTCGTCGAACGGCTGCGCGGGCGCTGGTCGCTGCCAACGGCACTTGCATTCCTCGCCTGGTTCGTATTCGCGCCGCAGTGCATTTCGACGATCGCGGTCGTCCGCCGCGAAACCAATGGCTGGAAATGGCCGGGCTTCATGGTCGGCTATCTCTTTGTTCTGGCCTACCTTGCCGCAGGAGCAACTTTCTGGTTAGCCACCGCGCTGGGACTTTAAGCGCGGGAGAGAGTCGTGGCAGGCAGCGTCAACAAGGTGATTCTCGTCGGCAATCTGGGCCGCGATCCCGAATCGCGCAGCTTCCAGAATGGCGGCAAGGTCGTGAACCTGCGCATCGCCACATCCGACAGCTGGAAGGACCGCAACAGCGGCGAACGCCGTGAAAAGACCGAGTGGCACTCGGTCGCGATCTTCAACGAAAATCTCGCGAACACTGCCGAGCGGTTTTTGCGCAAGGGCAGCAAGGTCTATCTCGAAGGCCAGCTTCAGACGCGGAAATGGACCGATCAGCAGGGCCAGGAGCGCTACTCAACCGAAGTCGTGCTGCAGGGGTTCAACGCGCAGCTGGTTCTGCTCGATCGCCGCGAAGGCGAAGGCGGCGGTTCCCGCGATTGGGACGAGGGCGGCAGCAGCTTTGGCGGTGGCGGCGGTGGTGGCGGCTCCTCATCGTCCGGCGGTGGTTTGGGGGGCGGCCGGGCCGGTGGTTCGCGCGACAATGATCCGTTCGGAATCGACCTGGACGACGACGTCCCCTTCTAGGCGTCGCAGCACCCCCGGCAGCTTGCCGTCGCGATATGATCCGGGAGCCGCAGTCTGAGCCATGTCATCCAAAGCTCGCCTGGAAACGTTCATACGCAGCACCTTTCGGTCGGTCTGGTCGCTGGAAATGCTGCTGCACCTCAAGCGCGAAAGCGGTTTCTGGTCAGCGCAGGAGCTCGTCGGCGCCTTGAGGGGGAGCCAGCTTATCGTTGCCCAAGGCATGGATGCGCTTTTTGCGGCGGGGCTGATCGAGATCGATGGTGACGGTAGGGCCCGCTATCAGCCAGCGTCGATCGAGCTTGGCCAATTTATGGATGAAGCCGAAGCGCTTTATGTCCGCAGCCCGGATGCGGTCCGACGCATGATCGTCAACGCTGCGCAAGGCAGCCTGGCGGCATTCGCCGCCGCCTTCCAGCTCAAGAAGGATTAAGCGATGCCGGCGATCCTTCCCGCGCTCGTCTATATTCTTTGCTTCGCAACAAGCAGCATTTGCGCAATCCTGCTCGCGCGCGGTTACGCCAGCAGCCGACAACGGCTCCTGCTCTATAGCGCGATCTGTTTTTTCCTGCTCGCGCTCAACAATCTGGTGGTGGTGATCGATCTCGTCATTCTCGCGGATTGGGATTTCCGCATCCTCCGCCTGGTGCTCGCTCTCGCCGGAACGGGCATTTTGCTGTTTTCCTTCATCTGGAACACGGACGAATAAGCTATGGAGCTCTATTCCTTCCTCTCCGGCGCTGTCACAGCATGCTTCCTGATCGCGAGCCTGTTCTTCCTGCGCTTCTGGCGACGGACCAGCGATCGGCTTTTCCTGATTTTCGCGGTGGCGTTCCTGTTGCTTGGCACCAACCAGGCGCTGCTGGCATTGGCGGACATCCCGATCGAAGAAAGAAGCTGGGTCTATCTGCTCCGGCTGCTCGCATTTGTGATGATCATTGCGGCCATCGTCGACAAAAGCAGAAAGCGGACTTAGCGAGCCTCGCTTTCCTATTTCGTCAATTTTTCCCTGAGCCCTTTGAGCGCAGCGAAGGGGCCCGCATCTTCCTCGCCCAACACCCCTGCTTCCCGCAACGCGGCGTCCGCCGCCGCGCTACGCGGAAAGGGATCCAGCGCAAGTGCGAGCGTCTCCGCGACCGCTTCGCCCAAATCGATCGCACCTCCCGAATAACCGATCACGTCGCAATCGCTTTCGCTCAGCTCCACTTCGTCGGCGCCGCTCTCCAGCATTTGCTCCGGCATGAAACGAAGCACGAAAGGCTCCTCAATGCGCGCCGGCACAGGCTCTCCGCTGGCAACGCACGTCTGGATCACTTCGCCGGAGAGGTGCCCTTTTACGTCGACGATATCGCCGTTGTGCGTGCATTCGGCATCAGCCTCCAGCCGCTCGATCGCCTGCAGATCGAAGCGCGAGGCAAGCGCGGCCCGCTCCTGTTCATCCGCTTCGATCGCAAGCTGGCGTGGCTGGGAGCTTAGCGAATCGAGGCGGACGAGCCGTGAAAATTCTGGTGTGATGAGCGTCATGACCCCGGCCATTGGCCATCGAACAAGGCCTGTACCGGCGACGCCTGGATCGCACGGTACTCGGCGCGCAGGCGCTCTGCGGTCCAGGAAAGCGCCTCGGGTCCGGGCGACTGCCCCCGATAGAGGTTCCGTTCGAGGGCGAGCTCAAGGCCCCCACCGCCGCGAAGCGCGTCACGATAGGCACCAAGCCTGCCGCCCAGCGCGCTCACCATGCGGCCAACATGCTTGCCGACAACGACATCGCCGATGCCGATCTCGCGAAGCTGGCCATCCATATCCCGGATGAAAATCTCGGTAAGCACCGCCGCCTCGGCTCCGTAACGCTCTCCTTCTCCTTCCAATCGAAGCAGAACCAGCGAAAGCATCACGGCCACCATGTCGAAGCGGCCATCGAGCGAGTCTGCCACCTTGCCCTCGACATACCATTCCGGTCGCCGTGCTGCGTTCACCACCGCTTGATAAAGCGGTTGCAGCTGCGTCCGCTCCTGTCCGGAACGGAAGAATTTCGCCAGGATCGACATGCTTGCCCTTATACTCCATCCGCTTGGCTTGCAGCCAGCCCGCACCCCGCATATTGAGGCGCTTCAAGCGCGTTGCAATCCCGTGTTGCGGGATCGAGGAGATCAGGATGTTCGACAAGGCTCGTCTCGCGGTGGGAACCGCAATGATCGCCACGATCATGCTGAGTTCCGGCTGCGCCCGCATCCGCGACCATAAGGGCTATGTGGCGGATCAGACGCTGATCGGCTCGATCCAGCCGGGCATCGACAATCGCGAGTCGGTGGAGCGCACGCTCGGTCGGCCGAGCTTCGCCTCGCAGTTCGACAGCAGCACCTGGTATTATCTTTCACGCGAAACCAAGCAGCTTGCCTTTTCCACGCCGCGGCCGGTCAAGCAGATCGCGCTCGAAATTCATTTCGATCGGCAAGGCAATGTAAGCTCCGTGCAGAATCTGGGAATGAGCAAGGTCGTTTCGCTTTCGCCGAACGGCGACAAGACGCCCACGCTCGGCCGCAACCGCGGCTTCTTCCAGGAGCTGTTCGGCAATATCGGCCGGGTCGGCGGGACAGGCGCGGGCCAATCCGGCGGCGGGACAACCGACAATCCCCAATAATCCGCACATGGCCCGGGGGGGTGCGGCGCCGGTGGACGGAAACAGCGGAAAGAGCGATATCGCCCTGCTCGCCAAAGGCGGGCGGACCAATATTTTCGGTTTTCTCCTCCGCCTGGCGGCGCGCCTGCCTTTCCTGTTTATCGCCGGCCGGTTGTACGGCGCTTCGGTGCTGGGCCGTTTCGCCTATGCAATCCTGGTCATCGAATTTGCCGCGCAGCTCGCCACGCTGGGTTTGAAGCGCGGGCTTGCGCAACGGCTTTCTAGCAGCTCCGAACCGGCTTCGCATATCGTGTGGGACGGGCTGCTGATCGCGGGCATGGCCTCGGCCATCGCCGTCGCCGTGCTGGCCGCCGTACCGGAAGTGATGTTCCCGAACTCGGGCATCAACGGCCACGAAAGGCTGCTGCCGCTCACCATCTTCGGCATTGCGTGGAGCGAGGTCGCGCTTGCCGCATTGGCCTATCGTCACAATGTCGGCGCCACCGTGACGGCGCGCGCGGTCGTCGAGCCCTGGACGATCAGCATCGCTGCGCTGGGGCTCTGGTTCTACTCGGCACGCGACGGGCTGATCCTCTCCTATGCGGTTTCCATGACCGCCGCGCTCGTCGCCTCGCTGGTGCCGCTACTGCGCAGCTACGGGCTGCCCCAGGGCTGGCGGCCGCGCGTCGTGCCGTTGCTCAAGATGGCGCGTCGCAATGCGCCGCTCGCCGCTGCCGATGCGATCGAATGGGGCACGCGCAACATCGATCGGGCGATCCTGGGCCTCTTTTTCCCCCCTGCGATCGTTGGCGTCTATTGGGTGGCGCAACAGGTCACCACGCTTCCGCAGAAGCTCAAGACCAGCTTCGATCCCATATTGGGTCCGGTGATCACCCAAAATCTGGAAGCCGGCAACAAGGCGGCCGTTGCCGCCCATGTGCGGCAGGTGGGGTTCTGGATTCTGGCGGCGCAAGCGGGGATTGCGCTTGCGCTCTCGATTTCGGGCGAAGCGGTCATGGGGCTGGTCGGGCCTGCGTTCGTGGCCGGTACGGGTGCACTGGTGATCCTGCTGGCGGCGGAAGTGATCGCGGCGACGGCTGCGGTATCCGAAACCGCCCTGGTTTACGTGGCCAGGCACCGCAACCTGATGATTTCAGTGGCGGTAATCTCGCTGCAGGCCGGCCTTAGTTTCCTGTTCATTTTTGCCGCCCGGGCGCTCGGGCTGCCGCAGGCCTATCAAGCCGCCGGACCAGCGCTCGCGCTGATGCTTGCACTGGGGTTTGGCGCGATCGTCAAATCGCGACTGCTGGCGCGCCTGCTGGGCGCGGGCGTTTCCGGCTGGCGATGGGCACTGATCTGGGCCGCCATCGTCGCAGGCGCGATCGGCAGCGTCGCCACGCATATTCCGGAATGGGGCGAGCTGCTGCTCGGCATCCCGGCGGTGCTGATCGCCTATAGCTATGTCATCTGGCGCAAGGGCTTTACACCAGAGGACCGGGTGTTGTTCAAAAGACTTAAATAGAAAGCGCACCCCCGAAGGGATGCGCTTGTCTTGACGCGGAATGCTTATCGCTGGCCATGCCAGCGCGGCACGGTTTCCTTCTGCGTGTCGCTGAGAACCGCGAACAGGATCACGAACGAGAAGCCAAGGAAGAAGATAAAGTTGGCCAATCCGACAAAGGCGCCACCGGCACCGCCGAATCCGATGCCGCCGGCCACCAGGCTCAGCAGCAGGAAAACAAGCGCCCATTTCAACATCTTAGATCTCCGCGAAAACCGCATTTTAACGGCTTTTTAACGGAGGAAGATAGGATGATGTTCCGCTGACCGTCCCGCTAACCCTGTCGGCTCGTCTCTAAAAGGAACCATGCGCGCTCCTCGGCTTGGTCCGTCCAGTCATCCAAAATGCCGCTGGTCGCGTTGTCCTTGGCCTGGTCGACAATGTCTTTGGCCTCACGCAAGGCGGCTACCAGCTTCAGATTATCCTGCCGCAATTCCTCAAGCATCTCCGCCGCCGTCACGAACTCGGCATTATTGTCCTGGACGCTCTGGCGACGCGCGATATCGCCGATCGAGCGCAATGTCGTGCCGCCGGTCTTGCGCACACGTTCGGCGATCTGGTCCGTCGTGGCGAGGATCTGCGTTGCCTGGGCATCGAACAAAAGGTGATAGTCGCGGAAATGCGGCCCTGAGACATGCCAGTGGAAATTCTTCGTCTTGAGATAAAGCGCATAGCTATCCGCCAGGATCGCATTCAGCGCGTCAGCGACGCTTGTCACCGCATTGTCAGAAAGGCCGGGCGCGGGTGGTTCTTTCATTCGGGTTCGTGCTGCTCTTGCCATCATCGTCTCCACTGGCTTCGATCAAGTGCGTGCAACGCACGTGAAGAGGATTGGTGACACACGCCTTGCAACAAGGCGATTCGATAAGTTTCAGCACAGAAATCGAGTGGATCGATCAAATAAGACCGAGGATCGAGATCGCAACGAAGGCTCCGACGGTCAACAGCATTGCTCCTGCCGCGAGCCGGACGGCGGCGAGCGGAACGACCGCCGAAAATCGGTTGGCGAGCAGGACCGCCGGGATGTCGGCCGCAAGCGTGCCGCAGGCAGAGCCGATTGCCGTAAGCCACGGCGCACCGCTCCGTGCGGCAAGGCAAGCGGTGATGAACTGAGTTTTGTCGCCAAACTGCAGGACGCCGAACGCAAACAGGCTGGCGATCACCATGCCGCCCCGACCCCTGCTTTCGAGCCGGGGGGACTTGGAAGGAAACAGCGCACCGGCTCCCGCCAATAGCAGCGCGAGCGCCGTCATCAGCGTAAGCGCGCGAAAGGGTATCAATCCGATCAGGAAACTGCCGGCGAAGGCTGACAGCGCCGCATTGAGCAAGGTCGCGAGCCCGATGGCGAACAGCACCGAGTTCCTGCTTGGAAAGCGGATGGCGAGCATCGCCGCCAGCAACTGCGTCTTGTCGCCCCATTCGGCCAGGAAGGCGGCCACCAGCGGTGGCAGCAAAGCTTCCATGCCGCGGCCTAGCTTGCGAGCCGCACCGAGATGGTCGCCATCAGCACTTCGCTCGCGGCTGGCTCGCGGCCATCGATCCCGGCTGCTTCGTTCAGCGATTGCAGATAGGCCGGAATGATGGCGGCGCGACCATCACGCGAGACGGCGTCGGTCAGCGCGCCGGCGAGTTGCCGAATCACCTCGAAGCCATGCTGTAAGGCGAGATGGCGCACGGCATCGGCGCGGCGGACAATTTCTTCAAGGCTGAGTTGGCGATAGTCCCGGCCAAGCGCATCGACGCGCCGACGGATATCGGAACGGATCGGATCGAACTGGCAGGCATCCTGAGCGGCAATGTTGTTCATGACAGCCCCTTTTTGGAAGCCATCTTCCGCTTCGGAAGTTAACGGGCCGTTAAACCCGGGGGCAGCATCGCCTAAATGCGGCGCGCCTTGACAAAAGCCGTGCGAAGCGTCATGCGCCAGCCAACGGGAGCGGCAGCGATGCCGCTTTATTTTTTCATGCTGTTTGTTCCGGTTTCGAAGGGTTTCGGGTCATGGCCAAGCCAACCACCGTCAAGATCAAGCTCGTCAGCTCTGCCGACACGGGCTTTTATTATGTTACCAAGAAGAACCCGCGGACCCAGACGGAAAAGCTGAGCTTCCGCAAATATGATCCCGTCGCGCGCAAGCACGTCGAGTTCAAGGAAGCCAAGATCAAATAAGCGCGCGCACCGTTTCGACGAAGCGCATTACTGAGATCGGCTTGGAAACATAGGTTTCAGCGCCGGCGTCGCGGATCACTTCCTCGTCGCCCTTAGCGGCGTAAGCTGTCACCGCCATGATCGGAATATGCTTCAGCTCCTCATCGGCCTTGAGCTGGCCGATCAGTTCGAGGCCGCTTATATGCGGAAGCTGGATATCCATGATGATCAGATCAGGTCGATAGGCCCGCGCGCGATCGATCGCGATTCGGCCATCGTCGACTGCCTCCGCCTCATAATCATGGGCGCGCAACAGATCGCAAAACAATTTCAGATTGAGCTCGTTATCCTCGACAACGAGTATTTTCTTGGTCACCAGATAGGCCTCACAGGATTCAGATAGCGTTTGTAAGGTTCATGGCAATCAGAGAAATAGGTAAAGCTACCAGTAAGGATGCTTTCGCGCTTGCGCTGGCGGCACTGAGCTGGACGCTTGCCGAGACTACCCGTGCCGAGCGGCTGCTCTCCCTTACCGGCCTCACCCCCGACGACCTGCGGAACCGCGTCAGCGATCCTTCGGTGCTGGCCGCCATATTGTCGTTCGTTATTGCGCATGAGCCGGACCTGATTGCCTGTTCCGATGCCATCGACGCGCGTCCGGCTGATTTGGTTGCGGCGCAGGCATTGCTGGAGACACAAACGTCATGAGCCGTCCCCTGCTGATCTCCGATTGCGACGAAGTGCTGCTTCACATGATGAAGCATTTCGGCGAGTGGCTTGCCAGCGAATATGCGATCGACTTTGTTCCGCAGCCGGAAGATTTCAGCAAATCGATGCGGCACCGCAACAGTGGCGAGCCGGTGGCCAAGGACCAGATATGGCTGCTGCTCGACGGCTTCTTCAAAACCGAGATGCACCGCCAGACGCTCGTGCCCCATGCGCTGGAAGCCCTCGGCCGGATCGACGAAGTGGCTGACATCGTGATTCTGACCAACCTCGGGGATCAGTTTCATGCCAGCCGTGTTGCGCAGCTCGATGCGGTCGGCATCCGCCATCATGTCGTCTGCAATCTCGGCGGAAAGGGGCCGGCGGTCGAGCGCCTGATGGCCGATCGCGCTCCTCCGCAGGCCGTGTTCGTCGATGACATACCGGGGCACCATGCATCGGTCGCCGAGCACGTCCCTGAAATCTGGCGGCTGCACATGGTCGCGGACCCCGACATCGCCCGCTTGATCCCGAACGCTCCTGCTGCGCATAAGCGCATCGACGACTGGGCCGCGGCCGTCGATTGGATTCTGGATCGGCTGACTCAGCACTGAGCCGGGATCAAGAGGAGGATGAACCATGTCGCTTGATCGCCGCCTCTCCGAACTCGGCCTGAAACTGCCCAATCCTGCCGCTCCGGTTGCTGCTTATGTGCCAAGCGTGATGGCTTCGGGGCTATTGCACATTTCAGGGCAGCTGCCTTTTCGTGAGGATGGTTCGGTGATCACGGGGCGTCTCGGCGAGACCATGGATGTTCCCGCCGGCGCCGAAGCGGCCCGCCGTTGCGCGCTCATGCTGCTGGCGCAGATCGGAGCCGCGCTGGATGGCGATTTCGGTCGCGTCGAACGCATCGTGAAGCTTGGCGCCTTCATATCCTCCACGCCCCACTTCACCGATCAGCCCAAGGTGGCCAATGGCGCTTCCGAACTGATGGTGACCGCATTGGGCGATCTGGGCAAACATGCCCGCAGCGCCGTGGGCGTGCCGGTGCTCCCGCTCGGAGCTGCTGTCGAGATCGATGCGATCGTCGCCGTTCGCCCTGCCTGACGGCCTGTTCGCACCGCCGCCGGCGGAGCGGCGAATCGCTTTCCTGCGCGGAGTCCGCTTCGCACATCGTGGCTTGCATGGCCGCGGCCACGTGGAAAACAGCCGCGCCGCTTTCACTGCCGCAGTGGAGGCAGGCGACGGCATCGAATGCGACGTGCAGATGAGCGTAGATGGCACCGCCTTCGTGTTCCATGATGCGACCCTGGAGCGACTGACCGAAGCGCAGGGGCAGATCAACGCCATCGCTGCGGGCAAGATCGGCAGGACGCTTCTGAAAGGGACCAGCGAAGCCATTCCGCGGCTTGAAGAGGTTCTTTCGCTGATAAGTGGGCGCGTGCCGCTGCTCATCGAGGTCAAGGCACCCGAGGCGCAGGTCGCGCGGCTCTGCCTTGCCGTGCGGCGGGCGCTGGAGGGTTATCGCGGGCCGGTAGCTGTCATGTCTTTTAACCCCGAGGTGGGGTATTGGTTCGCGGCGCACGCGCCACGCATCACGCGGGGTCTCATCATAAGCGAGGAAGGCAAGCGCAACATCAAGAGCCGCGTGGAGCGGCATCTTGCGCTTTGGCGCGCGCGTCCCGATTTTCTGGCTTATGACGTGCGGGACCTGCCCTCGCGCTTCGCAGCTGCGCAACGGACGCGCGGCTTGCCGGTTCTGACATGGACGGTACGCGGCGCGGCAGCGGAGCAGGTGGCGGCGGAGCATGCCGATGCTCCGATCTATGAAATAGAGGAAGACGATAGCTGATCTATGGCGGACCGGAACCCGATCCACGCGCGCATCGCTGACGGCGTCACGTCAGTCGCCGCCGATGCATGGGACCGCTGCGCAGGCTCGGCCAATCCGTTTCTCAGCCACGCTTTCCTGAGCGCGCTTGAGGATTCGGGCAGCGCGACCGCAAGGACCGGCTGGCAATCGGTGCCGATCCTGATCGATGGCGGGTGCGGCGAACTGGCGGCGGCCATGCCCGCCTATGCTAAGAGCCACAGCCAGGGCGAATATGTGTTCGATCATGCCTGGGCGGACGCGTGGCAGCGCACTGGGCAGGATTATTACCCGAAGCTCCAGATCGCCGTGCCCTTCACGCCAGCGACCGGCCCGCGCCTGCTAACGCAGGAGTCGGCGCTGAAACCGGCGCTGATCGCGGCAGCGGAAGCTTTGGTGCGCGAGCATGAACTCTCCTCAGCCCACGCAACTTTCCTGACCGAAGAGGAACTGCCGCTGTTCGAAGCAGCAGGCTGGCTGATTCGCGTCGACCGGCAATTTCACTGGACCAACCATGGCTATGGAAGCTTCGCGGACTTTCTGGATGCGCTTGCCTCCCGGAAGCGCAAGGCGATTCGCAAGGAGCGCGACGCGGCGCTGCAGGGCCTGAAGGTGGCGCATGTTTCCGGCGGCGACATCACCGAAGCGCATTGGGACGCCTTCTGGCGTTTCTATCAGGACACCGGCTCCCGCAAATGGGGCCGCCCCTATCTCACCCGCCGCTTTTTCTCGATGCTGGGTGAGCGCATGGCTGATCGCGTCTTGCTGATTTTCGCCTATCGCGGCGGCAAACCGATCGCGGGCGCGCTCAACCTCATCGGCGACGAGACGTTGTTCGGGCGCTACTGGGGCTGCACCGAGCATGTGCCGTTCCTGCATTTCGAGATCTGCTATTACCAGGCGATCGATGCTGCGATCGCGCGCGGGCTTCAACGTGTCGAAGCCGGGGCACAGGGCGAGCATAAGCTCGCGCGAGGTTATGAGCCTGTGCCGACCTGGTCGGCGCATTATATTCCAGACCCCAGGTTCCGGCGGGCTGTCGCCGATTTCCTCGAGGCCGAGCGACGCGCGGTAGCGCATCATATCGATCAGCTCAGCGACTATACGCCGTTCAAGAAGGGCGGCTGACGCTCGCTATACCTTCGTTTGCCCGTGATTTCCGAGCCGGCAGGTGATTCACCTGCCTCAAAATCATTCTAGGCGGCTTGGCGCATCGGCGTATTGGCCACCAGCCAGGCGCGTGCCTGCCGCTGCGCTTCGGCGATCTCGCGTGCCGTCATCTCTTCCGCGATCTCGGCGCGAAGCGCCTGACCACGACTGTCGCCGTTGACGGCGGCAAGATTGAACCATTTGTGCGCGGCGATCATATCGACATCCAACCCGGAGCCGCAGCTATAGGCCATGCCCAGATCGAAATAGGCCTCAACATCGCCGTTCGCCGCGTCGGCGATTCGGCTTTCGACTAAAAACTGCGCGGATTTCATACTAAACCCCATTGTCGTCCCCTGTTGTTCGACGATGACGGGTGCAGTTTCGGCTTCATGGTTTAAAATAATGGTTAACGCCGTCGGCCCCGTGCATCCTCTTTGAGCATAACGGCAGCATCGGGCAGGGTTTTAGGCCGGCGGCATGACCTCCAGATTATCGATAAGACGCGCGCGGCCGAGTCGCGCCGCGGCGAGCAGGCGCAGCTTGCCCGACGCTTGATGCGCCGGAGCAAGGGTTTCGGCATCGCAGAGCGCGACATAGTCGATCGGATCGAAGCCGGCGCCGGCAAGGCGCCCGCGAATCTCCGCAAGCGCCTCGGCAATATCTCGCCCCTTCGCAATCCCAGCCGCAGCGTCGCGCAGAGCATCGGGCAGGACGTGGGCGACGGACCGCTCCTCGGCCGAGAGATAGGCGTTGCGCGAGGAGAGCGCGAGTCCATCCGAATCACGTACCGTCGGCACGCCGACAATGCCGATGCGCATGTTGAGATCCGCCACCATCTTCCGGATCACGGCGAGCTGCTGAAAATCCTTTTCGCCGAAAAAAGCGAGGTCTGGCTGGGTTTGTCCGAAGAGCTTGGCTACCACCGTCGCCACGCCATCAAAATGGCCGGGCCGGGCAGCACCTTCCAAGGTTTCGCTGACGCCGCCAACGCTGATCGACGTCGCAAAACCCGCCGGATACATCGTTTCCACGCTGGGCGCCCAAAGCACGTCGCAGCCGGCCGCTTCCAGGATGGCCGCATCCTCGGCCTCCTTGCGGGGATAGCTGCCCAGATCCTCGTTCGCCGCGAACTGGGTCGGGTTGACGAAGATCGAAGCCACCACCCGATCGGCCTGCCCCTTGGCCGCTGCCACCAGCGCAATGTGGCCGGCATGAAGAGCGCCCATGGTGGGCACGAGCGCCGTCCTGCGATTGTTGCTGTGCCATTTGCGAACGATGGTCCGCAGCTCCGAAAGTTCACGAATGATTTGCACCGGCGACGCCCCTCCGATAACTTCGGCTCCGTTCTGGGAAGCGTGTTGCGCTTAATCAAGAGGGCGGGGGAGATCATTTCGCGCATGGCTGGTTCAAACGCGCATCTCATTGTATTCGCGAATGAAAAAGGCGGATCAGGCAAGTCGACGACGGCCGTGCATACCGCCGTTGCGCTGGCTTCTGCCGGCCGCAGCGTAGCCGCAATCGATCTCGATGCACGGCAGCGCACGCTCGCCCGCTATCTCGAAAATCGCCAGGAAACCGAGCGCCGCCGCAACATTCGGCTCGCCACGCCGCGCTTCGAGACAATCGATTCGGCTGATCCGGCCGTAATCGAGAACCGAATCGATTCGCTTTCGCGCGAAGTGGAGTTCATCATCATCGATACGCCCGGTCGTGACGATCCGTTGGCGCGCGCCTCGATTGCGCGGTCGGACACTTTGGTCACGCCGATCAACGACAGCTTTGTCGACCTCGATCTGATCGGGCAGGTCGATCCCGAGCGCTACACCATCCGCCGCCCGAGCTTCTATGCCGAGCTGATCTGGGACGCCCGGAAGACCCGGGCGCGCACCGATGGCGGCACGGTCGACTGGGTGGTGCTGCGCAACCGGCTTCAGCATGTCGAGGCGCGCAACATGCGCCGTGTGGCAGGCGCGCTGACCGAACTTTCGAAGCGGGTGGGTTTCCGCGTCATTCCGGGCCTCAGCGAACGCGTGATCTATCGCGAACTCTTTCCCAAGGGCCTGACGCTTCTCGACATCGAACATATCGGCGATGTCGGCATCAGCCATGTCGCCGCGCGGCAGGAGCTGCGTGAAATGGTTTCGGGACTGGAGCTTCCGGCACCAGCCAGGATGGCGGTCGCGGTCTAGGCTTGTTTCGCTTCCTCATTCTCGCAGGGATAGGTTTTCTGCTCTGGAGAACCTTCGCTCCATCGATCAGGGGCGTTTCCGATGTCGATCGCGCGCGCAAAATGCTTGGCGTGTCATCCCATGCCAGCCGGGACGAAATCATCGCCGCGCATCGCAGGCTGGTGACGCGGGTGCATCCCGACAGCGGTGGATCGGAGGGATTGGCGGCGGAACTCAACTCCGCACGCGATCTTCTGCTGCGGACGCAGCAAGGTCGCTAGAGTTGATCCGCTTCGGATTGAACCGGATCAGCTCTAGCCGTTCTTCGTTTGCCGTGATTTCCGAGCCGACAGGTGATTCCACCTGCCCCGAAATCACTCTAGGCAAAGGAAAGCCCGCGATGCGGAGCATCGCGGGCCAAGTCTCAATCTTCGTGAAATTATACGCGCTCGAGCACGTCCTCGACCTGCGCAGCGGCCTCGGGCGACGAGAGATCGATGCCGAACAGGGCAGCCAAGTGGCCCTGACCGCCGTCGGGCAGCGGATAGCGGGCGTCGGCCACGATCTTCGGATCGACGCCATCGGGCACCGTGATTCGGCCGGGCAGCGGCACGCTCGCACCGGGGTCAATATCGACCCGACGGGTTTGGGCAGGCATATTC
>Ga0207695_10002295_pt1 | contig 28535 bp, 64 predicted proteins | sample KBSC54metaG_FD_184354 | JGI IMG/M metagenome (GOLD analysis project Ga0207695, IMG submission 184354) | Corn rhizosphere microbial communities from Kellogg Biological Station, Michigan, USA - KBS C5-4 metaG (SPAdes) (version 2) | ecosystem: Host-associated > Plants > Roots > Rhizosphere > Soil...
AGGTGGCCGAGTCGATGGCGCCCATGGCGCTCATCACCGGCGGCAAGAAGAGCGTGGTCGAGGCCCTCGCGGAGCTCCTCAAGGGCACCGACGTGGCCAAGCACCTCGACTCCCTGGCGGCCAAGGGGAAGTGAGCGGCGGGCCGGGGCCGACCCCGGCCGTGACGACAGGGGCCGGCGAGGTGCGCTTCGCCGGCCCCGCGCTGCTTTCAGGAGAGACGAATGGCCTTGCTTCACCAGCACGAGTGCGTCAAGATCCTGGCCGTGGGCCCAGTGCTGGCCTTCGGCCTGTCACCTGGACAGCTGTGCTGCCACGCTGACGACAAGAGCTCGTTCGGCATGGTCATCGCCGCGGGCAACGGCCAGTGCACCGTCCTGTGGTCGATCCCACCGAGAGGGACCCTCGACATGATGGTGATCAAGATGCAGGACATCAAGGCGGAATCACGCCAGCTGAGGACAGAATGGAGAACGACCGATGTCGATGACCTGATGAAGAATCCGGTCATTCGCACGCTCATCGGGTTCGAGCCAGCGTGACCCTGCGAGAGCGACAGGACCAGGCCTTCTATGCTTACGACTCAATGTGGCTCTGGCGTATATCGAGGACCGCGTGCTGCTCCTCGCGGCGACGAAGTACTTGGACGACGCCTCGCGCCAGGCCAACTCTGGAGTTGGTCACTCAATGTCAATGAGGGCTTCTACTTGTGGCAACGGGTCACCGAAGCAGGAAGAGTTGGCTTTGATGCCTCCGTAGAGGTTGTTTACCACGGTGATGTCTTCATGCTGATGGCTCTCGACGACTCAGGTCCGTACGAGATGCCCAATGACATGTTTGACGCAAATGGCGCGCTCATTCCGCGCGTCGTTCATCGATGGCACATCGTCCTGTTGAGAGATGTCCTCTACTGGTTCCGTCACGATTATTTCGCCACCGCTGAACTTCTTCAGGACGTGCCGTAGGATGGTGCTATGCACGCCCTGTGTAGGCTGCGCCTGAGCCAGTGCAAGGACCCTCGGTGTGCTCACCAGCGACTGAGGCAAGAAAAGCGTGATGCCGAGCGCGCCCGCCGCAAGGCCCGGCTGCTGCGCAAGGAGATCCAGCGACGTTTCCCGCCTGGGACGCTGGGGGTGGTCAACACCAGGATCAACGTCGCTCCAGAGCTCTTGTCGTTCACTGTCTTCGGTTGGGGACAAACTGACAAGGGCTGGGAGGCTCTCGTCCTGCGCAATGGCACGCTGACGACCTGGGGCTGGAGCACCTTCGAACATTGCTCCACGCTGGAGGAAGTCGTGAGGAGAGGCTGACGTGGGACGCGGAGCGCTTCTCCACGAGAACGACAGGCGGCGGCAGGACCGCGTCTCCCGGCGCGAACTGCAGCGCAAGTTCCCACCGGGCGCGATGGGCGTCTGGGGGACGACAATGTTCACCGTCGTCGGCTGGGCGCCCGTCGCCGCCACGCCCGCAGTGCCCTCTCGCGGTCCAGATCCGGTCCAGGGGTACTTCACCACCGCAAAAGCGGCCCAGCCCGCCAGCTGGGAGGTCGCCGTCCTGGTGGGACAGCGGCTGCTGACGTGGCAGTGGACTGTCCTCAAGTCGTGCAAGACCCTGGAGGAGTGGACGGCGGAGGAAGATGCGGTTCCTTGAGGAGCGAAACGTCCACCTGATGCGCGCCGGCACCGCCGACTGGCTGGGCCACGAGCCCAAGGCGGGAGACGCCGTCTACTACACCGGCGACTTCGACAGCTTCGGCATCGTCGTGGGGGCCCCCGACCTGGAGACCTCCTACGTCGTCTGGAGCCGCCCGCCCACGCCCGGGCACCGGCAGGTGCAGGCCGCCGCCGAGGAGATCAGAGACGAGATCGACGCCGACATCCTCGAGGTGCTGCGCACCCAAGAGGACGCGCGGCCGTGATCCTCGCCGAGTACCGCTTCTCCGGGCAGCTGGTCCCCGTGGCGAGCCCCCGCAAGCGCCTGGAACCGGGAGACCTGGTGACCCACAACCAGTGGCCCGACAGCCTGGGCCTGGTCGTCTGTGTCCTGCCCAGGCTGTACGGCGTCCTGTGGTCCAGGACGAACGAGACGACGCGGGCCCTCGACGACGAGCTCGAGGCCATCAGGCGGGGGATGTGAGCCGGCATTGAACTGCAGGCGCCTGCCGTGTACTGTGTGGGCATGAAGAACCCGTTCAGCCCATACCGCGAGCCGCCCAAGCAGGAATCCCTCCCGCCACCCGACGAGCTGCCCAACAAGATCGACAGGACGTTCTTCAACATCGAGACCAAGTTCACCTTCGCCGATGGGCGCGCCTTCGACGTCTCCTTCGAGCACGATCGGATCCCTGAGGAGTGGGTCGATGGCGGCACCTACTACCTGGTCGAGGCGCCGCCGCACGTCTCAGGCGAGAGTCGCATGGACTCTTACGTGCAGGCAGCACATTCGAAGGGCTTCTTCACCTTCTCCAAGGACGGCAAGCTGCATGTGATGCCGTGGGACGACTTCAAGGAAGCCGTCGCCCAGACCGCCTCTTCCAAGAAGGTCAACGTCACCTGGGCCTGGAAGCGTAACAAGTAAGGACAGGCTGACGTGGCGATCCTCGAGACATACGACCGAAAGGGTGGGGGCAGGACGCTGGCTCCGGCGATGCGGACCCGGTGGAGGACCCCCAAGATGGCACCGGGCACCTTCGTGGAGGACATGCGCGAGCCCAAGGGCGACCGCGGCTTCGGCACCGTCGTCGGAATCACTGAGGACGAGATCGCTGTCCTGTGGTCCTCGCCTCCCATGGCGTTGAAGAGGCGCCTCGATCCCAGTCGCCACAACCCGCTGGCGTCCGCAGAGGACTTCACGGTCTCCATCATCACCTCGAGCCACACACCCCAGACGCCCCAGCAGGACGCCGAGGACGTCGAGTACTTCCGGAAGAACCTGTTCGCGGCCCTCAAGGTGCCCAAAGAGATGCTGCGGTGAGCTTCCTCCGCACATACGACCGAGACATCTTCCGGTCAGACAACGGCGTCCGGGAGTGGCCCATCGTCCCGCTCAGGAACGACGGCGACGAGTGGGAGGTCGACGACCGCCCAGGCCTCCCGCCCATGTGCCCAGGCGACTGGGTCGCTCACCGCTCCGACGGCGGCCGCGGCATCATTGTCGCCATCAACGATGAGCAGGCCTCAGTCGTCTGGTCCCTCCTGCCGGAGGAGCGCGATCTCTCGAAGTTCGCCTTTCCCATCGTCAGGACGACGTTCCCGCAGCTGCAGGCCCAGCAGCTCGTCTCCGTCCAACCCATGACCGCACCTGTGGGTGCCATCTTCTACATGGACTACAAGTACGGGAATGGCAGCGAAGCCCCTCCCGCTGCGGCCCCGCCCGGCCCAGGCTTCCCCAAGCCCAACCGCCGGGCCCCACGGCGGCCTGGTCGGCCCCCTCGAGGCCCTAGAAAAAACCCGTGACCGCCCAATGGTGGCTACCACCGCCCACACGTGCAATAAAAAGGTTGGCAGATGACCAAGTATTCCGTCTACGAAACCTGGGAGCTTGAGGTCAACGACCTGTGCATCTTCACGGGCCCCATCGAATCGTTCCTGTACGCGAAGATGCGCCATCGCCTCGTATACCGCGTGGTCGCCAAGCGGCCTCAGGAGACATCGTACAGCAAGAACTTGTACACGTTGAGGCCCGCCTTCGACTTGGCGGGTCCGTGGGGCAAGGAAGGAGACAAACCTGAGGAGGTCACCAAGTTGGGCACCAGCCACTTGGTGCGGCTCGACATCCTCGACCTGTGTCGCCTGCGGCTCGACCTCGACAACTTCATCCTGGAGCGTGGCCGCGAATTGTCCACTGGCTCTGACGAGGGGTAGTATGGGGACGCCGCGGGGCGCGTGCCCCTGCGGGAAAGGAAGCAACACATGCGAAGGACGACTCGGCTGTTCGGCGGTTTCGCGGCCCTGGCACTGGGGCTGTCGCTGGCGGGAGGGGCCTGCGGCATCACCACTCCCGTCGGGGTCTGGCCCAGGTGCACCATCTTCCAGTGGAGCTACAGCTGCGAGGGGCTCGTCTCCGACAACAGCTGCGGGTGCAAGGTCACCAACAAGCGCATGGTGGCACCCTTCTGCGCCACCTCCGAGCCCGACGCCGTGGGCCAGTTCTCGGCCCGGTTCGCCAACACCATCCCCAACAGCGTCAACTGCATCCAGGGCGCCAAGGGCACCGTGGACCCGTCGAAGGCCAACGCCAACTCCTACACGCCCCGCGGCGGGTACGACATCAGCGAGGCGCCCAGCCTCGCCATGGCCGGCCTGGCCCCGCGGGCGGTGGGCGATGCCGGCGTCTCAGTCTTCGGCCCGGGCGACTGCACCGTCGACCCGGCCACAGACAACGCCTGCACCGGCTGCGCCAAGACCTCGTGCTGCAGCCAGTACCTGGCGTGCTTCGGCGACTCCAGCAACAACTGCACCTGCTGGATCGGCTGCAAGGCCCAGGGCTTCGATGATGCCCAGTGCGCGCAGCCCTCCGTGTGCGGGCCCCTCGACAGCGTCAGCTCGGCCGCAGCCGCGTGCCTCAACGGCAACTGCGGCACCGAGTGCGGCCTGATGTCGACCGGCACCGGAGGCAGCGGCGCGGGCGGCGCCGGCTCGTGCGACTGCGGCGGGACGTCGTCCTCGTCCAGCTCCTCGTCGGGCAGCACGTGCGTGCCCGGCGGAGGCCAGGCGGGCGATGCCTGCGTGGACGACAGCGGCTGTGCTTCCTGCAACTGCAGCAGCGGGACCTGCTACTGATGCGCGGCCTCGCGCTCCTGGGGCCTGCCCTCCTCGCGGGGTGCGGGCTCGTCTACGACTACAGCGGGTACAGGGACCAGCCCGACGGGGGGACGGGCGGCTCTGTGCCGACGACATCGCACCCGACGGTGCCCACTTCCCACGATGCGGGCGCGGACGCAGCTGAGGCAGGGTGCGCGCCCCTGGCGTGCTCGGGGGCGCAGGCCTGCGCTGCCTCCCCCGACGGGGGCACCTGCGCGACCTGGACCTTCAGCGCACAGGACGGCTGCACCCTGGCAGGCGCGGCCGCCAGCATCGACCTGTTCGGCACGCCGTGTTCCGGCTCGGGCATCACGGTGCCCGACGGAGGGATGCCGCAGGTCGCCGTCCCTTGCGGCTCATCCAGCGCCACGTTCGACTACGACCGGGCGACCGGCGTCCTCTACATCCACGTCGACTCCCCTCAGGGCACCTTCGACTGGACCCCCAACTGCCCGTAGCACGGGCAGCACTCCCGATTTCACCCAATATCTCTGAGTCACGGGCAGGGCGCGCTCCGCCGCTTCTCTGAATACTTGGGGTCGGAAAGAAGCGGGAACATGCCCAACCTCAAGCACCTCATCTTCACGATCGCCGCATCGGTCTGCTGCGCGTGCTCCTCAGTGCCGGCTCAGCCCGAGCGCCTGGGCGAGGCGACCCAGGCCGACGTCTACGATGCCAGCTGCGGCGGAACGGTCTCGTGCCCGTATGTCGGGCCCTGCGCTGACTGGACGTACTCTGTGGCTGACGACGGGACCAACTCGACGGTCAATGCTACCTGGTCGTCGCCTTACTGGGGCACGTGCTCGGGTTCTGTTGTCGACCCCGACCTCGCTGACGCAGGGACGGTCGTTGACGGCGTCTCGTTCACGTGTGGGTCGAGCACCATCTCGTTCGGCATCGACCGGGCAACGTCAGTCGTCTACATCCACGCAGACCCGCCGGGGTTCGCCTGGACGCCTTCCTGCCAGTGACAGCTAGGCCCAAGCCGTGGTAGACTTGGGCTGTGAACTACCCGCTGGCCGAGCGATGCTCGGCGCACGACATCATGCCAGGCCTGCTGTTCGCATTCACGCAGGAACCAGCGCATCCTGGCGTGTGGGGATCCGTGCAGGTACGCTCGCCGCCCTTCGACGACGAAAGGGCGCTGTGGCTCGTCATCCACAAGGAACTCGCTGAGTCGAACTTGTACCGGTACCTGCTGTTGACTGACAGCGTGTTGTACTGGTACGAGGGCAACCTGGGCTGGATCAGGCGCATCGCCGACCCCGGGTGCGAAGAGCGCGATGCTCGCCTCGCTGCCGAAGCACGGGGACGAGAGCTCGAGCTGATGTTGGGCGACGATGCCGTCGCCCTGTCCACGTGATCATCCCCGCCTGATGGAACCGCCCCCGCTGAAGGGCTGGGGCGCTGCATCGCGGACCAGCGGGTCCTGCCCGACGTAGGGCGGTTCGGCGTCGGGCGGCACGGGACCGTAGCAGTCCTCCGGGTCGACGGTGGGCGTCGTCAGGTGGTCGGGCATGTGGTCGGGGTCGTCGACGGTGTCGATGCCCTTGGCCGAGATGGCCCCCAGCTGCTCGCGGTTGTTGATGTCGGGCGACAGCACGTTGCGGGCCACGGGCTGGCCCGGGTAGGAGTGGTTGGCCCCTTCCTCGCCCAGCAGCTCGGCATCATCGTGCGCCAGCAGCGGGTCGGGCACCGCGTACATGCAGATGGGACACTCCACCTCGCCGTGCCCGTTGCCTCCCTGGTCCCGTGGATCGTAGGCGTGTTCGCAGGCCGGGCACACGATGACCTCACCCTTGAGCGCCTCAGCCAGCAGCAGCCGCAGCCGGCCCATCGTCGTCAGCATGTCGAGTAAGTATCACCCGACCGAGTGCAGGTGGCCCGTGGGCCGCTCCTTGTGCCCTCCCACGGGGCGCAGGACGAGGGCGATCTCGCGCTGGTCGCCCCCTCGTGGGCTAGAGACTCCCGTCAGGACGAACTGCTGGCCCCGGTCGTCGACCAGTTCGACACCGACGTTGAGCCTGCACGACAGCTCAGTCGCCTGGCCGGCGCTGACAAAGGCGACGACCCGATCACGCAGGGAAAACGAGCGGACGACCTCCAGCATGTCACCACCTCCGCCGCTGCTGCGGCGAGTGTAACTAGCCGCCCGCGCGGTGTAGCATGCTGGCCATGAGCAGCTCTGTCACGATGCTGGGGATCCCAGTCAAGGCGGGCCAAGTCGAGTGGATGGGGCCGCGGCCCGCCCAGCTGCCCACCCTGGTGTGCCTGATCGCCCCCGCGGTCTCGGCGACCCAGTTCCCGTGCATGCTGGTCGAGGCCTCGCCCGAGGCGTTCTCCCTGCAGGTCATGGCTCCCGCCGGCACCGCATTCCTCGCCGGCACCCGGCTGCAGCTGCTGGACCGCGAGCTGGAAGCGCTGGCGGTCGGGACGGTGACGCCGTGATCGGCTACCTCCTGCTGGCGGCAGCCGCGGCCTACGGCGTGAGCCGGGCCTTGAGGCACCGCCGCGCGCCTGTCGCCGTCGGCGAGCCGACGTGGGCGGTCGACCGCCTGCAGGGCCCGGGCTGGTCGCTCGTGGCCCTCAGCACCAGCGGCAGGCTGCGCGCCGTCGACGTGGACGACCCGTCCGTCGACTTCGTGCGCGAGGTGGCGATGGTCGTCGACCAGGACGCCAACTGAGACGCTCACCGTGTTGAACCCGGGCACACTCTTCATCCTAGAGCGCGACATGGGCCAGTGCCTGCATCCCAGGCACTGGGGCCTCCTCGACAAGGAGATCATGTGTACCGTGATCAGCGGGGCCCAAGTTGCATTTGGGACCAAAGGAGCGACCAATCGCTACCTGGTGCTCGGCGATGAGCGCCTGTTGACGGTAGAGCTCATCCCGTGGTACGAAGTGAGGCTCAGGATCCTCGTGGAGCCCAAGTGAACGTCGCCCTGAAGTGCTTGATCGCCCTCGCTTCTGGCGCGGCCTACGAGGCCGCCTGCGTCGGCTGGGTCCACAACAGCGAGAGGGGGCGCGCCTTCGTCACTGCCCTCTTCTCGATGGTCGTCGCCCTGTGCGAGGTCGTCGGGGTCGGCGAGTCGATTCACGACCTGCGGGCGGCGCCCTTCTTCGTCCTGGGCTACGGCCTGGGCACCTTCGGCGCGGTCAAGTGGAAGTCGAGGAATAAGGAAAGAGAGGGACGAGATGGAGTTCGGTGAGAAGATCCTGTGGTCGATCCTGTTGGCGTGCTCGCTGAGCGTGCTGGCGCTGGTGGGGTGGGCCATCGTCGGCTCGATCAGGTCGAACGGCAACATCGACTACTGCTACGTGCAGATGCTGTCGCCCGTCGGGATGGCGCCCCAGTACCAGCTCATCGGGCACCGCCCCTGGCGCGAGGACCGGTCGATGGGCGTCTACCCGTCGCTGGAGGAGGCCAAGTCGAAGTCCGACACCCTCTCCTGCAAGTTCGGGGGCAGCCAGTGAAGAACCCCTTCAAGGTCGACGACGAGGAAGGTGGAGGCGGGACCGTCATCACCTTCCTGTTGATCGCCGCTGGCATCGCAGTCGTCCTGTGGCTGCTCTTCGGTCGCGGTCCGCAGCCCGCGCAGCGCGAGCAGATCACCCAGGAGGCCAGCGGCAGGGTCACCATGACCTGCACCTGCAGGCCTGCGGGTGGAGAGCAGCGATGAGCGAAGGCGACCTGTCTCAGGAGCCCTGCGTCGCTGACCCGCCCGCCCCTTGCGCACGGGCGCTCACCATCGCCATGATCTCCATGCTGGCCGTCGTGGGCCTGGGCGCCCTGTGGGACCTGCTGCTGCGTTGACAGACGAGAGGGGGTGATGCCCATGCGTACCGGCGAGGATGTCCTGCCGATCAACCACCCGTTGTAGCTGGGCCCCGGGACACGGCAGTAACGTCCCGGGGCCGTTCTTTCTTTTAGCAACCATACATATCAACATGGGCTGCATCTACAAAATCACTAACACGCTGGATGGAAAGGCCTACGTCGGTCAGACGCAACGTGATCCTGTAGTTCACTGGCGAAATTATCGCTACGGTGCAGCACATCACAAGAAGTACAAGAAACGCGGAAGGGCCATTCTCGATGCCATCGTGGCGATCGGCATTGACAATTTCACGTTTGAAATCGTTGAAGAGTGCACCAACGAACAACTCAATGACCGTGAGAGGCACTGGATCGCGACGTTCCACACCAACGCCCGTCTTGGCGAACATGGGTACAACCTGACAGAAGGTGGTCAGGATCGTCACACCCGAAAGCATCAACGTTCTCATGCGCACTCAGACGCTTCTCGTGAGAAAATTCGAGCAGCACACCTCGGCCGAAGCCACGTGGGCTGGCGCAAGGCGCCACACACCGAGCAAGAACGACTCAACAAATCACGTGCTGCAGATGCGCAGAAGGTTCGACTCGAACGATGGTCCACTAGCGGCGAGTTTTTGGAACTGCACGACTCTCAAAGCGCAGCGCATGCTTGGCTACTAAAGCGCGGTTTGGTCAGCGAAAACACTCGTTTGATCACCGTTAAACACGGTGAGGTTAAGTTGTATAGAGGATTCTACTGGCGGCGCCAAGGTGACCAAGTTCCTGTGCCGACTGTTCCGACGTACAAGCACTGGCAAGCTGTTGAACAGCTAGCGTTGTCCGGGCAACCCGTCAAGGTGTTCGCATCTGTCAAGCATGCCGTGCTTGCCCTTCGAGAACAAGGAACCAAAGCGCACAAGGACGGCATCAATGCCTGTCTAAAAAACGTTGAGCAGGAGGCTTACGGTTTCAGATGGCGAATCGCACGATTTTCGTAGGTGACCTTCATGGCTCGATCGATGAAGCGCTCGAGCTCCTCGACAAGTGCCAGGCTACGCCCAGCGATTGGGTCATCTTTCTTGGTGACCTCGTCGACCGCGGACGTGACAGCGCGGCCTGTGTCGACCTGGCCATGCGCCTCGAGATTCGACAAGGAAAGCCTGCATGCGTCATGGGCAACCACGAGGAACGTGCGTTGGACTACGAGATGCTGGCCCAACGCGGGCACCTCGACCTCGACAAGATGAACCCAGAACACCGACGTACTCGCTTGCAACTCCAGCCGAAGCACTTCGACTACCTGAAACGCTTGCCGCTGTACATTCGTGTTCCGGAACACAACATCGTCGCCGTGCACGCAGGTTGTTACCCCGGACGACCGATCGAACAACAGACTGAAAGGCATCTCATGCACATCCAGTCCATCAGCCCGCCAGAAGAGAAGTCGCTGTGGCCTTCTCGGGTCCCGGAGGGCGAGCGCCACAAGTGGCCCTTCTGGTCGACCCTGTGGACGGGGCCCGAGCGGGTCGTCTTTGGCCACAGCGTGCTGGACCGGCCGCTGGTGACCGACAAGGTGGTCGGCATCGACGGCGGGGCCTGCTTCGGTCGCGAGCTGTGGGCCTTCATCGCCCCCGACGACCGGATCGTCCGCGTCAAGGGTCGGGCCAAGCAGGACCCGAAGCGCCAGCGGGCCCTGATCCCGGTCCACGGTGACGTGAGCGCGTTCAGTTGAGCTGCCTCGACGAACCTGGGCACGGGCCGTTCAGGCTTGCTGACGACAAGTTCCACGTCCTGTGCGAGGCGTGCGAGAAGGACAGGAAGGATGCCATGAAGCCCGGTACGCGAGTCAGGATGACGGAGGAGTTCAAGCGACAGATGCGCGGGGCCTGCGGGCCCAACTGGCACGTCGGCCTGCCCGACGGGGTCTACGACCCTGAGATGCCCGACGGCGGGTGCCTGAAGTGCTCCACCTCCCACGTCGACGAGTTCGCCGGCTGCGTGGGCGTGGTGGAGGGACCCATGTTCCCCGACGACCCGAGCGCCCCTGAGGTCGACGTTCGCTGGCAGCCCAGCGGGCTGCGCTACGGTTACCATCCAAGCAGTCTCGAGATCGTACAGTGAACGATCCCGCCTGGCAACGCCCGTTGCCCGGAGAGACGCTGCTCGAGTACATCGAGCGGGTGATCGTGGGCCACAAGCGGTGGCCGCTGACGCCCGCTGAGACTGCGCTCGGAGCAGGCCAGTTCTTCGAGCCCTCCTACGTCTTCGCTCCCTACTGCCCGACCCGGTGACGTACCATACATAAGGGTATGGGAACCACCAAGTACGCCGTCGTCAACCGCTCCACCCTCATCACCGACGCCGACGCCTACACCATGTGGCGCGCCGCCGACCTCCAGCTACGTCAGCACGTGGCACCCGCCTGGGAGCGCCTGCCGATGGACAGCGTCTTCGTCGGCCTGCAAGGCGCGGTGCCCGAGGGCTACTACCCGATCTACCTGCTGGACGACCCCGACCAGGCAGGCGACCTAGGCTACCACACCGAAGACCCGGGCGGCAGGCCCTACGGGCGCGTCTTCGCCCGGCCCGTCCTGACGGCGGTGGGCGGCTCGGTCCTGTCGGGCGGCCTGTCGGTGGCCTCCGTCCTGTCGCACGAGGTCGTCGAGTTCTTCGTCGACATCGGCTGCAACCTGTGGGCCGACCGGGGCGACGGGACCTACGTGGCCTACGAGGCGTGCGACCCGGTCGAGGAGGACTCCTACTCCGTCCAGGCGACCGACAGCGCGGGAGCCGAGGTCGCGGTCAGCGTCTCCAACTTCGTGCTGGCGGCCTGGTTCGACCCGATGGCGACCGCCCCGGGAACCCAGTACGACTGGGTGAAGAAGCTGGTGGCGCCCCTGCAGGTGGCATCGGGCGGCTACGTGGTCGTCCTGGACTCCAGGACGGGCAAGATCAGCCAGTTCTTCGCCAGCGAGGAGGGGCGCGCCCTCCACGCGACCACCCGCCCCGCGCACCCGGCCGCTCGGTCAGCCCGTCGGGCCGCCTAGGGCCGCGTCGACCGGTCCAATACGTAGATGAAGAGCAGCTCGCACGCCAGCACCAGCACGCAGGCGAGGCAGAAGCTCAGGAACTGTTCGTTGGTCTCTACTGCGACGACTTCCATGGCGGCTGTAACTAGTCAGCTGCGCGCCTGCCGCACTTGGGGCAGGCGTCAGTCGTCAGGTAGAAGGTGAAAGCGCAGCCCCTGCACCGGTGCTTGCCTGCTGCCAGCGCCGCGGCCACCTTCTGCTCCCAGTTGGGAAAGATGTCCGTGGGATCCGCCTGGCACAGGCGACACCCAGGCTCGGGGTCCGGCCCAAGGTGGCGCCCGCACAGGCCGCTCACTTGCGCCTCTTCCTCGGACGGGTCGGACCGTGATCGACCAGAAGGACGCCGTCGAGGTGGTCGTTCTCGTGCTGGATGGCCCGGGCCAGGAAGCCGACGGCCCACAGCTCGAAGTGGTTGCCCCGGCGATCGAGGGCCCTGACGGCGATTCGCCGGTGGCGCCTGACGTCGACCAAGGAGTCGGGAACCGACAGGCAGCCTTCGGTGCCCAGCTCGGGCTCGTCGACGCGGAGGAAGATGTCAGGGTTGACGAACTCCAGCAGCCACCTGGGCTCACCGGGCGGCGCAACATCGACCACGAAAATGCGCAGTGACTGCCCGACCTGCGGCGCAGCCAGTCCGACCCCGTGAGCCGCATACATGGTCTCAGCCATGTCGTCGAGGAGCCGGCTGACCTCGTCGGTCACCTCCTCGACAGGTCGAGCGACCTGTCGCAGGATCGGGTGTGGCTCATGGAGGATGTCAAGGACGGCCATGCGTCACTCCACCCGCGCCTCGACGTTGCGCTTGAGCTCGTCGGCCTCGCCCAGCCACTGGGCGGCCCGCTTGAACTGCTCCAGCAGGTCGCCGACCGTCTGGTGCTCGCGGTTGAGCTCCACGCGGACGCACGAGAGGCCGCCCGCCGACAGGCAGACCGTGGAACCCTCGCTCGGGTCGCCCCGGAACTCGACCTCGCCGACCTGCTCGCAGTCCTCGAGCAGGACCCAGAGGCCGCGGCTCGGGCGCACCCAGACGGTGACGGCCACGCCGGTGCGCTCCACCTTGACGTCACCGACGAGGAAAACCTCGCCGATGTTGGTCTCGTACCCCGCCGGCGCCCGAGTCACCCTGAGGACGGTGGAGAGGTGCTTCTGGATGAGCTCGGAGTCTTCTTCTTTGTGGTTTGCCATGCTGGCCGCATGCTACCACGGCCGCTGCGGGTCGTTCACCGCGGCGAGGGCCTCGGTGCGGAGCCTGAGGTCGAGCGGGCCGCGGTCCCTGGGCGCGGGGGCCATCTCGATGGTGGGGCCGTGCGCCTGCCTCGGGACCGAGCCGCACTTCCTGCAGCGGGGCACCGGCGGGACGACGGAGAGAAAGGCGGTGAGCACGGTCACGGCCCCGCCGCAGTTGCCGCAAGTTCCGACAGTTCGTTCTGACATGTGACGCTCCTTCGAGGACCACAGTACCACGGCCGCCGGCAGACGTTCACCGCCGCCAGGTCACCCGGCCGCGGGACAGGTCGTAGGGGGAGACCTCGATCGTCACCCTGTCTCCGGGGAGGAGACGAATGCGATTGATCCGCAGCTTGCCCGACAAGGTGCAGACGGCCGAGTGCTCGGTCGAGCCCATGGTGCACTTCACCTTGAACAGGGTCCCAGGCAAGGCCTCCTCCACCACGCCTTCCAGCGTGATGACGTCAGTCCTCTCTTCCTTTCCACCCCGTGCGTCGCTGGCGCCTCCGCGCCTCCCACCCTTCCTCATCCGTGCTCCTGTCGTCCTCCTGAACCTCAGGTGATCCCAGGTCGGGAGGCGGGTTCAGGATCGCCTCCTTGTCCCTGTGGGCCGACGAGACGCCGCCTGTGTCGCCGAAGCCCGCCTGGTTCCGCATGGTGGCGTCCAGTCCGAACTCCCGCACCAGGCGCCGCAGCGCCCCCACTGTCGTGATCATGTTGCTACGTATCAGCGACCGGTGCGGACAGGCTCGTCCTGCACCTGTGCCAGGGCACCGCGCGGCTGCACGATCGAGCGCAGTCGCTCGATGAACAGCCACTGCTCCTCAGCGTCGAGCTCACCGCAGTCCACGTGGTACTCGCGTGCCTCAATGCCCCGTTCGTGCTCCATGTCAGCCATGGTACTACCCCACCCGTCGACTTTACATAGTTACGGCGAGGCGAGGGCGCCTGTGGACCTCAGCCGGAGAGGTGTAGGATCGGATCGTGCCGAACGTCCCGTGCCCAGGATCGATGTTGGTCTCCCGGCGAGCGCCCGACACGGGACTGTGGACCGTCATCGCCAGCCGCCTCGTCGAGTACCCAGGCCCGTGGGACCAGCTGGAGATGCTGCTGCTCAACCGCTCGATGCTGATGACCGTCGAGGTCGAGTACTCTGACTTCATGCGCGACTGGCAGGTCTTCCATGACGCCCGCTGAAGAGCCGCTCGTCCTGGTGGGGGACCTGTTGGCGGCGGCCTTGCCGATGCGGGCCTGGCGCACGCCGGAGGTCCGCGGCGACGATGGACACGTCATGGCCCGCGGGGAGCACGCCCTCGTCGTGGGCACCTGGATGGTGGGCAACCAGCGACGCATCAAGGCCGTCGTCGGGCAGCGGGTCCTCCTGTTCTCGTGCCCGGACCACGCAGTCGCGAGGAACTGGCGGCTGGCCCGCAGGGGCTGAGAGGGCCAGTTTATTGCCCTCGTGGGCCGTAGGCTACCCCATTCTCAGGCCCCCGATTATTCCTGGGCCCTTCGGTGGGCCACGGTGGGGCGGCTGGGGACTGGTAGGAAGGGTGGCTAGCGGCTGGACGGGCCGGCCGAGGTCAGGCGCTTCCAGGCCCACTTGAAGGCGCTGAAAGCGATGGCACCCAGCAGCAGGCCCAGCAGGACCTGCTCGAGGTCGACGAGCAGGCGCATCAGGCGTCCTCGGGGACGGTCGGCGTCACCGGGTAGCTGTGGACGGCGTCGTCGATGACCGCCTCGGCAGCGCTGAAGGCCCGGTCGCGGGCGCGCTTTGCCTGCCAGGACCGCACCCAGGCGACCAGGGTGACGGCGATCAGGGCGTACATCCCGACGGAGGCCGCGGCCTCCTTGTCGGACATGACGAGGTACGGCACGCAGATCAGGAGGTTCGTCAGCGACAGGGCCGCGTGGACCCGGCTGCGGGAGTCGAACTCGTGGGCCGCCGAGCCTTCGGCAGAGAGGGCATCGGAGACGGGCTCCAGCGCCTTGTAGCCTTCTCCCTTCCAGTCGATCTTGTTCAACTGGAGGATCAGGCGCCTGTTGACGTTTGGGAAGGTCAGTTGCATGGTGGCCTGATACTAGGCCACCGCCTCGTTCCTTTGCACGGTCCCCACGTCAACGAGGGACGCCGGCTCCAGGGCCCGGAAGCTGGACCCGGGCCCCGGGACCTCGCGCAGCACCACGCAGACCTTGTCGGGGGCCAGGGCGCTGCGGCGGTCGTCGAAGACGTGGGAGACGCCCGTCACCAGGAAGTGACGGGTCTTGTTGCCGATGTAGCCGTGCCAGACGAGCCGCTCGCCCTCGCGGGGCTCGACCAGCACGTCCCTGACCCGGACCCACAGCGGCTCGTCTTCGCGGAGGAACTCGACCCTCATGGCGGCGGTAAGTACCCCGCGCGCGGGCCGCAAGAACCCGGGTGTTATAGGTCGTAATCGTCCTAACGACGCCGCCGACCGAAGTTCCCCTCTGAACCATCGGTGTTCCACGACTCGTGGTAGTAGTCACGGGTCGGGTCTGGCATCGACAACAGGCGCAGGGCCGGCGCGCCGAGGGTGGCCACGTAGCCCGGAAAGTCATCGACCAGGACGTCGAGGCCAATCTCCCGGGCCTTGACCGCCTTGCACTCCTCGCCGTGAAGCGAGTAGTCGCACGAGTGGATCCGCTCCGGCAGGACGTCGAATCCGTTGCGAGCGATCACCCAGTCGACGCACTTCTCGTGCGGGTGCATGTCGCTGAGGACGTGTACTTCGACCTCGGGAGAGGCGGCGAGCGCGGCCACCACGGGTCGCAGCAGGTCGGGGTACTTCGACAGCACCCCGCCGATGTCAAAGCCGACCTTGACGACGCGGCTCACTGAGCCTCAACGGGCACCGAGGTAGCAGGCGACTCGTCGACGATGACGGCGTCCAGGTTGAGGAAGGTGACGGCCACCGAGACGGCGTTCTTCAGGGCCGTCCGGGTCACCTTCACGGGGTCGATGACGCCGGCCTTGACCAGGTCCTCGTACTTGCCGGTCGCCGCGTTGTAGCCCAGGGAGGCGTCCGCCTCGGACCGGGCGTGCCGATGTGCCAGCTCGTTGGTGACCTTGCCGAAGTCGGCCCCTGCGTTCTCGATGATCTTCTTCATCGGAGCCTGGACCGCGGCGGCCAGCGCCTCCATGCCGGCCCTCTCGTCGCGAGAGATGCTGCTGTCGCCCATGGCCTCGCTGAAGACCACGCGGCCGCAGGCGTAGAGGGCGGTGCCGCCGCCCGGGACGATGCCCTCCTCGGCGGCCGCCTTGGTGGCATTGAGGGCGTCCTCGATGCGGTACTTGCGCTCCGTCATCTCGACCTCGGTCGCTCCGCCCACTCGAACGACAGCGACGCCGTTGGCCAGCTTGGCGACCCGCACCCTCAGCTTGCCGCGGTCCTCTTCCGACAGGGTGACGTCCTCCAGCTGGGCTCGCAGGTCGGCCACGTGCCTGTCGACCTTCTCCTTGGTCGCCCCGGTGCCGACGATCGTCGTCTGCTTGGCGTCGGTGACGAACTTCTTGCACTGGCCCAGCTCCTTGACGGTCAGCTTGTCGAGGGAGGTGCCCGTGGATGCCGTGACCAGGGTGGCCCCCGTCAGGGCGCAGATGTCGCTGAGGAGCTCGGTCCGGTGCTGGCCGTAGCCGGGCGCCTTGATGGCGACGACCTTGAGGCCGCCCCGGGCCCGGTTGAGGACCAGCCCCTGCAGGGCCTCGCCCTCCACGTCCTCGGCAATGATCAGCAAGGCCCGCTGCTCCCGCATCACCGCCTCCAGGATCGGGATGAGGTCCTTCAGGGAGCCCAGCTTGCGGTCGGTGACCAGGACGAGGGCGCCCTCGTAGGCGGCTCGCATCCGCTCGGCGTCGGTGACGAAGTAGGGGGACAGGTAGCCGCGGTCGAACTGCATGCCCTCGGCGATGTCGACGGTGGTCGCCATCCCCTTGGCGTCCTCGACGGTGATGATGCCGTCGCGGCCCACCCGCTCCATCGCCCCGGCGATGAGGCGGCCGATGTCGCCGTCGCCGTTGGCCGAGATGGTGCCGACCTGGGCGATCTCCTCGGAGGTCTCCACCTTCTTGGCCCCGTTGACCAGCATGTCGCCCACCAGGCGGCCGGCGCGCTCGATGCCGGCGCAGACCTCGCGAGCGGAGGCTCCCGCCTCGACCAAGCGCATGCCCTCCTCCACGAGGGCCGCCGTCAGCACGGTGGCGGTGGTGGTGCCGTCGCCGGCGACTTCGTTGGTCTGCGAGGCGGCCTCCCGGACCAGGTCTGCGCCCATCCGCTGGACGGGATCCTTCAGGCGGATCGCCTTGCTGCACGAGACGCCGTCTTTCGTGGCGATGAGAGCACCGTCTGGCCCACGCATCAGCACCGTCTTGCCCTTAGGGCCAAGCGTACACCCAACAGTAGCGGCAGCGATCTTCATCCCGCGCCAGAGCTGGCGACGCGCCTTGTTAGCAAAGACGATCTTGGTCGTGATTTCCTGCGTGTTGTTCTGCATGGCCACATGGTACAATTTCTGGAACAGGTCTACACGTGAAGCACAAGTACCACATCATCTACAAGACAACCTGCACGGTGACCGATCGCTACTACGTCGGGATGCACTCGACAAACGACTTGAACGACAGGTACCTGGGTTCAGGAAAGGTCCTGTTTCACTCGATTCGCAAGCACGGCCGGCACAATCACAGGTACGAGATTCTCGAGCACGCCTCCACCCGCGAGGAGCTGACGCAGCGTGAAAAGGAAATCGTGAACGCAGATCTCGTCGCTGATCCGAATTGCCTCAACCTCGTGCAAGGAGGTAACACGGCGCCATACGAGTACGACCGTAACCCAAAGTCGTCTCAGTTGCAAGCACAGTCGCTAAGGCAACACTTCGCGAATCACGAGAACCGCGAGAGGCAACGTAGGATCAACTCGGGCGCGTGTCAGCGTCTTGACGTGATCAAGAACATCGCCAAGAAACTCACTGTCGAAGATGTTCGTGAAATCAGGCGCCTCTACGAGGCAGGTGAACACGATTATGCTGCGTTGGGCCGGCAATTCAACGTCAGTGGAAACACGATCTGGATGATCGTGACGCGGCGAACCTGGAAGCACGTCTAGGTTGACGCTTCCACCCTCAGTGCGACGGGGCGGCCCCGTCGCCAGGCCACCGCCACGTGGCCTGCCCGGTAGTCGCTGACCAGGGCGACCAGGAACAGCCTCTGCTGTGCGTCCTTGGCCCGCTCGACGCAGAGCAGCAGGCGCCGCTCAGTGAAGTCGACGACGTTGGGAGGCAGGCTGACGTGCAGCTGGAAGTCAGTGCCCCTCTCGAGGCGCTTGGTGGGCCGGCGGGCGCTGTCAGTGGCCATCACCATAGCTAGGTCGCCCGGGACCGGCGCTTTTGCCGCAGGCGCTCCACCACCTGCGCATTCTTCTTCTTGAGAAGCTCGACCTGCCTGCGACCTTGAGCCTCCTTGGCCTGTAGCAGGCCACGCTCGACCCCCGTCGCAGTCGACAGGTCGAAGTCGTAGGCGCGCATGAGCTCGCCGATCAGGCCGGCTCGTTGAGGTCTTCGAAAGGGCCGTCGCCTTCCTCCGGCACGGCCTCCTTCTCGTGGGCCGAGAAGTCGGGAAAGCCGCTGTCGTCATCGTCATTGACGGGAGGACCCAAGCGCCCCACCTTGGCCACCTTGGCCCGTCGCTCGTGGTGCTCTTCCACCAGCTTCAGCATCCGCTGGACGTCCTCCTCGGACTGGCGGGTCGTCATCTCCTCCACGCGGAGGGCCAGCTCCTTGACCGACTCGTTGGCCTCCTCGGGCGACATGAAGCGGCGCCGGTTGACGTACTCGCCGATGAAGGCGATGGGCCAGTCCTTGACCTCGCCGAAGCCGTCCGAGTACTCGCCCAGGACGTGGCGGACGACCTCCTCGTCCATCTTGTCGATCAGGTACAGCTCATCGATGCGCTCCGGGCGCATCAGGGCCTCGTCCAGCTTGTGGCGGTCATTGACGGTGACGACGACCAGCTTGACCTTCTGCTTGAAGTACTGGAGCGTCTCCAGCAGCGAGGCCTGCCCGTGGGCCCGGTCGAAGTCGTCCAGGATGACGGCGTCGGGCTCGAAGATGCTGACGGCCTCGAACAGGGTCGAGTTGTCGAGCTGGCCCAGGTCGCCGATCCGGATGCGGAAGGAGCGCATGCCCATCAGCTCCACGATGGTGCGGGCCAGGGTGCTCTTGCCGGTGCCGGGCGGCCCGAAGAACATCACCGAGCGCGACACGCCGGCGGCCAGGGGCCGCTTCAGGTAGGCCGCGTAGTCGGTGGCCCGCTTCGACAGCTTGGACTCGAAGGCGTTGTCGACCTCGAAGACGACCCGAGAGTCGGTGGACAGGGTGGCCCGGTTGTTGCGGGACATCAGGAGCGACTTGCCCTGGAACTGCTCCCACAGCAGCTGCTTGATGCACTCGCGGGCGTCTTCCAGCCGCACCGTCTCCACGTAGACGTGGTCGACCAGGCGCGAGCTGCCGACGTAGGTCCAGCCGCACCTGACACCGTTGGGCAGGGTGCAGATGCGCACGTAGGTGTGCTCCTCCGTCGTCTTGATGCGCTCGTAGGGGAAGCGCGCGAGGACCTTCAGCAGGTTCTGGTTGAAGTCGGAGGAGAAAGGCTCCGTCCACTCGTCGCCCGAGAAGTAGTCGTCCGCCCACACCTCCACGTCCTCGATCAGGGCCGTGCACAGGCTGAAGAGCGACTTGGCTCCCGTCCACCAGTTGGGCTTCTCCAGGAAGGGAGACATGGCATCGCTCACCTTGGTCCCCAGGGTGATGGCCCGCTTCAGCTTGCCGATGCTGAGGTACTGCCCCAGCTCGTCGAGCACTCCCGTCTTGTCCAGCTGCAGCGTCCCCCCGTCGTCATCGTCCATCTGGGCCTTGCGCCGCCTCGCCATGCAGTCACCTTCTGCGGCGTACTTGCCGCGATACTTTTGCGTTCCCATGCCACAAAAGCGCCTCGGGGGCACCTTCCAGAGAAAGGTACCCCCGAGCGCAGCCGGTGTTCAACTGCGGGCTGTCAGTACGTCAAGAGGGCGTGGAGGCCGCCGGTGGGGCTGGATTCCGTCGCCACGACGTCGTAGCGGCCCAGCCACTTGCCCACCAGGCTGGGCGCCAGGCGGGCCCGCCCGCCCAGGTCGGCGAGCTCCACGACGAAGTCGAAGCTGATGACTTCGGCGCCCTGTCTCCGGACCAGGCGCGCGCCGGCGTCGGCGGTGCCGCCGGTGGCCAGCAGGTCGTCGGCGATGACGACCTTGTCGCCCGGCCTGAAGGTCCCCTTCGGGATGGCCAGCGCGGCCTGACCGTACTCCAGGTCGTAGACCTCGATGTCGAGCTCGCCCGGCAGCTTGCAGCGCCAGCCGCCCTGGCCGTCGGGCTCGGCCTTGCGTGCCACCTCGAGGCCCACCCCCATGCGCTCGGCCATCGCCGAGGCGAAGATGAAGCCTCGCGACTCGAGGCCCATGACCTTGACGCCCCGGTCGACGCCCCAGCCGTAGATCGTGTAGGGGTCCGACATGCACTCGATGATGCGCTTTCGGGTGTAGGGGTCCCCCATCGCCGGCAGCACGTTCCGGAACAGGATGTCCTTCTTCGGGAAGTCGGGCACCACCTGGATCGCATCGTGCACGTCGCGGGCCCAGTCCCTGAGCAGGTAGTAGCTGCTCTCCTTGTAGGCAGGAGCGTCGAACATGGCATTGACCTCAGACGAAGAGGGAGCTGACGGAGTCGCCCCGGTGGATGCGCTTGATGGCCTCGGCCAGCAAGGGCGCGATGGAGACGATGCTGAACTTGCCGCTGGCCTGCGCCTCGGGCGACAGCGACACGGTGTCGGTGCCGATGACCTCGACGAGGGGGCTCTCACTGACGCGAGCGACGGCCGGGCCCGACAGGACCAAGTGGGTGGCACTGGCCGCCACGCTCTCTGCGCCGGCGCCGATGAGGGCGTTGGCGGCGTTCACCAGGGTGCCGGCGGTGTCGATCATGTCGTCGACGATGAGGCAGCGGCGGCCCTTGACGTCGCCGATGATGTTCATGACCTCCGACTTGTTCGAGACGGTCTGGTCCCGGCGCTTGTCGATGAGCGCCAGCGTGGAACCCGGGATCTCCTTGGAGTACCACCGGGCCCGCTCGGTGCCGCCGGCATCGGGCGAGACGACGACGCAGCCCCGGTAGCGGTCGCGGAGGTGCCCCTCGACCATCACCTTCTTGGCCTCGAGGTTGTCGAACGGGACGTTGGTGAAGCCCTGGATCTGGGCCGCGTGCAGGTCGACGGAGACCAACCGGGCCGCCCCTCCGTTGACCAACACGTCGGTCGCCACCTTGGCCGAGATGGGCGTCCGCGGGACTGCCTTGCGATCCTGGCGGGCCAGACCGAAGTAGGGCAGCACGGCCGTGATGGACCGAACCGAGGCCCGGCGGAAGGCGTCCATGGTGACCAGGGCCTCCAGCAGGTTCTCGCCGACGGGCGCGCAGGTGGACTGGATGTAGTAGATGTCGGCCTTGCGGACGTTCTCCAGGATGGCAGCATGGGGCTCGCCGTCGGAGAAGCGCTTCACCTTCATCTTGCCGACCTGCATGTCGGCCGACATGCAGGCGACGACCGCGGCCGTCAGGGCCTCGCAGGACTTCCCGCCGAAGATCTTCATGCGACTCACGATTCGTCCTCCTCGTCGTCCTCGCTGGAGGACTTGGACGGCGCGGCCACTACCGTCACGGGTCGGCCGCGGACGATGGTCACGATGCCCTTGACGATGGCGAGCCCGATCCAGAGCGCGCAGAACAGGGTCCAGCCCGGGTACGTCCGGACGATCACGGCGATGGCTTCCGACACGGTCACCTTCCTCTCTGTGTGGCCAGTTGTACCACAAGGAAGGCCCGACTTTCACGGCCTCCTACCGCCGCTGGGCCGGGGCTGCGGTCGACGGAGGCACCGTCGGCGGGCTCGGAATGGAGCACGGGGCCGGCGTGATCTCTCCGGCGATGTTGGTGGCATCGATGACGGCCCGGCACACGTCGGGGTCGTCCGCTGACCTGATGCCCCAGTCGAGGAAGGCCAGCACGTCGGCCCCCACTGCCGAACCGGCGGCCGCGTGGGCGACCAAGGCCTGGCGCACGGCCAGGATCATGCCCCTCGTCATCCCGCTGAAGTTGACGGTGTAGTCGTTGGGCTTACCGCGCCTTCTCGTGATCTTGCACTCCATGGTGATCCTCTTCCCTCCCTGCGCGCTCTTCCGCCTCCGGCGCGAGGCCGGCGCACGCCTCGCACTTGTTCTGCATGTCGCCCTTCTCGGCCCGGGTGATGCCGCCTACCCTGATCCCGCACAGGGTGCGAAAGCAGTCAGGACGCCCGAAGGCGGGAAAGACGTAGTGCTCCCAGTCGGTGCGGCCCACGTAGCCGATCCTGCCCCAGCGATGGAACCTCACGTTGACGCCTCCTGGGCTTCCTTTTTCCCGCGCTGGCGCTCACGGTGCTCGATGGCCCGCTCTTCGGCGTCCGGGGCACCGTGGCGGTAGTCGCGAGCGATCTTGCTCTTGCGAGCCCCGCGGCCTTTGCCCGCCCGAACTCCCGGGGCGACCCCGTCGACGGCGCGAACAGTGCGGCTGTGCTGAGAACGGCTCATCCCCATCTCCTGTGAGGCACGCGCCCCTGCTCTACCGCCCCATCGAGCACGTCGTTGAGGCACTCGGCAGCGACCTCCCAAATATCGTAGGTGCGGCTCAGGCGGTTGAATTTTGCCAGCTGCGTCTTCCTGTCAGGTTCATTACAGTCCAGTGCCCGCAGCTGCTCGTCGAGCCAGTAGCCCAGCGACACCAGGTTCCTAGTCGTCGGGTCGGGGGCCCAGTTGGGCGGGCGCCCGGCGGCCCAAGGCGCGAACAGGCGGTCGATGTCAGCATTGACCGCAGCCCGCACTGTGCCTGGTTCAAACCGGTCCATGTGGCGGATGGTACTTCGGGCGGCCGCGGTTTTACCGAGCGGGAGCCTCGAAGAGGATGAGGTGGTTGCGGTGCCAGCGAATCCACCGGCGACCCAGTTGCTTGCTGTCGTGGCCCCTCGAGCCGCCGTCGAGCCTGACGCGCTGCCTGAGCTGGTCGACCTCGACGACCTCGCCGGTCGTGATCCAGGTCGAGGAGCCCTCGCGGCCCGGGTAGGCGACCACATCGCCCTTCTTGACCTCTCGCAAGTACCTGTCTGTCAGCATGGCGACCTCACATGTTGGAATCGACGAAGAGTTCGTCCCGGCGCTGCTTGACGTGCTCCATGACGCGGGCGCTGGCGTAGTCGGCCCAGGTCACCGCGAAGTCGTCGAGGCGACGGTAGTCGCGCGACTCCAGGGCGGCCCTCAGGTCCTGCTGCATCTGGTCGAGCTTGAGCTCCTCGCGGCTGCGGGCCTCTGAGGCGCGGCGGGACCAGGCCCAGACGGCCTTGAGGCCCGCCGCGCCCCCGAAGAGCAAGGCGACCAGCGCGATCACCTCCGCGGCGACCACGTCACTTCTTCCGGTTGCCGGGGGTGATCTGGATCACGGCGGACGGGTCGCCCGGCAGCATCACCGAGCTGCCGTTCTGGGCCGCGTAGTAGTAGACGTCCCGGACGTAGTACTCCGGGTTGCGCTTCAGGGCGGCGCCCTCGATGTCGATCTTCTTGGCCTTGGCCTGCGCCTCGACCTCGGCGCGGACCACCTCCAGGCGCGCCGTCTCGATCTCGGCCTTGATCTTCTCCTGCTCGGCGATCGCCTTATCGCGGAGGATGGCCTGGGCCGCGCGCTCGGCGTTGGCCTTGTCCATCGCCTCCGGGAAGTCGAGGTTGCTGAGGTTGAGGCTGTAGACGGTGACGAACAGCGGGTTCTGCTTCTTGAGGTACTCGTCGAACGTGGCCTTGATCTTGCCGAAGATCTCGTCGCGCTTGGCGTTGACGTCGTTGGCGATGTAGGCCGACACCGACTCCCGCACCGCCTCGCCGATGGCAGGCCGGATGAAGGTGCGGTAGACCTGGTCGGCGGTGATGGTCAGCTTCGGGTCGGCCGTCGAGGCCGTCTGGGCCTGCGTCGTCTTGTCGCCCGCCGGCGCCGGGGGCGCGCCCTCGGGGGACAGCTTCTCAAGCAGGGCCTGGACGACCTCGCCCTTGTCGCAGGCCGCGCCGTAGTTGATGTAGATGTCGAGCGAGAACTGGACGTTGTCCTTGGTCAGGGACGTCAGGTGCTCCTTGACGGTGTGCTGCCCGCACTCGACCATCCGGACCTCGGGGTAGATCGCGGTGAAGTAGGTGCCCGGGCCGAGGATGGGGCCCTCGAAGCCGCGGCCGCCCGAGTAGAAGGCCATCGGCCCCGTCTTGTCGAACATCCGGCCCTTGTGGGCGGGCGGGATCTCCTGGCTCGAGCAGCCGACGCTCAGCGCCGCGAGGGCGGCCAGGAACGCGGACTTCAGGCTACGCTTCATCATCAGAGCGGACTCCTTTGGAGGTTGGTGTGGTGGGGAAGGTACCCCAGCGCGCTGCCAGGGTACACAGGCCGGGGATCAGGTCGGCTGCTTGGAGGGGTCGTTGGTGACGGCCTGGACGACGGCGTCGTAGTCGGCCTGGCCGTAGATGGCCGACCGCGAGCGGACGCGGCCGGAGCGCACGTTGGAGATGCCGGCGGACAGGCCGCTGGTCAGGCCCTTGGTCCCCAGCCTGTCGGCCCGGTAGGTGACGGCGTTGCCGGCCGAGATGCCCAGGTCGGTCGCGGTGGCGATGGCGTCCTGGTTGGCGCCCAGGAAGATGAACTCCCAGCTGTACTTCTCGCGCTGGTGGGTGATCATCTGGTGAATGGCCTTGCGCCCGGCGGGCCCGGCGAACTCCCGCGAGGCGTTCTCTTGGCCGTCGGTGATGATGACGAAGAGGACGTGCTCCGGGCGCTCGGCCTCGGGCATGGCGGCCAGGCGCTCGCCGGTGGCCCGGATGTTGTGGGCCAGGGCGTCCAACAGGGCAGTGTTGCCCCGCGGGTCCAGCCGATAGCGGCCCACCTCGGTGATGGGACGTGCGGTGTAGGCCGTGGTGCAGCCGTCGCTGAACTCCGACAGGGTGACCCGGCACTCGCCGGGCTCCTTCTTCTGCTTGTCGATGAGCTCGTCGAAGCCGCTGTTCATGGCCTCGGCGATGGTCGACATGGAGCCAGAGCGGTCGATGACGAAGGTGATGTCTGTCTTGTTGGGTTGGGTCACGTGTCCTCCTCCTCTTCGCCCATCAGCGCCCGGCGGGCCCTGCACGGCAGGCAGGAGACGGGCTGTTGGGGCGTCCTGTGGTACTGGGTCTTTCCGGTGGTCGGGCAGAAGCTGACCATGCCCGACGGCGTGGTCACGGTGCAGTAGCAGTACTCGACTGCGAGTTCGCCCAGCAGTTCCCCGGTCAGGCGGCTCACAGCGTCACCCGCATGGGCAGGTGGTCGACCTTCTCGTAGTCGATGCCGTCGGCCTCCAAGGCCTGCCTGGCCCGACACCGCAGGCACGTGGTCAGGGGACCCGGGTCGGTCTTGTAGTCGGCCTCGCCCGTCTGAGAGTTGTACGACCAGCTGCAGCTGCCCATCCCGCGGTAGCAGCTGCAGGGTCCCATGCTGAGGGACTTGACGAGTCCCACGACGTTGCTGTCCATGCGCTGACGGTACACCGTGCGCAGCGCACAGTTCAATCACTTCTGGACGGTCGGGCACCACCACGTGGTGCGCCCGTCCTTCGTCTCCTCGCTGACGATCGGGTTGCCCCCTGGGTCGACCTTGCGCCCGTAGCAGACGAAGCGTTCCTGCGCCTCGCCGGGCCCACCGTCGCCCTGCCGGTAGGTGGCGATGGTCGCCCCGCCCGACTGGTAGGAGTCCCTCATGACGCCAAAGACCGCGTCGTACAGCTGCGCCATCTCCATGACGCTGACGTCGTTCACCACGCGGTGAGGCGACAGGCGGGCCCGGTACAGGGACTCTGCCTTGACGTAGTTGCCCACGCCGGAGACCACCGACTGGTCCATCAGCGCCTCCGCCAGCGTCCTATCAGCACGCTCATCGAGCCGCTGGACGAACGTCTCGAACTTGGGCGGGTCGTTCAGCATGTCGGGCCCGAGGGTCCTCAGCTTCTTCTCCAACGGTCCCCGTCCCCTGACGAACTTCAGGGTCCCGAAGTGGCGCGGGTCGCGGAAGTGGACCGCGCGGTCAGGCGGCCCGGCCGTGACCGTCACCGCGACGTGCTTGTCAGCGGGCTGGGTCGTCCACATGCCCGACATCCCATAGGTGCACCACAGGAACCAGGGCTCGACGTTGCCCAAGGGTTGCAGCGTCCAGTACATGAACTTCCCTTTGACGTCGACCCCATCGATGAAGGTGGGCCCCTGCCTGATCCAGTTCTCACCGAAGTCGGCCATCCCGGGCGGGGGCTCCTTGGCGTAGCGCCCGCCCGTCAGCTCGAAGCCGACCAGCTCCTTGCCCAACAGCAGCTCACGCAGGAAGTCGCGGCTCCTCGCCAACTCCGGGCCCTCAGGCATCACCGTGCTCCTTTCTCATTCATAGGCGCCCATGTCCTTCAGATTGCCGTCGTCGTCGAAGGTGAACGTGGTCGAGAAACCGATGTATCCGCGCGTCACCACCAGTTCCGTTCCGCCGAGGTCCTGCACCTCGATGTTCGCGCGTTTCAGCATGTCCAACAGGACCTCGCGGTCCGTCTTCTCAGCCTTCTCCACTTTTCGTCTCCTCTGCGGTGGTGGCCACCGTCTCAGCGGCCCCGGTTTTTTCCTGGGCCTTTGGGAGGCCCTCCATGCGGACGTCGGGCACGACCGGGGCCTGCGGGTTGAAGCAGAACCACTGGTCGCGGGTCTCGTCCCACAGCTCGACCAGGTCCGGGGCGGCCCGCACCACCCGACAGATGTGCCACGAGGGCTTCTCGGCCGCCAGGACGCGCCACAGGTAGACGCGCTGCTCGGAGGCGGCCAGGAACTTGCCCTTGCTGAAGGCGCTGGGCAGGGCCGCGTACTTCTCACGTGGCACCGTGGTGCGCCTGCGCTCTCGAACCTTCGGCTGCGCCGGCTTGGGCGCCCCCACCTTACGCTTCATCGTTTCTTCCCCTCGCCCGTGAACTGCGCCACGAACTGCTTGGAAGGGGCGATCAACGATGATGCCGGCGAGCGCAGCAATTGGACGGCCTCATCAACGTGGTGGGCCTCCAGACCCCATTCGAAGTTGGTCTTCACCAGCCTGTCGCTCAGGTGAAACATGTCAGCGTCATCGTCCAGGATGATGAAGCTCTTGACTACCACGTCGAACAGGGGTGCCGCGTCGAGCCAGGCCTGGATCTCCTGCCCGCGAGGCTTGCCCGACAGCTCGGGCGTCTTGCCGATCACCGTGCCCGTGAACCCCTTGGCGCTCAGAATCTCTCGCAGCTGCTGCACGGTGCGACCGAAGCGCCAAGTGCTGGAGACGACCACCCGAGCGTCGGTCTTATCCACTAGGCGATTGAGCCGTTGGATAGCCACGGGATCCAGGCCCATGACGCCGCGAGCGCCGGACGCGTCCGTTGTCTTGAGGTACAGCGTCGAGTTGAGGACTCCGTCGAAGTCCAGAAAGACGATGTTGTAATTCACTTCTTGCTCCTGAATTGCTTGTTGTACCACACCACGTACTGCCTCAAGGCGTGGTCGTTGGGCGGCTCCAACGGCACCTCGCCGCGGCAAAAGACGTCATGCGCGCTCGCGGCGTAAGCTCCCACGCCCGGAAGCTCGCTGGCGTGTTTCCAGTCGCCCGCCAGGTACGCTGCCGTCATCTTCTTCAGGGCGACGGTGCGCCGGTTGGCGAAGCCCAGCGGCCTGATGAGCTCGCGGACCTCGTCCTCGGACGATGCTGCAAACGCCTGGGGCGTGGGCCAACGACGACGGAACTCGGGCAGGATTCGCTCCACTTGTTTGCGCGTCGTGCAATTGAGCATCATACACGCTACGAGGATGAGCCACTCCGACTCGGGCGCGGACGACCACAGGTCCTCTTGCAGGAGGCTGTACGGACTGCGTGGCGGAATCCAGCCTCTCTTCATCACTTGGCCGGCCTCCCGCACTTCGTCGGGTGCGCGCCCTCGACGACTAGCACCGCGGCCATCGTCTTCACGACGATGGGAACCTCGTAGTCGTATGCACTGCCCACGTACGGGGCGTCGTTGAACGTCTGGTACTCGACGTGACGTGCGAACTCTCGCTGGGCAAGGCGACACCTCGCAGTCCCGTCTTCCAGCTCTTGCCACGAGTGCCTCACCTCACGCCTCCTCATCAGGCCACCACGCCGGGGCCTTCGCTCGAGGAGCCCACCGCGCGAACCGCGCCTTGTCGCCGATGTAGTAGGCCCGGTAGGCGCTGACAACGTCGAGGTGGGCTGTCTGCGACTTCCAGGGCTCCTTGATCGCTCGAGCGAAGGGCGTCATGCCCATCTTGGGCAGGTCGGGCTCATGGACGCACAGCCATTGAATGACGTCCTGCGTCTTGTGGCGCTTGCCATAACGCAGCGTGTACTCATCGCACAGCGCCGCACCGTGCACGACCAACCAACGATAGTTCTCGA
>Ga0207695_10002299_pt1 | contig 28502 bp, 23 predicted proteins | sample KBSC54metaG_FD_184354 | JGI IMG/M metagenome (GOLD analysis project Ga0207695, IMG submission 184354) | Corn rhizosphere microbial communities from Kellogg Biological Station, Michigan, USA - KBS C5-4 metaG (SPAdes) (version 2) | ecosystem: Host-associated > Plants > Roots > Rhizosphere > Soil...
ACATCTGTTCCGGGCCGGCGGCGTTGGCGTAGGCGGCGTATCGGATTGCGCCGCGGCTCGAGAACGCCACCGAATCACCAGCGGTCACGTTGGCGATGGCTTTCCCTGCCCGGCCGTAGTGCAGACTATCCTGACGTGACCCCCGCCACCTGATCCAGTTATTCTTGCCGATCCTCACTGTCGGAGGATCGATGCGCAAGAGCCGCTTCACGGACGAACAGATCATTGCGATTCTGCAGGAGAGCGCCGCCGGCGGAAAGACCGGCGAGCTCATTCGGCGCCACGGGATTTCCCGCGAGACGTTTTACAAATGGCGACGCAAGTACGGCGGGCTCAAGGTCGACGAGGCGAAGCGGCTGCGGGCGCTCGAGGAGGAGAATCGCCGACTGAAGCGCGTCGTGGCCGATCAAGTGCTCAACATCCAGGTCCTCAAGGATCTGTTGGGCAAACCATGAGGACTGCGTCTCAGCGGCGCGACGCGGTCCACCGGGCGATGATCGCCGCCGCGATTTCCGAACGTCGCGCCTGTCGCTTCACCGGCGTGGCCCGTGCGACGATGCGCTACCACACGCTGCGCGATGACACGGCGCTCAAGGAGCGGCTCGAGAGCCTGGCGATTGAGAAACCGCGTTGGGGCTACCGGCGGTTGCACTGGCGTCTGGAACGTGATGGGGTGCATGTGACACAATCGCTCCACAAAGTCGCTTTGAAAGGCGTCGGCTGCCTCGAGCAGACGTCGCGACATGCTCGCTCGCGACCGGCAATCAAAAAAGGACAGGCGATGTATTCGGATAGCAGCGACAATCATGAAACGCATGCGCCAACTGAGACAATGGATCGGACGCAAGAAGTCCGGTATCGCGCGCGAACTGCTCGCGCACAACTGGACGGTGATCGCGGTGCTCCACGATCTCAACATCGCATTTCAGTATGGCGAGCACTTGTTCGTGATCGACGGCGGCCGGATCGCGTACGAGACGTCGGATGCATCGGCAATCTCCGGGGAGCTCATCGAGCGCGTGTTTCGTGTGCGGGCGACGCGGGTGGGGGAGGACGGGCGTACGACCTGGCGCTTCAGTCTGTAGTTAGCAGAAAGCCAGCTTCCGTTAGTCGAAGGAAGCGGCGGAACGCGTACGGGCCGAACTTATGTCATCGGCGGGCACGTAGTACCGTAGTGCTCCCTGCGGTCAAGTTTCGAAGCGCGTCCACGACCGCGTCGCTTCGAGCGATCGCCTCGTGGAGGAACACCGCCCGCTACCACCAGCGCCTGTCTGAAGCAGCGCGTTGCGTGTCTCGACTGGCCATCCCGATTCCGACAAACCTCAGTCATCCGTGATTGTGGCTGGACGCGCTACTCCACGACATCATCAAATGCACTTCCCAGCTCCTCCTGAATCGCCTCGAATCGCTCTCGTTGGTCCGCCCATGCGCCGCTTTGATTGAGACGGTCTTTGGCGGCAGAGAGAGACATTGCCCCTTCTTTTCTCAGCACTTGAACGCACTGCATCGGCGTCGCACCTGCCACTCGGAGCGCCGTTAGCACGTCGTCCCAAGAAGCGCCCTCAGAACGTCGTTGGCGCGCGAACTGGTTCATGAACGCCTGGCCGAGCTTATCATCGTGAGGGCCTCGAACTGTCGCTCGAACATCTACGTGAAGCTCATACACTTGGCTCAGGAGCCGCGCTCACATGCCGTTACACTTCCTTGAACGTCACGCCCGTCACGTCCTGTTCGAGCAACGCTCGTCGCACCCTCTCAGAGACGATGACCGCAATCTCCCATCCGGATAACCTGAAGCTTTCCGCTCCCTCGGCCAGATCCGGGTGGATGCGCAACCTATGGACTATGAAGTACTGCCCGATCTTTTCTGGCCATCCATGCTCTGCAGACCAAGGCGTGATAAGAGACCTCGACTCATCTATTGCTCGACGCGTGACCGCGACGTTCAGAATCTCGTAATCCTCAAGGCGCCCTTCGACCGACGCGGGGATCCGCTGAACATCATTCGGCGTCACGCGCCATATCGTTTCAGCAACTTCGCGCCGCGCGACTGGCATGTGGGAGTCCGCGAATGTGAAGTCGAGGGGCACGCCTTCTATACTTATGCCTATGGTGAGTTCCCTCTGGACGTCAATCCGTCTCCCTTCCGTGAAGAGACGTGGATCGACGTCCTTGCCGCTGGGGTCAAGCGGACCCTGGGCATGCGTGTTCAGTTAGGCGTTAGGGACCTGGTGACGAGTGCGCCCTTACCGGTTCACTCGCCGTTCGGCGCTCCGCCAAGCGCGGCGACCGCCCGCGGCGACCGCGGCAGCGTTACGTCAGCCACGGCGTTGCCCCGCGGGGGAGGAGTCGCCGCCGAGGGGAGGGTCACACGAACGCCAACCGTGATGCGCGCAGCATGTACAGCGGCGAATCTTCCAAGCATCCTTCACACCATCCTCGCAGCGGGCCGATGAGAGCCCAACCGCCGCAGTCGTTGGGCCGATTGACATTTATCATTGTTTGAACGGCCGCGACTGGCTCTCATCCCGATCGACTCCTCAGATCACGTTAGACCAGCGCTCGCGCCGCCGCTTGGCGCAGCTAACATCCTCGAGCACCCGGCTTTGGCGGGGGATACGTACGTTAGCTGCAGCGCCTTGAATTTGATCACAGCTTGTCTTGGATGGGGGAGTCGATCCTAACGGTGGCGTCGTCCGAGTCAAGGGGCACGCCGACACCTACAAGGCGCGCGCGTACCTCGTGCGTCGGCACGTAGTACCCATAGTTATCCACGGTAAGCCGGTGAAGCGTGTCCGCGACTGCTTCGTGGCGACGCAGACTCTCATACAGCGCTAGTAACCAACGCCAGCCCAACCTTGCCGGCCTAGAACGCTGCACATCGCGACTCTGCGACAGATAACCTTCGGCGAATCCAGCGGCCCGAGCGGCATCGACGTGTGCCGTCCAGCGGAGACCTAGCGCGCCGCAGATGGCGAACGACAGCTCGAATGCGTTTTCGCCGACAAGCCGGCAGCCGCTGGTCCACCACAGGCCGGCCAGCGCGCGACCGATGGTGGCATGATTCGGCCGCGCCACGTTAGGCAAATCGTACGTTGATGGCGATTCGGAAAGACATGGTGTCCCCCATAGCACCGGATCGCCCGTGCTCCGCTCGACCGCCAAGGCAAGGAGGCGGGCGTTCACATCGTACCGCAGGTCGGCGGCTAGAAACGTCTTGATGTCGGCCAGCAAGGATGTAACTCTCGCCGCTCCCGCATCGCCGAGATCGGTCAGGCCCGCGCCCAACTCGACGGCGAACAGCGGGCCAGCCCTCACCACAACACCAGGGCGGTCTCCACGATAGATGACGAGTTGTCGCAGCGCACTATTCGCGTCAGCCGAGGCCCGGACAAAGGCGGCGGGCTCTCCATCGCCGCCGTAACGGAGGACAGGCTGCGGCCAACGAGAAGCGTCGAAACGATCGTTGACCAACGTTGGGAGCATATCCGGACAGACCAGGACGCGTGGCGATGAGGTGTTCATCGATCGTGCGGGCCACGCAAGACGAAGCTCGACTGTTGCTCCGCACCAGTCCTGCCCTGAGAGTAGGTGACACAAGAGAACCTGACCGCCATCGAATCTGACTGGACCCAAGACTCGGCATCCGCTTCCCCGCGCATGGACAAGGCGCAGCGGGCATGCCGACACATCCAGGCTGACCACTTTGCCAGTCATGGGCATTGCGTGCTCGAACGCGTATGTGACGATCACGGTGTCGCTCGAGTCGCCAGCGATGCACGAGACGTCGATCTGCCTAACGTGAATCCCGTGGGCCGGGTCGGCTCCGAGCGGTCGCGCGATGGCGTCAATCAGTCTCGTAACGGGGGTCGGCCAACGCATCCTGTGCCTCGATTGAGCATTTGAGAGTGACAACTTTGGGTCATAGTCAGAATGGATCCCTGAAGCGATTGGGGCGGGATCGCCTTTGCCCACATTGCCAGAGATAGCTCGCTCTGAAGCTGGCATCATACAGTTTTGTCCTTGACGTTCGCTCAAAATAAGGACGCAATTAGCGCAATCAACCCTTCAAGGCTTTCCGCCCCGCCAGTGGCTTCTGCTACCGGAGCTGCAGCCTCGGCGGTAGGCAGAGCAGCAGGCGCAACTTCAAAAATCGGAGCTCCATCGGATGCTGCTCCGATGTTAGTCAGCGCCTCTCCATTTGTAAGTTGGAACGGCGTAGTGGGGGGAGCTGGCGCTACTCGCGCGCTCGCGGCCGTTGCAGCATCGAGAGCCTGACTCGATTCAACCTCGGACGCCGTTTCGGACGATGTTTTCCCCATCGTTTCTGGACCCACTTCTTTCGCTGCTTCCAGCAACTCTTCTGTTGGGTGCGCTTGGGCGGGCCTTACTACTGACGGGTTCTGGGAAGGCAGTGGAGCCATGTGTAGGTGCGCCCAAAAAGCGACCAGTTCAATCGATACTCGCGCCGCGGTTTGCAACCACCAAGGGTCCAACCCAAACGGATCGGCGTATGAGATCGGGTCATTGTTGGCGAACCCGTATGCATTTAGTCCACCCGCGAGGCCTGACGGATCTTGTTGTGTGAACCGACCGGTACTCGGATCGTAATAGCGATTGCGGCGATATTGATACCCTGAGCCGTCCTGGCTTCCAGCTGCGAGCGAACCCCACCATGCACCTGGCGACCCAAGCGGGTAGCTGCCGTAGGACGCTGCCTGGCTACCGGGGAAGGTGATCGTCGATCCGCCCCCCGGCGCAGGAATTTGCCCGAAGTCGTACTGACCGCGCCAATTGGCGAACGGCACGACCGCAGTGGTTCCTTGAAAAATTTCGAGCGGTCGGTCCACGCCTGGACCTTCGACGTAGCCGACTGCGCCATACTGCACCCCGGTAAAGGTCTCGTCCTCCTGTTCGGTGCCGGTGGTGTCACCGGGCACGCGCATCTCGAAGAGGATCTGATCGCCATCCCACACCGTGCGCGTCAGCAGATTCCTGCACCCGGAATTTGGATCGTGCTGCTGGCACGTGACGCCGGTGTCGAGCACCATCCGCTGGACGACGCGGCGCCCTAACGCATCGTACCGGTAGTATTCGTTGCGGTGGTACGCCTTGTATGTTGGCGGCAACTGATCGTCGTCGACCGTATCCAACGTGTACCGCGTACGGATCAACTGCTGCTGAAGATTGTAGTCGTTGACCAGGTCGCGCTCTTCCCGCCCGAAAATCTCCGTAAAGCCGGTGCCGACGGGAAACCGATGGACGTCGAGCTGTTCGCCTACCGCGCCGTACACGTCAGGGAAGTAGTACGTGGTGTCCGACGTTATGGAGGGCTGGATGGCCCTGATCAACCGGTCGGACCCGGCTTGGTAGCTGTACACATGCAGCTGATACGAGTTGGCCGGCACCCACATGGAGGCGTGATTGCCTAACGCATCGTCGGACATCTGTTCCGGGCCGGCGGCGTTGGCGTAGGCGGCGTATCGGATTGCGCCGCGGCTCGAGAACGCCACCGAATCACCAGCGGTCACGTTGGCGATGGCTTTCCCTGCCCGGCCGTAGTGCAGACTGTCCGAATGGAACGTTCTGGCGGCTGATTGCTGTATTCGACGCACGAGGCGGGAGTCGCGATCGTACGCATCGGTCTCCCAGATACTGTCCGCTTGGTGGGCAAAACTGGTGAGTCGAATGAGTCGGTTGTCTACATCGTACTGATAGCGAAACACATTCCCGAACACGTCGCGCACGCTATCGAGCACTCCGATTTGCTTGTCGTACGCGTACGCCACACTGTCCGCACCGGACGCGGCTAACGTGCCAGGATACTTGATCCAGATCCTCCGGCCCTCGAGGTCGAACCCGTTCCGGATCCCGTACACGTGCACACCGAAGTCGCCGGCGGTGGAGTCTGCCGTGGCTATGCGAAGCGTATCCGTGGCCACTGTACCGCTTGCGTTATACGTGCGGCTAACGCGGGCGTATGGGTTGTTGGCAAACAGCAGATGCCCCACCGCGTCGTAGCCGTACGTCGCCTTCTCACTGCCGATGGCAGTCACGAGGCGATTGAGCGCGTCGTATGTGTTATCGGTCGGCCGCCGGCCGCCGCTTATCAAATTGCCAGCGGGGTCATACGCCCAGGTGATCGGTTGGAAGCCGATGAGCGTTTCTGTCGTCTTTCGACTGTCCCGATCGTAAAGGAAAGCCTGCTTCTCAGTCCCGATGCCGCTCGGGTCGGGCGTCGTCCATTTCCAGAGTGTGTCGAGATTGCCGCCGCGGTCGAAGTGCTGGCGCACGCGCAGCGCCTGCGCACCGGCGCTATCGATGGTCAGCGTATCGCGACCGAGCAGGTCGAGCAAATGGCGGGTGATGTGCAGGCCGGTCGTGGAGTCGTTCGGCGCCGTATCCGCGACCACCCTGCCGATACTGTCCCGCGAGTAGCCGAGCGCGATGCCTAACGCAGAGACCGTGCGGGAGAGATTGCCGAGGCGGGCGTCGTAGTAGAGCGAATCTGTCGCGCCGCTTGCGTACTGCACGCTGCTCAAGAGCGCGCTCGCCGTGCCCGAGCCGTAGTACGAGAACGTGATCTGGTGTCCTGCGCCGTCCTTTTCCGTGAGCGTGTTGCCGTCAGCTGGGTCGTATGTCGCCGTACTCGAATCACCCTCGGGGTTAATCGTGCGCGTGATGTAATCCCACGATGGATCCCACGTGTACGACGTCGTTGCGTATTTCAGCGGACTCGGATTGAACGTCGTCGAGTCGGTGACCGTCTTCACATGTCCGAGGCTGTCGTAGGTGGCCGCGAGAAGCTGACCGTTCGGGTGCCGTACGCGCGTAGCCGCGGCTGGGAACGTGAGGTTGCCGTATGCAATGGTGGTTTCGTCGCCGAGCGCATCGCGGATCCGGATCGGCGCGCCTAACGAGCTGAACCAGAACAGCGTCGTGTCCCCGACGTCCGTGCGCGGGCCATCGACCTTGGCGTACGACTGCTCGAGCGTGACGGGCGAAGTCCCCTGCAAGCCGCGCGTCTCGACCGGCGTGAAGTTCGTGATGGCGTTCGTGTCGGCCGCGAGCGGAATGGTTGCGGTCACCAGCGGACTCGGTGTGTTCGAGTAGTAAGCGAATTTGAGGGAGTCGCCCCGCTGGTCGATGATCTCCGTCAGTCGTGGGTCGTATGATGCGCGGTACCGGAGGCCAAGCGTGTCCGCATACGCATCTCGGATGCGCGCGACCTGGACGTTCGCGTTGTACGTGATCGAATCGAACCGCGATTGCCCGTTGACGGTCGGAGCGTCGACACGAGCCAATCGCCAATTGCCACCGATGTTGGTGTACGAAAAAGTGTAGACCCTGTTGGCCGTCGCCGGCGCCAGGGTGATCGTGCTGAGCCGCCCGCAGTTCGCATCGGTGTATGCAAACGCCGTGGTCTGGCCCAACCGATTCACGGTTTCCATGTGGCACCCGTACACGGTGTCGAACTGCACCTTGAGGCCGTGCGGCAGATATCGGATGAAGCGCGCACCGACCCGCCTAACAGTGTCCGGCCGGTCGACGCTGGCGGCGCCCCACGCGTTCGGATTAGTCGACGAGCGGATATACGTGCGCGCGCTGCCGTCGCCGCCGACCCAGAACATCGTGTTCAAGCCTGGATTGAGATACAGGCGCTCCAAGCCGGCCAACCACCAGCCTGGTCCGAACTGACTATGATCGCGCCGCACGACAAAGAACTGGCCTGACACGGTGTCGCGCGACGCGAGACCGGCGTAGACGCGCGTCACCTCGAGTGAGTACCGTTGCGCACCGTTCTGATAGTTGCGCGTGGAGATGGGGTCGAAGATCAACGCGATACGTCGCGTACTGGATGCCGTCCAGTTCGATCCGGTCCATTTCGCTGAGTCGAGCTTGACGCCAACGCTGTCCAATAGGCGAGCCGAGACCGAGTCCGGAATACGAGAATCCGGGAGCGTAACGTTCGCCGCGATGACGATGTGCGGCGCGGCGAAGCGGCTGTTGTACAGAAGAACAGGCGTGCGCGTGTTGGTGAGTGTAACCGTCGTCGGGAGCGCGTACGCCATGCGAAGATCACCGCACTCGTAGCTCACGCCCTTCGCCACGGAAACGTGGAGACAGAGGCTGCGCTCCAGCGTGCTACCCGGGTTGACCGACGCGATGTCTACGGTGGTGGAATCGCGCAATACCGTAACGGAAACGGATCCGCTGTCGCGCGCCGTCGTGTCGCTCGTGCTCCATGCTTTGAGCAGGAGCGTCCCTGTTGCACCCGCAGTTGCAGACGCGGTGAATGCAATGCTTGCGTTGCTCGATGCGCCCGGTGCTAACCGGACGGTGTCCGACGCTGGGGAGCACCCGCTGCCGATGGCGGATCCGGTACACGTGCGCGTGTACTTGATTGTGGTGGTGTCGGTGCCGTTGTTCGTCAGCGCGAATCTGCGTGTAGACGATGCGCTCGGGTCGACATCGAGCGTCGCGTAGTGGGGAGCGACGGTCACACGCCGCTCGGGCGGTGGCGGCGGTGCCGCCGTGACGGTTACCGTCGCCGTGGCCGTGAGAGGACCATCACCATCGTCAACCGTGACGGTGAAGGTACCGGTGCCAGGCGTGCTACCGGTGCCATATGTCACGATCACGACCTTGGAGGCGTCGGGGCCAACGGTGACGCTGTTTGGACCCGTCGCGGAGCTCACCGCGCCGCTGTGCGTATAGGTGATGCTGTACGTTTGGGATTCGATGTTATTGAAGCTCGTTACTCTGAATCCCTCTTGCTGGCCGCTTGCGTTGGTAACGGCGGACAACGGAATCGTACATGGGTCGATTTCGCTGAGGGTCTGCGAGCACGACAGGTGATACAGCGTGCCGCTGGAGGGTGGCTCGAGATGCGGTAGGGTGATGATTGTGCTCAGCTGCTTCTCACTTCTCGGCGTGGAGTCGCGAGCAGCTCGAGGCAGCGATGCCGCCGTACCTGAGATTGTCGGCCCAACGACAAGGAGAAGCGCGGATAACCACGACCAGGCGGGGACCTGCCGCATGAGACGCTCCGATGGAGACGTCGGCTCCTCATAGCATGCATAAGGCCAGGTGCGTGTTACCGATATCCCGTTAGGCCATCACACTTTAGCGATTACCTGCCAGACCCGCTGTCATCAAGTGCAATAGCAGCGCAATAGCAGCGCTATAGCGGAACGGAGTGAGTCCCGGTCTAGTTGAAAGGCAGGTGGTGACGCCGTACAAAGGAAGCGCTGCCCGAGACGTTCGGGCTCGCGCGGTCGAAGGTGTCGCGGGTGCTTCATTCGGGCGAGCGCGCGCAAGTTGCGGCGCTTGCAGGAGCGGCGGCTCGATGATGCGAAGTGGCTCATGCCGGCGCTGGACGGGAAGAGTCTCGCCGGCAACGTGCTCGTGCTGGCGTTAGGCACAGTGCAGTGCAGATGGCGAGCGAGAATCGGCGCGTGACCGCCGCGTTTCTCCGCGAGCTGGCGAGCGCAGCCTTGCTACGTCATCAACGGCGGACGGACGCGTACGAGACGTCGGATGCATCGGCAATCTTGGCGAACCTCATCGAGCGCGTGTTTCGCGTGCGGACGACGCGGCTTGGGGAGGGCCAGCGTAAGACTTGGCGCTTCAGTCTGTGTTTAGGAGAAGGCCAGTTTCCGTTAGTCGAAAGAAAGGCGGGGCACGCGCAAGCGCCGAGCATATGTCAACCCCGCGCTAACAAGAGCTGCCGACTGGCGGTTCAGTTTATTTCGACAGCGGATCATGTATCCAGTCGCCGCACTGTAGAACCGCTGCCGCCATCTGGACGGAGACAGAGGGAACACCATGAGGCTCGGCAAAGCCTTCTGGCGGGTCTGGCGAAGAATCCACCCCAACCTCCACCGTCAACGGGCCGTCGTGCCATTGCGTCAATCGCCAGTACTGGTCCGGGAATACCGACGATGGGCACAAGAGCGGTGGTCCCAGTGTTGCCGTTATCGTGGCGCGAACAGAATCAGCGATTGCATTAAGCCGATTGCGAGGAACGAAGAAGCGCGTTGTAAACGCAAGGGGACGCCCGGAGCGTGTTTCGTAGCCAATGAAAGTCGAGTCGGCTTGATGGCCTACACAGCCTCTTATCAGACCCAGGTCCTCAAACTCTTGTAGCCCGAAATCGCGACAGTGTAGTTGACCCTGATGAATAAAATACGAGGAGTCTAGCAGCTGTCGCACGACGGTCGGCGAACTCTGACCCGGCAGCGGCCAGGCGAGCAGACAAAATAGCTGAACCAGCACTCCTGCAATCAAAGACAAGTGCTTGGCGCGCTGCTCAAAGAAGAGAGCGGGCACTTGTCGTATAGATCGACAGACGAGGGCCTGATCTTGGAACACTAGTCAAGCGCACCGGCCATCACGCCGCCGATCTTCTGATCCAGTGAGCGTACGCAACTCTGCGCCAAGCCTTCAGCTGGTTTAGTCTCCGGGTTTGGTCAAAGGCTCGATGCCTCCCGGTCCGTGTCCACGATGTCGCTTCACCCCCAGCATGAGTCGCATCGGCAACTGCTGGGACAGTGCCGTCGTGGAAAGTTTCTTCGCCACCCTGACGAAGGAGCTGCTCATCGACGGCTCTTCGTCATGCGCCGGACCGAGTGGCGCGGTGTTCGAGTTCATCGAGATTTGGTACAATCGCCAACGCCGACACTCAACACTCGGCTATCGCACCCCCTGAGGTACGAAGCAACGTTAGCACAACCAGTTAGCCCAGGTGTCCACAAAACCGGGGGAAGTTCACACTGGTCGTGCAGCCAGTACGCGGCGGAATACTCACTTCCCTATGCGCCGGTTCCCTTCCATGCTCGGGTAGCCATGGCAATCCCGATCCAAAGCGGAACCAAAGATGCTGCGCCTATCAACACCCAGATTATCATCGGCCCGGGCGGTCCACCTACATCTGGTGCGTACGCTCCCAGCCTCGCGCTCACGACTACGCCAGCAAGCCAAAGACACCCGCCCAACACGACCGATGGCCTAGCCGCTCGGGCGAGAACGTATTCGGTACTTGCCCAGAGTGGCAGAGCGGCAAAGCTCCACACGGCGAACCGAATCGGCATGTGTCGAGCGAACGCCATAACGCCGTTGCTCGCTTGGTAGGCGCCGAATAGAAATCCGCACCAGATCAAGAGCAAGAAAAACCAGATCAGTGCGATTCCCTTGGTGCGAGCTATCAGTAGCAGCGTAGCGGTGAGCAGAAAAGCCGCCAACGCGGTGATGATCATCCAGCCGGGAGGTGCGGCCGCTATCCTGCGGCCAAACGCCAACCACAGGATGAGCAGACCGGCCGAGCTACTAAGCGAGACTACGAGAACTTCAACACGCCGCCCAGCCTGCGGACCAATTCTTAGTTGTCGACCGTACTCTCGCATCGCTCTTTCTCGCCGTGCTCCCTGTGATAAATGTTTTCCGCCTGGATCGCAGGAGTTTGATTGTAGGCGTCGCCATGTAGGTATTGCTGCCATCCGTGTCCCAGTAGCTCATGGGCAATGACCGCGGGCAGTGTCTCAGTCACTTTCGGTCCCAAGCCCAAGAAGTCCTTGACGAAACATCCGTTAGATTTTGCCGTGAACTGTCTTCCGGCGCCAGTGCCGACGTATGCGGTTCGGTCGTTGGGGCAATACTGTGTCGCATCTCCCTCACAAGTCAGCCCGAAGTCAACAGACACTCCGTAGGCATCGCTGGACGTTGCCAGCGCATTGAACCGCCTCAACAACTCGGAGGCCGTGCCACTGTTTGGCTGCAATGCCCCACTGATACATCCTCTGCTGTCTAAGTCAGTTGGAGAAATCGTTGCTCCGATTGCTTGAGATGTAGCGCGAAGTAGGTTCGCACGATCGTCGACCCCAAAGCACACCTTCAATCCAAAAGGATCCGCAAGGTTCAGCGGGTCTCCATCGGCGTACCCGTAGAGATTCAGTCCGCCGCCTAAGCCGATTGGGTCTTCCTGCGTGAACCTGCCTGTCACGGGATCGTACTGGCGATTTCGACGATACAGCGTTTGCGCGCCATCCCGCTTTCCCTCGACTAACGTACCATGCCAACTGATCGGAGTAAAGAACTTCTGATCATAGGCCAGCCAGCCTAACGGCCAGCTGATGAACACGCAATGCTTCACATCCGTGCAGTGCGTGACGATCGACTGATGGGCGGGACTCGGCACCGTGAAGAATCCCGCGACCGGGTCGCCGCGGAAATCCCACTGCGGCACGATTGTGAATGGCGACCAAATCTGGAAATGCGCGCCGGCCACTGTCGTGGTGTCCGCATAGTTCACGCGAAGCATGCTCAGCGGCTGATCGACCGTTAGGCCATGGGTGTAGAGCACTCGGCCGAGAAAGGCGTTGACGTCCACGTAGTTCGTTTTTGCATTGATGGCCACCGTGTCGACCGTTGTGTCATTTTCTTCGTGCGCAATGGTCGCACTATCGTACGCCGGCTGCTGGATCTCGTCCAACTCTTGCGAACCATCCCATATGGTTCTCCGCACGGTGCCGAAGGCGCACGCGTCAGGACTGCCTGGATGTAGGCAGTGTCGCTGCGTCTTCACCCACACGCGCCTGCCGAACCCGTCATACCGGTACTTCTCCAGCACGAACCGGACTGGGAGCGAAGGCAACGGCCCACCAAGGTACGTGCGATAGTCCGCCTCCCGGAGCCGGTTTTCGGCGTCGTAGTAGGACGCTCGGTCGGCCAACGGCGGCGGGTCTGTCGAAGGCGGGATCCAGACCGAGTACGTCAGCTCCGTATTCCCTGCCGCGTCATACCTCGCAGTATCGTTCGACGTGGGATGCTGACTCAGCATGAGGCGTCCGGTGCCCGCGGCGAAATCGGCAATCGTCGTGATTGCGGTGTCAGACTCCGAGAAGGTACCGTTTTGCGCGACTTCGCTCGCGATCGAACTCGACGTGTACATGTTGCCCAACGCATCATACTTGAAGGTTTCCGTCGAGCCGAAATGAAACAGACCACTCCCGCCTGGAACGATCGCGAGGCCGTCAGCATCATCCCCGCTCTGAATCAGGTGTCCGAGACCTGAGTAGAGCGCGGTCAGCGTATCGCCGATGCCTCCACCCATGATCGCCTGGAGCACCAGTCCTCGGGCATCCAGTCGGAAGGCAGTGGAGATCGGCGTCGCATGAATCGTGGTGTCCACGGGCTCCTGATCCACCAACGAAAGCCGACCGTCATTGTCGTACTGCCGCGTCTCTGTCGTGTACCCGGCTACGCCAGTGCTCGCCAACTGATCGCGTTCGTCGTAGCCATACTGGAACGTGTTGCCACCGAGATCCCGAACGGTGGCCAGTTGCCCAGTGATCGAGTCGTATCCAAAGGCAACCGTGTCGGCCAGCTTGCCGCTGATGGTGGGGGCGAGTTGCGCCGGATGCACGACCGCGATGCGGCGTCCGTCGAGGTCATACAGTGAATTCACGACGTACACGTGAACGGTGGAGTCGTTGGAGCTATCCGGGCGCACCCGCTCCGTTTCGCTCTTGAGCAAACCGGACGGATAATAGGTCCGGCCGATCCACGCGTCGCCGTTATCCGCCGTCACGACTCGGCCGGCGGAGTCATAGACGAAACTGCGTTGGTCGCCGGGAATAGTGAGTGGACCGTACGCTGTATCGGCTAACCGGTCGGTACCGACCACGAGCGTAAGCGTGTCGATCATTCCGGTCCGCGCCGGATACGTCACTGCGGGCACCGTTACTTTGATCGCACGATTGAGCGCATCGTACTGCGTCGTGACGACAAGTGCCCTCCGCGTCGTATCGCGCGTGACATTTCCAGCCGGATCGTAGACGTAGCGATCGACCTTGGCATCCGGCGCAATCTCGCTGGTCACGCGGTTCGCACCATCGAAGGTCCACTGCGTCGTGATCGATCCGATGCTCGTGACGTTCGGGGTCGAGTTCCGCGCCACGCTCGTCCGGTTGCCTTCCTCATCGTATCCGGTTTCAACCGTCACAGTCTGCTGCGCGATGCCGTTGAGCGCCGGCCCAATGGTCTGCGCGAGCGTGTCACGATCAGCTAAGTCGTACTGCATTCGCTGTTGCGTCCGCGCGGAATTGCTGCCGCCACGCGCGTGATCGCTGCTATCCACGGGGCTGACCACGAGCGTATCCCGCCCCTCGGCGTCGGTCGCGTAGGTCGTCCAGTAGACTAACGGTGTCCGCACGGCCGATAAGTTGCCGAGTTGCGCGTCGTATTCGATCGAATCGGCGGCGACCGTGGGATTGTGCGCGGTCACTGGCAGCACGGACGACGACATGAGCCCGAGTGAATTCTTGTAGTTGAACGTAATGCGCCGAGTGGCACTGGCACCCATCTGCTCGTACACGCGATTTCCGGTCGTTGCGTCATAGCCGAAGGTCGTCACTTCGTTGGCGGGCGTGACGACGCTGTCGACAAATCCCCAAACGGGATCCCAATGATACCGCGTCACCGCGTTGCGACCGTCGCCTAACGGATTGATCGCCGTTTCGGTCGCGAGGTTGCCACTCGCGTCGTACGTGGCGCGCACGGTATCCGTTTGGGGCGCGGCGTCGAGTGTCACCAGCACCGGGTGCGCGGTGTCGCCGCGAAACAACGTGGTCGCAGAGCCTAGGGCATTGACGATTCTTGTCGGCTCGCCGAATCGATCGAGCCATATGCGAGTGACCGTTGTGTCCCGCCGCGGCCCGTTGACCATGACACAAGCAGATTCCGGCACGACCGCGTGCGGCGTCGCGGCCAGTGCCAACGAATCGGCGTTGCGGATGCGCGTCTTGCTGGTGTCGGCCGAGTCGGTGGCAACGCTCACGCTCGCGACCTGCTTGCCAGCGTCATAACCGTAGAAGGTCAGGAAACAGAGTGGGCCGGTGGCCCGGTAGCAGCGGCGATTCGTCTGCGACACCATCCGATTGACATCGAGCGTGTCGTACCCGAATCCAACCTTCGTGCCATCAGCATCCAGGATCGTTGCCGTACGACCGGACGTGATGCTCAGCGTAGTAACACGCGCAACACCGCTCGGCCCCGGCGACGTTGCAGTCTGCAGGTGACCAGTTCCATCGTATGTGAAGCTGTACGTCACGGTGCTGCCGCCGGCGGGCGTCGGCACCTGGATTGTCTGGAGTCGATTCGACGTGTACGAGAAACTGGTCCGATGTCCGAGTCGATCGAGCGTGGCCGTGTGCAAACCGGCCGTGTTGAAGAGCACTCGCACGCCGTGGACGAGATGCCTGACGTATTCGGTACCGTCCCAGCTCAGCGTATCAGGCCTAACGAGCGTGGGCGCGACCCACGTGGTGCTGTTGATCTTGGCATATAGTCGGGTGCTGCCGTCACCGCCGATCCAGAAGCGGGTGGTGGTATCGCTCATTGGGAAAAGGAGCCGCTCCAATCCGGCCAACCACCATCCCGACCCAAACGGGCTCTGCGCGCGATTGACCACAACAAGCGCGCCAGTCGCCGTGGCCGACTTCTGCACGCCAGCCGAGATGTACTTCGCGGTGATGGTCAAGGTGTAACCATACGCGCCGCTCGAGTCGTTCAGAGCATCGTACGAAACGGCAATACGCCGCGGGGCGGCACCCGTGAAGTCAGTCCCTGGCCACGCGCTCGTGGCGCGAACTCCGCCTCCGGTAAGCGATAGGCTCGCCGTTATCGAATCGGGAACGGCGGCGCCCGGAGTCAGGTTCACCAGGGCATCAACAATAGGATGGGGATGGGCGAATTGGCTGTTGTAGAGCAGTGTCGGCGTGCGCGCCTTGTTCATGGTTCGCACGGTGCCGAGCGGATGAGCGACATACAAATCGCCGCATTGAATGGCGGCGTCGATGCCAGCGGCCATCGTTAGGCAGAGTCCGCGCGCCCGCGTCGCCCCGGTGCTCATGGAGTCGAGCGCGACTTCCGGATGCGCCTGGGTACCCGACAACACGGTCGTGAGCGCCGATGCCGTGTCGAGCAGATCAACCGCTCGCTCGGCATGGAGAACTACGGTCCCCGAGTCGTTCACGGGACCGGAGGTATAGTGGACGACAACCGAGGCCGTGCGATTGCCCGCGATGGTTGCAGTATCTATTACGCTACATCCCGTCACGCCTAACCCGGCACACGTCACGCTCAAGTCATACTTGTATGGCACTGTGCCGACGTTACCAACAGTGAACGTCTGCGTAAGAGCCGTCGACGGCGCCACGGCCACGACAGCCTGACCGGTGACCGACGCAGTCCTCAACACCGAGACCGATACCCAGCCAGTATCATTGGTCGCAGGGCTGCTGGGTGAGGTTTGTTGTGCAGTCAGCTTGATGCGGCCAGTCGTCGTGCTGCTGCCGCTTGAATCTGTGACCAACGCTTGCTGACTCGCGCCTGCAGGAATCGATAGCGTGGCGGGACTTGCGACACATCCACCTGGAAAGGCGGAGCCGGTGCAGGACGCAGTCACAGAGAAAGTGGCAGTTCCGTTTCCTGCGTTCTTGAGCGTGAAGGCGGTCGTGTCCCGATGCGACGGGTTAGGCGATGTCGAGCCTCCCTTAGGAGTCACAGTAACTGCGTATACGGGAGGCGGGCCGTATGTGTAGATCACCGTACTGAAGCCGAAATTGAGTGGGACGTCGACAATGCTCGCCGTTAGGGTGTCTGACTTGCCCGGCCGCAGGGTCACCGTGCCCGACGCCTGTCCTGCTGAACCGCAACCCGCTTTCGTGATCGTGTGATAGACGAAACCGGAGGTCACGTTGGCCCCGTCGAAGGTGACGTGCTCCGAAGCGGGAACGAGACTCACGTTGTCGCAAAATAGAATGCTGATCGGAAGACTGGTCACGGTATCGAAGCCAGGCGCGGGTGTAATGGTCACGACCGGCGGACTTGTGTTTCCGCCACCGATGATCGGGGTGACGCCTGACGTCGGTGGTGCTGACTGCCGGGCGCCCACGAGGTGCACCGGAACGAGCGCGATTGCGGTGCTAGCGATAGCGACTACCGATAGCACTGACACAATCGAAGGCAGGACGCGAGTCATGGTCGAACTCCAAGATCGGCGGTGATTGGACCCGCCTTAGGCACGAACAGTGCCTGCCCGTCACACGCTCAAGGCGTTGGCCTAACGTAGGTTGCGTGAGACGCAATTTGCGTCTTGGCGCCGCCGCCGACGCAAATGCATGTGCATTTGCATCGGACGCGGCCATAGACGGCATCGCTCATACGCCCTGCACGTCGCCGTTCGAACTGGAACGTCTGCGTTGACCGGGAACCCATATGCCTAACCGATGCATCCGGCGATACACCGTCGTGCGATCCACGCCAAGCAGTGCCGCAGCCTGTGCCGTGTCCCAATCGACGGACACGAGTAGGTCTTGCAGTTGTTTTCGGCGGCGCTCATCGCCATCGAGGGTGCCGGTATTCGTTTGCCCGGTGCTCCGAGGTCGCCGCACATCCGCGGCACTGACCACGGGGCCGTCGGCCAGGGCGATCACACGCTCCACTGCATGTTTGAGCTCGCGCACGTTGCCCGGCCAGTCACGCTCCTGCAGCGCCAACATCGCCTCAGCCGAAAACGTCACAGTCTGCTGACGTTTGCGCCCCACGGATTGGGCGAAATGGTCGGCGAGAATCGGAATGTCTTCGGCTCTCTCGCGCAGCGACGGTACCTCGATCACGACGCCGCTCAATCGGAAGGCCAGATCCTCGCGGAATCGCCCGAGCCGAACGAGCCGCGCTACCGGCTCGTTCGTCGCCGCCACCAGCCGGAAGTCGCTCGCCGCATCTTCACGAGCACCGAGAGGGCGAAATCTTCCACTTTCGATCGCACGCAGCAGTTTGGGCTGCAAGGCTTGGGGTAAGGCGCCGATTTCATCGAAGAAGCACGTGCCCGTGTGCGCTTCCAAGAGATGGCCGGGAAGATTGGCGTTAGCACCGCTGAACGCCCCTTTCACGTGTCCAAAGAGAGCATCCTCGAACAGCGAGTCACCTACTGCCGCCACATTGAAAGGAATCAATCTGCCTGTACGCCCACTGGCGCAGTGAATCGACTGCGCCACCAACTCCTTGCCCGACCCCGTCGGGCCTTCGATGAGTACCGGTAGCGATGTCTCCGCAACACGGCATATGAGCGAACGTAGCTGCCGCATTGCCAGCGCGCCCCCGATCAGAATTCGCTCGAGCGCAGCATCGGTCGTTTGTACCCGGGGCGTGGGCTGCGTCTGCGGCAACATAGAGGTCATGGTTTCACCGTCCTCGCGCGATCCAGCATGGGGTGAGTGACACTATCCGCATCTTCATCGGTTTTGATGACGTGCGGCGTCAGGAACAGGTAGATCTCTGTCGCGGTGGTTTGACGGCTCGCGTGACCGAACAAGCCGCCCAGCAACGGGATGCTCGACAAGAACGGAATGCCCCCCTGCGTCACATCTCGTTCGGTGTCCGTGAAGCCGCCTAACGCAACTGTCTGTCCATCCTTGATCAGCAGTTCCGTCTGGATCGAACGGGTGGAAATCACCGGTGCGTCGAACGCCACCTCCTGCGTCGCATTGTCGATTTCCTGCGTCACCTCGAGACCCACGTAGCCATCAGGGCTGATCGTCGGCAGCACAGTGAGCTTCGTGCCGACATCCTTGTATTGCACCACCTGATCCACCGACGCATTGTCAGTCGGAAGCGTGCGCGAGAGTTGAACGAACGGCCGCTGGCTGCCAACGTTGATCGTCGCCGGCTGATTGTTTGCCGCAATCAACACCGGTCGACTCAGAATCCGCACGTCGCCGCGCTCCGCTGCGGCCGTGAGCGTCGCATCGATGTTGAGGCCGGTGAGGTTCATGGCGTGCAGGATCACATCCGTTAGACCAGCGCCGGTTTGCGATCCGTTGATCACCGTGGGGCCGCCGTTCACCTTCGTCGGCGGCAGCGTCGCATCGACGCCGAACGCCAAGCTGTTCGTGCGCTCGACCTCGGCAATGATCACCTCGATCAACACCTGGAGCGGACGCGTGTCGAGCTGTTGAACCGCGCTCACAATGAGCTCGTAATCACTCTCGCTCGCACGGATGAACAGGCTGTTGCTGCGTGGGTCCGGGACAATGGTCACATCACCGGTGAACGATGCACTTCGGCTCGTGACAGCGCCCATCGAACTCGGAGCACTCGCCTGCCCTGCGGTCGCGCCGGCTGCCGCGGGGGCAATCATGTTGGTTTGGAGTTGCTGATCGAGCGTGGCCGGCCGAGTGGCGCCGGGTTCGCCTAACGCACTGGCCCGCCCGAACAACGCATTGACGGTCGCCGCGACGTCCGCTGCGCGCGCATGCTTCAATCGGATCACATAGAGCTGAACGGCGCCGATCGCGTGCGCGCCCGTAGACGCGGCAACGGGCGTTGCAGCTACAGGCGGCGCTTTTGCTTGCACCCGATACATCGCGGAATCACCGACGAGCTCGAGATTTTGACTCGCCAGCAATCCCTCGAGCAGCCCGCGCACTGCCGTGCGCGCAACCGGCGCGGGCGTCTCGAGCGTCACGCGAGCACCGGGTACAGCGCTTCCAAAGCCAACCGGCTTGTCGAGATAGGGCGCCAGCGCTTCTACCGCGGCTCGTATGTCGGCGTCCACCAGGTGAACACTGACGCTGTCGTGGCGCAACGACACCGACGAATCGCGAGCTTGTGCGCGGGCATCGCGTGTATGCGCGAAGAAAGTGATGAGCGCGATCATGAGAGCGGCGTGTTTCATCACCACGTCCGTTTGATTGCGAGATGCCAGGTCGTGTCTGCGGCGGAGATGCTCGCGCCGGTCGCGGTGACCTCGCGAACGCGTAGGCCGGCCATCACTTGACCGGCGTGCAACAGCACGCTCCCGTCGTGCCCAGGTATTCCGTCCACCAGCGCGCGCCACGGAGGTCCAACAATCCCGACGAGAACTAACGCCGGGCGCGGAGGAGCCGGCGCCGGCACGGGGCGATTTGCCAGCGTGTCGGGGGAGGATCCGTACGCCAACGCGGCCGGTCTGCGGTCGAGACGGAACACGTCGCTTTCCACTATGCGCGCAGTGAGCACGCCGAGCGAATCGCTCGTGATTGGGCGAGCCGGTGGCGAGACAGGCCAGATCGTCGGCACCGGCGCCTGCGCCGGGCGGGCGATGCGATGCCACGTGTCGGCCACGAAGCCCAACGCGATCACCGTCACTGCCCAAGCCAAGCGCTCCAGCACTATCGTTCTCATCGGGGGCCGGCCGTCGTTAGGCTCGGGCGCCAAAGCGCGTCGATCGTGAGATCGGCCCGGAGCACTTCCTCGCGTTGGGCGGCCGCCGCCGGATCACCACCCTGCACATTGAGAGACACGACGTTCATCGCCACCGGCCCTCGGTCGATGGCCGCAAGCAGCGTTGCGATGCCTTGAATGTCTCCACTCACACTTACTCTCACGCGCACCGGGACGAACGTTGATTGGCCGGCCGAGTCGGTGTGGATGTCCAGCGTGCCTAACATCAGCGTCGCATCAGTCGCGGCGCGCGTTATGAGCGCCGCGAGGCCGGCGCCGGCGGCAGCCGGTGAGTCGCCGCGAACCCAATTGGGCGTCAGCGCTGCCAAGCGCGCGCGCCGCGCCGCGAGAGAATCGCGAATGGCCCTGGCGTTACCCGCGAGCGCACGATCGCGCGACGCGGTCCGAGCGATTGCAACGGCTGAGCTCACCGCACGTTGCTGCCAATTGCGCCATGCGGGAGCCCCTCGCCCAACGATCAAGAGACCTCCGATCGCCAGAGCGCCGATCAGCAGTGTACGTCGATCGCGCGGTGATAGTGCCGAAAGAGTGAGGCTCATCGAATGGCATCCATCACGAGATGGAATCGCACGGTCACGCGATCGAGTGGCGTACCGGCTAACGTTTCGCGGGTCACCGGCCCCACGATTTCGGGAGACGCGATGCCGGGTACGCGTTCCACTGCATCCACCACCGCCGCCGCATGCGACCCAAGAGCGGCAATACTTCCCGTGCCGGAGCTGTCGACTTGAAGCGCGAGCATCACAGTGCCGTCGGGCAGCGCGCGCGTCAGTTGGGCGAGGAGAAGTGTGAACGAGGGACGCGATTCTGTGAACGAGGCGAACGTGCCGAGCGCCGCGGTGACAGTTCGCAGTTCCCTCGCATCGCGCTCAGCTCTTCGCGCGCGCGTTAGTACAAGCCCATCGCTCGCGCGCGCCGCACGCTGAACCCGCATGGACGCGATGAGCGGCGCCGCAATCGCGAGAAGGATCGCCGCGGCGCAAACGATCAATGAAAACGCGAGATGCCGGGGAGACGGTCCGGCCTCGAGGCGCACAGCGCGAGCGCGAATGGCGATCGGCTCGCCGCGCGAGACACGCGTGGCGCCGGCGGCGTCCATGAGCTCGGACGCACGGTTGGCCAGCGACTGGAACGGAGGCGCGACTTCCGGAAGTGTGACGCTGCGCGCGGCGACGACCGAAGATCGGACAGCTGCGAGCGCCCCGCCCGTGAACGCGATTCTCAACTCGACGTCGCCATCTTGCCAGACGATTTCCTGCGCCGGCGTCGCGAACCGTAGCACCATGGCAGTCGGCGCTAGGATGTCCACCGTTAGCCCGAGATCTCGGCAGGCATCGACGACGTCACGCACCACCGGCTCTTCGAACGCCGCCACCCACGCCGTGGTTGACGACACGGGCCGCACGCCAGAGTACAACAACGGCACACCGTTCTTGAGGAAGAAGCGAGAGGCTTGCGCACGCACGGCTGCGGCAATCGCTTGCGCCTCCGACAATGCTGGCAAACCGGCAAGGAGCTTGAGCTGTGAGGCGGCCGGGCCAATGGCGGCGGCCACGACGGGCGGCCGGAACCGCGAACGCGGACACGCTGCGAGCAGTCCCCGCACAGAATCGCGCAGCGACACTTCATCGGAGCGCGGGCGCGCGGCGGCCCACGTAACCATTCTCCCATCAACGAGCACAGCGCTCACGCGCCGCTGACCGATGCCTAACCCGAGGCGCGGGCGGAGCGCGATCATTGGATCCACGTCCGGCGCCGTACCACGGCCGCTCGGTTACCGGCTCGGACGAGTCGGAGCTCCAACACAAACGTCACAGCGGGCCGTCCTGCCGTACCATGCGCCATGAGGAGCCACGCGTCGGGTTCCGATGTCGTGAGCCGAACCACGTCGGGGTAGTTTGCCAGCAACGTCGATCTCCCGGCAGGCGAAAGTTCGGCGCCTAACGATACGATGTCCGGCACGGGACTGCCGAGTGCACGGTGGTCTGCCACTCGCGCGACGGCTTCACTGGTGAATCCGGGTAGCGCCGCAACGACAGCGAGCGGCGCCCGAGACAAGAGGATCCGATCGGCCTCCACGCCCAGCACGGAATCGAGCCCCGTACGCACCTCGAACCCTCGGACCGAGGCAAGCTCACGTACATCCGCGAACGACGCGTTGCGAGGCGGCGCGCGCCCCTGCGCCCGATACCACGCCGACTCGGCGCCGGTCGGACGCGGCACGTCGTCGGCGTCCCGCCAGTCGAGAATGGCATCGGTCAACGAGTCGGCGGCAGTCGCGCTGCTGCCTAACGCTACGAACAGGCGACTGAGCAAACTATCATCGGCCGTGTTGATGTCGATCGTGGTTCCGGTTGGGCGTATGGTCAGATCGCACGGAGTACCGCTGAGCAGCGGGGAAGCTGCGACGGCTGCATCGAGCCGGGACCAGGTCGCCTGCGCGGCCTCGGAAGACGATTCGGTATCGCCGCCTCGATGATCGAGCGCTTCTCCGATGGCAGCCTCCGCTCGACTGGCGCAGTCCTCGGCCAGCCACATTGCGATGGCTTCGGCCCGCCGGTTGTGCGCGACGCCGACCGCCCGTCGAGCCAACAGGGCCAAGCCGAGGCCGATCGTTCCGACGCCGACCATTACCCACAGGACGGCGAGCAACACGAATCCCCGCGCGCGTGGCGGCGTCATCCGCGCGGCCCAATGCGAACCAGCAACGTGTCGATGACGTTGCCGCGCTGGCGGAGAATTCCGATGCCTAACGGAGCGGTGATGCCGGTGCCCCAGCGCTCAAACCACCGGCCGCCTTGCGCGGCGCTCTCGAGATAGCGAAATGTGCCGTTCGAGAATCCGCCAAGCAGGTCGAGTGGACGTGCAGCGCCGAGCCGAGCTTGCAAGGCCTCGTGATCGCCCTGAGAAGCGAACGACAGCGTCACCTGACACCGTTCGAGCCATCGCGCCGGAGCCTCACACCAACTCGAGAAAAGCACGGTATCGGGCGAGCCAGTGAACGGAATGGTGCCCGGAGAACCAAGCTCCAGACGTCCAACCAGATCACGCAGCATCCGCTCGCCGTTCGCATCGCGATCGGCGTCGGTGGCGTGCAACACCAACGCCTGCGCCCGATCAGCCAGTATCGCAAGCAATCGATGCGCACCGAGCAGCACGATAGCGCCAACGACCAGAGCGACGAGAACTTCGATCAGCGTGAACCCGTTATGGCGCATCGGGCGCCGCCGCGCGATAGATGGAGGTGGCAATGAGAACTGACCGGGTTGTGGAATCGCGCAAGACCACGGTGTACAACGTCGGGCTTGGCCGATCAATGCGGAGATCCCATCGGCCTTCGGCGCGGTCTCCCAGATGCCGGTCGAGATCCGCGCGGGGCCAGAGCGACACCGCCTCGAGCAACGCGCTCGCACGCCGCACGTCGGCGTCCGCCGTTTCGGCGCGAGCGACGGCGTCCAGCGAGGACGCAGCGAGCGTCACCAACATAGTGGCCCCGATGGCGAGCATCGTGATCGCCACGATCACCTCGAGCAAGACCATCCCGCAGCGCGGCGCTGCCTTACGGCGTCGCATCACGATCACCGGTGAGTCGGTCGATGTCGAGCGATGAGTCGGCGACGATGCGTCCATCCGGCATTGCCGTCACTTCGCGTTGGACGCCGTTCTGCCATACCGCGGTCGTCACGCTGCGCCCGCTTCGGATCGCCGAGTCGCGCACGCCGGCAACCACTGATCCAATCGGGTCCACGCCGCGAAGCGGCTGTGCCGTGTGCATCGTCAAGCCCACGACGCTCGCCATGAGACTCAACAGCACGAGCACCACCAGGAGCTCGACGAGTGTGACGGCGCGCTGCGCGTTCACGTAGGCCGCACGCTGTAGATGGCCTGGAGCAACGCGGCTGCGACGAGTGCCACCAGGCCGCCGAAGGTCAGAATCAGGGCGGGCTCGAGAAGCCGCACGGCGGCGCGCACGCGTTGTGTCGCCCGCTCGCCCTCGAGGCGTGCTGCGTGCGCGAGCATTGTGGCGAGTGCTCCTGTCTCCTCGCCGGCGCGCACGAGTCGCGCGGCGATCGGCGTCAGGGCGTGCTCCGTTAGGAATGCGGCCGATGGCCGCGCGCCGGCTACCACCGACGTACGGGCGGCAAGGATGCGTTCCTGGATGGCAGCGTCGCCCGCCGCCTGCGCGGCGTGCGTCAATGCGTTAGGCAGCGGCACGCCGCTCTCGAGGAGCGCCGAGAGAGCCGCACAGGCGCGGGAAGTGGCGGCCGATCGGCGGATATTGCCGACCAGCGGCACGGCGAGCAGCGCGTCATCCCATTGGACCGCGCCGGAAGCGGTCGAGACCCAGGCGCGCCACACAACATAGATAATGAGTGTCGCGATGGCTGTCGGAAGTGCCACAAGTCGAGCAACGACAGACGCTTGAAGCACGAAACGGGTGGTTTGGGGCAGCGTCTGACCGAGTTCGGACAGAATCGCGGCAAACCGGGGCAACACGATGCCCACGAGAATGGCGACGGATATCGTACCGGCCAGGGCGAGGATGCACGGATAGACGAGCGCCGCGCGGAGGGCCGATCGGGTGGCGGCCGTTTCCTCCATCAGGTCGGCTGCCCGCCTAACGGCTGGCGCCAGGCCGCTGCCCGCTTCGCCTGCGCGCACGATGCCGAGCACCACGGCGGGTATCGACAGCCCGCTCTGGTCGAGGGCAGTGCCTAACGATTCGCCTTCGCGGACGGCGCGCGCGAGGTCCGGCAGCGCGGGTGCCCACGCCTCCGGGGCGAGCTCGGGCATGGCCGACAGCGCTTTGCTCACCGGCAGTCCGCTGTCCAGCAGCGTCGCCAATACCCGGAGGCCCAGGGCGAGGTCGGCAACCGAAAGTCGGCCGCCTAACGCTTTGATCGACGCCGCTGCGCTCATCTCGAGCGTCCAGAGCCCCTGAGAAGAAAGTGCGCGCACGGCCGCCTCGCGGTCGGCCGCCGCCACGACCCCACGCTCGAGCGCGCCGTCTGCGCGGGCCGCGCGATAGGCAAAGCGCGTGGTGCCGATCATTGATGCACCGGGCCACCCCACGATGTGATGTCCCCGTCCTCATCGGCTCCGCCTACCTTTCCATCTCGGCCTAACGAATAGAGGTCGTACGAGGTGGGATTCTCGGCGCCGGGCGCGACGTAGACGTACGGTCGCCCCCAGGGATCGAGCGGAACATCCTTCCGCAGATAGGGACCCCGCCAATTTCGCGGCATCGCGCCCGTGGTTGGTTTGGTGCGCAGCGCCTCCAGGCCCTGTTCCGAGGTGGGGTAGTTGTCGTTGTCGAGGCGATAGGCATCCAGTGCCAGAGAAAAAATTTCGATCTGGCTCTTGGCGGCGGCGGATTTCGCATCGCCCACATTCCGGAAAATCGAGGGCGCCACGACGGCGACGAGCGTGGCGATGATGGCCAGAACGACGAGCAACTCGAGAAGCGTGAAGGCACTGCGTTTCCCGCAACGATCAGACACGGCATCACCGGTTGGCCAACAAAATGGGCGGCCCGCGATTCGAGGCGCCTAACTCACGATGACCTCAGTATTGGCAGGTGTAGTGCCAGATGCTGGTGCGGCATATCTCCGCGCGTAACAGCAACTTGACGAAATGGCGCGCGCGGACCATTGCAGCCGACTATTGCATCCGCTATAGCGGCGCTATAGCGCTTGCCAGCGAAACAGCAGGCGCGCGCGCATTCGCGACGTACTCGTTGCGTTGGTTGACTTGGCCGGTTGCAACAGCGCCGCTATAGCCGCGCTATTGCAGCGGCACGCTCGAGCGCCGACACCACATCCCGTAAGCCTCAGCTGCCTAACGAAATAGATCGGCGCAGGCACTTGGCCTCGTGCATGCTAAGAAGAGAGGCGACCCACGACCCCGGAGTGCAGTCATGCGTCGCCGTTCTGTTGTCGGCAATCTCATCGCGGTACTTCTCTATGCTGTGAGCACGGCAATCTGCGGACTCCCGATACGCCTGGCCGCTCAGCAAACGCCCACCGCAATCCCGAACATCGGTGGCGGCGACAAGACTCCGCCCACCGTAACGATTACTCCCGGCTCCGGTACCGACACTCTCACTACCGTGTCGGTGACGATCGCCTTCTGCGACAACGTCAGCCTCCTGTCGGCCACCAAGCACGTGGTCTATGACGGCGTGAACGTCAGCACGAGCTTCGCCTATCAGGTCAAAACCGTGGCCGGCTGCGGCGCTGCAGGACAGGCAACCGGGACCGTCGCCCTTCGCTCAGGCAAATCGGACACCCTCACGGCGACCATCGAAGACAACGCACTCAATACAGGATCGGGCACGGTCATATACACCTACACTCCGCCACCGCCCCCCGCGGCTGTTTCGATTGCTCCGGACGGATTCCCGATGAGTGCGCCGGTCAGCAGCGTCGGACTGATCGACACGTTCACCGTGAAGAACCCGGGCGGCAAGAGCGGATCGATCACGCTGTCGACCACGGGTTGCCTTGCGCCTGCCACATCATGCAGCGCGCCTAACCCGGCGTCGGTCACGCTCGCGCCAAACCAGGCGGCGATGGTGACCGTCACCTTCAACACGAGTACAACGCCATCGACCGGCGGCCTCATCAAGCTGCACGGCGTGGTGGGTTCGTCGCAGGATGATGGTACGACGACGCTGGCAACCTATCTGGATCCACCGCTTCAGAACCCCGCGAGCGCTGGTCCGGGAACAGAGCGAGACCTGTGTCTCTCGTTCTCCGTGAGTGCTGGAGCAGCCACCGAATGCGGCGACCTGAGGCTCGCTGTGGCGCTCCCGCCGGTGCAATCGCTCGGAAAGGCCCGCGTGCCGACGCTGCTCTACAACAGCCAGTTCGCCCATCCGTTCCCGTTAGTCTCGAGCAACGTGACAGTCCCGAGCGGATCGGGGCTGCCGACAACCGTCAAGGCCACCCTGCTCGTGAACGGCGTCGTTCGAGACTCCGGGAGCTGGAACGGAAGCGACTGGGGAACGCCGGGCTCCACCCGCCAGATTACGTTAGGCTACGACGCGCTGTCCGATTCCACGAACGTGTACCCCTATTCGATGGAGGTCGTGGCGATCACGAGCGGTGTGCAAGACACGCTCGAAACGCTCACCGGACAGCTCGTGGTCGTGAACCGATCGCAAAGCCCGTTTGGCGCGGGTTGGTGGTTGGCCGGTCTCGACCAACTGATCGCGCAGCCTGGCAATGCGTTCCTGTTCGTCGGCGGCGACGGAACGACGCGCATTTATAGTCCAGTGCCCGGTCAGCCCACCGAATGGACCGCGCCGCAGGTCGATCATCGGGACCTGCTCGAATTGATCGGTAGCGAATACATGCAGATGCTTCCGCACGGCCTCACCGTGCATTTCAACTCGGCCGGGCAGCATACCGCCACCGTCAATCGGTTAGGCGAACAGACGACGTTCGCGTACGACGCGACGTGCCATCAGCTGAGCACCATCACGACTCCGATTGGCGGTCTCGCCTACACCTTTTCGTACACGACGTTCGGCACGCCTCCCTGCGGCAATCGTCGCCTCGCCAGTGTGACCGCGCCGCCGGTGGGTTCTCAGACGCGCGTCGTCACGCTCTCGCCGCTGGCCAACGGACAGGTGAGTCAGGTGCTGAACCTGGACGGCAGCAAGGTGCAGTTTGGATACGATGCAACGTGGCCGACACGGATCACCTCCCGTACGAACGAGCTGAGCAAGGTGGTGACGTTTGCTTACGACGCCGCCGACAAAATCTCGCAGGTAAGCCGGACCATGGACTCGGCGGCGGCGATCGTCACGAGCTACACGAACGCCCCGGTTCTCGGCTTTCGCGGCAGCGCGGCGATCGACACGGCGCAGGTGTGCACCGAGGTGAATGGGCCGCGCACCGACACCACTATCACCAAGTTCTGGCTGGATCGGTTCGGAGCACCGCGCCGGATCGAGAACGCGCTCGGTCAATACACGACGCTGACCCGCGGCGATGCGCGCTGGCCGTCGCTGGTGACGCGCCTGGCCGCGGTCAACGGACTCGTGACGACGGCCGGCTACGACGATCACGGAAACGTGCTCGCGGACACGGTGTGGAATCCGTTAGGCACCGGCCAGAACGCCGTGAGCACGTATCAGTGGGATAAAAAGTGGGACTTCGTGACGCTTACGATCACACCCACGGGCCAGCAGACGCAACTGGCATATGATG
>Ga0207695_10002300_pt1 | contig 28492 bp, 26 predicted proteins | sample KBSC54metaG_FD_184354 | JGI IMG/M metagenome (GOLD analysis project Ga0207695, IMG submission 184354) | Corn rhizosphere microbial communities from Kellogg Biological Station, Michigan, USA - KBS C5-4 metaG (SPAdes) (version 2) | ecosystem: Host-associated > Plants > Roots > Rhizosphere > Soil...
GCGGAAACCTGTGCACAGCAACGTGAGGAGGTGCGCACAATTCTGGGTGTAGCTGCAGACACTGTTTTAATCGGTTACGTAGGCCGTTTTTGCGCGCAGAAAAAACCGGAAAGAGTGATTGAAGCTTTTGCTCTGTTGAAACAAAGAACCACAAAACCCGCGCGACTCGTAATGATCGGATGGGGGCCTCTCGAGGCGGACCTGCGGCGCCGCGCGGCGGAACTTGCAGTGGAAAAAGATGTTCTGTTTCCGGGACAAGTTGACGGCCCCACCTACATTTCCGCTTTGGATGTTTTGGCACACGCCAGTAGTTTCGAAGCTTTCGGCTATGTATTCGTCGAAGCTCTATCCTCAGGCGTGCCGATTTGTACCACCCGAGTGGGGGGCACCGACGAGTTGATCTCGAACAGCGTGACGGGCTATGTTTGCGATCCCTGGGAACCCAGCGCCTTTGCGGACTACCTGAAGCTTCTGGTGGAAGATCCCCAACGGCGGTTAGCTATGTCGGCGTTGGCGCGCGAGCGAGCGGCCCAATATAGCGTGGTAAAGATGGTGGATTCAGTTGTGGAACTGTATCGCCAACTGGGAACCCGCCCTAATCTCGCCGCAGCCATCTCGCCGCATCACTCGACCCTTTAGAAGCAACTCCTAATGAGCACCGCCGCTCGCGCACCCATCGTCACCAGGCTCGTGAAAAGCTCCCACTGGGCGCCGTGGGCCGTTTTTGGCGCCGACGTGGTGGCGCTGGAAACCGCCTTCTTGCTGGGCTATTCGATGCGCCTGCTACTGGCGTCCTGGTTTACTGCCGAGATCGGCGTCGGACAGTTTTTGGGCGTGGCGGCGGGAATTCTGCTGCTACCGGCAATCAATTATCAGATCGGCCTGTATCCCGGATATTTGCTGGGACCTGTCGAACGCCTGCGGCGACGTGTGCTGGCCACACTGGCGGTGTTCGGAGGGCTGGTGGCCTGGGACAGCATTGTCGCCCGCGGTGTGCTTTCACGTGGTGTTCTCTTAGCCACGTTTCTTTTCGCACTGGTGCTGCCGCCACTGGCCGAATCCGCCATACGCGCTCTGCTGGTCAAGCGCGAGCGTTGGGGCATACCGGTTATCGTGCTGGGCGCGGGCGAGACCGGGAGGGCGTTAGTGAGAACTCTATTGGACCAGCCACAATTGGGATTAAATCCCATCGGCTTTCTGGATAATCACCCGGCATTTTGGAACCAAACCGCAGAAACCCTTCCGGTACTCGGCCCATTGGGTCTTGCCCCGGATTTTACGCAGCGTGCCGAGGCGGCAATTGTGGCGCTCGCTGACATTGGAGAGGAAGACGCGGGGGCGCTGCTGCAGGAATTAAATTTTCGGCGGCTCATCGTGATCCCGCATCTGGCGCGTGTCGCCAGTCTGTGGGTGACGGCCCGCGATCTGGGCGGGTCGCTGGGATTCGAGATCAAGAAGAACCTCATGGTGCGTCGCAATCACGCGCTCAAAATGGTCATGGACCGATTGATCGCGTTCCCGCTGTTTGTGGCTAGCATTCCGGTGCTGGTGCTGGCGGCTGCTTGGATCAAGCTTACTAGCCGCGGACCAGCATTCTACCAACAGGTCCGCGAGGGTCTGGACGGCGAGCGACTCACGGTCTGGAAATTGCGAACCATGCACGTAAACGGAGATTCTCTCCTGGAGGATTGGTTCCGGCTCCATCCGGAAGACCAAGCGCACTGGAACTTGCATTTTAAGCTGCAGCACGATCCACGAATTCTTCCGGCCATCGGTCACTTGCTGCGTCGGACGAGTCTCGACGAATTGCCGCAATTGTGGAGCGTGCTCAAAGGCGAGATGAGCCTGGTGGGGCCGCGTCCCCTGCCCGGTTATCATCTGGAACAGTTTTCGCGCGAGTTCCGCACGTTGCGCACGCGTGTTTTGCCCGGCCTCACCGGATTGTGGCAGGTGTCGGCCCGCAGCGATGGCGATCTGAAAGTGCAGGAGGCGCTGGATACCTACTACATTCGCAACTGGTCGCCGTGGCTGGATCTCTACATCGCCGTGCGTACCGTGGCCGCTGTGATTTGCGGACGCGGCGCCTACTAGCCGAAAAGCATGTCGCTGGCTGTGATTCTCGGTTTCGGAATCCTTACGATGTGGGTTCCGGACCGCTGGGCGCTGAGCTTTTTTCAAGTAGCGCTATTCGTCCTGGCAGCGGTCAGGATCGTGCAGCGGCGATCGCTTACTCTTCCCTTTGCCGGATGGATGATTGCGGTGGCGGCTGCTTGGGGCGCGTTGCAGGTGGCCGCAGGGTGGTCGGTCGATCACGTCACGACTCTGGATTCCGCCCTGAACTGGCTCACCAATCTGGCCGCTTTCACGCTTGCCGCGGACCTGTATCGGTACCGGGATCGGCGAGAGCGCTTTCTACGCTCCGCATTGATCTTCACTGTTATTCTAGCGGTGATTTCCATCTTCACCTTTCTTACGTCACCGCCTGGCAAAGTGTTCTGGATCTTTAATTCGGGTTCAGAGTCCCGAACTCTCGGCCCCTTTGTTTACCAAAACCAGTACGCCGCGTTCGTCGAAGCCGTCCTGCCGTTGGCGATTGTCGGCGTCATTCGCGACCGGCGCAATTGGATGCTGCACGCGGCTATTGTCGCTACACTCTTTGGCTCAGTGGTAACGGGCGGATCGCGCACAGGCTCTGTTCTATGCCTGGCGGAAATTCTAGTGGTTCCGATCATCGCATTCTGGCGCGGAATGATCAACCGCAACCTGCTAGCCCGAGTAGCCTTAGGGAGCCTGGCGGCAGTGGCGGTCCTAACGGGCGTTGTGGGATGGGAACATCTCTGGAAGCGGCTGCAGGAACCGCATCCTTACTCGCTTCGCAAAGATCTGGTGCTTTCTTCGATCGCTATGGCGCGCGACCGCCCGCTCACTGGCTATGGACTCGGGACGTGGCCGGAAGCTTATCCCGGTTACGCCCGATTCGACGACGGCACGTATGTCAACCAGGCCCATAACGATTGGATACAGTGGGCGGCTGAGGGTGGGCTGCTATTTCTAGCACTCATGCTCGCGATCGCCGGATGGAGCGTGGGGCCGGCGGTGCGATCTCTGTGGGGGATTGGCATCCTCAGCGTATGGCTGCATGCGCTGGTCGATTATCCGATGCAACAAAGGCCTGCTCTCGCGGCGTTCTTCTTTGCACTGCTGGGCACGCTGGCTGCAATGACGGCTATAACGACGCCAGCTAGCGTGCAGGACGACGCGCAAATAACTCGGCAGTTGAATCCTGATCGATAACCGCCCACAACGCCGATTCGCGTAGTCGCGCGGAGAGCGGCGACCCGGCTTCGATTAATACTCGGTCGACCTGATATCGATCCAGAGCAGCCGCCCAGCTCGCCTGTCCACTCAGAAGTGCGTTGACCGAACGGTACATTTCTGCGCCATAAAAGGCGCGGTCGTCGTAGAACACTTTCTGGCGCGGATAATTCACGTAAAGCAGATAGTCCGCCCATTGATCGGAAGTGAACAGACGGGCTGTGGCAAGTTCCGGATGGCGCGCCGCTAACTCCACCGGAAACATTTTCGCGTCAAATCCGGCGGGCCACATCGCGCCCGGCGTCCACAGGAAAATCGCTGTGAGCCCCGCCAGCAGCCAAATACTGTTCCGGGAGAACGCCGCTCGCTTTTCGGAGGAAAGGCCATCCAGTATGCGAGCAGCGGAAGTGCGCGGCTGTCGCGCCACCCACGATTGCCAATAAGAGGAAAGTTCCGCCGCAATCATCGGCGCCGCGAGAACCACGAACACCGTGCTGTGGCGCACTGAGATAAGAGAGGCGTATGCGGTTCCCAATAGTAGCAGCGGTTCGAAAAATCTTTTGCCACGCAGGTAGAGTCCGCAAAGTGCAAGTCCAGCCAACAGAAATCCCATGTAAAAGAGTTGGGGCTGCGAGCGGAAGGTGGGTGCTTGAAATTCCTGAATGAACTCGGTGGTGCCGTTTCCGTGCAGGTAGGAGAGCACGTCGAGATGCAGTTTGTAGCCAAATGGGTTTGCCAGCGTTGCTACAGCGCAGGCTGCGGTCAACCACGCGTAGCGCACCGCCGCAGTGCGTGAACCTTCGAGCAGACTTCCTACGATCAGCACACCCAAGTAAACGAAGAGTATCGTGAAGCCGGGATGGAGGTTGACCCATAGAATCGTCAAGGGCGGGAGCAGCCAGATCCAGCGCGTGGGCTGGATACGGTCCCGCGTGACGATGCCGGCGGTGATGGCCAGGAAGAGCAGAGTGAATAAATGCGGCCGGGCATGATAGTGAATGAGCAACGCGTTTGAAGCCAGCAGCGCTACCAGCACGGACAGCAGCACGTCCGCGCCCGCAGCCATCATGGTCCGCAGCAGAGCCACGATCAGCGCCGCGATCACAATGCCGCAGACAAACACGATTCCTTTCAAACCGAAGACATGGTTCAACTGCGCAAACAGGACTTCACTGCCCCATTCATAAGGAATCCAGGGGGCTCCCGGCTGCGTGAACGAGAACGGGTCGGTAGTTGGGATGGCGCCGTGGTCGAGAATCCAGTTTCCGATCGCAATGTGTATAGCAGTGTCGCCGTCCCATAAGAGGCGGCTCCAGCCGGTTCCCGAGGTCATGAAGGACCATGCGATCACCGCCAGAAAGAACATGTCGCAAAGGGACGGGCTGAGCCAGGTTTTGAGTGAGCGTGTACGCGGGGCGACCAGTGGCGTGGTCTGAAGAGTAGCGGAACCCATGGGAACGGTTGAGGGGGAGGTCCCCTCTTATTTCTATCGGCCGGGCGCTGCAGGTTCCTTAGGAACACCGCAGACTGGCGCATCCCTCTTGGCGTGCAGGTGCGGTAGCCTCATAAATGACTATGAAAGCATTGATCTGCGTTGTTTTCTGGCTGCTCCTGGCAGGGTGCCAGCGCAATCCCGCGGTTCAGCCGGCGAAAGAATATCATATGCAAGGCCAGGTGGTGGGCCTCGACCCCGCCGCGCATTTGGCGACCGTAAAGGGCGGCAAAATCGAAGGATGGATGGAGGCCATGACCATGGAATACCCCGTCAAGGACCCTCAGGAATTTGGCAAATTGAAAGTGGGTGAAAATATTCAAGCCAAGATCACTGTGCAGGGCACCGATTACTGGATTTCGTCGGTCAACGTCGAGCCCGGGAAATAGGACCTGAATGAGCGCGCGCTGCTACCTACTTGGCCTGTCGCTTTGCTTCGCAAACGCGGCTTGGGGCCAGACGATGCTCCCAGCAATCGAGGTCGAAGCTGTTGTGACTACCGATCTCGGCACTTTCCGTTTTGAGTTTTCACCCGACAAAGCGCCCAAGCATGTCGAGCAGTTCATCGCGCGCGCCCGCCAGGGTTACTATGACGGCAGCGCGTTTCATCGGGTAGTCGCCAACGGGATTATTCAGGGCGGCGATCCGCTATTGAAGAATGCCAAAACGCCAAAGGCGCTATGGGGCACCGGGGGATTGAGCTTGCTGGGCAATGAGTTCAGCGACATGAAACATGAGCGCGGCGTGGTTTCCACCGTCAGCATCCCCGGCAAACCCAATAGCGAGGGCGCGCAGTTCTTCGTATGCGTCTCGCCGCAACCAGCCCTGGATGGCAAGTTTTCGGCATTCGGCCGGATCACTGAGGGTATCGACGTGGTGGAAAAAATCTCGCAGGTCGCGGCGGACGCCAATGGCATCACGGAAAAGCCGGTCCGTATTTTGAAAGTGACCATCGAAAAGAAGCGTGAGGAGCCGTTTCTGAACGCCACCGCGGACGAGATGCGCAAGACCGTGACACTGAAGACCACGCTCGGGAACATCAAGATCAGAATGGAGCCGGATTGGGCCCCGGAAAATGTGCGCAACTTCCTAAAGCTGACGCAAAGCGGGTGGTATAACGGAACGGTCTTCCACCGGATCGCGAAAGATTTTGTGGTGCAAGGCGGGGCGCCGACAGGGCGCGCTTCGGGACCTAATCACTACGCCGATCGCTGGGTACGTCCGGTGAAGGGCGAGTTCCGAACCGATGTAAAGCACGTGCGTGGCATCCTATCCATGGCGCATGGAGACGACCCGAATTCAGCCACCACTTCGTTCTTCCTGATGCTGGGTCCGGCGCCCAGCCTGGACGGCCAGTTCAGCGCCTTCGGGCGCATCGTCGAAGGACTGGACGTCCTGGACGCGTTCGGCAAGGAAGACGTGGATGGCGAGACGCCCAAGCGGCGGCTGGAACTCATTGACGCGTCGATCGATACTGAATAATGCGACGCCAACTAAGCCTCGAACGCCGGAAGCGGCGCGACCTCTTCTGCAGGCACTGGTTCCAGCGGCAATCCAGCCCGCCTCCAGGCACGCAGTCCGCCGGCGATCACGGCGACGTGAAATCCCCGGTCGATCAGTTCCTTCGCTACGCGAATACTGGTGGCGTCGCCCTGGCAGGTGCAATACAGGTACACCATCCGTCCATCTGGCGGCATTTCGAGAAACTGCTGATGGAGCGCGTTGGGCTCCAGGCGCTTGGACCCCTGAATCCGCCGGGCCTTCTGAGAGTAATAACCGTGGCTGCGGACGTCATATATGAGAGCGCCATCGGTTGAGATCTTGCGCGCGGCTTCGGTGGGGCGCACACGCGGGATAGAGCCGAATGCGCCGGCCTTAGTCCAGTTCCAAATCAGGTAAACCAGATAGCCGGTGAGCGCCACGAAGGCCAACCATCCCGCTCCCCGGCTGAAAGTTCGCATGGTTTTAGTGATTGGGTCGACGGCATCGCCGAACAGGAATCCCAAAGACCAGTAAGCGCCCACATAGAGCGCAGCTCCGGCGGCGTCAAGCCCGAAGAACTGTGTCCAGCGCATGTTCATACTGCCTGCCAGGGGCGGCGCCAGAGTGTTGATCCCCGGAACGAACTTCGCTAACACCAGCAGCGTTCGGCCACGTTTATAGAAGGCGTCCGCCGAGCGCAAGATGCACGACTCGGGGTTAATGGTGAAACGACATAAGAGTCCCAGCAGCCACCATCCGGTATAACGACCGAGCAGGAACATCAGGGTGTCGCAAACCAGTATGACCACGAACGCACCGCCAACGGCAGCGAAGGCGCTCAGAGAACCGTGCGCGCTGGCTGCGCCGGCAAGAAGCAAGGCAATGGCGGCGGGCACCGGAAAACCCACGGCTTCGAGGAACACGGACGCAAAAAGAATGGCGTATCCGTGACGCGCCAATTCCGCGAGTATAAAGTCCATAGGTGCCGAGGATAGGGTTGCCGCACCTCCGTCAGTCCGCGCTATGCCCTTGCGAATTTAGCCGACGGAAATACGACATATCGATGCAAAACTTACCCAACCGCTGGTGCCGTGAATCCGCCCGGGATTATTTTTTCTTGGCGTCCTTGGTGAACCATTCGGCCCACCGCTGGGGCGGGAACGCGAAGAGCGTGATAAGCGCCACCATCAACAAAAGCACCACAATGAGAAAGAAGAGAGCCACGAGGTGTCCTCACTTCTAGCTTAACGTAACCCGTCCTTACGCGAAACGTCTGATAATACAGAGGGCTTAAGTTTGGCACTTAAAGTGCCGATGAGAGCACAGGTGAATCGTATGGACATACTGGGCGATCGTAAGTTCGTCGAAGTTCCCGGCACCACCATGCACGAATTGCCACCCCTCCTGGTCCGGATGTCGGCGCAGGTCCGACGGTTGGACCGAGTGATGGACATGGCCAGCCAACTCATCGAACAGGAAGACATGATCCCGCCGCAGCCGGCGGGACCTGCGACCGACAGCGAAATCGAACGTCGCCGCATGGATTTGGCGGTGAATCTGGTGGATCAATATCTAGCTTTCGTCCAGCATTGGCAGTGGGGCGACAGCATTCTCGAATGGATACGGCAGTGCGAAACCACCTTCGACACCCGCGTCGACCTGCGCAATCTTTTGCGCGCCGACTTATGGCCGCATGCGGGCCGGTCCAGTTTCGTCATGTTGCTGGAAGACAAATCGGTTGAGACCGGCGGCGTCGGAATCGAGAAGGCGATGGGCATGCGGCTGACGTTTCGCGAGCCTCCGCCGCTCAAGTGTTTTTCCAATCAATTTCTGTTCTATCTAAACTCGTCAGTCGCCAACAGCGCTTATCGGACCTGGTCTCAGATGAGCCCGAGCCCGATCAGTTCCCTTCCGCCGGAGCGGTTTCAGTTCCAGGTGCTCGACATGAATCTGGAGTAGCTGCGGATTTTATTCATCAGGAGCGATCGGTACCTCAATAACATTCCGTTTTCTTTGAACACTCGGTAAGCTCTTGCGCGCGATTTTGAAACGAGAACTTTGAAGACCTGGCCATCCCTGAACTGAATCGCGCAATTGTTGTCGATCGCGATTCCCATGCCGCCGGTCTTTTGAATGAGATCCTGGAAGTTTGTCCTGCGAGGGATTCCCCCGGTCTTGCCGTTGTAGTGAGGGCAGTTTATTCCCTGGATGATCCCGAGACCTTTCACATTTATATATTTCCACTTGCGCGGATTATAGAATGACATGGAATCGGAATGTCCGGAATCAAACCAACAGATCGAGCCGGCGCTGATCCCAGCGAGTACCGTTCCTTTCGCGTATGCTGCCATGAGAAGTTTGTCGACTCCCAGACGCCGCCAAATACTCATCATTTGCAGGGTGTTTCCGCCGCCGACGTAAACAATATCCGCTGAAGAGATCTTGCGCCGAATCTGCTCTCTCGAAGGCTTTTCTTTAATGAGAAACAAGACGTCGGTTCCACACTTCAAAAAATCGCCAAAGTACTTCCGGATCTGCTTCCGATAGACTTCCGAATCCGAGCTCGCTGTAGGGATAAAGAGAAGCTTGGGGTGTTTCTTGTTCGAAAGCCGGATGATCTCGCGATCTATCGGAAGCGTTGCCCTGGTTCCGATCTTTCCGCCTCCGATTGCAACAATCGTCTTCGGCATGGTTCATCCTAACGCGGCGGCGCTGCGCGAGGCCATGAACGAATAGCAGGGGACGGATTGAGGGGCGTTCCAGGCGCTGCCTGGAATAAATCGGCGCTGGTTGGGCGGCCGGTGTGGTGGTCTTCATTCTCACAGCCTTGCCGCGCCCTATACAGCGCTTCAGCGCCACCCCTCACGAACCAGAACCTTGAAGTTTTCGCGTTTATCGTTGACCACGCGGAACGCCTCGACCTTGATCTTCCTGAACTTGCCAGTCCCTCTGATTCGGGTGTCATAGACGATCCGGTATTGCGTGGCAATGCTCTGCATGATGCCTTCTGTCACATCGTGAAAACCCACGGACATCTTCGGGAACCAAGCAAAGCCACCGCTCTTGCTTGCGAGCATTTGTAGAAATGCTTGCGCCTGCGTGAGCTGCATCTGGCCCGAGGATGTCATGTAGGGATCATATATGCCCCTCAACATCGAACCTATGCCCGCCGCAAACACTGTGACATTATCGGTTTCGATCTTTTTCTTCACATCCTCCAAGCTGTGTTGGCTGAAAGTGTCAATGCCGGTTCCAATCACCACCAAAATGCGGCGGCCTGGCAGACGCCCCATTTTGTCCAGCATGTCATAGATGGCGTCGTAGGTATTGATCTCATTGAGAATCGGAGGACCTAGCCCGGCAAAGGTCTGGGTGATCTCTCCCTTCTGTTTGGTGAAATCCGTGTGAATCTCGGGCGTATTCGCATAGGTTGCCAGTACTACCAGTGGCCTTCAATTCCGTGAGCTTCGAACCCATTAAGCACGTAAGAAACGTCCTCAAGCAAGTGACTGGAAGAGGCGCTGTACTCAATCAGGAAGGCGATAGAAGCTGGTTCTTCGGGTTTTTCCAGACGGAATTCGCGGGAGTGGCCGTCTTCCGATAATCGGAAATTGCCTGGTAGTAATCCGCTGATCAGTTGCCCGTTCTTCTCTACATTCAGGTAAAGAGAAATCGTTTCGGCTTTCCCCCCGGCTGGCGGCTCTTCGGCGATAGCCCGATACGCGATGGGTGGGAACACCCCCAACCATAGCGCGGCGGCTAACGTCCGGTGTCGGCAGTGAGCTTGGCTTGTGGAGCAGCGCATATCGTCTCTATTGGTTGGTCAGCTTCGTAAATCAGCTTGGTCATAGCGGGACAGCCCTGTTCCGGAGCTAGCAGACTGGGCTTATCCTTGCTTTCTTCCGCGGCCTTGGCAGTCACCGTGATCAGCGCCGCCTTCATCGCCTTAAATTCGGCGGAGTCGAGGATCACGTCCCGTTTTTTTGGCAAGTACATCATTTCGCGCTGGGATTCCACCATGCGTTGATAGAACGGCGGGTGCGAGCGAAACCAACTGGCTCCGTTCACATAGCCTTCCTTCGTGGCCATCTTGTCGAAAAACCGAATGAAGCCGCTGGTGTCGTATCCGGCGTTCCAGGCATATTGAATGCCCAGTTGATCGGCCTCCTGCTCGAAATCGCGGCTGACACCCAAGAGAGCCAGGTTCAGAGTGAGGCCGAGGCCAAAAAAGCCATACTGCAATGCATAATATGTTCCGATACCTGCCACGCCTCCGGTGAAGATCACGGCAGCCACCTGCACAGCCTGATAGATGATTGACGCGATGGTTGCCCTTTTCATCAGCTTGTGCCCGTGCCGGCCCACGACATGGGACATTTCATGCGAGATCACTCCGGCCAACTGGGACTCATCCTCGACAGCTTCCAGCAGCCCCCGCTCTATGAAAATGAAGCCTCCAGGGAGCGCGAAGGCGTTGATCTCTTTCGAATTCAGGACGGTAACCTGTAACGGAACCTGTAAATCTGACTTTGCAGCCAGCTTCTGCGCGAGATTGGTCACGTAATTGACGACGGCCTTGTCTTCCACTTCCATGGGCATCATGCCCGTGCGTTTCAAGTCCCGAACCGCCTCTTGGCCGCTCTTGATATCGTCCTTCTGATTGCGTTCGATCTCTCGGAAGCCGATGTCTTCCACATCGTTCCAGCGGCGGTTCTTGTAGCTGCCATCCGCGAGGCTTTGCCGGATCTCCTTCACCTGCGCTGGCCATTTTTGAATCAGGTCGAGCTTCGCCTGGCGATTTGAGTATGCTACCGGAATAGCATGTTCGGAAATAACATCGGCTTGACTCTTGAGCGCACGCGCGTCCTGAATACTGCAGTGGAGCGTGTGCCGCTGATCGTCTGAGATTTTGGTTTTGAGATTCTTTTGGGCATCGTCTACGGTGTGTTGATAGTCTTTCGCCGAAGCTTCGAACCTCCCCACGCAAAAATCCTGCGCTTGATTGAGATATTCGCGCATACGGGCGACTTGCGCTTCGCTGTACTCCAGACCTGGAGCCGTCTCAAACAATGTTAAATACGACTTCTTGAGGTCTTCCTGTAAAGGCTCAAAGACGCTGGCGACTGGTTTTACGGTCGGCAACTCCACGCGGTGCTGCCGCCCACATCCCACCAGGTTTGCGATTAGGAGTTCCGAACAGAGCAGCGCAATCAATGCTCTCAAGTCAGGCACGATCATGTGGCCTCCGGCGGTTCATTGGCAATTTCGGTGCCATCATACAACCTGTTTGAAATGAGAGGAATCGGGCCCGATGGATGCTGCTGGAGGTTTGCGATCTGGGGCATAAGGCCCAAGTCGAAGGCAATACTAAACTGGAAAGTGTTGAAGTAAGATCCAGCGAAGTCAAGAGCTGGAACCCCGCGGCGAGTCAGCTTCCTGAGCCGGCGCCGCGCAGCGAGACCTCTCGAAGAGTTCCACGAGACCGGCGACGACGGCCACCGTCACCGGGCCTAGCACGACACCAGAGACGCCAAATGCGGCCAAACCGCCAATGACCGAGAAGAATGTCAATAGTGTGTGCATGCGGAGCGTACTCCCTACCAGCACCGGTCCCAGGAGGTTATCGACTGGATGAATGACCAACACGCCCCATCCGGTCAGAATCGCCGCATGCTTCCAATCTCCTTGAAGCGCGAAAATTATCGCTGCCGGAAGCCACACGACGAACGCGCCAATCACCGGGAAAACGGAAAGCACAGCCATCACGCAACCCCAGAAGATCGGCGCTGGAAGACCTAGCCAAGCAAACATGAGACCACCGAGGGTTCCCTGGATGGCAGAGACCACCAGTTTTCCGCCCAATGACACTCGTATCATTTGGGCAATCCTTATGAACAGCACATCGGTTTCCGTAGCTGAGACGGGAACTACGGATCGCAGCTTCTTTAGAATCGTTTCGCCGTCGCGAAGAAAATAGAAAAGCACAAACATCGTTGTAGCAACCTGGCTTAAGAACCAAACCGAGCCAGTGAGAACTGACGAAACCGTTGAAGATGCCCATCCCGCGGCCGAACGCGCCAGTTGCATCACTTCCGCCAACAGGTCGTACCTTGAGTCCAGCCATCCGAAGATCGGCCCGAGAAGACTGTGGCCTTCAACTGCCTCCCGGAGGTTTTGTACCCCCGCTTCACTAGCTAACCGGTTGACGACTTCTGACGCCTCCTTGGCCAGCGCACCTGCCAAGGCCAAGGCCGGTCCGATCACGACGATTGCGGTCAGAATGATGATGCATAGTGCGGCTAAGTTCCGCGGCAGCCTTCGCCGTATGAGCCATTCATAAATTGGATCGCCAATTAACGCGAGCGCAAACGCCCAGCAGAGCGCCGGCAGAAACGGCATCAAGATACGCCAGCAGAGGTAAAGCAATAGGAGGACAACAACTCCGAGCAGCAGTGTACGGAGCGACGTCCTACTGACACCAGCAACGGTCGGTGCTCCCGCCTCTGCTTCGATGTCGTCATGGCGGACAGGCATGGCATGTGAGGTGCAACCAGTGGGCCGAATACATGGCGTTATAACTCCCTTCTTTACAAAAGCTTGAAATATTGTTAAGTTCTGCCGGGCGAGTTCTTCAAGATGCCGTGCGCCATATCGCCCAATCGACTGCCTAAACTCTTGTAGGAGATTAACCACTACCCCGCCCGGCCCACTTCGATATCATGAATAAGGATGCGGGACTCCTTATACACCCCGCCGGTTCCACTTTCAAAGCTGGTCGAAATTGAAACGGTTCTGGGCGAGGCGATTCGCGGCAAGCCAGAGGTCTTGCGGCTTTCACTCGCCTGCCTGCTGGCGCGCGGGCACTTGCTGATCGAAGACGTGCCGGGCGTGGGCAAGACAACGCTCGCGCAGGCGCTGGCGCGCAGCGTCGATTCCAACTTTCACCGGCTTCAATTTACGTCGGACATGCTGCCGAGCGATGTGCTGGGCGTCACTATCTATAACGCGCACACCGAAGGTTTTGAATTCAAACCTGGACCTGTTTTCACGCATTTCCTGCTGGCCGACGAGATAAATCGTGCAACACCCAAGACGCAGTCAGCGCTGCTTGAAGCGATGAACGAGAATCAGGTGACGATTGACGGGCGTTCCTGGCCCCTGGCGCAGCCGTTCATGGTCATCGCCACGCAGAATCCGGTGGAGCATCACGGCACTTACCCGCTCCCCGAATCGCAACTCGATCGCTTCCTGATGCGGATCCGCATCGGCTACCCCGACGAAGCCGCGGAGCGCGAGATCCTGCGGCACAGCGCGGAACCCGCACTGGAAAAGATCCGGCCGGTAATTTCGAGCGAAGACCTGCGGCATTTGCAGGAAGCCGTGGGCCACGTGGCGGTGGACGAGGCACTGGTAGATTACATGCTCGCGATCGTCAAACAAACTCGCGAGCATGAAGCGCTGGCCATGGGTGTGAGTCCAAGGGGCGCGCAGGCCCTGTTTCGGGCCTCACAAGCGCTGGCGGCTGTCGACGGTCGCGACTACGTTACGCCCGACGACGTAAAGCGTATGGTGGTTCCGGTGTTTGCGCACCGGGTCCTCCTGGCAACACGGGCCGCGGCGGGACAGCGCTGGGCCGGAGCCGCCGAGAAAGTCCTGGAAGAAATTCTGACGCTGGTGGACGTTCCACTTTAGCGAAAACCAAAAATGAAGACAGCCATTATCGGCCTGCCCATGGTAGGCAAGACTAGTTTGTTTACGATCCTGACCGGAGTGCATGAAAACGCCGCGCGCATGGGCTCGCTCGAAGCCCGCGTGGGGATCACGAAGGTTCCCGATGCGCGTGTCGACGCGTTGGCGAAGTTGTATCAGCCGCCCAAAATCACATATGCGACGGTGGAGTATTTCGACTTCCCTTCCATTTCAAAGGAAGCTTTGCGCGATCCCAGCTATTTGGCAAGTCTGCGAGTCGCTGACGCGCTGGCACACGTGCTGCGCGTATTCGAAAGCGATACGGTGCCGCACGAAAAGGGTTCGGTCGACCCGCTGCGCGATTTCGAAGACGTCGAGGTCGAGTTGATGCTGAGCGATCTGGTGGTGGTGGAGAAGCGCATGGAGCGCGTGGATAAAGATCGCAAGAAGATCAAGAGCCCGGATCTGGATCAGGAGTTCGGGCTGCTGGAACGGCTCAAGACGGAGCTCGAAGCCAACCGCCCATTACGCGGACTGGAGTACAACGCGGAGGAAGAGAAGCGCATTCGGGGTTTCCAATTTTTATCGCAGAAGCCGATGCTGTGCGTGCTCAATCTGGGCGAGAAAGACGCGGGCCGTCTGCATGAAGTAGAGGAAGAATACCGCAAGGGGCCGTTCGCCGGACGGAAGAATACCGCGGTCACGGCAATCTGCGGGCAGATTGAAGCCGAACTCGCCGAACTCAAGCCGGAAGAGGCCAAGGAGCTGCTGTCGAGTTACGGCCTCAAGGAATCCGGCATGGAGCGTCTGATCTCGGCCACTTACTCCTTGCTAGGCCTGATGTCTTTCCTGACGGCCGGCGAAACCGAAGTGCGAGCCTGGACCATTCCCATTCACAGTCGCGCCGTGAACGCGGCCGGCGCGATCCACAGCGACTTCGAGAAGAAGTTCATCCGCGCCGAAGTGGTCAACTGGCAGGCGCTGATCGATCATAACGGGTATCCCGGCGTCAAAGAAAAAGGATTGCTGCGGCTCGAAGGCAAAGAGTACATCGTCAAAGACGGCGATGTGCTAGTGATACGGCACTCATAAGGAATCCGGACGCGAAACACGCCCAAGCGAACCAGTCCCCGTGCCGCGTGTAGGGGGTCTGGGGGCTTTGATAATCGTAAGGCAGCAGCCCTGCGGTCTGGACGAAAGCAGGCATGCGTGCGACGACACGGCCTGCCGGGTCAATGGCCGCGGTGATGCCGTCGTTGGTAGCGCGCAAGATCCAGCGCCGGTTTTCGGCGGCTCGCATGCGCACGATTTCCAGGTGCTGTTGATGCGCGGCGCTATGGCCGAAGTAGCCGTCGTTTGAAAGATTCACCAGCACTTCGGCGCCGCCGCGGACAAACTGCCGGACCAAGTCCGGAAATGCCGACTCGTAGCAGATGAACGCACCCAGTTTATGTCCATCCAGCGGGAAAACCACCACCCGCTCGCCTGGAACAAAGTCGCCGATTTCTTTCGTAATCCGGTTCACCCAACCAAACATCGGCGGAATAAATTCTCCGAACGGAACCAGATTGATCTTGTCGTAGCGGTCCACGATCTTGCCGGAAGGGCCCATCATCACAGCGGAATTGAGCGGCTCGCGCTGCGGCGTGAAACCCACCGCGCCAAACAGAAACGGCGTTCCGGCCATCTGCGCGATTCGGGCTGTGTAGTCGCGAAACTGGGCGTCGCTCACGTAAAAGGGCGCAGGTACTTCCGGCCAAAGAATGAGGTCTTCGCCTGGGACGCGCGAGAGCGATGCCAGCTTCTGTTCCGTCTCGCGGACGTTGTCTTCGGTCCATTGCATTTCAGTGTCGATATTGGGCTGCACCAGCAACGCTCTCTGCGACCCCACCGCGGGTTTCGGGACGCCCGGAAGTGCAATCGGCACTGCCAGGGCCAGGAGCCACAGCAACTCGCGCCGAGGTCTGCGAACCAGCAGTAGCGCTACGGCGCAGCCTAGCATCGCAAATGAAAAAGATAATCCATAGACGCCAGTGATAGGCGCGAGCCGCATAGGCCATGACATGTCGATTCCGGCGTTGCCGAGATCGAGCCATGCAAATCCGAAAAAGCCGTGGGTGCGCTCGATGCCGGTCCACAGCGCCGCGACCGCTGGTATGGCCCACCAGCGCGGCATCAGAAAACCCGCTAGCGTTGCGAACACCGCCATGTGCAATCCCTTATAGAGGCCGAACAACACGAACGTTCCCCATCCGCCCCACGGCCCCATGCCCCCGTGAACGTCCATGACGAACTCGATCCAGGGGCAGACGCCGCACCAGAAGACCACACCCGCCGCCCATCCATAAAACCACCGGCGTTTCCAGGAAGGTTCGCGCGCGCAGGCGATCAGTATAGGTGCGAGCGCCACCGGCGCCAGCCAGGTGAGATTAAAACCGGGAAATAGGAGGACCAGCAATAAGCCGGAAACAAGCGCGAGAACCAGATTCACTAAAACGCCCGGCGAATGGCTGCGTTGCCTGGGAACCCGGCGCCTTGCAGGTCCGCGCGCATTTTGTTGGCAGTTGTGTCGGTGATCGGTCCCACCAGCACGCGGAAGGTTCCGGGCTTTTCTTCGATCTCCGCCGCCATCGCCCGAAATTTTTTCTTGCGGAGAACATCCACCATGATGTCGGCTTCGTGTTGGCTGGTGGCGGCCAGTTGCAGATAGGTCTGCCCGGCGGCCGGGTGGCTGCCGGTCACAGTGCTCGGCTCCGTTTTAGGCTCACGTCTGGGCGGTTCAGGTTCGCGCTCGGCCGCGGGCTCCGCTGGCGCAGGTTGCTGCGGGGCAGTCTCGGTGGGAGTCGACGGGACCGGCGCGGGCGCGGACGTGCTAGCCGGTTCTTCCACCGCAGCCGGCCTTGCGTCGACGCTTGGAACGGGCGTCGCTTCAGCGGCCACTGGGCCTGAATTGCGACCTACGATGTAACCCATCGTGAAAAACACTCCGAGCAGAATCACGACAATGAAGAACACGCTGAGCAACTGGCGGTTCCCCAGGATCAATTCGAATTCGCCGTCTTCGTTTTTGGGCAAGGCAAATTTCCTCCGCTGATCTGCTCCTTTCGTTATACTAACGGATACTAATCCGCGTGTGCCAGCTTCTCTCTTATCTATTCTGGTTCCACTCTTCAACGAAGAAGAATATATCGCGTCCATATTAGGCCGCGCGCTTGTCGCGCCGCTACCGGAGGGCCTGGAACGCGAGATCGTGGTGGTGGACGACGGTTCGACCGATGGCTCCGATCGTATCGTCGAAGAGTTTATAGCTCGTCAACCGGGCCAAGTGCGTCTGGTGCGTCATGGACGCAACCGCGGCAAGGGCGCGGCGATCCGGACGGCAGTTACCGAGGCTCGCGGTGAGTACTGCCTGATACAGGATGCAGACCTGGAATACGATCCTCGCGAGTACGAGCGCCTGCTGAAGCCTCTGCTGGAGGGTCACGCGGACGCCGTGTATGGATCGCGTTTCATGATCGTGGCCGAGCGGAGGGTCATGTACTACTGGCACTCGCTCGCCAACCGCTTCATGACGGAGTTCTGCAACCTGGTGGCCGATCTGAACCTTACCGACATGGGCACCGGCTACAAAGCTTTTCGTACCGCAGTGCTAGCCGAAACACCGTTGCGCTCGGACGGTTTCGGGTTCGAGCCGGAGATCACCATCAAGCTGGGACGACGCGGCGCGCGCGTCTACGAAGTTCCGGTGAGCTACTACGGCCGAACTTATGAAGAGGGCAAGAAGATCCGCACGCGCGATGCTTTTGTGATTTTGGCGACCATTCTGCGCTTCTCTTTCACGGGTGATTTATATAAGGACCCCGGCGCGCGCACGCTGCATGCACTCTCCGCGGCCCCCCGCTTCAACCGCTGGATGGCCGATACCATCCGGCCGCATGTGCGCGATAGGGTTCTCGAAATCGGCTCCGGCATCGGAAATTTGACGCGGGCGCTTGTGCAAGGGCGGAAACGGTATGCCGCCACCGATATTAATCCAGAGCATCTGGCGCGGCTCAAGTCCCGTTTCGTGCATCGCATGAATCTGGAGTCGCACTTCTGCGATCTGACCCGCGCCGAAGACTTCCAGCCGTTCCTCGACGACATGGACACCGTCATCTGCCTCAACGTCTTGGAACACATCGAGGACGATCACGCCGGCCTCGCCAATATTTTCTCCGCGCTGGATCACGGCGGCCGCGCGATTGTGCTGGTGCCGGAGGGCCAAGGCGTGTTCGGGACCATCGACGAAGCGCTGGGCCACTTCCGCCGGTATTCGGAAGCGGAGCTCAAGACCAAAATGGAACATGCTGGTTTTCAGGTGGAACAGATCATTCGCTTTAACCGCGTCTCGCGGCCCGCGTGGTTTGTGAGCGGATGCATTCTGAAGCGGCGGAGCCTGGAGTGGAATCAGATGCGCCTTTACGACCGGTTTGTTTGGCTGTGGCGCCGGATCGACAAACTTTTGCCGTGGAGCCCGACCTCCATCATTGCGATCGCCCGCAGGCCCTAAGCCGAGGTGGCAGGCGTAGCAGGGTTGGTTGGCGCGATGGGGGCCGAGGCCGCTTGCGTAGCTTTGAATTCCTTGAAGGCGGCGCGCGCAGCGTGAATCTGCTGCACGTGTTTTTCGGGATGCTCGGCGAATATACGGAGCAGATCCAGCAGCGTAATCGTTCCCCGCTTACTATGCTGTCCGGTACGTGCGAAGGTTTCTTCCGGCAGATGCTTTAAAAGTTCGTAGTTCTCCGCCCGAGTCCGGCGGAAGGTGTCCAGAGACTGTGAAAGTTTTCTGTGCTGGTAGTCCAAACGTTCCGCCCAGGCGTCTTGCTCAATCGCCGGCATCACGGGATTGTCCTCCGCGATGACTTGGCGCAGCCGCATGGAAAGAACGACCTCGGTGTCGGCGAGGTGGCACACGATGGTGCGCACACCCCACTTACCCTCCGCCGGGCGGAAATCCAGCACCGGTCCAGCGGCGCCGGTGGTGGCGACGGCAACCAGTTCGGCCCCGCGCCGGAACCTCTCCAATAAATCTGCGAGTTCGCTCATTTCAGAAATTGCCTCTTGTCTCAATAATAATCGGCGCAAGACATGTAATAGCCACACTGCTCGCAGTAGAGTTTGCACTTGCGCTCGGCCAGCCGCCGGCTGCAAACCGGACAAAACAGCATGGGCTCGCGATCGCTACGATGATCGGATTCCGCCGAAGAATCTTGCTCGGAGTTCGTACTCATCGCTAGACCATTATAAAGCGATCTGTTCCGAGTTCATCCCGCTACCGTCTTCGCCGCGCTGGGTATAATGAAGCCAGCTTGACCGAGGAGCCTCATGAAGCTAAGCAAAGGTTTGATTTTTTTTGCGCTGGCGGCCTTGAGCGTGGCGCAGTCCCGACGTGAAACCGAGCGTCCCTTGCGGCAGCCCGTGCGCGGTGTGCACGGAGCGGTGGCCGCCGGAAGCGAGTGGGCAACCGAGGCTGGGATGCGCACTTACTACAAGGGCGGCAATGCAGTCGATGTGGGCGTTGCCAGCATGTTCGCGGGCTCGGTGAGCGAACTGTCGCATTACGGCTTTGGCGGTGAAGCGTCCATTCTGATTCGCACGAAAGACGGCAAGGTGCACTCGATCGCCGGCATTGGGACCATGCCGAAGTTGGCCACGGCCGAGATGTTCCGCAAGCGGCCGTTGCAGCCCTTTGAGGTGACCGAACGCGATCCTGGCGGCTTGAAAGGGATCATTCCCGCAGCCGGTCTGATGCCGGCCATCGTTCCGGGCATGGTGGACGGTGCGCTGGTTGCGCTGCGCGAATACGGCAGCATGAGCTTCGAGCAAGTGATTGCACCGGCCATCGACCTGGCGGACGGTTTTGTGCTGGACGATATGCGCTCGGCATCCATCGCTTATAGCCAGCCGTTTTTCAACTTGTGGCCGACTTCGAAAGCCCACTTCCTCCCCAACGGCCGTCCGCTGCGGACCGGTGAAATCTTCCGCCAGCCGGATCTGGCGCGCACGCTGCGCGGGATGGCGGAAGCGGAGAAAAAAGCTCTGGCCGCGGGCGCAACCCGCGAGGCGGCCATCGATAAGGTGCGCGACCATTTCTATCGTGGTGAAATCGCCCGTAAAATCGACGCCTTCAGCAAGGCTAACGGCGGCCTGCTGCGTTATCAGGATCTTGCGGCATTCAGGGTTCAGGTAGAGGAACCGGTGTCCACTACCTTCAAAGGCTATCGCGTTTACAAGAATGGCTTCTGGAGCCAAGGACCGGCCATGATCGAGACCCTCAACATTTTGGATGGTTTCGACGACCAGCCCGCGTTCAATTCGGCAGCCTATATCCATCGCGTCGTCGAAGCGTTGAAATTGGCTTATGCGGATCGCGACACCTATTACGGCGATCCCAAATTTAGCCACATCCCAGCCGATGTATTGCTGTCGAAAGAGTACGGCGCAGAGCGCCGCAAGCTGATCACCGACAAAGCCTCGCAGGAGTTTCTGCCGGGCGCCATTCACGGCAAGACGGGACATCATCCGTCCGAGGAAGCCATGGCGCATGTGCCTCTCGACCCGGTGCTCATGGCGCACGACACCACTTGCGTGGATGCCATCGACAAAGACGGGATGATGTTTTCGGCCACTCCCTCGGGCGCGTGGCTGCCGAGCGTGATCGCCGGCGACACCGGCATTCCATTGAGTGAGCGCGCGCAAAGTTTCGTTCTGCTTCCCGGCAGCCCCAACGAACTGGGTCCCGGCAAACGGCCTCGGGTGACGCTGAGCCCCACGCTGGTCACATCGGCTGAGGGTAAGCCGGTCGAAGTACTTTCCACTCCCGGCGGCGATACCCAGGAGCAGGGATTGCTCCAGGTGATGTTCAATTCCCTCATCTTTCACATGAACGCGGAGAACGCCATCGAGGCGCCGCGCTTCGGGACACGCCATTTGGTTTCGAGTTTCGACAACCACGCCTGGGAACGGGGAGATTTGCAGCTCGACGATCGCATTTCGTCCGCGGTCGCAGCCGAACTCGCGGCGCGCGGGCACCACGTGAGCACGATGTCGCGGTACTCAAACGGCACCGCTCCGGTTTTGATCCGCGTCCTGAGCGGCGGAGCGATCGAGGCCGGCGCAGACCCGTACTACAACCGCTCGGCCCACGCCTGGTAGCGAAGTAGGTAACGAGACGGGTGACGCTTCCGCTCTTCGATCCCGCTTCGTCATTTGATAAAGCGGCGCTAGCAGGGCGCCTGCGCTCGCTGGCCTCACAAAATATCTGGATCGGCACCAGTTCCTGGAAGTATCCCGGCTGGCTGGATCAGATTTATTCCCGTGACCGTTACGCGACGCGCGGCAAGTTTTCCCAAAAGCGCTTCGAGGCCGAGTGCCTGGCGGAATACGCTGAAACATTTCCGATTGTTTGCGGCGACTTTTCCTTTTATCAATTTCCCACCCCGGAATTCTGGCAGCGCCTGTTTGCGACCGGCCCCCCGGGACTACGCTTCGCGCTAAAAGTCCCGGAAGAGGTCACGGCAGAGGTGTTTCCGAGACATGCGCGCTACGGACCGCGGGCCGGCATGAAGAACCAATCGTTTTTGAACGCCGACGCGTTAGCCGCGGGTTTTCTGGAGCCATTGGCGCCTTATCGCGACCGCGTCGCCGCGCTGATCTTCGAATTTGGCGCGCGAGCCACCGCTGCGCGCGAATTCGTCGCCGGGCTCGGGCCGTTTCTCAAGCTACTCCCGCCGTCGTTTCGCTATTCGGTCGAAGTGCGCAATCGAAGCTACTTGGTTCCCGCGTATTTCGATTGCCTTGCCGAGCGCCAAGTGGCCCACGTATTCAACGCCTGGACTAAAATGCCGCCGCTCGCCGAACACATAGCAATTCCAGGAGCGCTTACCGCCGATTTCACCGTGGTCCGAGCGCTGCTCCGGGAGGGCCGCCCCTATGAACAAGCGGTGGAACAACTCTCGCCTTATGACCAGGTGCGGGATGAGAATCCCGAAGGCCGCGAGGCCTTGCGCGCTCTGATCCGCCGTATGCGCGAGGAACGCCGCGCTGCTTTGATCTTCGTCAACAACCGGTTTGAAGGGAATGCTCCCACTACCATCCAAGCCATCACCGAGTAACGCAAGTCCACTCGCCCCGAGCATCTTGAAACCCCGATAAAATCCGCCGCGGTGCCACGCGCTCGAACTCGGCTTTCAGATCTCCGATTACCACCTCGCTGATGTTCGCCACGACTACGTCGAACGCGCCGCTGCGCACCGCGTCCACGCTGCCTACGAAGAATAGGGCCTCGCGCGCCGCCTCGGAGTCAATATCGCAAGCCACCACCGTCGCCGCGCCGAGCATCTTCGCCGCGATCGACAGGATTCCCGAGCCGGTGCCCACATCCAATACACGATCCCCCGGCCGGATGATCCGCTCCATCGCCTCGAGACACAACCGAGTACACGGATGCTGCCCGGTGCCGCACTGCATACCAGGATTGATTTCCAGACGGAAGCGTCCGGGCGGCGTGAGCTCCTTGCGCCACGGCGCCACCACGAAGAATTTTTCGCCCACCAGAAGCGGCGGCCAGGCGTCTTCGGTTTCCTGCACCCAGTCGCGGTCGGCGGCGCGCATTGGCGAACCGAACCTTGCCGCAGCTTCGAAGTCGTCAAAGAAGGCTTCCACGAATCCATCGCCTTCGACGACCCCGGCCGTACCCGCTTCCCATAATTCGGCGAGCAGCGTGTCGACGCGCTCGGGCTCTACTTCAAGGCGCAAGTAATACATCGGCCTCTGCTGAATGTCCGTTTTCGATGCGCTGCGCTTGGTCGTCGTCGGCTTGGGCGCCCGCGCGGTCGCCGGCATTACGCTTGGCCGCGGAGCGCGCACGATATGCGAAGGGAGCCTCGCGGAACTCTGAGATCGCGGCATCAAAGTCGGCAATCGCTTTCCGGTGTTCGCCGAGCTTCTCATACGCCTCGCCCCGCTGGTAGTAAGCGTCGAGAGTGGGATTCACTTGGATCGATTTGCTGCAATCGCGAATCGACTTTTGCAGGTCGCCATCTTCAAGATAGATCTGGCCGCGCTCGTTGTAGGCTTGGGTCAAGCTAGCGTCGAGATCCAGCGCTCTGTCGAGATCGGCGAGCGCCTCCCTACGATGGCTGGCGCCGTGCTCCGCAAGGCCGCGGTTCAAGTAGGCGTCGGCGTAGTCCGGCCAAATCCGGATGGCGCGATCGAAGTGGCGCATGGCTTGATCGTAAGTTCCAACGCCCAACAGTTTCACGGCCAGCGCCGCCTCCTCCTGTGCACGGTCGGGAGCGGTCACCCAATAACCGTAGAACCAACCTCCCGCACCGCCGAGCACAAGAATGGCAAGGGTACGTTGAATCAATTTTCGCTGCCTGCGTTTTAGTGCCAGGAGCGCTGCGCTGGGGGCCTCCCGTGGTAGGGGACGAACCGCCTTGCGCCAGCGGGTTAGGAACGATTCCACACCCATAAGCAGCGTTTCGATTATAGCAAGGGGGCGGCCGCAGCGCCGCTACTTGAGTCCACGCAAGAAGCTTGCGAGCGCTCGGTTGAATTCCCGCGGCTTTTCAAGGTTCACCATGTGGTCGGCATCCTTGATGACGACTTCCTTCGCGCCCGGAATTTCGCGGCTGATCAGGTGGGCGCGCTGCATCCAATTTCAGGAACTGCAGGAGAGCAAACACATCTTCGGCAGGAGAGTAAGGGACGGTAGGTGCATCCGATTGGCCATAGCCGCGGATATCGAGGCGTACTACTGTGTAATTGCGAGAAAAGTACTCGACCTGGGAGTCCCACATCCGGCTGTCCGCGAGTCCGGCGTGCAAAAACACCAGCGGAGCGCCATGGCCGTAGAACCTCTGCCTTCCCGCTCGCCTTAAGATTCTTAAGAGGAGCAGCGCAGAGCACTAGCGTTTGCAGACTGACAAGCATCGACCTGACGAAAGCGATGAGAAGCTTGCGAGTCATGGCGCGCACGAGAATATCAGTGTGCAATCACAGCCGTCAAGTGGCTGAGTCGATTCGCCCAACCCCTTTTATTGGCCCACAGATGAAAACCGATAGACACAGATAGGCAAAATTTCCAGGCGACTCTGCTTAATTTTTCTTATCCGTGTTCATCCGTTTTCCATCTGTGGGCCAATCTTTCCCGTTGATCCGAGACGCCCAGTCTACAGTTGAGCCACGCGCCGCTGGACCACCAGGAAGTACAAACCGAGCAGGGCCAGCAATCCCCCGCTCCAGCCCATGATGACCGGCGCGCTGAAGATTGGAATCAGTTTCCCCAGCAGCAGACTTCCCACCGGCATGCCTCCGCGGAAAGCCACGTTATACACACTCATCACGCGCCCGCGCATTTCGTCGGAGGCCACCGCTTGCACCAGCGAACTGACCATCGACATCGAAATCATCATGGCGCCGCCGGAGAGAAAAATGAGCACCAGCGAAAGAGGAAAGTGCTTGGACTGAGAAAACGCCAAAATGATGCAGCCCATCAAGACCAGTACCATGAGCGCCGCTTTGCCCTGCCCGTGAATCTTGCCGAACGCGGCGACGATCAACCCGCCGCATACCGAGCCGGCGCCGGAGAAGGCCAGCAATTGCGTGAAGCCCATCGCGCCGCCATGCAGGACGTCCTTGGCGAAAACCGGCAAAAAGGTCAGCAGCGGTATTCCCAGCAGGGTCATGCCGAATGCCAGCACGATCAACCCGTCCATTCCGGGCTTCTGGCGGATGAACCCGATGCCCTGCCGCATGCTGTCGAGGATCGGCTCGCTGGATTTGGCTGGAATGTATTTCACGTTGATCATGTACAGAGAAGCAATCACCGCGAGGAAGGACAGACTGTTTAAGCCGAAGCACCAAGCCGCGCCTACGGTCGTGAGCGCAATGCCGCCCAACGTCGGTCCGATGACGCGCGCCAAGTTGAACTGGATCGAGTTCATGGCGATGGCGTTAGGAATATCTTCCTTACCCACCAGCGTCGGCAAGAGCGCCTGATAGGCCGGGCCGCCGAAGGATTGCGCAATCCCGACCACGAACGACAGGCACAATATATGCCATACCTGAACTACCTTGAAGAACACCAGTAGCGTCAAGATGAGCGCCGTAGTCATTTGCACATACTGCGAAACCAGCAGCAGATTGCGGCGGTTCATGCGATCGGCGATGACGCCCCCGACCAGCGAGAACAGAATGATGGGAACCTGCGCCAGGAAGGTATCCAGGCCCAGATAGAAGGAATCTTTGGATAAGTCGTAGACCAGCCACGCCTGCGCAGTGGATTGCATCCAGGTGCCGATGGTGGAGGTGCAGGCACCGAACCACATCAGCCGGAAATCACGATGTCGAAAGCTTTTGAAAACGCGGCTAAGCAAGAAACCCCGATGGTGTCAAAGACTCGATTCTAGCAGACGCCTGCGAGGCTGATATCGCGCGAGCCTGGCGGTCGTGAGTCCCAAGCGAGGCATTAATACACTTCGAAGCAGAACACCTGGTTCGAGTCGTTCGGCGAGAGCGAATATTCCCCGTTTTCGAGCGGCTCGGATGCCTCGACGCGGTACAGCCTGCCATCGACTTTGTTCACCGAAAGATGTAGCGGCCGTGCCGATCCTCTGCGCTTGCCCTTCCCGGTGGCAAGCTCGCGGCGTCCGCCCTTCACCTCCCAGCGATAGAGTTCCAGCCGCTCGGGAAGTATTTTATCGCTCTGAATCAGGAAAATCGGTTCCGCCAGCGGCGTGCGCGCGGTGGAACTGGCGCCCGGCACGGTGTACAGACCCCCGTCATCTTTGGCCTCCAGGGCCTCGGTGGGAATCAGATTGTCGGCGTGGACCAGATACGCCACATCCGGCTTGGGAGGCCGCGGGCCATCGTACTTTTCAGCGGCCAGCACCGCCAGAGGGATCGTCAATAGAACAGCGAAACGTAGCATGGCGATTCCATTATCACCTTTAAGCGCATTACAATACTTCGACGAACTCCGCTAGTATCCGGTAACGGTCTTCTTGGGGATCCAAGTCCCAGGCTTCAAATGCAGGGTTTAACGGCTCCAGGCGAATACGCTCGTGAGACCATTCACCCGCGTCATTCTGGCGCTTCTCGCTGCGATAACGCTTCACTGTATAGCGGTCGCTGCCGGCTTCGCCTAAGGCTTCCACCAGCACCAGCCGCCCCTGCCGCGATCCGGTCACGCCTCTGCGGAACACGCATAGCGAGCCGTCCGGAATCAGCGGTTCCATGGAATGGCCGACAATTTCCGCCACAAACATCTCGCGCGTCAGACGCAGCCCGGCACGCGCCTCTTCCCAGGCTTGGTCTTCGATCAGGCCCCCTTCGATCACCCCTGGTTCGATCACACGGTTCTCGAGAAACGGTCCTGCGGCCACCGCCAGCGAATAGCGCGGCAAATGCGTTACGAACGGCTGCGCCTCGGACCGAACATGCTGCCGGTAGAGACGCGCCAGCGCACGTGGGAAGTCCTCCACGATGGCCTCGCGGCGATCGCCGACACGAAGGGTGTTCGAGAGCGTGTCCTCCAGCCGCGCAAAGAACTTTGCCGCTCCCTCTTCGGCAGCTTGGGCCACCAGGTGGTCTTCGAGCTCCGCCAGGACCTCCGCCTCGTCCGGCTCAAGCCGTTCCCAATCGCGCCGCAGGCGGATATGGACCCGGTCAGCGGCCGGGTCTTCGAGTAACACGCCAGCGGTTATGCTTTCCCGTCCCGGGAGTTCCACCGTCAGCAGCGAGTAGTGGGCAGCGCGGGTGTTCGCAACGGCGCTGGATTTGGGTGCGTCGGCGCCCTCCGCCCGGCGGCCGGCACCCGCGCCTGTCTTCGCATTGGCCCCTGAGTTAGGATCGCGCCCTGCGCTGGCGTCGCGCGCTGCATTGGCATCTGCCATAGTCATGAACGGAACGGACATGGTGCGCTGCTTCACATATCGACCGTCTAAATACTAAACGTCGGCAACCTGCCGCCGCCGGGCGCCCGCAGCACAACCACCCTAATCGCCCACCGGACCTAATCGCCCAGCGGACCTAATCGCCCAGCGGACCTAATGGCCGACCGGATAGTAGCCTTTGCGGGCTCGCACTTTGACCTCCGGGAGTGAAACCTTTATGTTCAATGCCCGGAATACCTTATCTGAGGTCGCCGAATCGTCGGGAATGTAGCGCAGGATATACTGCGTGGTAATCTCACCCGTGATATTCGCAACTGCGCGGAACAGCGCCGTAGCGAGCGCCGATGCAAATCCCCCGGTGCCGGCCCGAAGGGCCAGGTTTCCTTCATCTGAGGGAGTCGATAGATACCCCGAAACATCTTTGTAGATATCTTGCAGCGGATATTCCACGCGGCCTCCGGTTTCCTCGGCCAGTTTGGTGAGATTATCGCTGCCCTCGCTAGTGAAACCATACGAAACCGTGCTGATGCCGTATATGGTCACCAGGTTGCGTTGCGCCACTTCCAGCGCCTCCTGCAAGGTCTTTTTGCTGGAATTATCATTGCCATCGCCGATTACGATCAGTACCCGGCGCGGCTCAAACGGCTCGCCCGGGATGAGTGCGCGATTGGTACAGGCCATGTAAATCGCGTCATATAATGCCGCCCCGCCGCCCGGTTTCAGATCGCGCAGCTTCGCCACCATATTTTCGGGATCGGTAGTGGTATTTACCATCAGCTCGGCCTTGTTCCCGTAGCCGATCAAATAGCCCGAAAACTTATCCTTGCCGGGGAGCAAAGTGAGCACCAGCTCGGTGGCCGCAGTCTGAAAATTCTTCCACTGCGCCCGGCTGGAATTGCTGAGGTCGATGAGGAATCCCGCCACTACCGGCTGGCTGCGCTCGCGCGAAAAGAAATTAATAGTCTGCGGCTTGCCTTCGTCCAGGATCTGGAAATCTTTCTTTTCGAGATTGGAGATGAAGCGTCCCTTATCGTCGGTGACCGTGACCGGAACGATGACTTCGTTTACTTCGACTTTTATGGATGCTCCGCCGGTCTCCGCCTGCGGCTGGTCTGCCTGCGACTGCTGTTGCGCCGCGGCGGAGGGCACCACGCCGGGCTGGGCTGCACCGGGCGGCCCTGCCGGCGGGCCGGGCTGCGATGCGCTCTGCTGCGCGAAGCCCGGGACCGCCAATAACACCGATGCCCAGCAAACCACGACCCTGAGTAACATAAAGAAATCCTGCCCATGATTATAAACCACAGGGGAGGCGCGGATGCCGGCTTTTCGATGGAACACGCTTTTGTGGGATGCCGCCGGACATCGCGCGATCTTTGGTTAGCTCCGCGTCTTGAGTCGAATCGTGGTCCGGCGGGGGTGCTGCAGCCGCTCCAGTTCCGTGACTTGAGCGGAAGATACATGCACCCGCCCAACCTTCGAATCGTCTTTCTTACCCATCGTCTTATGGCTCATCAAGCGCAGCAAGCTGATTTGAAATTGCAGGTGAGATGCTGGATCGCCAGGCGATCCCGGCACA
>Ga0207695_10002304_pt1 | contig 28458 bp, 25 predicted proteins | sample KBSC54metaG_FD_184354 | JGI IMG/M metagenome (GOLD analysis project Ga0207695, IMG submission 184354) | Corn rhizosphere microbial communities from Kellogg Biological Station, Michigan, USA - KBS C5-4 metaG (SPAdes) (version 2) | ecosystem: Host-associated > Plants > Roots > Rhizosphere > Soil...
TCGACTTGCATGTGTTAGGCACGCCGCCAGCGTTCAATCTGAGCCAGGATCAAACTCTTCGCTTGAAGATATCGAAACATCGTCAATGAAGGAGCGATCAAAGGCCCAACTACTGCTGGACATCTTTGGTCACTCGGTCAAATGCACTACAGGCATCGACGCGAGTCCCCACACAAATTACCTGCCGAATTTTTAAAGAGCATCCGACGCCGCGGTGGGGCCGGAGAGATCGTCGCGCGCTTCCGCGCGCCCTCAACGAGGGGGCGGAAGTATAGCCAGCGTTCGACTTACGTCAACTGTCTGGCGCGCATCCGCCCGCCGTGCGCTGTCCCGTTCCAGACCGCGCCCGGTTCCCTGCATTTCCGCACCGCCCGCTGATCGACAAAGGCGGCTTGGTCTGCAAGGGGCGCGCAGTATAGCCGCCGCGAGACCCATGTCAAACGATTGTCATGATTAAAAGTCCACGGCGACCGGACGCGGCGGCCGGACCCTCTGGCGGGCCGCCTTGCCGCGGACCCAGAGGTGAGGCCAATCCCAGAGGTTTCAATGGCTTAGGGCTTCTTCGACAGCTGCAGCCGGGCGAAGCGCTTGGAGCCGACCTGGAACACGTGGTCCGCCCCGGGCAGCAGAATCAGTGCCCGGTCCGTGACCTTGGCGCCGTCGATCCGCACCGCCCCTTCCTCGATCTTGCGATTCGCCTCCGAGGTACTCCCCGCCAACCCCCCTTCCTTGAGCAGGTTGGCCACGCGGATCCCCGTCGCCTCGACAGGGATGACCCTCGGCGGCAGGTCCGTCGGCACCGACTTCTCGCTCACCCGGGCCATGAAGCTCCGCTGGGCGCCCTCGGCCGCTTGCGCCCCGTGAAAACGGGCCACGATCTCGTGCGCGAGCTCCAGCTTGATATCCCGTGGGTTACGGCCCTCGCCGGCCGCGTGTTTCAGCGCAGCAATATCGGACAGCGGACGGAAGCTGAGCAGCTCGAAATAGCGCCACATCAGCAGGTCGGAAATCGACATGACCTTGCCGAACATCGAGCCCGGCTCCTCGGCAATTCCGATGTAGTTGCCCAGGGACTTGGACATCTTGTTGACGCCGTCGGTGCCCTCCAGCAGCGGCACCGTCATGACGATCTGCGGCTCCTGGGCGAAGGACTCCTGCAGTTGGCGCCCGACGAGCAGATTGAACTTCTGGTCGGTCCCTCCGAGCTCCACGTCCGCCTGCAGCGCCACCGAGTCGTACCCCTGTACCAGGGGGTACAGAAACTCGTGGACGGCAATGGGCCTGCCGTCCGCATAACGCTTTGCAAAGTCGTCCCGCTCGAGCATCCGCGCAACCGTATGCCGGCCGGCAATCTCGATCAGGCGCGCCGCAGGCATCTGCCCGAACCAGCGGGAATTGAAGTCCACCCGGGTACGCTCGGGGTCGAGAATCTTGAACACCTGCTGCTCGTAGGTGCGCGCGTTGGCCTGCACTTCCTCCGGGCTCAGCGGTGGCCGCGTTGCGTTGCGGCCGGTGGGATCGCCGATGAGGCCGGTGAAATCCCCGATCAGAAAGATGACCTCGTGGCCCAGCTGCTGGAACTGGCGCATCTTGTTGAGCAGCACCGTATGCCCGAGATGCAGGTCCGGCGCCGTCGGATCGAAGCCGGCCTTCACGCGCAACGGCTTGCCACGTCGCAGCTTTCGCACCAGCTCTTCGCCCACCAGCACATCCACCGTGCCGCGGGTCAACTCGGCCAGCGCCTCATCGAAGTTCGTCATGTATGAGATCGGTCCCGTTTCAGGTGCACAACGTTTGACCCGACCTTTGTCCCTCGGGTAGGGTCCCCCTTCCAGCGGTGAAGTGTAGTCGATGCCTGCGAACCTCAGATCACTCATCATGCGTCTGCGCGGGCCTCGATGGGTCATCCTCGCGGCCGCCTCAGCGGCCATGGCGGTCGCCGCGTACATCGCCCTGCCGTCCGCACAAACACCGCAGGTCTACCACACCACCTCGGTCCAGCTCCCTGGCGCCGCTTCCGCGGTTGCGGCACCGACAGCCCCCAAGCCGGCCGTTCAAAGCGCCGCCTTCGGCGCAGATGCGATCGACGTCATCGTCAAGAGCAATGACACCCTTGATGGCATCTTTCGCCGCCTGAAGCTCGATCTGTCCGATCTGGCGCTCCTGCGTGCCTTGCCGGGACTGAAGGCGCGTCTGGACAGCCTGCGTCCCGGCGAGCTGCTGCACCTGGTACACCGTGACAGCTCCCTGGTGGGCCTGGAGCGGCGGCTGAACGACACCCAGACGCTGAAAGTCACGCGCGAGCACGACCAGCTGCAGGCCAGCGTGCTGGATAACCCGTTGGAGAGCCGTGTTCGCACCATCCGCGCGACCATCGACAGCTCGCTGTTCGAGGCCGTAGAGAATGCCGGCGCACACGATCAGACAGCCGTGACGCTGGCGGACATCTTCCGCTGGGATATCGATTTCGTGCTCGATATACAGCCCGGCGATTCGTTCGTGGTGACTTACCAGGAGTTTTATCAGGACGGGAAGTATCTGAAGGACGGGCCGGTGCTGGCGGCGTCGTTCATCAATCACGGCCACGAGTACCTGGCGGTCCGTTACGTCGATCCCGACGGCGGAATCCACTACTACACCCCCGACGGGAAGAGCATGCAGAAAGCCTTCCTGCGCGCGCCCGTCGCCTTCACTCGCGTCAGCTCCAAGTTCAACACCGCACGCCGTCATCCCATCCTGAATCTCATTCGCGCTCACAAGGGCATCGACTATGCCGCGCCGATGGGAACTCCCGTCGAAGCGGCCGGCGACGGCCGCATCAGGTTTGCGGGCAGGAAGGGCGGTTACGGCAACGTCGTGGAGATCGATCACTCCGGTGGCATCGTCACGGTGTATGGACATCTGTCCAGGTTTGCAAAAGGCACGCATGTGGGCGCGCACGTGACCCAAGGTACGGTGATCGCCTACGTCGGGATGACGGGCCTCGCCACGGGCCCGCACCTGCACTACGAATACCGTGTAAACGGGGTTTTCAAGAACCCTCAGACCGTTGCGCTGCCGGATGCGCAGCCCATCGATGCTCGCTGGCGAGATGACTTCGTCGCACACTCCACGCCACTGCTCGGAACGCTCGTAGCGCCGCTCGGACCTGCGCTCGTGGCGCGCTGACGGATGACCGACTCGGTCGCAGGAGGCTCCGGAGCGGACTCCGCGACCGCTGGGCCGACGGGGGCAGCTGCGACGACGAGCCCGGCGAGTGGCCGCGGGGCGGGGCAGGCCACAGGCAGGCCCAGGCGCCGGCCGCGCACGCCCGATCCGGACACCGGTCTGTCACAGGAGCGTGCTCAGATGCAGTTCTCCAGCCGGGGAAACTCGATGGACGCCCCTGATTTCAAGGCCCCGCAGCACTACATCAACCGCGAGCTGTCGTTCCTGGAATTCAACCAGCGGGTGCTCGCGCAGGCGTTCGACGAGTCGCAGCCGCTGCTGGAGCGACTGCGCTTCCTGTGCATTTCCTCGAGCAACCTCGATGAGTTCTTCGAGATCCGCGTCGCGGGATTGAAGCAGTTGCACGAGCTCGGGTCCGCGCAGTTCGCCGCCGATGCCATGTCGATTCCGGATCAGCTGAGCGCCATTCACGAGCGCGCGCTGCGCCTGGTCGGCGACCAGTACCGCTGCCTGAACGATGTGCTGCTGCCGCAGATGGAGAAGGAGGGTGTCTCCCTCCTCGGGCGCAGTGCCTGGACGCCGGAGGCCAGCGCGTGGCTGGAGACGTATTTCGAGCGTGAAGTGGAGCCGGTGTTGAGCCCGCTGGGACTGGACCCGGCCCGCCCCTTCCCGCGTATCCAGAACAAGAGTCTGAACTTCATCGTCCGCCTGAGCGGCAAGGACGCCTTCGGCCGCGACAGTGAGCACGCCATCGTCCAGGCACCCCGCTCGCTGCCGCGCGTGGTGCCGGTGCCGCTGGGAGGAAACCAGCGCACCTTCGTGCTGCTGACGGGCATCGTGCAGGCCTTCGTCCAGAAGCTGTTCTCCGGGATCGAAGTGCTGGGCTGCTACCAGTTCCGCGTCACCCGCAACAGCGACCTGTTCGTCGACGAGGAAGAGATCGACGATCTGCGGCGCGCTCTGGAGGGCGAGCTCGCACATCGCCGCTACGGAGCGGCCGTCCGACTGGAGACCTCGCGCGACTGCCCGGACGACATCGTGCAGTTCCTGTTGCGGCAGTTTGCGTTGCACGAGGTCGACGCGTACCGCATGCCCGGCCCGGTGAACCTCAACCGCCTGACCGCGATCTACGATCTGCTGCAGCGCCCGGACCTGAAGTACCCGATCTTCACCCCCGGCCTGCCCAGGCGGCTCGCGACCACGACGGACCTGTTCGCCGCGATCCGCCAGAACGACATGCTGCTGCACCACCCGTACCAGAGCTTCGCGCCGGTGATGGACTTCGTGCGCCAGGCGGCCGCCGATCCGCAGGTGCTCGCCATCAAGCAGACGCTGTACCGCGCCGGCAATGAATCGCCGATCGTGGACGCACTCGTAGCCGCCGCCAATGCAGGCAAGGACGTGACGGTGATCGTCGAGTTGCGCGCGCGCTTCGACGAGGAAGCCAACATCGAGTTGTCGAACCGGCTGCAGGAAGCCGGCGCGCACGTCATGTACGGCGTCGTGGGATACAAGACACACGCCAAGCTCGCGATGGTCGTACGGCGCGAGCCCGGTGGAATCCGCCGCTATTGCCACCTCGGAACCGGCAACTATCACCCGAAGACGGCGCGCGCCTACACGGACTACGGCCTCTTCACCTGCAACGATGAGATCGGCCAGGACGTCCACGAGTTATTCCTGCAGCTCACGAGCCTGACGCAGACCCCAAGGCTCAACAAGCTCGTGCAGTCGCCCTTCGGCATGCACGAAGCCGTTCTGTCGAAGCTCGCTCGCGAAGCCGAACACGCGCGGGCCGGGCGCCCGGCGCGCGTCCTGGCGAAAATGAACGCGCTCGTGGATCCGCAGGCGATCGAGGCTCTCTACCGGGCATCCGCCGCCGGCGTGCAGATCGACCTCATCATCAGGGGTGTGTGCGCGCTGCGGCCGGGCCTGCCCGGAGTGTCGGAGAACATCCGCGTGCGCTCGATCGTCGGGCGCTTTCTCGAGCACTCGCGTGTCTTCTACTTCGAGAACGGCGGCGATCCGGAGATGTATTGCGCGAGCGCCGACTGGATGGAGCGCAACTTCTTCAGGCGCGTCGAGGTCGCTTTCCCCATCCAGCGGCAGACTCACCGCGAACGCATCCTGCGCGACCTGGACGTGTGCCTGCGCGACAACATTCAAGCATGGATTCTGCAGTCCGACGGCGTGTATGTCCGGACCACACCCGCAGGCGACAGCCGGGTGAGTGCCCAAGCCGAGCTGCTCGCCAAGTACTCGACCGGCTCGGTGTTCACACCGGCCGCCTGATCCGCGTCTACTTTCCGCTCTTAGTGAACACCCGCAGCCGGAATCCCGCGGCACCGAGGTGCTCGGTCTCCTGCTGCAGATCGGCGGCGGTCAAGGGATGATCGCTCAGCCAGCGGCCCGGGAGCTCGATCTCCAGCGAGCGGTAGGAAGCGGTGAGCCCGATGGGCGGCAGCGCCACCGGACTCCGCCCTCGATGTAACAGCACGGCGAGCCGCAGCAGCACGATCAGATACAACGCGCTGCGGTCCCAGGGCGGAATCAGATCCTCGAGGCCCTGCTGCACGAACTTGCGGCGATGGCCTCCGACCAGGCGCGCCAGCAAGAGCTGCTCGCCGCGCGGAAACCCCGGCATGTCCGCGTTCTCCAGCAAGTACGCACCGTGCCGGTGGTAACCGCTGTGCGAGACGTCCAGACCGATCTCGTGCAGCGCAGCCGCCCACTTCAGACTCTGGTCCGCGAGTGCGTCCGACAGGCGCCAGGTCTCCCTCGTCTGCTGCAGGAAATCCAACACCGTCGCTCCGACACGCTCCGCCTGAGCGCCATCGACGTGGTACCTGAGCTGCATCGCCCGGACGGTACGTTCGCGCGCATCTTCGTCGGTGAAGCGGCCGACCATGTCATAGAGGATGCCGTCGCGCATCGCTCCTTCGGCGATCTGCATCTCATCCAGGCCCAACACGTCGAACATCGCCGCCATGATCGCCACGCCACCCGGGAAGACCGGACGGCGGTCTTCGGTGATCGCCGCCAGGCGCAGCTCACGAATGTGACCTGCCTCGACGAGGTACTTCAGGGTGTTCTCCAGGCCCGCGGCGGTGATCGTACGGGCCGTGGGATCGAGCTCCTGGATCGCCTCGCCGATGGCGCGCACGGTGCCGGAGCTGCCCGCGCAACGATCCCAGCCGCGGCGCCGGAAGGCAGCCTGCACGGGCTCGAGCTCCAGTCGGGCGGCCACGCGGGCGCGATCGACGCGCTTGGCGGAAATCTTGCCGTCACGGAAGAATCGCTCGCTCAAGGAGACGCATCCCATCTGCAGGCTCTCGAGCTCCAGCGGTGTGAGGCCTTCACCGATGATCAGCTCGGTGCTGCCACCGCCGATGTCGACTACGAAGCGCCTCCCCGGCTCGCTCGGCATGGTGTGCGCGACGCCCGAGTAGATCAGTCGCGCCTCTTCCATCCCGGAGATGATCTCGATGGGATGGCCGAGCGCCTCGCGTGCCCTTTCCAGAAATGCCTGCTTGCGGTGCGCGACGCGCAGGGCATTGGTGCCCACGACTCGCACGCTATCGGCATGCATGTCGCGCAAGCGCTGACCGAAGCGCTCCAGGCAGGCCAGAGCGCGGTTCGCCACTTCCTTGTCGATGCGACCGTTCTCCTCGACACCCGCGGCCAGGCGCACCATCTCGCGCAGCCGGTCGATGATGACGAGCTGGCCGTGCGAGTAGCGCGCCACGACCATGTGAAAGCTGTTGGAGCCGAGATCGACGGCCGCCAGGACGTCGGGGAGGGGAAGGGCCGCGGCGCGTGCTTGCGGGGACCGGGCCGAAGCGGCACCCGAGCTCACGGGTGCATCAGGCAGTAAAAGAGGAACCGCAACCACAGGTAGTGGCCGCGTTCGGATTGCGGATCACGAACTGGGCCCCATCCAGGCCCTCCCGGTAGTCGATTTCGGCCCCGGTGAGGTACTGCACGCTCATCGGGTCCACGAGCAGCTTCACGCCCAGGTTCTCGACACAGGTATCCCCGTCCTGCACCTGCTCGTCGAACTCGAAGCCGTACTGCAGGCCGGAGCAGCCGCCCCCCTGCACGAATACACGCAGCATCAGGCTGGGATTGCCCTCGCCGCGGATGAGGTCGCCCACCTTGCGGGCGGCCGCGTCGGTGAACAGCAGCAGCGGTGTCTCGGTAACGGCTTCGGATTCCAGCGTACTCATTCAGGGCAACCTCGACTGATTCGCAAGGAGTCTAGAAGCGCACGTCCCGCGGGTCAAAGCGATCCGTCAACCCGACTCGGTGGCCTCGGCCGGCGCGGGCGCAGCCTCTGCGGCGCCTTCCGGGGGATATTGGGTCAGCTTTCCCATGATCTGGGCGCCGAGCGTCATCTCAATGACCCCGTAGGAGACATTTCCCTCGACGCGGGCGTTTGCGCCCAGAATCAGCCGCTCCCGGGCATAGATATCACCCCGCACGACCCCGTTCAACATAACGTGGGGGACCTCGACTGCCCCTTCGATCCGGGCGGTCTCGCTCACGGACAAGCTGGAGTTCGTGCCGGAAACCGCCGTGACGTTGCCCAGGATCTGGCCGTCCAGGTGCAGGCCGCCGGCGTACTCCAGGTCCCCCTGCAGGCGCGCGGCCTTGCCGATCAGCGTGTCGATCCGCGCTTGTTTGGGCACTTTGCTGAACATGATGACTGGCCTTTGCGATGCGGACGCCAGAGGCCCGGTCCCTCCTCGAGGAACCCGCGGCGACCTGTACGCCCATTGAGCTAGCCCGCGGTGTCCACGCTCCACGGGAACGTCTGGGTGAGGGGGGCGATTTCCTTGCGGCTCGAGCGGACCTCGATCGAGACATGATCGGGTTTCAGCCCGGCCGGGAGCGCCACCTCCTGGTCGAAATTCTCGAAATACCGAAAGCTGTACGCCAGCTCATGGACCTTCCCGGCCGTGAGCGTGCTCAAATCCACCGTCGTCGTGGCGCCGTTCGACTGCCCCTCCACGCTGACCCCGATCGCCCCCACCGCCACGTTGTCGGGGCGCACGGAGCGCACGAGCGCCAGGTGCAAGACAAAATACCCTGCCTTCGATCCACGAGTGATCCGCACTTGCTGGATCTTCGCTCCCACGGCCGGCGTGCCCTGAGCCACGATGCCGCGATAGAAGGCCAGCTCCTGGGTCTGCCGGGCCACCTGGGCCTGCAGGTCCCCGATGCTGCGGGACACTTCGGCCTGCTCGCGCGCACGCCCTATTCTTATCGTGTCCAGCTCCGCCAGGTGTGTACGCAATTCGCGGTTTGATTTCTCCAGGTGCTCGATCTGCACCTGCAGCTCGGTGCGCTGCTGGGCGACGGCCAGACGGTCGTAGCCGGCATCGTAACGGCCGAGCTCATAGACCACGTACACCCCGAACAGCCCAATCAGCGGCACGGCACCCCAGACGATGAACTGTCTCAGGGGGCGGTGTGTCCGAATGACGACACTGGGCTTTCCTTCGGTCGCGCGCATGCCTTCAGACAGTGTCGTCCCGGGCGGCGGATCAGTCGACAGATGTTGTCGCCGAGTGTGACCCGCTCGTCGGTGCGATCACTTCCTGCCACCAGTCAGGGTGGGGCGGGGCTCCCTGGGGGAAGGCGATCTGCGCCAGCTCGGTGAGCGCCTTGATGTAGACCGGGCGCTTGAAATAGATGACTTCCCGTACGGGCTCCCACCAGAAGCCCCAGCGCCATTGATCGAATTCAGGCTCCGCGGTGCTGCCGAAATCGAAGGCCGCGGGTGTGCGCTGCAGGCGCAGCAGGAACCAGCGCTGTTTCTGCCCGATGCACACGGGCTGCTGATTGCGGCGCACGTACCGTGGAGGGAGCCGGTAGCGCAGCCAACGCTGCGACTGGCCCAGCAGCCGCACGTCCGCCTGAGTCAGGCCGATCTCTTCGTGCAGCTCGCGAAACAGCGCCTGCTCGAGCGCCTCGCCCTTGCGCACGCCGCCCTGCGGAAACTGCCAGCCGCGTCCCCCGGTCCGCCGTCCGAGAAACACTTCGCCGGTCTCGTTCGTCAGGATGATGCCGACGTTGGCGCGAAACCCGTCCGAGTCGATCACATCGCTCATGAGGAGGCAGTCTGACCGGGGCCTGCCCGAAAATCGAGCCCTGGCGGCGCCGGCCGCGAATCCCGAAGGCATCCGCGGGAAGGGACGTCGCCAAAGTGCACGCAGATGCGGCGCCCTTTCGCGGTCGGGCTCGCGGGCATTACCCTACGCCGCTTGGCCACTCACCTGACATTTCCGGCGACGGCAGGACGCCGCTTTGCCGCGCTGCTCGTGCTCGCTGGAGCGGTCGCCGCTGCTTCACTCGTCATCGGCGGTTCGGGAATCAGCCCGCGCGAGGCACTCCTCGCCCTGGCAGGTGGCGGCGGCGAGACCGCACGCACGGTCATGATGGAAGTCCGCGTGCCGCGCCTGCTCGCGGGTCTCGGTGTCGGAAGCCTTCTGGCACTCGCAGGCGTGCTGCTGCAGGCGCTGTTCCGTAACCCGCTCGCCGATCCCTTCGTGCTGGGGGTCTCCGGCGGCGCAGCGGTAGGTGCTCTGTTGGCGATGATCGCCGGAGCTGCAGCCGCACTGGTGCAATCGGCCGCCGTCGCTGGCGCCCTGGGCGCCGTCGTCATCGTCTATCTGCTCGCCAGGGGCGGCGGAACGCCGCGACTTCTGCTGACGGGAGTGGTGCTGGCAAGCGCATGCGGCGCGTTCGTCAGCGTCATGCTGGCCGTGGCCGACACTTCTCAGGTTCGCGGGATGGTGTTCTGGCTGGCGGGAGATCTCGGATGGGCGCTGAACCCGTGGGCGAGCGCGATCGCCGCACTCGTGGCACTTGCCCTCGCATTCAGCGTCGCCCGCCCGCTCAACGTGCTGGCGGCGGGCGAGTTGCGCGCGCGCAGTGTGGGCCTCAACGTCGACGCCTGGCGGATGCTCGTGTTCCTCGCCTGCGCAGCCTTGACGGCAATCGCCGTCGTCAGCGCGGGGACTGTTGGGTTTGTGGGCCTCATCACCCCGCACACCGTGCGGCTGGCCTTCAGGACGAGTGACCATCGCATCGTTGCGCCCGCATCGGCGCTGCTGGGCGGGGCGCTGCTTGCCGCCGCCGACCTGGTGGCTCGCACGATCGCAAGCCCTCGACAGCTCCCCGTCGGAGCGGTGATGGCTCTCGTGGGTGCTCCGCTGTTCATCGCGCTGCTGCGCCGCGGCGGCCCGGGTCGATGAGCATGGGGCCCTCGCTGCGAAACTACAGCACCATCAGATCCTGCCCGACGACCACTTCGCCGGAGTAGACCTGTCGCACGCCCTGGATGAAGAGCGTCACCGGATAGGCCAGGCCGCCGGCGGCGGGGCCGGCGAGCTGATGATTCAGCACCACCAGCCTGACGCCTGCCTCCATGGCCATGCGGCCTACGTCCGCCGGCGATGAGTGTGTCTCGGCGACGTGACGAAAGATGTTGTTGGGGCGGCCGGCCGCCGTTTCCGCTTTCGACCGCTCCTGCATCTGCGCGAGCGCGCCGGCATCTGCGACCTCGCAGACGAGCACGTCCGCGCCGCGCGCCAGCCTGGCCACATTCCCCGAGTACGCCGTGTCACCCGCGAACACGATGGAGCGATCCCTGGTGTCCATTCGCAGCGCCAGGCTGCGATGCATCATGTTGGCCTTGGAGCGTGGCGGATAGTGCGTGTTCTCGACGGCCGTCACGGTCACTCGATCGTCTTTGAACACCTGCACGGGAGTGTCCGAAGCAGACACATCGTGGCCGTGGAATTGTGTATCCACGTCCACCGTGCGCCCCTCGTCGGCGGTGCGGATTTCAACGTTGACGTGAATGACCGCCACGGAAGCCGTGACGAGCCTGCTCGTCCCATACGGTCCGTAGGCCTCGGTCGGCGTCCTCTTGCCGTTGGTCCATTGGTACGAGAACAGCGCGGGCACATCGCCCGTGTGGTCATCGTGCAGGTGGGTGAAAAACACGGTGCTGATCTGCAGGTAGCCCACCTTGCTGGCCACCAGCTGCCGCACGGTTCCGTAGCCGCAATCGACCAGATAGGGCCTGCCGTCGACCACCACCGCGCTGCCGGTCTGCCCGCGCGTGAGATCGATGCCGGGACCGGCGCGGGTACCCAGAAGCACCAGCCAGGTTCCCGGCCTGGGGGCCGGTTGCGCCGGCAGCGTGGCGATGCCGCCGCCGTCCTGTGCGCGCGCGGCGCTTGGCAGCGCCGCTGGTGCGAGCGTCGCGGCAGTCAAGCCCAGAGCCTGGGTCAAGACATCGCGCCGGGTCACTGAGCGCGACTCATCACTGGGCAAATCGCCCTCGAATCCGCACATGAAGTCGCTTCCCGGTTACATCTGGAGCTTGAGGCCGACCGTGAAGCGCCGTCCGAGCACGTCGTACAGCGTCGGGTTGGTCTGGTTGGGCGAGCTGCCCAGGGCGACGTACGACGGCACGATCGGCGGTGGCTTGTCGGTGAGGTTGTTCACCACACCGTACAGCTGCAGCGTGCCGGACCCGATGGTGATGTCGTAGCTCAGGCGCACGTCGTAGTACGTCACGGACGGCACGTGATTGTTGGTGAGGTCCCACCCGTTGACGTTGTACAGGGCATTGACCTTGCCGCCGTCGATGAAGCGCGACTCGAAGAAGGCGCCGAACGGGCCGTTGTTGTATTGGACGTAGGCGGTCGCTTTCCACTGCGGCAGGCTCATGATGCCCACATCGCCCGCGTACTCGGTCTGCACGCCGGCCGCGCTGGCAGTGGTGTTCGTCTTGAGATAGCTGGCGAACAGCCGCGCGCTGACGGTCTCGTTGCCGCCGCCCAGCAGGTGCAGGCCATGCGTGTAGCCTCCCTCGATGTCGACACCGGCGACCTTGGCCTTGGCGATGTTCTGAAAGGTCTGATTGACGATGAATATGCTGCCGTCGGGATTGTGCGTGATGTTGGCGCACTGGTCGGTGTTGCCCTGCTGGTAGCACTGCTGAACGATCTGCTGCGCGGTAAACGCCTGGATGGCATCGGTCAGCGTGGTCGAGAACCAGTCGACCGAGAAATCCGCCCCGGACACCCAATGCGGGCGCAACACCAGGCCCGCCGTCACGGTCTTCGCCGTCTCCGGCAACACCGACGGGTTGCCGCCCTGCACGATGGTGATGTTTTCGGTGGGATTGCCCGGCCTGCCGTAGTCGATGACGCTCGCGGCGCCCCCGGTTCGATCGAAGCGCTCGTCGAGGTTCGCCGCGCGCACGTCTTTGGAGTAGTTCACGCGCAGGCGCACGTCCTGGGTCAGGTCATCGTCGAATCCCCACTTGTAAGCCAGGATGGAGCCGCTGCCGCTGTAATCGGCCCAGCGGACCGCGGCGTTGAAGTTGAGTTGCTGCAGCAGCAGCGTGTTGGAAATCAGCGGGATCTCCGTCTCGGCAAACGCCTCCTTCACATCGAACTCGCCCTTGACGAAGGGGACCTTCGAGAACTGCGTGTCCACCGAGTTGTTGACGGCTCCGGGGGGAGCGCCGCGAATTCCGAGCGCCGCGTTGTTCGCCGGAACGGGCAACACGTTCGGGCTGGTCGACGGATTGCCCTGCGAGTCGTACACCAGCTGATTGAGAGCCTCGCGGCGGTAGGTGCCGCCCACCGCCATGGAAATCGCGCCGGCGCCCCATCCCTTGTAGACATTGCCCGAGGCGACGATTTCGGCGTTGCTCTGCTGGATGTCGACCGCCCGGTCCTTGTCCGTTCCGCCGATGTAGCTGAAGGTCCCCTGCGGGCCGCTTGCGTAGTACGGCGTGGTGGTCACGGCCACGCCGGGGTCATAGCCGGTGACCCAGTCGATCGCGGCCGGCGACGCATTGCCACGGCCGAAGAGATTCAGCGGCACGCAGTCCGGATACTGCCCGGAGACCAGGGTGACGTTGCACTCGATCTGGCCGGTGGCCGGGTTCCTGACGGCGTCGACCGCCATGTAGATGCGGTCGATGCGGATGCCGCCGATCTGGCGCGCATTCAGGTTGGTCTCGCCGAACTGGTAGTTGCCATCGATCGACCAGTCCTTGAAGAGGCCGCCGGCGATCTTGGACTTGAAGCCGAGCGTGCCGGCACGCACCTTCGTGTCGTCCTCGACGAAGGCGTTGTCGGCGATGTCCAGGCTGTTGCCGATGCGGCCGAAGGTGAAGGAGGCGATGTTGTTGGCAGCCATCTGCTGCGCCAGGCTCGCCGGCAGGAACGCGTTGTTGGCGTAGATCGTCATCGGCTGGCCGCTGGTAGCCGAGAACAGGCCGCCCGGGTTCGTGCTCCTCACCATCTCGTTGGCATACAGCCCCTGGAAGTAGACGTTGATGTTGTCCGCCAGGTCCGCGTCGATGTAGGTGAAGAAGCTGTTGCGGCTGGATTGCGGCTCGACCGTCGGCCGATCCGAGTTGTTGTCCGTGCCGCTGCCCCCGCCCAGCACCGACTGCGCCTGCGTCGAGCTGGAGTACACCGGCGCCTGGTTGAACGGGCTCACCGAGCCGTCGCTGTTGAAGATCATGCGGCCGAAGGAGGCCGGCACCGTGTTGCCCGGGGCGGCCTGCCAGGCGGTGATGACTCCGTCATAGGAGGCGTTGGTCGAAGTGATGTACGGAGCCGGATAGAAGCGCGGATTGGACTGGCTGCTGCCTGCCCCGGCCGCCGTGCTCTGCAGCAGCCCCCAGCTCTGGTACCAGGAGCGGCCGTTGTAGGTGTACACCGGGTCCTCGGCGTAATGCTCGCCCGAGAGGATGATGTGCACGCGCTCGCCGAGCTTGCGGCCGAAGGTCATGGAGTACTCGTCGTTCTTGTTGTCGCCGCGGCTCGTCTGGCCGTGCTGCAGGCTGGCCTTCAGGCCGTCGAACTTGGTGTCGAGGATGAAATTGACGACGCCGGCGACCGCATCGGTACCGTAGGCGGCGCTTGCGCCGCCGGTCACCGTATCCACTCGCTTGACCAGGGCCTGCGGAAACAGATTGATATCGGGGCCGCCGTACAGGCTCGAGTCCACCATGCGCCGGCCATCCAGCAGGGTGAGGGTGCGCTTGCTCCCCATCCCTCTGAGGTTCAGCGAGCCCCCGCCCGGGGAGACGAAGAAGCCGTTCGCGCCGGTGTTGAAGTTGCTGGTCGTCGCGCTGCCATAGAACTGAGGCAGCTCCACCAGGGCGTTGATCATGGTCGTCGGCGCCATGGCGTTCAGCTCATCGACGGTGACGGAAGTCACCGGCGTGGGCGTCGTCATGCCGATGTGCTGAATTCGGGTCCCGGTGACCTCGACCTCCTCGATCTGCGGCTGGGCCTGAGGCTGTGGCTTGGGCACCTCATTGGAGTCTGCCGCCCACGCTTGCGTCACCGTCGCCGCGACCGCCGCGCACACATAGGCGGCAATGCAGTGCTTGTTCATCGAATCCCCCTGAATTTGACTCGCCTGGGGCGCTTTGGTCTTCCCAAAACCCGAGTCGGAGTTCACGATTTAGCTGGTTTTAATTAATGGTTTAGGCTTATCGAGCTTGGAATGAACAGAATCAGAACACGGATTCGCGTTTTGAGTCAAGCTGCGCCCACGAGCGGCCTGCGCCGGCCGTTGCCCACCAAGCAGGACCGCAGCCGCAAGACCCGGGACGCCTTGATGGCGGCAACCTGGAAGCTGCTGCAGGCGCATCCCTGGCAGGCCATTTCCATCAACGACATCGTCAAGGCGGCCGGCAGCTCCGTCGGGGCCTTCTACTCGCGCTTCACGGACAAGGAAGCCCTGCTCGAGGCGATGGGCGCGGAGTGGCTCGAGGCGAGGTGGGTGCACCGCGCCGAAGGGTTCGCCTCGTTGCAGCCCGAGGAGGACTTCGCCGCGTACGCCATCCTGAGCTCCTACAATCACCTGCTGCGCTATCAGAATTTCTGGCGCGCGGTGCTCGTCAAGGGCGCGACCGACCCGGTGTTCTGGGAGCCCTTTCGGGCCAGCGGCCGCCAGACCATGCAGCTGACCATCGACTGTCACCGGCAGAGGATCGGGCGGGAGCTGACCGAGGAGGAAACCGGGAACATCCGGTTCGCGTTTCAGATGGCCAACGGCGTCATCAACAACGGCATCGTCAATCGGCCGGGCCCGCTGCTGCCCGGCACCCCGGAGTTCGAGGCCGCGCTCGTGCGCGGGTTCAAGGCGGTGTCGGGACTGACCTGAGCGGCTCGGCGGGCTGGCGACGACGCGCTTTGCGGGCCGGGTTTCGAGCGCTGCGCGTGCGACCTACGCGACTATGTTCTGCGAGCACTCGACCCGGTTGCGACCGGCGCTCTTGGCTCGGTACAGAGCTGCGTCTGCTTCCGCGATGAGGCGATCGGCAAGAACTTTATAGTCGCGGACACCTTGCGGGGGCGCCGCGGCCGCAACCCCGATCGACAGCGTGATGATCTCGCTGGCCTCGGGGCTGATCAGGATCGGCTTGCCGCCGACAGCGTTCAGAACTCGCAGCGCGACCTTCTCTGCGTCCATGACGCCGCCCTGGGGCAGGACGATCGCGAACTCATCGCCGCCAAAGCGAGCGCCGGTATCGCTCGTGCGCATCTCAGTGTCGATGCGATGCGCGACTTCCTGCAGCACGGTGTCGCCGGCCAGGTGCCCGTAACGGTCGTTGATGCGCTTGAAGTGATCGACGTCGATCATGAGACACGCGATCGACTGATGGACGCGCTGGGCTCGTGAGAGCTCCTCGCGCAGCCGCGCGTTGAGATAGCGGCGGTTGTGGAAACCCGTGAGGAAGTCTGTGAAGCCGCTCCGCAACAGGCGCGCGCGATTGATCGCGTTCTCCAGACAAATCGCAGTGACGACTCCCAGATGAGCCAGGAAGTCGGTCGCCAGCTCACTCGTGAAGCGAAACGGATCGGAGCTCGAGAACACCAGCACGCCATCGAGCTGGTCGTTGCGCAGCAGGGGAATCACCGCAACGCTGCCCGCTCCGTGGCAACCGTACATGAGCTGCTCGTGGTCGGCGGCGTTGTACGGTCCCAGCCAGGGCCGGTCGAGGGAGCTGAGCTGCGGCGCCAGAGTGGCCAGGGCATCGACGAAGCGCACATCCTGCTGCTCATCGGCGGAGAGCAGGTGGCGGATCTCATGCTGCGGGTCCTGCAGCAGCAGATACGCCGCATCGAGCTGGTAGGAGGCCTTCAGGCCGTAGCAGATCCGTTCGAGCAGCCGCGGCAGGGAGCCCGCGCGCAGCAGATCCAGCTCGCGCTCCTGCGTCTTGCGCAGCAGCGAGTCGTTGCGGGTGACCTGATCGGTGAGCTCCCCGAGGCGCGCCTTCAGGAGGCGGTTCTCGGATTCCAGGGAGTGCAGACGCTCTTCGGCAGTACTCATCTGTCGCTGGCCCGTAAAAGGTCGGCGCATGCCCTGTCGTTCCCCTTGAAGAAAGTCGCTCGCGAGCCGTTCAGGCCCGGCGTTGCGTGACCGTACGACGGTCCTCCAGATAGTCACGTCCACGCTGCATCAAAGCAACGAACGCTGCATGGTTTTGTGACAGAACCGCCGTCCTGAGGCGCTCGACTGCCTGGGAGAGCGCCTCGAGCGACTCCGCCCCATAGTCGTTCAGGCTCTGGATCTCGAAGTACAGGTCGGGGCTTTCCTGCGCGACGCGCGTTGCTACATCCAGCTGTGAGTCGAAAGTCGTACTGGACATGCGCGCAAGCTTGGGCGCCGCCTCGCCACTCTCGGCGAGCGCGGTGAAGAACGCGATGTTGAGCGCGTGGGAGAGCCCCAGCACGTAGGCAATCAGCCGGTCGTGATCGTCGAGGCTCATGACGACCTGCTCCGCCATCGTGGGCGAGAACAGGCCACGCGCGGCCGCGAGGGCCTCGGCGCACCCCAGATCGACGAACACGACGTGGCGGCCGGACAGCAGCTCGGTGTCCGGGCCGAACATGGGATGGAGCGAGGTCACCTTGCAGCCGTGCGACTTCAGGGCGAGCAGCCCCGAGCGCAGCGGCGACTTCAGCGACCCCACGTCGAAGATGACGCCCGGGGGTCGACGCAGAGCCAGATCGCGCAGGATCGCATCGGTCAGCCCCAGCGGCGTCGCCAGCACGATGAAGTCGTGCTTGAGGTCGGTGGTGCGCCAGTCCTCGACGTGCACCGCGCCGGCCGGCGCCCCCGCCGGGTCTGCAACCTCGACCGCAAATCCTTGCGAAGCGAGAAACTGAACGAACCAGCCGCCCATCTTGCCGCTGCCGCCGATCACCAGGGCACGGCGGCCGGTCCCCGCGCCGCTGGCAGCCACGCTGGCATGTTCCTGCGTCGTGAGGGAGGAGCGGATCAGAAGGTGCAGCAGATCCTCCGCGAGCGCCTCGGACACGCCGAGCTCGTGGGCGATGGCCCTGACGTTCAGGATCACTTCCTTCTCGCGCTCGTAGTCGCGCGTCGGGCGTCCCGTTGCCCGCTTCACCCGTGCCACTTCGCCGCTGATGGCCTTGCGCTCTGCGACGAGCGAGATCAACTGACGGTCGATCTGATTCAGCCGCCGCCGCAGTTCCTCTAGGGTTGTCGGATCCTCGCGAGTCATGTCGCTCGAGCCTTACCTGCTGGGTAGCGCATCTTTCTATGCGTCGCGGGGGTCCGCAAGCCCACGCGAGCGGGTGCGCGCGGCTTGACCAGTGTCCGGTCGTGTCCACGTCGTTGATTTTGCTCTAGCATTGCGCGGATATGAGCCCTCACACCGAGCTGCTGCCGCAACCCCTCCCCGTCGATCCGCTCCCGATCCTCGAGCAGTGGATGGCCGAGGCCTGGCAGCGTCGCACCCAACCCAACCCGAACGCCATGGTGCTGGCCACTTCCGATGGCGCCGGCGAGCTGTCCGCGCGGGTGGTGCTGTGCAAGCGGATCGTTGCCCGCCCCGGTTATCTGGTGTTCTACACCAATTACCGCTCTCTCAAGGGCCGGCAGATCCAGCGCAATCCCAGGGCCGCGGCCGTCATCCACTGGGACGCCCTGCATCGGCAAGTCCGGGTCGAGGGACCGGTCGTTGAGGCCTCCCCTGCCGACAGCGACGCCTACTTTGCCTCGCGCCCCTGGCAGAGCCGCCTGGGAGCCTGGGCGAGTGCGCAAAGCGAGCCTGTGGGGTCGCGCGAGCACCTGCGCGAGGCCCTGGTGGTGATGGCCGAGCGCTTCGGTACTCCGCCTCCGAGTCACAGGGGGCCGGAGGACGATGCGCAGATCGCCATTCCCCGCCCCCCTCACTGGGGCGGATACCAGTTGTGGGTCGAGAAACTGGAGCTGTGGGTCGAAGGGGAGGCGCGGATCCACGACCGGGCTCGCTGGAGCCGGACGCTGCAATCCACAGCCGCAGGTGCGTTCGACCCCGGTCCGTGGACCTCGACCCGACTGCAACCCTGAGCCACAGAGGACCCGCGCGCCGCACCCGTGTGGAAACAGGTTCGAATCTTCCTCTTGCTGCTGATCCTGCTGGTCGTGGCGGTGCGGGCCTGGCAGGACCGTTCCGGGGCGACCAGCTGGAAGAGCCCGCTGTGGGTAGGCCTCTTCCCGATTGCCGCGGACGACAGCCCCGTGACGGCCAGATACGTCGCTGCGCTCACCCGCGAGGACTTCCTCGATATCGAAACCTTCTTCGCAGCCCAGGCGCCCCGCTACGGGCGCAACCTCGACCAGCCGGTGCGCATCGAGCTGTACCCGGCCTCGACCCGGCTGCCTCCGCTGCTGGAACCGGGCACCGGTCCTGTCGGGATTGCGTGGTGGAGCCTGAAACTGCGTTGGTTCGCCGCCCACGCAGCGACCGGCCCGGTTCCGCCCCGGATCCGGCTCTTCGTCCTCTTCCACGATCCCCAGCGGCTGCCCGCGCTGCCTGACTCTCACGGCATGCAAAAGGGACTGGTGGGCGTGGTGCACGTTTTCGCCGATCGAGCGCTCGCCGGAAGCAACGACGTCGTGATCGCTCACGAGCTGCTGCACACCCTGGGCGCCACCGACAAGTACGCTTTTGGCAGCGGCGCACCGATTTTCCCCCAGGGCTATGGTGACCCCGCCGCTCATCCGCTGTATCCCCAGGGGCAGGCGGAGATCATGGCCGGGCGCCGCCCGCTGTCGCCGACCGAGTTCGAGATGCCCGCGAGTTTGCGCGATGTCGTGGTCGGCCCGGCGACGGCGGCAGAAATCCGTTGGATCGCCCATTGAGCGCCGCTCCACACGCCCGTTGGACTTCCCATTGAGCGCCGTTTCCCGCGAGCGTCACGCGTCTCTGTCCGCTCAGCACCTCGGGGTGCAGGTGGGGACACGCACGCTGGTTCGCGATCTGTCGTTCGACATCGCACCCGGAGAATTCGTCGCCATCCTCGGTCGCAACGGCTCGGGCAAGACCCTCACGCTGCACACTTTGGCGGGCTTACGCCCGCCTTCGGGCGGCACCGTGCTCATGGAGGGCATGCCGCTGGCACGCATGGGTCGACGGGCGGTCGCGCGCCAGGCAGGTTTTCTGGCGCAGGATCTCGAAGATGCGTTCGTCACCACCGTGCTGGAATCCGTACTGATCGGCCGCCACCCTCATCTTTCGCTGTGGGAATGGGAGAGCGACGCAGATGAGCAGGCCGCACACCGGGCGCTCTCAGCAGTCGACATGAGCGCGCTCAGCGGGCGAATGACGGACACACTCTCCGGCGGCGAGCGCCGCCGTGTTGCTATTGCTTCGTTGCTGGCGCAGGACCCGGCGGTGTTCCTGCTCGATGAGCCCACGAATCACCTCGACCCGCATCATCAGCTGGCCGTGCTGAGCTTGTTTCGTGAGCTTGCCGACAGCGGGCGCGCCGTGATCGCCACGCTGCACGATCCAACTTTGGCGGCACGCTTCGCCGACCGGGCCCTGCTGCTGTCCGGCGACGGCTCATGGAGCGCGGGCCCGGTCGCTGAGCAGCTGACCGCCGCCAGGCTGAGCGAGCTCTATGTCACGCCCGTGCTGGAGATCCAACACCCTGGCGGTCACCGGGTGTTCGTGCCCGAGTAGGGCGTCAGCGTCGACGGTTGCGATCTGCGGCGCCCGCGGCTGCGTTGGCACGGTGCGACTCGGAGTCGCGGGCGTCAGCGCTCAGATCCGCAGTGCCTCGAGCACCCGGGAGTGCAACGGTCCGTTGGTGGCAAGCACCGTCGTCGTTCCCAGCCCCACCTCGGCACCCTGGAGGTCGGTGAAGGTCCCGCCGGCCTCTCGCACCAGCACCGTCAGCGCTGCGATGTCCAGGATGTTGACGTCCGACTCGATCACGATGTCGAGCGAGCCGCGGGCGAGCAGGTGGTAGTGGACGAAGTCACCGTAGCCGCGAATGCGGCTCACCTTGCCGATCAGCTCTCCGTACCTCCCCCACTGGGCCGAGCGCGCAAGGGTCTTGAGATTGCCGCTCGATACGATGGCGCTGCGGAGGTCGACGATACGGCTCACCTGTATTTTCTTGTCGTTCAGCCAGGCGCCCTCACCCTCTTCGGCCCAGGCGAGCTCCTCGTAAGCGGGTGCGCTGGAGACGCCGAGCACCATGCGGCCGGCGCGCATCAACGCAATCTGAGTCGAAAAGAACGGGCACTCGCGCACGAACGACTTCGTGCCGTCGATGGGGTCGACCAGCCACACGTTCTCCGCATTCATCGCGTGTTGGCCCGTCTCTTCCCCGTAGAAGCCGTAGCTGGGGAAGCGCTCGGTGAGAATCGCGCGGATCGCCTCTTCCGAGCGGACGTCGGCCTCCGTTACGGGCGTTGCGTCCGCCTTGGTGGTGATGCGCAGGTTCTGCTGGTACAGGGACCGAATGACCGCCGCCGCGGCCTGTGCGGCCTCGAGTGCCGCCTGAAGCTCTTTTGATGCCATGACGGCTATGATAGGTCAGACCGCTCGAAGGAGCACCGCGATGGGCAACCGACTCAGCAAGATCTACACGCGCACGGGCGACGACGGCACGACCGGCCTCGGCGACGGAAGCCGTACCGCCAAAGACAGCGCACGAGTGGAGGCCTACGGCACCGTGGATGAGCTCAACAGCTGTATCGGCGTCCTGCTGGCTGTGCCGGGCCTGCCCGATAAGGCGCGTAGCTGTCTCACCGAGGTGCAGCACGAGCTGTTCGACATGGGCGGAGAGCTCTGCATTCCCGGGCATCAGGCCATCGTTGCGCAGCAGGTAGTGAGACTCGAGCAGGAGTTGGATGAGCTCAATGACGCATTACCCCCGCTGAAGGAATTCATTCTCCCCGGCGGTGGCCCAGCGGCGGCGGCATGTCACGTAGCGCGTACCGTCGCGCGTAGGGCGGAACGCCGCGTGTGGACGCTCGCCAGGACCGAGACCCTCAACCCGGAGGTCATGAAGTATCTCAACCGGCTCTCGGACCTGCTCTTCGTGCTCGCGCGAGTGCTGGCGCGGCACGAGAGCGGCGCGGAAGTTCTCTGGCGCCACAAGCGCTGACGCCCTGACGCGGCAACGTGCGCCAAACGCTCGCGTGACCGGCGCGGCAACGCCAGCTCGGGCGACGCGTCGAGCCTGCGCCCGATCCCACTCGCGCCGACGCACTGGACGCGCGGCGGCTACCGCAGCAGCTGCCGCAGTCGCTCCCAGTCGAACACCGGCCACGGATCGGTCTTGCGTCCCGGTGCGACATCGGCGTGCCCGACGATGCGTTCGGGGCTGAGGGTCGGATAGGCAGCCAGCAAGGCCCGGATCAGCGCCGCCAGACAGCGGTACTGCGGCTCGGTGTAGGGAATGAGGTCGGCTCCCTCGAGCTCGATTCCGATGGAGAAGTCGTTGCAGGCCGGCCGCCCCTGATATTCAGACACCCCGGCATGCCAGGCGCGCTCGCCGAAGGGCACGTACTGCACGACCTGCCCGTCCCGCCGGATGAGCGCATGCGTGGAGACGCGCCGGCCAGGACCCATCAGAGCGGGGAACGCCGGGTGCGCATTGGCGATCAAGTTGCCGGTGAACAACCGGTCGATCCACGGGCCGCCGAACTCGTTCGGCGGCAAGCTGATGCCATGCACGACGATCAGCTCCGGAATCGACCCCGCCGGCCGGCCGTCATAGTGTGGAGACAACACCTGGCGGGCGCCGGTCAGCAGGCCCGTGACAGGCTCGACTTTCAAGGGGTTGACCTGCGGGGTCTGCATGGCAAGCGGATCATGCCACAATCCTCCTCATGACGACCCCGAACGCCTCCTACGTCGCGCGCGACCTGGCACATCTGTGGCACCCCTGCACCCAGATGAAGGATCACGAGCGGGAGATGCCGCTGATCCCCATCCGTCGCGGCCAGGGAGTGTGGCTCGAGGATTTCGCGGGCAAGCGTTACCTGGACGCAATCAGCTCCTGGTGGGTCAACCTGTTCGGCCACTCGGAGACGCGCATCAACGCGGCCGTCGCGGCGCAGCTGGCGAATCTCGAGCAGGTCATCCTCGCGGGTTTCACGCACGAGCCCGTCATTCAACTCTCCGAACAGCTTGCGGCGATTGCGCCCGCGGGTCTCACCCGCTGCTTCTACGCGGACAACGGCTCCTCCGCGGTGGAGGTCGCCGTCAAGATGAGCTTCCACTACTGGCGCAATGTGGGCCAAAACAGGAAACAGCGCTTCATCACCCTGACGAACAGCTACCACGGCGAGACGCTCGGCGCGCTCGCAGTGGGGAACGTCGATCTCTACAAGGAAATCTACCGCCCGCTGCTGATGGATGTGATCTCAGTGCCGTCACCGGACTGCTATGAGCGCGAGCCGGGTGAGAGCTGGGAGGCGCATTCACGGCGCAAGTTCACGCTCATGGAAGCCGCGCTCGCGCGCCATTCTTTCGAAACCGCCGCAGTCATCGTCGAGCCGCTCGTGCAATGCGCCGGCAACATGCGGATGTACCACCCTGTGTACCTGCAACTGCTGCGTGAGGCTTGCGACCGCCACGGCGTGCACCTCATCGCCGACGAGATCGCTGTCGGATTCGGCCGCACAGGGACGATGTTCGCGTGCCAACAGGCCAACATCCGGCCCGACTTCATGTGCTTATCCAAAGGCCTCACCGCGGGCTACCTCCCGCTGTCCGCGGTACTGACGACGGAGCCGATCTACGCAGCTTTCTATGATGAATACTCCAAGCTGAATGCCTTTCTTCACTCGCACAGCTTCACCGGCAACCCGCTGGCCTGCAGCGCCGCGCTCGCAAGCCTCGCCCTCTTCCGCGAGGATGAGGTTCTGACCCGCAACCAGGCTCTCGCCGCCCACATGGGCGCTCGGGCGCGGGAGTTGGAAAGCCATCCGCACGTGGCGGAGGTCCGGCAGACGGGAATGATCGTCGCTATCGAATGGGTGCGGAACAAGGCCTCCCGTGAGCCCTTCCCCTGGCAGGAACGCCGCGGCCTCAGGCTCTATCGGCATGCCATCGAGCGCGGCGTGCTGCTGCGGCCCGTGGGCAACGTCGTCTACTTCATGCCACCCTATGTCATCACACCCGAAGAGATCGACCTCATGGTGGAGGTTGCGCGCGAGGGCATCGAGAAGGCCACATGCGCCTGACGCGGGTGCACGTCACAGAAGACCTGCGGGCCGGGAAGCGCATCGCGGTCGAGGGTGCGGCAGCCAATCACATCACGCGCGTGCTGCGTCTGAGAGCCGGAGAGCCGCTCACACTCTTCAACGGTAATGGCGCGGAATATGCCGCAACGATCCTCGAGTTGCACCGAGACGCCGTCGTCGTGGAAGTCGGGCAGGAACAGGCGGTGAGCCGGGAGTCGGCCCTGCAGCTCACGCTGGCGCAGGGGATCTCGCGCGGGGAGCGTATGGATTGGATCCTGCAGAAGGCGACCGAGCTGGGTGGCTCGCGGATCGTTCCGCTGTTCACCGAGCGCAGCGTGGTGCGCCTCGATGCGAAGCAGTCGGAGAGGAAGCTCCAACACTGGCGCGCCATCGCCATCGCCGCTTGCGAGCAATGCGGCCGCAACAGCGTTCCGGAGATAGCTCAGCCAACCGGTCTCTTCGAGTTCGTCGGTAATGGCGTCCAGCCGCATGTGACACGGCTGCTGCTCTCGCCGGTCAGCGATGTGTCGATCGACGAGGTCGGCGTGAGCGCTACGGGCGTCACCGTGTTGATCGGGCCGGAGGGCGGCCTGACGGAGAATGAGCAGGCAGTGGCGCTGCGTTCCGGCTTCACCTCCGTGCGCATGGGCCCTCGCGTGCTGCGCACGGAGACCGCGGCGATCGCGGCGTTGACCATCCTGCAGCATCGGTTCGGCGACCTGGGGAAGCGAGCATGAAGTACCTCGTCATTGCGGTCCTGGCGCTCGTGCTGGGCGGCCTGATCGGGCGGGCGATCTGGATGCAGAAGCCCGAGCAACCCGTCGATCCCGTGCAGGTCATCGTCACGCAGCTCAAGACCCACGCCGTCATCTCGCACGAGCGTCAGCTGGCGATCTGGTACCGAGCCTGTCCGTCCGTACTGGGGAAAACCCCGACGATTTTCATCGCCTGGCCGGCGACGATTTCCTATCAGCTGGAGCTGCAGGACGTGCAGGTCACCCGCTCGGGCACCGTCATCAAGGTCCGTACGCCGGCGATCCACGCGGACGAGCCTTCCGTGCCGACTGACTTCATGGATTACCTGTCCACGAAGTCGATCTTCACCTTTGCGAACGAAGAAGAGCTCGTCAATCACGAGATCGGCAAGGCATCCCCGATTGCCCGCTACCTGACCACGTACTTCCTGAAGCGCGATCCCTCCCTGCGCCGGGATTTCGGCACTGAGGTACAAGGGCTCGTCCAGCGCCTCGCTTCTGCCCTCGGCGTACCCGTATCGGAAGTCGACGTGGAGATTCCCGAGCCGCAGGTCAATCTGCCAAAGCTACCCAAGCTCGAGTTGTGTACGGGCAGCATGGCCTCGGTGAACGGCCTGCCGTTCGCGAAAGTCGACAGCGGGTACACGGTGCCGATTGCCTTCCATCCACAGCAGAAAGGACACGCCGTCGCCGCGACGGATGGGAGCGCCGACGTGCCCAAAGGAATCGCCTCGGTATACGGAGCGGCGAGGTAAACCCTGCGGAGGGCTGACACGCCGGCGAAAACCACGCTTTTCGCCGGCCGCGTGGGCTGGCTGAGGGCCTCAATTCCGCGAAAATTTGGCGACGTCCCTTCCCGCCGATGCCTGCGGCATTCCGCAGGGAATTCTCGCCCATTGACTAGGAAACCCGGGTCTCGTCCGCGATCATCTCTTCGAGGCGCTCGATGTCGGGCACCAGCGGCGTCTCGTTCACCATGCGTACCTGACAGATGACCGGTGCGCGATCGGGGAAGATGCGTGAGTTGTCAGGGCGCACCACATCGGAGCTGACGCGCACGAGCTGTGGGAATCCCTGCGAGACGATCGCAAAGTTTCCACCTTCCACGCGCGAGCCCAGGCAATGCAGGATGACGATGCGTGTGCGCCCGGAGGCAGGCGGGATCATCTGGCCACAGGCACCCTCGAAGGAGACGAGCGGCACCGCTCGGCCGTTCCACGGCACCGTCCCGACGTACCAGGGCGGCGCACCCGTCATTTCGGAGGGCACCTGGAAGCCGATCACTTCCGCCACGCAGGCGCGCGGAATGATGAGCCGGCCCTCGGTCAGGGGGACCAGCAGGCTGTAGATTTCGGTTACGCGTTCGGCCATATCTCTTACGCCCGGGCTTCGTCCAACGCGGTGTAGCCGGTGTCGCCCAGACGCGCGGCACGACTGCGCTCGACTAGCGGCGCGATCGCATCGAGCAGTTGCGCCTCCTGATACGGCTTGCCCAGGTAGTCGTCTACTCCGAGCTCGATCGCGCGCGCCCGGTGTTTCTCACCGACGCGCGAGGTGATCATGATGATGGGCACGTTCTTCAGGCGCGGATCATTGCGCACGTGTGCGGCGACCTCGTAGCCGTCCATTCGCGGCATCTCGATGTCGAGCAGAATGATGTCGGGAACGTTGTCCTGCAGCAGCGCCACCGCGTCCATGCCGTCGCGAGCCGTGAGCACACGCATGCCATTGCGCTCCAGCAAGCGCTGAGTCACGCGGCGCACGGTGATGGAATCGTCCACGACCATCGCGAAGGTCCGCTTGTCGGTCTTTTCCTTGACGACGACCTGGGGTTGCGGCCGGCCGCGCCACTCGGCACGAACCAGCGCGCCGATATCCAGAATGATCACGATGCGGCCGTCGCCGAGAATGGTAGCGCCGGAAATCCCCCGAATGCCGGAGATCTGCGGCCCGACCGACTTCACCACGATCTCGCGGCTGCCCACCAGCTCATCGGCGACGAGGCCCGTCGAATGCTCCCCGGCGCGCACCAGCACGACGGGAATGGTCACGTCCTGCTCCGGAAGCGGTGAGGGCTCGAGGCTGACGAACGTGGCAAGGTGCTGGAAGCGGTACTTCTGTCCGCCGTAGTCGAATGCATTGGCGTCCCGACCCAGGTGTGCCGTGACCTCGGCCTTCGACAAGCGCAGCACGCCTTCGACGGTCGGCAGGGGCAGCGCGTAGAACTCTTCTCCTGTTCTCACCACCAGCGCGTGAGTGATCGCCAGCGTGAACGGCAGACGGATGGTGAATACGGTGCCCTGACCGCTCTTCGTCTCCATATGGAGCGCGCCGCCGAGTCGCTTGATCTCGGTGGCGACGACGTCCATTCCGACGCCTCTGCCGGCCTGCTGCGTGATCGTGCCGGCGGTGGAGAACCCAGGCTCGAGGATGAGCTGCATCGCATCCTCATCGCTGAGCACCTGACCCGCAGGCACCAGGCCCAGGGCTGCCCCCTTCGCCCGGATCGCGTTCAGATTCATGCCGCCGCCGTCATCGGTCAGGCGCACCATGACCTCGGCGCCCTCGCGATGCAGCTCCAGAATGATGCGGCCCGTTTCGGGCTTGCCGTTGCGCACGCGCTCGTCCGGCTTCTCGATACCGTGCACGACGGCGTTGCGCAGCATGTGCTCGAACGGCGGCAGCATGCGCTCGAGCACTTGCCTGTCCAGCTCGCCTGCGGCGCCTTCGACGACCAGCTCGGCTCGCTTGCCGGTGTCCGAGGCGGCCTGGCGAACGATGCGCGCCAGTCGCTGCACGTGCCGCTGGAAGGGCACCATGCGCGTGCGCATCAAACCGTTCTGCAGCTCCGTGATGGTTCTCGCCTGCTGCTGCAACAGGTTCTGTGTGTCCTTGGCGAGGTTCTCGAGCAGTTGCTGAATGCTCGCGACGTCGTTGGCCGTTTCGGCAAGCGCGCGCGAGAACTGCTGGATCGAGGAATAGCGGTCCAGCTCCAGAGGATCGAAGTCGCCGCGATGGCCGCCCTCATCCTCGTGACGGTGCAGAATCTGCGCCTCCGTCTCGATCTCGAGGCTACGCAGCTGCTCCTTCAGACGGATGACGGTGCGCGACAGCTCGCCGAGGTTGAAGTCGATCGAGCCCAGTTGCTGCTCCAGGCGCGAGCGGGCGATGCTGGCCTCGCCTGAGATGTTGAGCAGCTGATCGAGCAGGTCCGCGTCCACGCGGGCCATCTCGACACGCTCGGGCTGGCCCACAGGCTCGCGGCCGGGGGGCACGGGCATGGGTGGCGCAGGTGCTTCGTCGCCTCGGCCCTCGGACAGTCGCGCCAACGCCACCGAGACGGAGACCGGGTTATGTGCCGGTTCGACGTGGGGCGCGGCTTCAGCCTGCGCCGCCGCTTCGGCGGACTCGGCTAGAGCTTCGTGCGACGGCTCGCCCGCGAGCTCGCTGCGCAGCTCGACGTCTTGAGATTCCTCTGAGGGTTGTGCACGCGCCTCGGGCGAGTACGCGCGAACTGTCTCGGACAGCGGATCCGGAGCTGCACCTGACTCCTGGTCCTGGTTCCACTGCTGCTGCAGGTCCAGCGACGCTGCCAGATCGTCGGCGCTGAGGATGATCTCCTCGCCTTCGCCGGCCGCCGCTTCGGGCCATTCCGGCGCACCGGCGGCCAGAGGCTCCTCCGTCTGGGGTGTCTCGCCTTCCAGCTCGACAGCATCCGTTTCCGCAAGCGGCTCCTCTTCGGGCATAGCTGCGGCGAAGGGCTCCGGTGCCACTGCGGCTGGCGCGGGCGACGAAGGCGCGACGATCGGCGCGGGGGCCACTGGCGGAACAAACGCAGCCGTCGGCGCGGGCGCGGCGGACGTGGGTGCCAACGCAGACGCGGGTGCCAACGCAGACGCGGGTGCCAACGCAGGCGCGGGTGCCAACGCAGGCGCGGGTGCCGACGCAGGCGCGGGTGCCGACGCGGCCGCGGCGGCTGTGG
>Ga0207695_10002305_pt1 | contig 28454 bp, 30 predicted proteins | sample KBSC54metaG_FD_184354 | JGI IMG/M metagenome (GOLD analysis project Ga0207695, IMG submission 184354) | Corn rhizosphere microbial communities from Kellogg Biological Station, Michigan, USA - KBS C5-4 metaG (SPAdes) (version 2) | ecosystem: Host-associated > Plants > Roots > Rhizosphere > Soil...
CTGAAGCTGTTCCCACTCACCGTCACATTGCCAACCTGGGCGAACGAGACGCCGGTCACCTCGATGTCGTGCACGGTGTTGCTGGCCACGACGACGTTGTTGCTGGACCCGAAGGTCATCGCCCGCTCGAGCTGCTGGAACTGGGAGTTGGTGATGCCGACGTTGGTCGAGCCCTGGAAGCTGATCCCTTCGATGTCATCCTGGGGATTGCCGTCCATCGAGCCATGCACGCTGACATGGTCGAAGTGGATGTTGCTGGAGTTGTAGACCTGGAAGTCGAAGTAGCCGGTCGACTGGGTCACCATCTCCACGTTCTGGAAGGTGATGCCGCTGGCGTTCTGCATGACGAAGTGGCTCAGCGTCGCCAGATGGTTCGGATCCGCCGAGGTGATGGTGATCCCCTGGGCGTAGGTCAGGTTGTTGAAGACGTAGTCCAGGCCGGTGTAGCTCCCGGCCTGAAGCAGGATGGTGTCGCCGCTCTGGGCGGCGTGCAGGGCGCTGGAAAGCCCGGCCGTATTGCTGACGGTGATGTTCGACACGGACTTCTTCCTTCTTGCCCCCGCCGCCAGTTGTTTTGGCGGTCCATCGGGCAACAGGATTAGGCGGGGTCCGTTAGGTCCCGTTTAATAATCAGGGTTAGGAAAAATTAATCTGTGATATCGATCAACATTATGCGCATCTTATATTTAAGACTACTTTCGATTCTTGAATAATAGCTCGTTACCAATGCGTATTCCTGAGAAGGTTTTTGTCTATCGTCGTGCTAACGCCTTCGTCAGCTAGGGTTGTGGGAAGGTCCGGCGCCAGTTCTGCGGGGGTTGGCGGCGGGCTGAACTACCTAGGGGCGAATTGCTCGCCCCTGAGGGGAAGCCGATTGCAGCCCCTCCTTAATCAGATATTGATGAAATCTGAACCAGGGAAATTGGGGCGATTGATATGAAAAAGTTTCTTCTCGCGGCGGCCGCTGTGGCCACTTTCGGGCTCGCCAGCCAGGCGCAGGCGGCGACACCGCTCACCTTCCACCTGACCGACGACCACTGCTCGGGCACCTGCGGCCTGGCCGCCGGCGCCAGCTACGGCACGCTGACGGTGTCGGGCTCGGGCACCACGCAGATCGACTTCTCGCTGGACCTGACGTCGGGCATCTTCTTCAACTCGAACGGCGCGGGCCTCGACACCTTCTCGTGGGACCTGCTGAACAATCCGAAGATCGACCTTTCCGGCCTGAGCGCGGGCTTCACCGCCGTCGACCCGCAAACCGCGGGCAGCAACCACGAGGACGGCTTCGGGAGCTTCGACTACGTCGTCAACGCGACCTCGAACACCCTCACCCACCTGCAGTTCTCGGTGGTGGGCTCCGGCACCAACGCCGGCGCGGTCCTGACCCTCGACCACAACACGGCCGACAGCCAGAGCATCTTCGCCGCGGTCGACGTGATCGGCTCCAACGGCAACACCGGCGTGGTGGGCGCGACCACCTTCACCGGCGGGGTTCCGGAGCCGGCGACCTGGGGCATGATGCTGGTGGGCTTCGGCGGCCTCGGCGCCATGATGCGCCGCCGCCGTGCGATGGCCACTGTCGCCACCGCCTAGTACGCGTCTTCCAATCTTAACGTCTGGGAGAGCCCCGGCTTCGGCCGGGGCTTTTTCTTTGCGCGGGGCGCGTCCTCTCCCTCTCGCTTCGCGGGGGAGAGGAGACGGGCCGCCTAGACCGCGGGCACCTTGGTCACGGCGGTGAAGGTGAGCTGGGGCAGGGTGATGAACGGCATCGAGAGCGTGGTGTGGAAGACGCTGGTCGCCACCAGGAGCTTGCCCGCCGGGTTCGAGGTGTCCGGCGCGATGGTCACCGCCAGGTCGCTGGCCGAGGCCCTGCCGCCCAGCCTGGCGAGCATGTTCGTCTTCAGGGTGTCGGCGGTCTCGCTGGGATCCAGCATCAGGCCGCGGGCGCTGGACTCCAGGCTCCAGCGGACGGTGGCGGCGGTGTGCAGGGCCCAGGCCAGCTGGAAGCCGCCGATCACCAGCAGCAGCAGGGCCGGCGAGATCAGGGCGAACTCCAGGGCGGTGGTCCCGGCGTTGTCCTTGAGGTCGAGGCCGCGGCGCATGGCGGCCTAGCGAACCCGGACGACGCTGCTCTCGGCGAGCGACACGTTGTCCATGAGGTTGGTGTAGGAGCCGCTGGCGGTCAGCGTCACATAGGCCGCCGGCAGGGTCGATCCGGCGCACTGGTCGGAACAGGCGGAGCCCGTGCCGCCACAGGCGCAGGCCCGCGAGGCGACGACGCTCATGTCGGCCGGCGCGTGGCCCCACGCCTGCTGGATCAGGGCGACGGCGGCGGTGTCGTCGGCCCCGCCGCTCTGGTAGTAGCGCGCGCCGGTCTGCAGGGCCGAGCGCATCTGCGCGACCTCGCTGATCCGCAGCCAGCCCTCGAAGCCCAGCAGGACCAGGGCCAGCAGCATCGGCAGCACCAGGGCGAACTCGATGGCCGCCGCCCCGCGCTGGTCGCGCCATGCCTTGCGGAGCCGCATCATTCGACGATCTTGATGGCTTGGCGCGCCGGGATCGCGGTCATGCCCTGGGCGCTGCAGTCGACCGCCACCGTCGTGCTGCCGGACCACTGCACGGTGTCGGCGACGATCTGGGTGCAGCCGTTGGTCCCTGAGAAGTTGCCCAGGTAGCTGACGTTTTCCGACGGGAAGTAGAGGTCGCCGGTGAGGTGGGAGCTGGCGTCGCCGTTGAAGGTGTTGTCGCCGCTGCCGTTGCGGGCGCCGAAGAACAGGATCCCCGAGTAGGTCCCGGAGGTCGGCGCGGCCATGTTGACGGACGCGTTGCCGCGCATCAGCACCTGCGCGCCGGCGGCCAGGTAGATGGTCACCCCGGATCCGCTGACATTGGCGTTGGCGGTGACCGAGAAGTTGCCGCCGGAGACGTAGTAGACGCCCGGGCTCAGCACGACATTGCCTGACAGGCTCATGCCGGAGGTGTAGGCGCCCGGCAGCAGGGTCGTCGTGCCGTTGCCGTTGCCGTTCGGGATGGTGCGCGGCGTGCCGGCGGCCGGCGTCGCCAGCCCCGCGAACGGGTCGCCGACCCGCGGCGCCTGGGTGATCGCCGCCGGGCAGCCGCTGAGCGTCATGCCGGCCTTGTTCTGGATGCCGCCCGCCGCCATGGCGCAGTCGGCGGTCATGCGCGCCGAGCCCCAGACGTTGATGGCGTCGTTGGCGATCGAGTTCGACATGACGTCGCAGCCGGTGAGGGTCACCGCCGAATTGCCCTGGAACTGCGCCGCCTGGGAGGCGGTCTTGTTGAGCGCCAGGATGCAGGCGTCGGCCGCGGTCTGGCTGATCGCCACGGAGCGGGCGCGCAGCACCACCGGCGAGGAACTGAAGTAGGCGGTGAAGAAGCGCGGCACCGTCTGGGTCAGCTGCACCTCGACTGCATTGGCCTGCCCGGCGTTCGGCCCGGAGCTGGACGGGGTGTGGACGGTGATCCCGCCGGTGGCCGAGGACCAGCCGTTGGAGGTCGCCTGCTGGCTGGCCGCCGCGGAGATGACATCGGAGGTCGAGCCCCCCATGTGCTCCAGCGCCGCCGCATAGGCCGCGGCGTCGGCCGCGCTCTGCAGGTGCGACTGCGAGACGTAGTCGAAGCTGGTCTCCACGGCGAACCCCGCGCCGCCGACCAGAACCGGGGTGATCAGCGCGAACATGACCGCCGCAGTGCCGCGTTCATCGCGCCAGGCCTTGAGCTTGCGGCCCATGCCCATATGCCATTTCGCTAGCTTCATACCCGCAATATTGAGCGGGTTGTCTTAATCTCCCGCCAAGACAAGAGGTTAAGATCGGTAAACCGTAAGCGGTGACTCAAATGCCCCGAGCCGGGCCTGTCGCCGGCCGTGGAACGCCTGCCGACCCCGCAGGCGTTCCCGCGCGCGGGTCGCTTCCCGAATGCCGTTCGAAGGCGCAGGGTGAGGCCACCGTGCGAGGACCTGGGGAGGAGTTCGGGATGAAGACCGCCTGGCTGATGACGTCGATGGCGCTGGGCGGGTGCCTGGCCGCCGCCCCGCTGGCGGCGGCCGCCGCGCCGCAGGGCGCCCCGCGCACCGCCGCGGGGCAGCCGGACCTTTCCGGCTACTGGTCCAACTCCACGCTGACGCCGATGACCCGGGAGGCGAAGCTGGGCGACCGGGCGGTCTATACCCCGGCGGAGGCCAAGGCGCTCGAGGCCGAGGAAAGCCACGAAGTGGCGGAGGGCAACAAGGCCACGGACCCCAACGCCCCGGTGAACGCGCCGAACGGGCTGGAGCTGAAGCCGTCGTTCGCGGCGGCGGGCGGCGACGTCGGCGGCTACAACCGCGGCTGGCTCGACCCGGGCCACACGGTGATGCGGGTGGGCGGCGAGCCCCGCACCTCGCTGATCACCACCCGCAACGGCCAGGTCCCGCCGCGCAGGAACGGGGCCGCGGTCGACACCGGCTATGGCGGCGGCGGGGGCGAGGGCAGCCGCGGGCCCCTGGGCTCCTTCGACAATCCGGAGAACCGGCCGATCGGCGAGCGCTGCATCATCGGCTTCGGCCGCAACGCCGGGCCGCCGATGTTCCCCAACGGCTTCTACAACAACAACTACCGCATCGTGCAGACGCCAACCGCCGTGGCCATCGAGGTGGAGATGGTCCACGACACCCGCATCGTGCGGCTGAATTCGAAGCACCGCACCGACGGGGTGCGGCCCTGGTTCGGGGATTCCATCGGCTGGTGGGACGGCAACACCCTGGTGGTGGAGACCACCAACATCCCCGAGAAGGAGGCCTTCATGGGCTCCTGGAAGGACCTGAAGATCACCGAGCGCTTCACCCGCACGGCCAAGGACCGGCTGCGCTACCAGTTCCAGGTGAGCGACCCGGCCACCTGGGACGCGCCCTGGGGCGGCGAGTACGAGTTCGCGCCGCTGCAGGGCGTGATCTACGAATACGCCTGCCACGAGGGCAACTATGCCCTGCCGGGGATCCTGGGCGGCGCGCGCGCGGCCGAGCGCGACGGCGGCCAGGCCAAGGCGGCCAGCGGGGCGAACCAGTAGGCCCGCGCGACGCAGGAGAGGCCGGATGACCGCGTGGACCTATGGGGCCTGGGCCTTCGCGGCCGGCGTGCTGATTCCGGTGATGGCGATCCTGAACGGCGGGCTGGGACGCGCCATCGGCTCGTCGAGCTGGGCGGCGGTGGTGCTGTTCGCGGTCGCGCTCGCCGCGGCGCTCGCGGTCGCGGCCCTGTCGGGCGGCCGGCCGGCGCTGGGGGCGCTCGCCAACGGCAAGCCCTGGCAGTTCGCGGCCGGGCTGATCGTGCTCTTCTATGTGCTGAGCGCCACCTATCTGACGCCCCGCTTCGGGGTCGCGCCCACGATCCTGCTGGTGGTGGTGGCGCAGATCGTCACCGCGAGCCTGATCAGCCACTTCGGCTGGTTGGGCGCCCCGCGCCAGCCGATGGACGGGCTGAAGGCCGCGGGCCTGGCGCTGATGGTGGCCGGCGTGGTCCTGACCCAGGTGCGGCGAAGCTAGCGCTTCTTCGCGGCCTTGCCCTTGGCCCTGGCCTGGCCCGGCCAGGCGGTGTCGAGGGGCAGCTTCGGGTTGGCGGTGATCTTCAGGTCGGCGCAGTGGTGGTAGGTGAAGCGCCCGTCGGGGTTCACCCCATGCTCCTCCATGAACTGGATCACCTGCAAGGAGCAGTGGCCGCAGTTGATGTTGGGGATCTTCACGTCGGTCTCGAACTCCTGGCCGGACTTGCGCTCGTGGTGTTCCCAAAGCCCATCCACCAGCACCGGCGGCTTCGGGTTGGGATCGATCTTGGCGGAAACCGAGATCGGGCCGCGCGGCCCCTCGCGGGTGACGTCCTCGGGGTCGGCCGGCAGCTCGGCGCGGTCCAGCACCGAGAGCGCCACGCGGAAGTGGCCCGGATGGTAGACGGTCTCCTTGACGTGCAGGTGCAGCGGCTCGCCGCCGGTGACGGCGGTGACCGCGCCGGTGGGCGTTCCGGGGTCCTTGCTCGTGCCACCGCAGGGGCCCAGCTTCTGCGGGTCGCCCAGGCCGTTCTCCTGGATGGCGGAGGCGGGCTGCATGAGGATGAAGTGGGCCTGGCCGGCCATGGGCGCGGCCAGCGCGGCGGCGCCGACCGCCAAGGCGGCCGCGAGACGAAGCTTCATGTGCATATCCCCGATCTTATCTGAACGTCGTTTAGCCGACCCACCGCGCCCGCGGAACCGGAATCTCCGAGGCGGCCGGCGCGGCGCCTTGGTTCCCGACGACGGCCCTGAGGCGCGCCTTCCGGCCGGGGGCCAGGCGGAACCGTCCAGCTACTCCGCCACGATCGGCGTGCGGCGGCCGATGATCTCGTGGATGCGCAGGCGCCTGCGCATGCCCTCAGGCGTGAGGCGCAGCACGTGGCTGCGGCTGTCGGTGGCGCGCCGGAAGCCTCCACCGGGTCCAGCGCCGGCCGTCAGGCAAATCGCCGGCCTCGACTACGGCCTAGCGGGGCGCGCTCTTGCGCGTTCGCCTGGCGGGAGCGTCGCGCAGGACGACCCAGGTCGGGGCGTGGTCGCTGGCCTTCTCGCGGCCGCGGTAGGCCTTGTCGACGCCGGCGGCCTGCAGGCGGCCGGCCAGGTCGGGGCTCAGCAACAGATGGTCGATCCGCAGGCCGGCGTCGCGGGCGTAGGCGTTCCGGAAGTAGTCCCAGAAGGTGTAGATGCGTTCGCCCGGATGGGTCTCGCGCAGCGCGTCGGTCCAGCCCTGGTCCACCAGGCGGCGGTAGGCCTCGCGCACCTCCGGCCGGAAGAGGGCGTCGTCGACCCAGCGCTCGGGCTTGTAGACGTCGAGGTCGGTGGGCATGACGTTGTAGTCGCCGGCCAGCACCGTGGGATGGCCGCTTTTCAGCAGGGCCGCGGCGCGCTGCGAGAACCGCTCGAACCAGCGCAGCTTGAAGGCGAACTTCGGCCCCGGCGCGGGGTTGCCGTTGGGCAGGTAGAGGCAGCCCACCACCAGGCCGAAGACCGCGGCCTCGATGTAGCGGCTCTGGACGTCGTCGGGGTCCCCCGGCAGGCCGCGATGGGTTTCGAGGGGTTCGGCGCCGCGGGCCAGGATGGCGACGCCGTTCCAGCTCTTCTGGCCGTGCCAGATGGCGCCGTAGCCGGCCTTCTCGATCTCGCTTCGCGGGAAGCGGTCCTGCGGGGCCTTCAGTTCCTGCAGGCAGACGACGTCCGGCGCGGTCTCGCTGAGCCACTCCAGCAGGCGGGGCAGGCGGCCGTTGACGCCGTTGACGTTGAAGGTGGCGATCTTCACGGCTGCTCATACGCGGCGGGAACGATCCCGTTGCATGGGGATTCTTCCGGCCGAAGGAGATCTCCCGATGACCAAACGCGAACTCATCGAACCCAACAAGGGCGACAAGCGCTACGCGCGGCGCGACGACAAGGGCCAGTTCACCGACGACCAGACCGACGTCGGCCGCTCGCTGGCCGCCGACCGCCGGCAGCACTCCAAGACCCCGGCCAAGCCCGGCGAGGGCGACCGCGGCGACCGCCAGCCCTGACCAGGGACTGGGCGATCCAGCCCTCTCCCTACCCTCTCCCTCTCCCTCTCCGGCTTCGCCGGGGGGAGAGGAAGGTGACTAGCGCGGCTTCTTGAAGCGCAGCAGGAACTGGTCGGTCTTGCCGCGGATCGCGGGGTTGAAGACCATCTTCGTGTGGTCGTCCTCGGGGTTCGCGAGGATCTTGCTCTCGCCGTCCAGCTTGAAGCCGGCCGCCAGCACGTCGGACTTCACGCGGGCTTCCTCGATGCGGTGGCGGGTTTCCGTGCCGGTGACGCCCGATCCCGGCGCGTCGGCGTGGTCGAGGATGACGTAGACGCCGCCCGGCTTCAGCGCCGCGAACACCGCCTTGTTGAACGCCGGCACGTCGGCCGGGCCCATGAACTTGTCGTAGAGGTCGTGGTAGTTCTGGCGGATGAAGACCGCGTTCAGGCCCTTGGGCAGGGCAAGCGCGCTGAACGGCGTGGTGCTGATCACCACGTTGGCGTAGGCCGGATCGGCGACGGTCTTGTTCAACGCCGCAAGGCCCTCAGGGTGCGGTTTGACGATCTCTTCCGGCATCACCGCATAGACCTTGCCCTTGGGGCCGACGGCCTTGCTCTCGGCGCGGACGAAGCGGCCGGCGATGATGTCGGCCACCTGGTCGCCGGGCTTGAGACCCATGAAGGCGATGACCTCCGGCCCCTTCATCGCCGGATCGGTCAGAGCGTCGGCGGGCGGCGCCTGGGCGAAGGTCGCCGCCGGGAGGGCGAGCGAGAGCGCGGCGGCGGCCGCAGCCCCGATGAACATCCTGCGTGACATGGACTGCCTCCCCTGTTGATCGCCGGGCGCGCATCCCGCGTCGGCCGCCTAAGCTTGCTTGTAGCCGGTCGCCGGCCCGGGCGTAACAGCGTTGTGCAGGTGTATCCGTGCTGAAATCAAGCTAAGGTTGTTCGACGCCGGCGGCCCATGGAGCCCGGCCGGCGACCAAAGGCATCCAAGGGGGGTGGCGATGGATCCGGAAGTCATCAAGGCGGCGGCGACCAGTCCGCTGGGTATCCTGGCGCTGCTGATCCTGGTGGTGTCGGCGCTTGCGACCAAGTTCTTCGACAAGGCCCCGATGGCGGTGAAGGTGCTGATCTTCCTCCTGATCTTCACCGCCACCTGCGGGTTCGGCTACACGGTGGTGAACACCGGCAAGTCGGCGCTGACCACCTCGGCGGTGGCGAGCCTGTCCACGGTGGCCGCCGCGCCGCCGGACGCCATCGTGCCCGCCAGTTCGACGCGGCCGCTGACCCAGGCCGACCTCGCGGGCCTCAGCAAGGCCAAGCTGAAGATCGCCCGCAACGAGATCTATGCGCGGCACGGCTACGTCTTCAAGACCGACGACATGAAGAACTATTTCGGCAAGCTGCCCTGGTACAAGCCCACCACCGCCCAGGTCTCGCTGTCGCCCACCGAGGCGGCGAACGTGGAGACCATCCGCCGGGCCGAAGCGGTCCAGTAGGACCGCTAGAGCACGATGGGTTTTGATGGAACCATCAAAACCCTGAATCGTGCTCGCAAGTTTAGGCGACGACCCTGTTCTTCCCCGTTCTTGATTGATTCAATCAAAACGGGACAGGGTCTAGGGGGCCGGACCTCAGTCCTGGCCGGTGCGCGGCAGGCTGAAGATCGCCCGGTCGGGGGGCGTGAACACCACCGCGTCCACCTGGCGTTCCTCGACCGCCGCGCCCGGCCCGCGCACCGTGACGTGGAAAGCCACCCGGATCGGCCCGACGCGGCGGTAGTCGGAAAGCTCGGTCAGCACCGGCTGGGACCCCGAACGGTCGACGATGCGGGCCAGCAGGTGGCTTCGCCGGTCGAACCACAGCTCCCGCGGCTTGCCGTCGAAGGGCTGGACGCTGACCACGTCGAAGGCCTGGCCGCGGGCCTGGCGGACGCCCAGCAACTCGCCATGGGCGTCGAAGCGGCCGGTGTAGAAATAGCCCCTGGCGCCCAGGAAGGCGGCGGTGCGGGCCTGTTCGACGGCCGTGCGATCGTCCACCGGGACGACGGCGCCGCTGGGCTCGATGCGCCAGTAGCCCTGGCCGTTGAAGCCCTGGATCGCGACGCCCGACGGCTCGTGGGCCTCCAGCCGCATGCCGTAGCGCAGGATGTCGTACCAGGCTTCGTAGGCGACGGATCCCCCGCCCGATCTCATGTGGCCGGTCTCGTGCCAGCCGCGCAACAGGTTCCAGGCCTTGCCGCCCTGGGCCGCGCGGGCCTGGACCAGCACCGCCTGGGCGGCGGCGGAATAGCCCTGCGCCGGCCGCGCCCTGGAATGCGAGGCGGCCTCGGCCGTGGCGGCCGCGCAGGCCAGCACGAGGCCCACAGCCACGGAAAGCGTTCGGAACAGCGATGTCATGTGGGAGCCGGACTACAGGCTCGCACGCCGCTTCACAATCGGGGTGGCCCTTGGGCGCGGCCCTTAGGCGCGGGCGCGGACCCGCGCGGGCTCGGGGACCAGGGCGCGGGGCGCGGCGGCCCGGGACTGGCGCAGGACGTCGGTCATCTGCTCGGCGGGCATGGGCCGGGCGAACCAGTAGCCCTGCATGCGGTCGCAGCCGGCGGCCCGAAGGATGATCGCCTGGGCTTCTTCCTCGACGCCCTCGGCCACGATGCGCACCCCCAGCGCCCGGGCGGCATGCAGCATGGAGCCCACCAGCTTGGCGACCCGGGGTTCGCGGGCGATGTCGCTGATCAGGCTGCGGTCGAGCTTCACCGTCTGGATCGGCAGGTGCATCAGGGCGCGCAGGTTGGAATAGCCGGTGCCGAAGTCGTCCAGCGCGATGCGGACGCCCTTGGCCGACAGCCGCTCGATGTGGCGGCGCGACAGGGCCAGGTCGTGCAGCAGGAAGGTCTCGGTGATCTCGACGGTGAGCGCGGTGGCCGGCAGGTCGGTCTGAGCCAGGCGGCCGATCAGCTTCCGCGAGAAGGCGGGGTCCAGCAGGTCGCGGGGCGAGACGTTGAAGGAGACCTGCTCGATCAGCCCCTCGGCCACCCAGCGGGCGGCGTGGCCGCAACCGGCGGCGAACACCGCCTCGTCGATGCGGCCGATCAGGTCGAGCTCCTCGGCCATCGGCACGAAGGCGGCGGGGGTCAGCAGGCCCTGCTCCGGATGGCGCCAGCGGGCCAGCACCTCGACGCCGGTGACCCGGCCGTCCTGGGCGTCCACCACCGGCTGGAACCAGGGCTCGATCTCACCGGCCGGGATGCCGCGGCGCAGGTCCGCCTCCAGGGTGCGGCGGCGCTGGTTCTCCTCGCGCAGCTCCGCGTCGAAGGCGCTCCAGCGGCGCCCGCCCGCGAGCTTGACCCGATAGAGCGCCATGTCGGCGAAGCGCTGCAGGTCGCCGGCGTCGCCGGCGTCGTTCGGGAAGACGGCCACGCCCACCGAGGCGCCGGGGGACACCGTGCGGCCGTAGATCGCGTGCGGGCGCAGCAGCAGGTCCACCAGCCGTTGGGCGCGGCGCGCCGTGTCCGGACCGCCGGGTTCGACAGGCGAGATCAGGGCGAACTCGTCGCCGCCCAGGCGGGCCACCAACTCGTCTTCGCCGGCGTCGGCCTGCAGGCGCTCGCCGACCTCAGCCAGGAACAGGTCGCCGGCGTGGTGGCCCAGGGTGTCGTTGAGGTGCTTGAAGCGGTCGAGGTCGACCACGAAGAGCGCGAGGCCCGTCCCCTGCGCACGCGCCGCCTCGAGGCGTTCGCACAGGGCGGCGGTGAAGGCGCCGCGATTGACGAGGCCGGTCAGGGAATCGGTCTGCGCCAGCCGGAGCGTGAGCTCGCGCTCGGACTCCAGCTGCGCCACCCGCGCCGCAAGCTCGCTCAAGGTTCGGGCGCGATGGGGCACGGTGTTGGAGGCCTCAGACCGGTCGGGGATGATCGGGCCGAGTTAGCGCCGTCGAGGCGAACGCCCCGTTAAGCGACATGCCTAATGGGCGCCTGGGGTTACCGGCATTCCGCTGTGCCTCCTCTCCCCCCGCGCAGCGGAGAGGGAGAGGGCAGGGAGAGGGCGGTTCGTGGAAGCATGCGGAACTGAGGGCCAGCCATCACCCGCTCATAGTCGCACGCCCGCGAATTCTCGATCGATCACCGAGAAGCGGAAAGGTCCTCGCCGTCCCTCTCCCTACCCTCTCCCTCTCGCTTCGCGGGGGAGAGGAGGCTGATCGCATCAGCGCTAGGCCGGCGTGGGCGCCGCCTCCGGCGTGGGAACCTCGATCTGGTTCTCCCAGCGCGGCGGCCACGGAATTGCCCACCACATTGGTGGCCGACCGGCCCATGTCGAGCAGGTTGTCGACGGCGAGGATCAGCAGCAGGCCCGCCTCCGGCAGATGGAAATAGGTGAGGGTCGCGGAGATCACCACCAGGGAGGCGCGGGGCACGCCGGCCACCCCCTTCGAGGTGATCATCAGGAGCAGCAGCATGGTGATCTGTTGGCCGAGCGAAAGCTCGATCCCGTAGGCCTGGGCGACGAACAGGGTCGCGAAGGTGCAATACATCATGGTGCCGTCGAGGTTGAACGAGTAGCCCAGCGGCAGGACGAAGCTCGCCACCCGCTTGGCGACGCCCCAGTCCTCCAGCGCCTGCAGGGTGCCGGGGTAGGCGGCCTCCGAGGAGGCGGTGGAGAAGGCCAAGAGCGCCGGACTGCGGATCGCCGCGATCAGCTTCAGCGCGCGGGGGCCCACCACCAGGACGACGGCGCCCACCAGCAGCACCCACAGCAGCACCAGGGACAGGTAGAAGCCGCCGACGAACTTGAAATAGGTCAGGAGCACGCCGATGCCCTGGGTGGCCACGGTGGCGGCCAGCGCGGCGAAGATCGCCAAGGGCGCGGTCTTCATGACGTAGCCGGTGACCTTCAGCATGATGGTCGACACCTGCTCCACCAGCGCCAGCACCGCGGGGGCCTTGTCCTCAATGGCCGAGACGGCGGTGCCGAAGAACACCGAGAAGATGACGATCTGCAGGATCTCGTTGTTGGCCATCGCCTCGACGATGGACTTCGGGAAGATGTGGCCGACGAAGTCCTTCAGGTTGAACTTGGTCATGTCCACCGCGGAGGCGGCCTTGCCGGCGTCGGGGATGGCCAGGTGCATGCCGGCGCCCGGCTGCAGCAGGTGGACCATGATCAGCCCGATGGTGAGCGACACCAGCGAGGCTGAGATGAACCAGCCCAGGGTCTTGATCCCGACGCGGCCGATGGAGGCGGCGTCCTCCATGTGGGCGATGCCGGCCACCAGGGTGGAGAACACCAGGGGCGCGATGATCATCTTGATCAGCCGCAGGAAGACGTCGGTGACGATCGACAGGTTGCCGGCGATGGCCTTGGCCTGATCGGGGGCGGCGTACTGGTGGATGGCCCAGCCGGCGGCGACGCCCAGCACCATGGCCGCGACGATGAAGATCGTGAAAAGGCGGTTCATGCAGGTCCCGGCGACGCTTCAAGTGGCCGCCTTTGTCGCCGCGCCACCCGGATTTGTCCACGAACCACACGAACCGGGTGCGCTTGCGAGACTCCGCGTCAGCGGAGGCTCAGTTTTTCGGAACCACTGAAAACACGGAAAGCACACGGAATCGCGGCGGCCCTTTCCGTGATCTGTCCGTGTTTTCCGTGGTTAGCCTCTAAGAGGCGCCCGCTTCGCGGGCCTACCGCGGCTGGACCCGTTCGTGTGGTTCGTGTGGTTCGTGGACAGGACGCCCGGCTCGCCAAGCTTGGGCGCGCGTGTCTATAAGGGCGCGATGACATCGAAGACAGACGCGGCCGGCATCGTGGACCGGCTGGAAGACGAGTACCGCAAGACGGTCGAGGCCCTGAGGGGCGCGCTCAAGGAATTCCTGGCCGGAGGGCCGCCGCCGGATCCGGCCGCGCGCGCCGCCGGGGCCTTCGCCTATCCCGAGCTTCGGCTGCACTGGCCGGCGGGCGAGCCCTTCCCTCGGATCGGGCGCGCCTATGCGCGGATCGGCGCGCCGGGCGATTACGCCATCACCATCACCCGCCCGGCGCTGTTCCGCGACTACCTGATCGAGCAGCTCACGCTGCTGATGCAGGACTTCAAGGTGCAGGTGGAGGTCGGCCGCTCGCGCCAGGAGATGCCGTTCCCCTATGTGCTGGACGGCCAGGCCGACGCGGCCCTGGCGGACATCGGCTCGTCCGAGATCGCCCGGCACTTCCCCACCACCGAGCTCGCCTTCATCGGCGACGAGATCGCCGACGGGTCCTGGTCGCAGGACGGCGACGAGCCGCGCCCCATGGCGCTGTTCGACGGGCTGCGGACCGATTTCTCGCTGGCCAGGCTGGCGCACTACACCGGCACGCCTGCCCATCACGTGCAGCCCTATGTGCTGTTCACCAACTACATCCGCTACGTGGACGAGTTCGTCCGCTGGGGTTGCCAGCAGATCAAGGCGGACGGGCCCTACACGGCGCTGTCGGCGGCGGGCAACGTCATGGTCGACGCCACGACGCCCGACCCGGAGGCGGTGGTGAACGCCGCGGCCTGGCGCAAGCACCAGATGCCGGCCTACCACCTCATGGCCAAGGACGGCTCGGGGATCACCCTGGTCAACATCGGGGTGGGTCCCTCCAACGCCAAGACCATCTGCGACCACCTGGCGGTGCTCAGGCCCCAGGCCTGGCTGATGATCGGCCACTGCGGCGGCCTGCGCGGCAGCCAGACCATCGGCGACTACGTGCTGGCCCACGCCTACCTGCGCGACGACCATGTGCTGGACGAGGCCCTGCCCACCGAGATCCCGATCCCGCCGATCGCCGAGGTGCAGGTGGCGCTGAACCGCGCCGCCGAGATCGTCACCGGCGAAACGGGCGAGATCCTCAAACGGCGCCTGCGCACCGGCACGGTGGTGACCACCGACGACCGCAACTGGGAGCTCCGCTACTCCTCCAGCGCGCTCCGCTTCAACCAGAGCCGGGCCGTCGCCATCGACATGGAGTCGGCCACCATCGCCACCCAGGGCTACCGCTTCCGGGTGCCCTACGGCACCCTGCTCTGCGTGTCGGACAAGCCGCTGCACGGGGAGATCAAGCTGCCCGGCCAGGCCAACGCCTTCTACGACCGGGCGATCGGCCAGCACCTGCAGATCGGCATCGTCACCATGGACCTCCTGCGCCAGGAGGGCCCGCGCCTGCATTCGCGCAAGCTGAGGAGCTTCGACGAGCCGCCGTTCCGGTAGGCCAGGGCCTAGGGGATCGCGCTCGCGACGTTGCCGAAGGTGGTGGAGAGCTTGGTCCCCAGCGCCCCGATGGCGGTGACGATGACCACCGCGACGAGGGCGGCGATGAGGCCGTACTCGATAGCGGTCGCGCCGCTCTCGTCTTTCCAAAACCGTGCGATCGAACGGGCCATGGGCGCCTCCTTGCGTCCGTATTGATGGGCCACGGCTTGGAAGCGTGCCCGGCGATAAGTGGGGAAGTGTCAACGACTTGGGTAAATCCGGCGTGAAGCATCGAGGTGAACGGGCCCCTGCGCATTAAGAAGGGTTCATTTGACAGGCCCGGCCGCCTTTAGAGTACGCTTGTATTCTCTCCGCCGCCGCCTTTGGCCGTCGCGGGCAACCGATAGGCCTTACGGGCGGGAGCGGCGATGGCGGTCTTGAGGTTCTGGCTGGCGGGCCTGGTGCTGGCGGCGGCGCCCGCAGCGGCCCTGGCGCAGACCGATGTGGCGAAGTCCGCCCCGCCGCCGAAGGCTGCGCCGGCGCCCGCCAAGGCCGCGCCGGCCGCCAAGGGCAAGACCGTCGAAGGGATCACGGTCACCGGCGGGGCCCCGGACAGCCAGACCCTGATCGACCGCCGCAGCTTCACGCTGGGCAAGGACCTGCAGGCCACCACCGGCTCGATCGCCGACGCCCTGCGCAACGTCCCCTCCGTGGAGGTGGACCTGCAGGGCAACCTCAGCATGCGTGGCGACCCCAACGTCACCATCCTGGTGGACGGCAAGCCGGCCCCGGCCTTCGAGGGTGCGGGCCGGGCCGAGGCCCTGCAGCAGCTGCCCGCCGACCAGATCGAACGGGTGGAGGTGATCACCAACCCCTCGGCGGCGCTCAACCCGGAGGGCTCCGGCGGGGTGATCAACCTGATCACCAAGAAGAGCCGCGGCGCCGGCGCCACCGGCTCGGCCTACGCAACCGTCGCCAGCGGCGGGCTGAAGCGGGCCGGCCTCAACTTCGGCTACAACAGCCCGAAGCTGGCGGTGACCGGGTCCCTGGCCGCCAACTACCAGCGCAACAAGGGCCAAAACCACGACCTGCGCGGCGGGCTGGACCCGGCGAGCGGACAGTTCCTGTTCAGCCGTGACGACGGCCTGGGGCGCAACATCACCCGCGGTCCCACCGCCCGCCTGAACGTCACCTACACCCCCGATCCGAAGGACCAACTCACGGCGGCGGCGAGCTACAACGAGCTCCTGGTCTACGGTCATCCTTTCGACCGCTTCGAGGATGACGGCCCGGGCGGCGCGCCGATCTCGCTCTTCTCCCGGCGAGGCGCGCGGCGCTTCCTGGAAACCGACACCAGCCTGAGCGCCGGCTGGAAGCACACGTTCGGCGAGGGCCACGAGCTGTCGGCGGACCTGGTCTACAACGTCGCCATCCCGCGCGACCACACGACCTACACGACCTTTCCGGTGCTGCCGCCGACGCCGGTCCCGCTGGACGCCATCCGCGACGACGCGAACCTGCACCACTCGGAGCTGCGGGTGGCCTATTCGCAGCACCTCGCCGGCGGCGAATTGAAGAGCGGCTATGAGCTGCGGTACGACGACAACGACTTCGGCCACGCGGAGGCGAGCGGGCCCGTCGAGGCGGCGCTGGCGCCGATCGCGGCGCGGGCCAACGATTTCAACTTCACCCAGGCCGTGAACTCGGTCTACGCCACCTACCAACACGCGTACGGGGACCTGGACGTCCAGGCCGGCCTCAGAGTCGAGACTGTGCGGTTCGACATCGACCAGCACACATCCGGGGGGAAGGACCGCCAGGACTACGCCAAGGCCTATCCGAGCCTGCACCTGGCCTACAAGCTGGACGACGAGCGCAAGCTGACCGCCAGCTACAGCGTGCGGGTGCAGCGGCCGCCGCCGTTCCTTCTCAATCCGCTGCGGATCGTCAACGACCCCCGGAACGTCCTCCAGGGCAACCCCGACCTGAAGCCGCAGGACACCCAATCCTACGAGCTGGGCTACGAACAGCGCCACGGCCAGAACGCCTACCAGGCGACGCTCTACTACCGCCGCAATGTGAACCAGTTCGTCGGCGTGCTGGTGGACCTGGGCGGCGGCGTCTTCGAGCAGACCTTCGACAATCTCGGCAGCAGCCGGTCGGCGGGCCTCGAACTGACGGCAAGCGGAAAGCTCACCTCGACACTGACCTACAACGCCAGCGGCAACTTTTACTGGACGGAGGTGGACGCCGGCAATCTGGGGGTGGGCGCCGGCGCGCAATCGGCGTTCGGCGCCAGCGGCCGGGCGAACCTCAACTGGCAGGTCCGCCCCGACGACCTCGTGCAGTTCAACCTGATCGCCTTCGGCAAGCGCCTGGGGGCACAGGGCTTCAACACGCCGAGCTACACGGTGAACCTGGGCTGGCGGCACAAGGTCAACGACAAGGTCACGGCCACCCTGACCCTGCAGGACCTCTTCGCCAGCAACCGCTTCGAGCGGCGCCTCGACACCCCGATCGTCTTCGAGCGCCTGGTGGGATTGCCGGTGTCCAGGGCGGTGTTCCTGCGCCTCGACTACCGGTTCGGCGGCCGGGGCAAGGCGGGGCGCGAGCCGGGCTTCGAGTACGACCAGCCGGGCGCGGGCCCGCCCGCGGGGCCGGGACCGGGCTGAGCGCCATTCCAGCCCGCCGCGACTCCGGCTAGACGGGCGCATGACCCGGCACATCGACTTCGAAGGCATCGAGAACTTCCGCGACTTCGGCGGCTACGACACCGTCCACGGCCGGCCGATGAAGCTGGGCGTGCTCTACCGCTCGGCCAACCACGCCTACGCCACCGAGGCGGACCTGCGGCGGATGGCCGACCTGGGCCTGGCGGCGATCATCGACCTGCGCCGCAAGTTCGAGCGCGACCGCGAGCCCTCCAAGCGCTGGCCGGGGTTCGGCGCGGCGGTGATCGAGAACGACATCCTGTCCGACCACGCCGACTGGGCGGACCTGATGAAGGGCGTAAAGGTCGACGCCGACTGGTTCTTCCAGGACACCCTCGGCTACAACCGCCGCGCCCCGTTCGAGGCCCGGCACATCGACCTCTTCAGCCGCTATTTCAGGACCCTGGCGGAGACCGAGGGGGCCATCGTCGTGCACTGCGCGGCCGGCAAGGACCGCACCGGTCTGATCTGCGCGCTCACCCACCACATCGCCGGCGTGCATCCCGACGACATCATGGCCGACTACCTGCTGACCAACGACGAGGCGCGGCAGCGGCGGAAGATGGATTTCCTGCGCGGCTGGCTGCGCGACATCGCCGGCCAAGAGGTGGCGGACGACGCCCTGCGCGTCGCGGTGGGCGTCAACCCCGCCTATCTCGAGGCCGCCTTCCAGGTGATCCGCGACGCCCACGGTTCGATCGACGCCTATCTGGAGGATGCGCTGGGCGTGGACGCGGCCCTGCGCGAAAGGCTACACGCCCGTCTCCTGGCCTGAGCCGGGATCGACGGAGAGATCATGCAGAGCTTCCAGCCGCCACGCCGGATCCTGATGGGGCCGGGGCCATCCGACGTGAGCCCTCGGGTGCTGGCCGCGCTGGCCAGGCCCACCATCGGCCACCTGGACCCGGCGTTCCAGGGGCTGATGGAGGAGGTCAAGGGGGCTTTGCAGCGCCTGTTCAACGCGCCCGACCACGCCTGCGTGCCGCTGCCCGCCCCCGGCACGGCGGGCATGGAGGCGGCGATGATGAACCTGCTGGAGCCGGGCGAGCGGGCGGTGATCGCGGTCAACGGGGCCTTCGGCGGCCGGATGGCCGACATGGCCGGCCGCGCCGGCGCGACGGTGGTCACGGTGGACCACGACTGGGGCCAGCCGGTGGACGCGGCCCGCGTCGAGGCCGCCTTGGCCGAGGCGCCCGCCAAGCTCCTGGCCTTCGTCCACGCCGAGACCTCCACCGGCGCGCGCAGCGAGGCGGGGCCGCTCTGCGCGCTGGCCCGCGAGCACGGGGCGCTCTCCGTGGTGGACTGCGTCACCTCGCTGGGCGGCATCGCCGTGGACGTGGCCGGCTGGGACGCCGACGTGGTCTATTCGGGGACCCAGAAGTGCCTCTCGGCGCCGCCGGGCCTGGCGCCCATCGCGATCTCGAAGCGCGCCCAGGCGGCGATCTCCGGCCGCGGTGAGAAGGTCCGCAACTGGCTTTTGGATTTCAACCTCCTGATGAGCTACTGGGGCGGCCCCGATGGACATGGGGGCGGCGGCCGCACCTATCACCACACCGCCCCCATCAACGCCCTCTACGGCCTGCACGAAGCCCTGGTGGCGATCTTCGAGGAGGGCCAGCAGGCGGCGATCGTCCGCCACGCGGCGGTGCACGCGGCCTTCGTGGCCGGGATCGAGGCGGCGGGGCTGTCGATGCTGGTGGACGAGGCGCATCGGCTGCCGCAACTCAACACCGTCCGCGTCCCGGCGGGCGTCGACGAGGCGGCGGTGCGGGCCCACGTGCTCAAGGCCTGGGACCTGGAGATCGGCGCGGGGCTTGGGCCGCTGAAGGGCCAGGTCTGGCGCATCGGCCTGATGGGCGCCTCGGCGAGCCCCTGGCACGTGCGGCTGTGCCTCAGCGCGCTCTGCGGGGCGCTGGCGGCCCAGGGCTTCGCCGCCGACGGCCAGGCGGCCCTGGCGGCGGCGGACGCGAAGCTCGCCTAGCGCCGACGGTGAAAACCCGGCAACGTCGCGAAAGCCGCGGTCGACAGCGGCGATCGGGAGGATGGCCGTTGAGCGAACCCTTGCCTCTGGACGCCGACGGACCGGCGGCTGTCGTCGAACCTCCCATGGTGGCGAGCCTTGGCGGCGACGGCCGGCTCAACGCCGGCGGCTATGCCTGGTCGATCCACCAGGGCGGCCGCGACCCGTTCATCATCCTGGTCACCATCTACATCTTCATGCCGTACGTGGCCTCCGTGCTGGTGGGCGACCCGGTGCGCGGCCAGGCGACCATCTCCAGCTGGGACCAGATCATCGGCTGGGTGGTGGTGTTCACCGCGCCGTTCCTGGGCGCCTCCATCGACAAGCTCGGGCCCCGGAAGCCCTGGCTGGGCGCCATCGTCGGGCTGATGGTCCCGATGATCGCGGCCCTATGGTTCGCGCGGCCGGGCGGAGCCATGGGCCTGGCGACGGTGGCCGTGCTCTACATCGGGGCGCGGCTGATGTTCGTCTACGCCGAGGTGCTGCACAACTCGATGCTCATCCGGGCCGCGGGCCTGGGCGCCGCGCACAAGGCGTCCGCGCTCGCCTTGTCAGCCGGCAACGGAGCCTCTGTGGTGGCGCTCGCCTTCACCGCCTGGGCCTTCGCCCTGCCCGGCAAGGTCGCCTGGAGCTGGGTGCCGGCCGCCCCGCTGTTCGGTCTCAACCCCGCCACCCACGAGCCGGAGCGGGTGGTGACCCTGATGGCCGCGGGCCTCCTGGCGCTCGGCACCGTCCCGCTGATGCTGCTGACGCCCGACGCCCCGCCCACCGGCGTTCCCATGCTGACCGCCTGGCGCCAAGGCGCCGCCGAGCTCGGCCGCATGCTGAAGACGGTTCGCCGCTACAGGGACGCCGTCATCTATCTCGCCTCGCGGATGTTCTTCGTCGACGGCATGAACGCGGTGCTGATCTACGCCGGCGTCTACGCCATCGGGGTGATGAAGTGGGGCCCGCTCGAGATGCTGGTCTACGGCATCCTGCTCAGCATCGTCGCCGTCCTCGGGGGTTTCGTCGCGCGCTGGACGGACGGCGCGCTGGGTCCGAAGGTGGCGCTCCGCATCCAGATCGCCGTGACGGCGCTCAGCCTGACCGCGATGCTGGGGATTGCGCCCGACCGCATCTTCTACCTGTGGGCCTACGACCCCGCCGCCCACGCCCCGCTGTGGAACGGGCCGGTGTTCCGCCACCTGCCGGACTGGGTGTTCATCGCCGTGGGGTTCGTCAACGCCATCGTCATCACCGGGCAATACGCCTCCAGCCGCACCCTGCTCACGCGCTTGACCCCGCCGGAACAGACGGGGGCGTTCTTCGGCGTCTACGCGCTGTCCGGCGTGGCGACCCTGTGGCTCGCGCCGACGCTGGTGAACATCGGCACGCGTTTGACCCACAGCCAGCAGGGCGGCTTTGCGACGATCATCGGCCTGCTGCTCGTCGGCCTGGTCGGCCTGATGTTCGTGAAGGGCGGCGGCCGCGAGGTCCAGACGGTGGCCTGAGCGTCGCCGTGGTCAGCAGGTGGGGCAGGCCACCGAATTCGACCGCCGGGGCTTCAGGTAGAAGGTGTCGGTGAAGGTCATGGCGGTGGGCATCGTCATCCGCAGGGGCGAGGTGTAGCTGTAGGACACGTCGGCCATGATCAGGCTCTCGTTGGCCGCCAGCATGTTGGGCGGGAAGCCGGCGACGGTCCCGGCGGGCGTCGCCGCCATGCCGTGGGCCTGGCTCCAGGTCATCTTCGGCACGCCGTTGGCGTCGGCGGTGACGCTGGTCACCCGCAGCTTCAGCGTGGAGGCGTCGAAGGGCTTCATGATCGCGCCGCCGATGCTGAAGATGTCGGCGATCTCGGTGTTCGAGACCTGGCTCGACTGCGAGACGAGGTCGGCCACGACGGAGGCGGCGTGCGCCGCGCGGCGTTCGGCCATCATCGCCATGGTGAGTTCGGCGAAGCCGCAGTAGAGCAGGATCGCCACCGGCGCGACGAGGGCGAATTCGATCGCCGCGACGCCACGCTCGTCCAGGGCGGCCCGGATCGGGCGGAGTCTCTTCGAGTTCAGCATGCGGACGCTCCCTGGGGCGGGGTCGCGCTGTAAGGTTCGTTGCGGAAGGCCGTCGTGGAGGAGATCAGGCGCTTGCCCGAGCCGCCGCCCATGTTCTCCAGCGCCGCGTCCAGCAGGGGCGTGAACAGGCCCCATTCGAAGTAGGCCCGCACCAGCACGATGTCGGTGGGTTGTCCCGGCGAAAAGCAGGGCGGGTGGTTCACCGGATCGAAGGTGGTGGGGTTGATCGGCGCCGCGGCCGCGGCCGTCCCATAGTTCGAGAAGGTGCGTACATCCAGCCAGAGGTCCGAGGCGCACCTGGAGGACAGCCAGCTCATATTGCTGCAGACGATCGCCTTGAAATTGGTCGCCGAGCTGTCGGCGCTGGTCTGGAACTCGCCGGTGCGGATCTGCCGGGCGGCGCGCTCGGTGGCGCTTTCCAGCGTGGCGCCCACCAGGAACACCATCGCCAGTTCCAGGAGCCCGAAGATCATCAACAGCAGCGGCAGGCTGACGAGCGCGAACTCCACCGCCGTCGCGCCGTGCTCGGCGCGGACGAAGCGCGACCGGAACTGCCTGAGGCGTGAAGACGGGGACCTGCGCACGGGTACTCTCCAGTTCGTGGTCCCCAGGGTATAGCGGCGTAACTAAACAAGCTTTAATGCGCGTCAACCTCTATGAATGAAGTCTATCGATGAGTGATTTGCCATTCGTTAATCGATATTCACGGTTAACATACATTCACCAAAGAAAATTAGCTTCCCTCGTTCGATATTTACTGGCGATTAAGCGAGACCTGCGAATTTGAGGCTGTATTCGGGCGAGCAGGCAATCGTGCTTGAAGCCCATCCACGAACTGCTCGCTTAGAAGGAGAAGAGCCTTGTCCAAGTTTGTCTCGAAGTTCCTGAACGACGAATCCGGCGCCACCGCCATTGAGTATGGCCTGATCGCCGCCCTCGTCGCCGTCGTGCTGGTGACCGCCCTGACCGCCATGGGCAAGCAGCTGTCCGGCACCTTCAGCAAGGTCACCGCCAACCTGCCGTAAGGCCAGGTGCGCGATCACGACCGCAAAGGAGAATTCAATGTTCAGTTTCGCCAAGCGCTTCATGAACGACGAGTCCGGCGCGACGGCCATCGAGTATGGTCTGATCGCCGCCCTGGTCGCCGTGGTGCTGGTCGGCGCGCTCACCCTCATGGGGACCAAGCTGTCCGGCACCTTCGACAAGGTGAGCACGAACCTGCCCTAAGCCTCGGCTGAAGGCGCTCGCCTCGCGAGACCAAGCCCCCAGCGGTCCGCCGCTGGGGGCTTTTCATCTGGGCGCTTGATGCGTCCGCGGGAAACCCTCCGTTCATCGGCGTGCGGCATGGTCCCGGGCGTAGGGAGCCTGCCGCCATGATCCACATCCTTCAGACCGCGCTCTTGCTGATCTTCCCGGTCCTGGTGATCGGGGCGGCCCTGCGCGACGCCACCAGCTACACCATTCCCAATTGGCTCTCCCTGGCCCTGGTGGCGGCGTTCCCGGTGGCGGCCCTGGCGATGGGGCTGCCGCTGTCGGCGATCGGCCTGAACGCGGCGGTGGGTGCGGTCGCGCTGGTGGCCGGCATGGGGATGTTCGCCCTGGGCTGGATCGGCGGCGGCGACGCCAAGCTGTTCGCCGCCGCGGCGCTCTGGCTCGGACTCGCGCCGGCGATGACCTACCTGGCGGTGACGGGCGTGGCGGGTGGAGCCTTGGCCGTGGGCCTGCTGGGGCTGCGGTCCTCCTACGTCCAGCCCTTCGTTCCGGCCGGGACCGGCTGGTTCGCGCGCCTGGCCAAGCCCGGCGAGAACGTGCCCTACGGCGTGGCCATCGCCGTTGGCGCCCTGGCGGCCTTCCCGGCCTCCACCCTGGTGGCCCACCTCTAGCGCGCGCCGCGAGGCGGTTGCGGCGCGGGCGGTGATGCGCCTAGGGAAGAGGCCGGTCCCTCGTCCATCCAAGGGTGCGCCCATGTCCGACGTGATCCTCGACGCCGCCGACGGCCCGGCGATCCCGGTGCACGCCCTGACGGAGGCCCAGACCCCCGCGGCCCTGGACGCGATCCCGACCGGCGCCAAGGCCTTCGCCGCGCTCAACGAATTCAAGGGCAAGGCCGGGCAGGTCCTGCTGGCGCCCGGCGCGGAAGGCGCGCTCGCCAACGTGCTGTTCGGCCTGGGGGACGGCGCCGATCCCATGGCGTTCCGCGCCCTTGCCGCCAAGCTGCCGGCCGGGGTCTACCGGATCGCCCGCACACCCGAGGGAATGGACGCCTCACAGATCGCGCTGGCCTTCGCGCTGGGGAGCTACCGGTTCGACCGCTACAAGGCTCACGGCGCGGAGAAGGCGAAGCTGGTGGCCGACGGCGCCGACACCGCCGAGGTCCGCCAGGTGGCGCACGCCTGCGCGCTGGCCCGCGACATGATCAACACGCCGGCCAACGACATGGGGCCGCTGCAGATCGAGACCGTCGCCCGCGAGATCGCCGAGCAGCACGGCGCCCGGATCACCGCCATCGTGGGCGAGGGCCTGCTGGAGGCCAACTATCCCGCCGTGCACGCTGTCGGCCGCGCGGCCGATCCCGCCCGCGCGCCGCGGATGATCGAGCTCGGCTGGGACGGGCCCCCCGGTGGAAAGGGCGGCAAGGGCAAGCGTCCCCTGGTCTGCCTGGTGGGCAAGGGCGTGGTGTTCGACACCGGCGGGCTGGACATCAAGCCGTCGGCCGGCATGCGCCAGATGAAGAAGGACATGGGCGGGGCGGCGCACGCCCTGGCGCTGGGACGGATGATCATGGCCGCCAAGCTGCCGGTGCGGCTCGTCGTGCTGACCCCGGTGGTGGAGAACGCCATCTCCGGCGACGCCATGCGGCCAGGGGACGTGCTGGCGTCCCGCAAGGGGCTGTCCATCGAGGTGGGCAACACCGACGCCGAGGGCCGGCTGATCCTGGCCGACGCGCTGACCCGCGCCGCCGAGCTCAAGCCGGCGTTGACCCTGGACCTGGCGACGCTGACCGGCGCGGCCCGGGTGGCGCTGGGGCCGCAGCTGCCGCCGTTCTACACCGACGACGACGAGTTGGCCGCCGCCATCGAGCGGGCCGCCAAGGCGGTCGGCGACCCCGTGTGGCGCATGCCGCTGTGGAAGGGTTACGCCGACGCCCTCGATAGCGACGTGGCCGAGATCAAGAACGATCCCGACGCCTGGGCCCAGGCGGGCTCGGTGACCGCCGCCCTCTTCCTGCAGCGGTTCGCGCCCTCCGGTCCCGACTGCGGACCCTGGGCGCACTTCGACATCTTTGCGTGGAACCCCCGCAACCGGCCCGGCCACCCGGCGGGGGCGGAGGCGCAGGCGATCCGCGGCCTCTACCGCATGATCCGCGAGCGGTTCGCCTGATGGACCCGCGGATCACCCCCGTGCGGGACGGCGTCGCCAGCCGGGCGCTGGAGGGGATTGTCCGCGCCGAGGTCTACCTGGAGCCGACGCTGATGAGCTGCGGCCGGGCGGCAGCCGGCATCCACCGGGCGCCGGACCTGGCGTCCGAGCAGATGGATCAGTTGCTGTTCGGCGAGACCTTCGAGGTGATCGAGGAGGAAGCCGGCGGCTTCGTCTGGGGCCAGGCGACGAGAGACGGCTATGTGGGCTTCGTGTCGAAGGACGCGCTTTCGCCCTTGCCGCCGGCCCCGACCCACAGGGTCTCTGCGATCCGCACCTACGCGTTCGCGGAGCCCAGCATCAAGGCCCGCGCCGCGGGGCCCTATTCGCTGAACTGCCTGGTGGCGGTGGAGGCCGAGGAAGGCCGCCTCGCAAAGGTGGCGGGCGCCGGTTGGATGGCCGCGGAGCACCTGGCGCCGGTGGGGTGCTTCGAGACCGACCTCGCCGCCGTGGCCGAACGCTTCCTGGGTGCGCCGTACCTATGGGGCGGGCGCGAGAGCCTGGGGCTGGACTGCTCGGGCCTGGTGCAGCAGGCGATGTTCGCCTGCGGGCGGGCCTGCCCGCGGGACGCCGACCAGCAGGCGGCCCTGGGGCGCGGGATCGCGCGGGAGGCGTTCAACCGCGGCGACCTGGTGTTCTGGAACGGCCATGTGGGCATCGGGCTGGACGCGGCCCGCATCGTCCACGCCAACGGCTTCCACATGATGGTGGCCATCGAGCCGCTGGAGACCGCCATCGCGCGCATCGACGCGGCCGGGGTCGGCCGGCCCACCGCGTTTCGGCGGCCCTGACCGGCTATTTCGGCGACGCGTCCTTGGGCGAGGCGGCGGTGGCGCCCTGGTCCTTGGCGGGCGCGCCGGGGCCATTGCCGGCCGGGCCGCCGGCGCCGGCGGGCGGGTTGGCCGTGGAGCCGGTGGCGACGGGCTTGCCGGCCGGGGTGGCGCCCGGAAGCGTGCCCTGGCCGGCGCCCGGCGCGACGGTCGGGCCGGTGGGGGCCGGGGCGGTGGCCGCGGCGGCCGCGGCCGGGTTCGGCGCCGGAATCGGCAGGGTCGAGCCCTGGGTGTGCAGGTAGGCGATGATGTTGATGCGGTCCTGGGGCTGCTTCAGGCCCACGAAGGTCATCTTGGTGCCGTTGAGGTAGGCCTGCGGACCTTTGATGAATTCGTAGAGGTGCTGGTAGTCCCAGATCGGCTGCTTTTCGCCGAAGGCCTTCATGGCGTCGGAATAGGCGAAGCCGGGCTCCGTGCCGGGCTTGCGGCCGACCACGCCGGTCAGGTTCGGGCCGGTGCCGTTGGCGGTCAGGCTGTGGCAGGACTGGCACTTGGCGAAGGTGGCCTGGCCGGCGGCCACGTCGGCCTTGGGCAGCACCGTGCCCCAGTCGGGCGGCACGTCGGCCGCGGCCGCGCCGCCGCCGGTCTCTTCCGTCACCTCGACCTTGAAGCCGGGCTTGGCGACCTTCTCCTCGCTGAACACCATGCTGGACGCATTGACGAGCAAGGCGATCACGAAGCCGGTCGCCAGCACGGCGCCGGCGTACTTGTTGAAGCTCAGACTGTCGCTCATCGTCCCGAAATCAGCCCTCTGGAGGTCGGCGCCGCCTGCCGGCGAAAGCGCGGGAATCCCGCCCCTTGTTGCGTCCGGCTCTCTTACACGCTACCGGCGCTCGCGCAACCGCCCAAGCATCACCCGGGGCTTCCCAGGCTTCGCATGAAACCCATCGTCCTGATCCCCGCGCGCATGGCCGCGACCCGCCTGCCCGGGAAGCCGCTGGCGGATATCGGCGGTGTCCCGATGATCGTCCGTGTGCTGCGTCAGGCGCAGGCCGCCCAGGTGGGGCCGGTGGCGGTGGCCGCGGGGAACCTGGAGATCGCCGAGGCGGTGACGGCGGCCGGTGGACGGGCGGTGCTGACCGATCCCGACCTGCCCTCCGGCACCGACCGGATCGTGGCCGCGCTCGCCGAGCTCGACCCCGGCGGCGCCCACGACGTGGTGATCAACCTGCAGGGCGATATCCCGTTCGTAAGGCCGGACGCCGTGGCGGCGGTGGCGGCCCTGCTGGCGCAGCAGCCGGGCTGCGATCTTTCCACGGTGATGGTCGCCGAGGCCGATCCCGCCGAGCGCGCCAATCCGGACATCCCCAAGGTGGTGGCGGCGATGCAACCTGACGGGCGCTCCGGCCGCGCGCTCTATTTCACCCGCTCGGTGCTCTATGGCGAGGGGCCGGTCTGGCTGCACCACGGGATCTACGGCTTCCGCCGCGCCGCCCTGCAGCGCTTCTGCGCCGCCCCGCCGTCGCCGCTGGAGAAACGCGAGCGGCTGGAACAGCTTCGCGCCCTGGAACTGGGTATGTCGATCTGGGCGGCGGTGATCGACGAGGCGCCCATATCGGTGGATAACCCGGCCGACCTGCAGCGCGCCCGGGCCTATGCCCAAAGCCTGCGGGACGGGGGAGTTCAATGACCGGGGGACGCATCGCCTTCCAGGGCGAGCTGGGGGCCAACAGCCACGAGGCCTGCCTAGCGGCCTACCCGGACCTGGAGCCGGTCCCCTGCGCCACCTTCGAGGAGGCGTTCGAGGCCGTGAAGTCCGGCCAGTGCCAGCTCGGCATGATCCCGGTGGAGAACTCCATCGCCGGCCGGGTCGCCGACGTGCACCACCTGCTGCCCTCGTCGGGCCTGAAGATCATCGGCGAGCGGTTCAAGCCGATCCACTTCCAGCTGATGGCCAATCCCGGGGTGAAGCTGGAGGACCTGAAGACCGTCGCCTCCATGCCCATCGCGCTGGCGCAATGCCGCAAGACGGTGAAGCGGTTGAAGCTGAAGACGGAAGCCGTCGGCGACACCGCCGGCGCGGCCCGGATGCTGAGCCAGCATCCCGACCCGGCGCGGGCGGCGATCTCCCCGGCGCTGGCGGCGGAGATCTACGGCCTGGAGATCCTCGCCCGCGACGTCGAGGACGAGCACCACAACACCACCCGCTTCCTGATCATGACCGCGGAAAAGGCGCCGAAGCCGCCACCCTTCACCGCGCCCTGCATCACCAGCTTCACCTTCAAGGTCCGCAACCTGCCGGCCGCGCTCTACAAGGCCATGGGCGGGTTCGCCACCAACGGGGTGAACATCTCCAAGCTGGAGAGCTACATGGAAGGCGGGGCCTGGACCGCCACCTTCTTCTACGCCGAGGCGGACGGGCGGCCGGAGGACCGCGGCCTGGCGCTGGCCTTCGAAGAGCTGGGCTTCTTCGCCGAGAAGTTCGAGGTCCTGGGGGTCTACCCGGCCGACCCGTTCCGGACCCGGGGATAGGGCCGGCCCCTCAGGAGAGCTCAGCCTTCCTCCACCCAGGCCTTGAGGAGTTGGTGGGCAATGGCGAGCCTGCCCGGAGCGGCCAGACCGTCGAGCCTGCCGGCCAGCAGGTCGCGGGCCTCGTCGCGGGTGAACCAGCGGACTTCGGAGAGCTCGGTCTGGTCGGGAGTCCCCTCGTCGTCCTCCACCTCGGCGAT
>Ga0207695_10002306_pt1 | contig 28453 bp, 22 predicted proteins | sample KBSC54metaG_FD_184354 | JGI IMG/M metagenome (GOLD analysis project Ga0207695, IMG submission 184354) | Corn rhizosphere microbial communities from Kellogg Biological Station, Michigan, USA - KBS C5-4 metaG (SPAdes) (version 2) | ecosystem: Host-associated > Plants > Roots > Rhizosphere > Soil...
ATGCGCCCCCGCGCTTCGATGACGTCGCCGTGTTTCATCACCGAGCCGGGGCGGTTCCACAGATAATCGACCGAGAAGACGATGGTCGCGGGCAACGCCGAAGTTCCTTTCGACGCCAGCGGTGTCGCTAGCCAGACCAGCGTGCCGTGATCGTTGGCGCTCTGCATGCGCCAGCTATGGCCTTTCCATGAGATTCTGAGGTCGGTGTAGCCGCCATCCCAGGAATGCGGACCTGGAAATACCTGTTCCGCCTCCGGCTCCAACCGGCCGATCAACGCGTCCTTCAAAAACGCATCGCTGCTTTCGGTGGTGTTGTGCTTGAGACCCGCATGAATCGCCAGTCCGTCGGGCAGCAGCACCTGCGTCATCACGCTGTTGACGTCCCAGCTGTTCCAGCCTTGCGCCAGACGTTGTTGCACTTGCCGGTAATTGGCCGAGGGTTCGCCAGCGTTGCCGCCGCCCGCCAGGCTCGACTTTTGTTGAGGCTGAACAGTCTGTGCCGCGGCGGCAATAAACAGACTTGAGATAAGACAAACGACGGCAATCAGACCGACTCTGTTTCTGGCTCCCATGGCTTCCCCCCGCGGCACGCGATTGTCGCCTCCTGCCAGGCCGGCCACAAGAGGTCGCGGCTTCGTCGTCAGGTGTGCGCCGTTCCAATGGGAACGGTGAGGCCGACCTTCATGCGATCCATCGCCACGAACGTGCGGAAGCGTTTGACATTGTTGTTGGCGAAAAACAGCCGCTTGGTCAGCGCTTCGTAGTCCGCCATGCTGGGCACGATGACGATCAACATGAAATCGGCTTCGCCCGTCACGTAATAACATTGCTGCACTTCCGGCGCGGCCGCGAAGCTTGCTTTGGCGGCATCCAGCATCTCGCTGTGCTCGCTGTCCATTTCGACGGAGACGATCAAGGTGATGGGCTGGCCGATTTTCGCGGGATCGATCACGGCGACATTCGCCTGAATGGCGCCGCTGTCCTGCAATTTCTGGATACGGCGCTGAACGGCCGGCGCCGAAAGCCCCACGGCCTCCGCGATCAGCCGCTGCGGCGTTTGATTGTCGCGCTGAAGCTCGCGCAGGATCGCCAGATCGAAATCATCGATGTTCGAGTTGGCGAGTGGATCGCTCACTTCAAGTCCTTCTTCCGAGCGAAACTTGCGTTACGACGGTCAAAATACAGCAAAATAGCGCCGCGTTCCGAGCTATTTGTAACCCATGCTGGCAGAGACCGGAAATCGGCCCCTTACCCTGATCCGCAACGGTTCGGCGGAGTATCGCCGGGCGCTGGAACCGGCGGACATCCAAGCGTTCGGGCCGAAGGCAGCCGAAGAGGTTCGCCACTTTCTCGATCTTCGTGAGGATTATGCACCGACCCCGCTGCTATCGCTTCCGGCCTTGGCGGGTGCGTTGGGCGTCGGCGCGATCCATATCAAGGACGAAGGCCAGCGCCTGGGTCTTGGCAGCTTCAAGGCGCTAGGCGGCGCTTATGCGACCATCCGCCTGGTAGTCGAGCGTGCGGCCGAGACGCTGGGTCGCCCCGTCGATATCGCGGAATGGCGGTCACCGGAGGTGGCGAACATCGCCGCGGGAATGACGGTCGCTTGCGCCACCGACGGCAATCACGGCCGCTCGGTCGCGCAAGGTGCTGCGCTTATCGGCGCGCAATGCGTGATCTTCGTCCATGAGGGGGTCAGCGAGGCCCGGCGCGAGGCAATCGCCCGCTTCGGTGCGCGCATCATCCGTGTCAAAGGCGATTATGACGACTCCGTCGCTGAGGCAGCGCGCGCGGCGCAAGCGAATGGCTGGACCGTCGTTTCCGATACGTCCTGGCCGGGCTACGAGCGGATCCCCCGCCTGGTCATGCAGGGCTATACCGCGCTGCTTCGGGAAGCGTTGGCCGAGCTGTCCGCGCCACCCACCCATGTGTTCGTCCAGGCCGGTGTCGGTGGCATTGCCGCGACCGTGGCGGCGCATTTCGCCCTGGTATTTGGAGAAACGCGTCCATTCCTGACGGTGGTCGATCCTTCGCGCGCCGCCTGCCTGTTCGAAAGCGCCAAAGCCGGGCGGCCGGTCAAGATTGCGCATAGCCGCCCAACCGTGATGGCGATGCTGGAATGCCATGAGCCTTCACTGGTTGCCTGGCACATTCTGTCCCGCGCGGCCGATGCCTTCATGACGGTCGAGGACGAAGACGCCATCGCCGCGATGAAGCAGCTGGCTTTCCCACTGGGCAGCGATCCGGCGATCGTCGCGGGCGAAAGCGGCGGCGTGGGGCTCGCCGCCCTCATGACAGTGACAAGAAATTCTTCACTGCGCGAACAGATCGGGCTGGGTCCGGATGCGCGCGTCTTTCTCATCAACACCGAAGGCGCGACCGATCCCGCGCTCTATGAGGCGTTGGTGCGGGGTTGAACAAACGAAAAATTTGGGGAGAGCAAACATGGCACGCAATTCGCACAACCGCAGGGACTTCATGGGCCTGGCCGGGTTGGCCGCTTTGGGCGGCACCACGGCCGCATTAACGGGATCGTCGCTCGCAGCCTCCGCCGATCCCGGCAAAGCCGACCTCGTCGTCACCAACGCCAAAGTCTACACTGTCGATGCGCAAATGCCCCGCGCCGAGGCGTTTGCCGTCAAGGACGGTCGCTTTCTCGCCGTCGGCACCACCGCTGACATGAAAGGCTTGATCGGCCGAGGGACCGAGAGCTTCGACGCCAAGGGCATGACCATCACTCCGGGCTTCATCGACTGCCACAATCATGCGGAGGATGCCGGTAAGGTCCTGCGCACCGAAGTCATTCTCGGCAATGCCTATGCGCCGGAGCGCATGGCCATCGCAGACATCCAGGGCAAGCTCCGCGCCAAAGCCGCGAAGACCGCTCCAGGCATCTGGGTGGAAGGCTTCTTCTACGACGACACCAAAGCGAAGGACGTCCGCCCGCTCAACATTGCTGACCTTGATGCGGTCTCCAACGATTTGCCGGTCGCTGTCTATCACGGAGGCGGCCATTCCGCGTACTACAACAGCAAAGCCTTCGAAGTGGCGGGCGTCACCAAGAACACGCCCAATCCGGCGGGAGGAACCTTCGACCATGATGCGAAAGGCGCGCTGAACGGGCGCGCCACGGACAACGCCATGGAGATCATGAACAAGTCCGTCAAACGGCCTATCCTGTCAGCCGAGGAAGAGTTGCGGCGCGACCGTGACGGGCTGGCGTTCATCTCCAAAGCGTTCGTGCGCTTCGGCTTGACCAGCGTCGCGCACCAGGGCGGAAATCTGACTGCGCTGCAGCAGGTGCGGGAAAGCAGCGAACTTCTGCATCGGGTGAATTACGAAGCCGATGCCGCCGTGATCGATGCGCTGATTGCCGCCGGCATCCGTACCGGCTTCGGCGACGACCGGATCCGGTTCGGCGCCACATACGAGCATATCTGCGACGGCTCGTTCGAAGAACGCACCATGTCGCGCAAGACGCCGTTCGCGGGCTCCAACCCGCCTTACTATGGCAATATCACCACCACGCAGGAGGAGCTCAATGCCTGGGCGGAAAAGCTGCAACGGGCTGGCATCGAATGCAATTGCCATGCGAATGGCATTCCTGCGATCGAGATGGTGCTGACGGCTTACGAGCGCGCGATGAAACTGGCGCCGCGCGCCAATGTCCGCCACAAGATCACGCATTGCACCAACATCAATGACGACATCGTGCGCCGCATCAAAGCGGGCGGCGTCGTGCCAAATTCCTTCACGGTCTATCTCTATACCGACTCCGAAAAATTCCATCTCTATGGCGATGATTTCCTGAGCCAGTGCATGGCGTTTCGAACCTGGATGGATGCTAAGATTCCCGTGGCGACGGGAACCGACTATCCACCGGGATCGTTCGATCCCCGGATCAGCATGCAAAGCATGGTGACGCGCACGGGCTGGAATGGAGAGACCTGGGGCGCGCGGCAGCGTATCACGGTGGATGAAGCGCTTCTGATCAACACTCTCAACGGCGCCTACTACATGCATGAAGAGGCGATCAAGGGTTCCATCACACCTGGCAAACTCGCCGACTATGTGGTGATGGGTGAAGATCTCCACAGCGCCGATCCGAACAAGATCAAGGACATTCCCATCGTGCGCACGGTTGTGGGCGGTACGACCGTCTTCAGCGCCTAATCGCCGGCGCCCCTACTGCGATGCGGGGAGGCTAAAGGCGATATAGTCGCCGGAGTAATTGCCGCCACTGACCGCAACAATGATGTATTGCTTGCCGTCCACCATATAGGTCATCGGCGAGCCCGATTGTGGAGCGGGCATCCAAACTGCGCCCACTTCGTGGCCATTTTTCTTGTCGTAGGCTCTCAGCATCGCACCACGAGGATGGCCTGGCACGGTCGAGATCTGTGGATCTCCCATGATGACGAGAGTTTTTGTGACAATCAGGCCGACATTTCCGCCTTGCCCGGTCTTGGGAATGTTGAGCCCCCGAAGCGCCGGGTTGATCCTTATTTCGTCGGGCGTATCGCCATGGGGCGTTTGCCAAATGACGTCACCCGTATCCAGATTGATGGCGGAAAGAAGCCCATAGGGCGGTTTGACGAAAGGCAGTCCATCCACATTGTCGGGCGGCCGCGGAGCCGTCGCGGTTTCGGGATGCGCAGCCAATACGGCATTCAGTTTGACTTGGTCGGCACTCACCTTTGGCGCGTCGGAAGCGGAGCCAAAGCCGAGGCCGCCAAAAATCGAGAAGGGTTGTCCGGCGGTGCCTTCCACATATCGGGTGTTCGCAAGGCCCGGCGGTGGTTCGACCAGGCCCATAGGCCAACACCCCGGAATTGTCGGCCGGCGCGAACACGGTATGGGTCACCGGATCGAAGCCGGCGCCAGGCCAATTCGTGCCACCGCCGATATTGCCGACGTCCAGAACCGCATAGGGCCCGCCCGCCTTGCCGACGATGGGAGGCGAAAACATGGGACCCATCTTGTAGTTTTTCTGAATAATCGCCGTCACCTTGGCTCTCAGCTCCGGCGTGAAGTCGATCAAATCGTCTGTGGTCAAGGCTTGGCGAGCATAGGGTTTGGGCCGGGTGGGGAAAGGCTGGGTCGGAGATGTCTTCTCCCCCGGCACCGTGCTCTGCGGCACGGGCTTTTCCACGATCGGCCAGATGGGTTTGCCGGTGACGCGGTCGAATACTTAAAGGAACGATTCCTTTGACGGCAGAGCCACCGCCTTGATCGACTTTCCTTTGACAGTGATATCGATCAACAGCGGTGGCGAAGATAAATCGTAATCCCAGATCGGATGATGCACGATCTGAAAATACCATTTCATTTTTCCGGTATGCAGATCCACGCAGACCAAACTATCACCGAACAAATTGTTGCCCGGACGCGTACCGCCATAAGCATCGTTGGTGGGGTCTTCGACCGGCAAATAAACATTGCCAAGCTCGCGATCGACGGTGATCCCTGTCCAGGTCCCCGTGTTGCCGTTGAAGTCGGCCGAGTTGTTCTCCCAGCTGTCATAGCCGAACTCGCCCTTCTGGGGGATATTGTGAAAGGTCCACAGCAGCTTGCCGGTCTTCACGTTCCACGCTCGCACCAAACCCTTGGTGTTGTTCGCCTCTAAAGGTTGGGCACCTTCCTTCATGGCCGAGCCCGCGATCACAATGTCGTCCACCACAGTCGGCGTGGTATGAAGCCCGATCTCGCCATAGGTGAGATCGATCTGTTTGTACTCGCCCGGATGGCCGGGAACGCCGGTATAGGCGCCGACTTTCAAGTCGATCATGCCGTGATCGCCGAAGCTTTCGATCGGTCTTCCGGTATGGGCGTCAAGCTCGACCAGCCGATAGCCGGTGGTGACATAGAGGATTCGCTCGTCGCCATTGCCATCGGTCCAATAGGACACGCCACGGCCGGAAAGCTGGCGCGGCGCAAGTCCGGCGCGCGCGCCTTCTTCCATGCCATAGATCCATTTGAGTTCACCGGTCTTGGCGTTAAGCGCGATAACGGCGCGGCGAGAGCCCGCCGTGGTGTAAACCGTGCCGTTGATCTCAAGGGGCGTCCCCTCAAGCTTATACTCGGGCCGCGCACCCAGATTGTCGGTCTTGAAGTGCCGTGCCTGCACCAGCCGGTTGAAGTTGGAAGCATCGATCTGATCCAAGGGCGAATAGCGCGAGCCCGATGGATCGGCAAAATACATCGGCCAGTCACCCTTGGCGGTGGACGGCTGACTGTACGGCTGGGTTTGCGCACCAGACCAGCCTGCAAATGCGATTGTGAAAAGGGCAATCGCTGCCGCAGGTGCCAATAGCCGGAGCGAATGTTTGGTCATGCGAGCCCCCTCTCGACCGTAACGGAGCTTAGGGCACCAACGGGGATTGGGAAACAGGGGCTAATGCCCGCGAATATGATGCGCCTGCTTAAAGTCGGGGCCGCTGCATTCCAAGCTATCTTATTGACATCAGTGTGATTTTAGAATTCCGTCAGCTGCAAAGATAACACGACATATGAGGGTCGCGGTCGAGGGAGTACGGAATGTCTCGTGTGATTGATATGGAATTGAACGTACCCAATTTCCTGCGTTCGCCGCATAGCGCCGATATCGATCATGGGCGACCTGGTACGCCGTTTTCCGAATCTCTGCCTCGCCCTGCAGGCTATGGTTTCGAAAATTACGAATATGTCTTCCGGGGTTCCGATCGTGCTGCCAAGCCTGACGAAGACGATGGGGGGATGGAGAAGCTAATCGCCGACATGGATCGGGCGGGCATCGCCGTCGGCTACCTGGTCGGCGCCCGCAACGCAGATCTGGGCCGTATTAAGCGCCAATATTCGGACAGGTTCATCTGCTTCGCCACCCTTAATCCGATGGATGGGATGCGTGCCGTGCGCGAGCTGGAAAGGCTTGTGAAGGAAGATGGCGTTGATGGCCTGCGGGTTAACGCACTTTACAATTGCATCACGGCCGACGACCGCCGGTATTATCCGCTCTATGCCAAATGCGCCGAACTCGACGTCCCGGTTCGCATCTATACGGCAATGAATTACGCCAACGATCGGCCTTACGATCTTGGACACCCAAAGCACATCGACAATGTCGCGATCGACTTTCCGGAGCTGCGGATCATCGCGGGCCTGGGCGGCTGGCCATGGGTGAACGACATGGTCGGATTGCTGCGCCGCCATCCCAACCTTTACTGCGACACCGCTGCGCACAGACCCCGCTATCTGGCCCAGAAAGGATCCGGTTGGGAGCAGTTCCTGCAGTTCGGCAATACGTTGCTCCAGGACAAGATCATGACGGGATTGTCGCGCTATCTGTTTGCAACATCCTTCGAAGAGTTGATCGCCGAATATAAAAATCTACCGCTGAAGGACACGGTCGCCGAGAAGTGGCTCTACGGCAATGCCGCGCGCTTCTTCAGGCTTAGCTGACGGATGCTCCGTTTCGTTCTTTTCCGGCTGTTGCATGCGATCCCGTTGTTGATCGCAATCATCTTTGTGATTCTGCTTATGCTGCAATTGATTCCGGGTGACCCCGTCCAGGCGATGGTTGGTGACTTTCCGGTGTCGCCGGATTTCAGAGCCGCGATTACAAAACAGTATCACCTGGATGACCCCTTTTTCGTACGGGTCTACAGCTATTTCTTGAATTTGCTGCATGGGGACTTCGGCTATTCCTATCAGTTTCAGAAACCGGTTCTGGATCTGATTGTCGAGACCGCTCCGCGCACCATCCTGCTGACTTTGGTCGGCTTCCTGATAGCCATTCCGGTTGGCGTGACAATCGGAGTCATCTCAGGAACGACCCGTAACAAGGCCGTCGATCGCTTTTGGACATCGGCCACGCTGATTGTGTATGCGATCCCCACTTTCTGGTTCGGCCAATTGCTGGTGATCGTGCTGGCGGTCCATTTTGGTTGGTTTCCTACCCAGGGAATGGGTCCGCTGGTCTCGCGCGCACATGGCTGGTCATGGCTTCTGGAGAGGGCTCACTATATCGCGCTACCGGCTCTCGCTTTCGCTGCGTATGAAGGCCCGCGGTTCGCGCGGATCATGCGCACGAGTGTCGCCGATACGCTTGGCCAAGGTTATATCATCACGGCGCGTGCGAAAGGGCTCACCCGCTGGGCCATCATCCGCGGCCATGTTCTCAGGAACTCCTCCTTACCGCTGGTTACAGTGGTCGGATATGCTTTGGGTTCGGCCCTTGGCGGTGCTGTGTTGCTGGAAACCGTTTTTACCTGGCCGGGGCTGGGTTTGCTCCTGGTTCAAGCGGTCCGCGTGCGCGACAATATGACGGTCGTAGGGATCGTCATCTTCGCAGCGCTGGCCATCATCGTGATCAATTTGCTGGTGGATCTGCTTTACGCCGCGCTCGACCCCCGCATACGGACCGGTTCATGAGCGAGTTGGCTGCCCCATCCGCAGAGCCAAGGCCGCTCGCCCGCGCATGGCGCAATCTCAGGACAGCCATTGGAAATATCGCCCATACCCGCCACGGGGGCGCAGGCTGCGCCATTCTGCTATTGCTGGCTCTTGTCGCGGTTTTTGCGCCGTCGATCGCGCCTTATGATCCGCTCCAGCAGGCGCAGGCGAGCCTTGCGCCGCCATCTCTGGAGAATTTTTTCGGAACGGACAACATCGGCCGCGATATTTTCTCCCTTGTCATCTATGGGACGCGCACGTCTCTCGTGATCGGGTTGGGTGCGTCTTTCGGAGCGCTCATTCTCGGCGGCACGGTCGGCATGTTTGCTGGCTATTTCCGTGGTGCTGTCGAAGCCATCCTCATGCGCGTGGCGGAACTCTTTCAGACATTGCCGGTCATCGTGATCGTGCTCCTAACGGTGGCGCTGTTCGGCAGCAACTTCTGGCTGCTCCTTGCGGCGGTCATCCTGGCGATCTGGCCCGCGGAGGCGCGGCTTGTCTATGGCCAGTATATCAAGCTGCGCCGTATGGATTTCGTGGCGGCTGCCAAAGTCGCCGACCTCTCAACGGCTCACATCATGCTCCGGGAAATCCTTCCGAGCGCAATTCCGCCGGTGATTGTTCAAGCGGCTTTGGATGCCAGTGTTGCGATTCTGATCGAGGCGAGTCTGGGCTTTCTTGGCCTGTCCGATCCCAATATGGTGAGCTGGGGTCAAATTCTTCATGTGGCGCAGGACTATATGACCGTCGCCTGGTGGACGAGCTTCTTTCCCGGCGCGGCTATCTGCCTTGCTGTTGTCGGGCTCAACCTGTTTGCCGACGGGCTGAACGAGATCGTCGATCCACACTTGCGTGGGCGAGGGCTCCAGCCATGAGGGCCACGAGCGTTGAAGGCGGGCCGCTGCTCAGCGTTCGGAACCTGAAGGTACATTTGCGTGTGGGCGAAACACTCGTGCGCGCCGTCGATGGGATCGACTTTGCCGTCGGTGAGGGTGAGAGCATTGGCATTGTTGGCGAATCCGGATCGGGCAAAAGCACGCTTGCGCGCGCCATACTCAAGTTGCTTCCCAATGTCGAACTCGCGGCTTTTGAGGGCGAGGTGCATTTTCGCGGAATAGATCTCGCCGGCATATCCGAGCGGGCGCTGCGCGATCTTCGTCGGCACCGGGGGTTCTCGATGATTTTTCAGGATCCGCTTGGTTATCTTAATCCAACGAAGCGGGTTGGGGCGCAGGTTGCTGAAGCGATTGGCGGAGAGAGTTCCACGCCGGTCGGTGATCGCGTTCAGAAACTGCTTGCCGACGCTGGCCTTCCGTCACCCAGCCAAGTCGTGCGGCGCTTTCCGCATGAGCTTTCCGGCGGCATGCGTCAGCGCGTCATGATCGCGATGGCGCTTGCCAGCGAGCCCGTCTTGCTGGTCGCCGACGAACCGACAACCGCGCTCGACGCGACAGTGCAGCTCCAAGTTCTCGAAACACTCCGCCGGCTGCATCGCGACCGGAAGATGGCGATGGTCATTATCTCCCACGATCTCGGTGTGATCGCGGAACTTTGCGACCGGATCTATGTCATGCGCGCGGGAAAGATGGTCGAAAGCGGCGACACGCTGGAGATATTTGAAAGCCCGAAGCATCCCTACACCGCGCAGCTGATCGCGCTGAGCACCCGCCGGCATGCAGCGCCCGTAGGGGCGAACGGCGCATTTCCCTCCGAAGCATCTCGGCCGGGGGCAGCGCGATGACCAGCCAAATTCTGCAGCTCCGCGGGGTTACGCGCCGCTATGTGAGCCGGGCCCCTTACAGCTGGCGCCGTCAAATCGTGAACGCGGCCGACGGCGTCGATCTTGATGTCCATGAGGGCGAGACGCTTGCTATTGTTGGCGAATCGGGATCGGGCAAGAGCACCCTTGCCAAGCTTATGTTACACCTCGAGCAGCCTTCGGATGGCGTGGTGCTTTACCGCGGCATTCCTTTGCCTGATCTGAATCGCCAGCAATGGCGGGCCTACCGGCGTGACGTCCAGGCGATTTTTCAAGATCCTTCTTCTTCGCTCAATCCACGCATGCGCGTGGAAGAATCGCTCAGTCACGTGGCGCGGCGCCACGAGCTTGCTGAACCGGCCAAGCTGCGCGCATTTCTTGCTGGCCATCTTGCATCGGTCGGCCTCGATCCGCCGGAACATTATCTCGCGCGGTATCCGTACCAACTTTCAGGCGGCCAACAGCAGAAGGTCGCGATCGCCCGCGCGATGATGCTGGAGCCAAGGTTGATCGTGGCGGACGAGCCGCTTTCCAGCCTCGATATTTCGATTCAGGTGCAGGTGTTGGATCTCATGCGCGAATTGAGCCGCCGCAAAAGAGTCGGCTTCGTGCTCATAAGTCATGATCTCAATGCCGTGCAATCCATCGCCGAACGGATCGCGGTGATGCAGCATGGCCGGATCGTTGAAATCGGCCGGGATATCTTCGACGCGCCCGCCCATCCCTACACGCGGCTGCTGCTGCAGGCGCGCCTTTCCGCAGATCCAAGGGAAGTACGCGCTCGCCTGAGCAATTTATCGCATGCTCGGGCTAGTAACCAACCGGCCGAACCGCCTAGCCTCCAGGCGTAGGGCCGAAGGCGGCGGATAAAACAAGAGAAAGTTGGGGAGGAGAGCGAGATGCATGCAGGAGCGATAACGCAACGGGACAAAGAGAAGTTCGAGAATTTCCCTCGCCTTTTTCGGTCCGCATGCGCGGTGGGGGTTTCTGCGCTACTCGCCGTCGGCGCGATGACCTCGGCTATGGCCGCAGAGGGCGTTCCCGTATCGGGCGGAATGGTCGTTGCGGGAATTGACCCGGGTCAAATCAGCACCCTCAACACGCAACTCACGTCCGTAACGTCGTCACTTGTCCTGGCTGATGTTTGGGCAGATGGACTTATGACCTATGATCGAAATGGTAGCCGCATTCCCCGGTTGGCGGAGTCGTGGCGGGCCTCACCGGACGGTCTGACCTATACGTTCAAAATCCGCAGTGGGGTGAAATGGTCCGATGGCCAGCCGTTCAGCGCTGAAGACGTCGTCTTCACGCTAACGAATTTCGGCAAGTACAATACTTATCTTACGAAACTGATGCCGCTCATCGCCGAAGCTAGTGCGCCCAATGCGACGACCTTTGTGCTGAAGCTGAAGCAACCGCTGACAGCGACGCTGGACTTGTTTGATAAGGAGGTTTTTCCGCTTCTGCCCAAGCACATCTATGATCGAACCAATCTGGTGACCAATCCAGCCAATCGCGCGCCGATAGGCTTGGGGCCGTTCAAATTCGTCTCTTGGGAGACGGGCCGTGCGATAACCTTCACACGCAATCCGAACTATTGGGAAAAAGGCAAGCCGCATGTCGATTCGGTTGTTTTCGCGTTGATTCCGGATCCCCAACAGCGGCGCAATGCGCTGGCCAGGGGCGAAATCGATTGGATGTGGCTTGAAGCGGGTCAGGTTCCGGCCGCGGAAGCCGCAGCAAAGGGCGGGAAATTCCGGGTTGTCGAAATCAAGACCAACGCACCCGAACAGGCCGTGGTCGATTTCAATATGCAGCGCGATCCGATGAAGAAGCTCAAGGTCCGCCAGGCTCTGTTTGAAGCGATCGACCGGGCCCGCATCGTTCAAGATGTCTATCAAGGCATGGCGAACAAGTCAGTCAATGCCATCCCGGCTCAGTTCCGCAACCTGCATGACCCGTCGATCGACTACAATAAAATGTATCCGTACGATCCCAAGAAGGCCGGCGCGTTGTTGGACGAAGCGGGGTATCCGCTGAAGAATGGTAAGCGCTTTAGTATCGAGCTTACTTACCCCGGCGTGCCTCCCTATGAGTTGGTCGCCAAGGCAGTCCAGCTACAATGGACGGCGATAGGCATCACCGTAAAGATGGTGGGGCTGGATGGACAGATTTGGACGGACAAGGTTTACAAGCAGCATAATTTTGATGCCTCCATCATATCGCTGACCGGCCGGACCAACCCCGTGCTCGGCGTCGATAGAAGTTTTTTATGCAATCAAAGCAGCGTTCCCTACTCAAACCCAACCAGCTACTGCAATGCTGAACTCGACAAGCTGATCGCAGAAGCCGCCGCCGCGCCGCTCGACAAGCAGAAAGCGCTTTATTCCAAATATGCAGAAATCGTCGCGCGCGATATCAACGAAATCGCGCTGACGAATGCCCGGTATTTCGAAGCGGTCTCGACCAAATTGAAAAACATCGATGCTCAGTTCAATGTCGCGTTCAACACGCACCCGAACTGGCAGGAAGTTTGGATTCCCAAGGACCAGCAGAATTAGCGGTAATTGTGATCTCTCACCGCCCTCCGCTCCGTTCTTCCCGCATAAATAGGTGCTGATTGGTCCGCGACGTCACCCCCCTTGTTCGGCCGAAAACGGTCGCCGTCATCGGCGCGTCCGCGAAGCGCGCTTCGCAAGGCAATGTCGTCATCGATAATCTCCTGAAATGGAAGTTCGCCGGGAAGGTCATGCCGGTTCACCCCTCGGCTGACACGGTTGACGGTCTGCCCGCTCTGCGGACCATTGGCGATCTTCCTGACAATGTGGACACGGCAATTGTGGCGATCCCGGCAGCGAGTGTGCTGGAAAGCCTTATCGCGCTGGAGCGAGCCCATGTCCGCTCCGCAATCGTCTTTTCAAACGGCTTCTCCGTTGAAGAAGAAGTAAGGATACGCGCCTTCGGTGAAACCAGCAGGATCGCCATTCACGGCCCCAATTGCATGGGGCTGATGAATTTCCCGGATTCAATTCGGCTTTATCCCGCACGCCCATCGCCGCGGGTTCGCGCCGGGCGCTGTTCGCTCATCGCTCAATCGGGATCGGCGGCCATTTCCATCATGAATTCCATTTCCGTTGGGCTCTCAAAGGTCATAACTGTCGGCAGCGAATTCCAGCTCGCAGCGGCCGACTACCTTGCCTGGCTCGCCACCGATGAGGAGACGGACGTCGTAGGAATCGTTGCCGAGTCCATCAAGGATCCCGTGGAATTCGCACGTGCGGTGGAGCGCGTCCACGCGGCAGGCAAAGGCCTTGTGGTACTCAAGGTTGGAAAATCTGAAACTGGTTCGGCCGCGACGAATGCCCATACTGGTGCGCTCATAACCGACAGCGATGCTTACGACCAGTTCTTTACCGAATGTGGCGTCGCTATTGCATGCGATTATGATGAGCTTGTCGCGTCATTGGAATGTTTCGTCCAGACAAAAAAAGTAAAAAAACAGCAGGGCGTGGCCATCATTGGTATTTCCGGCGGGCAGACCGCGCTCGCCTGTGATGTTGCCGAGGACGTCGGTCTGAGGTTGGTACGGTTTGAAGAGAAGACGCGTGAAGCTGTTCGGAAGTCCTTGCCCGGCAGCAACGGCGACAATCCCATCGACATTGGTGCCACCATCCCACCCGAGCTGCGCAAGGTACCGGAAGCGCTTCGCGCCGTGCTGGCCGATAACTCGGTGGGCGCTCTCGCGATCATTCAGGACTGCCAGGCCAGCCTTAATCCATACGGGCTTGAAAGCTATAGCGAAGTTATCGGGATATATGGCGACACCGGCAAGCAGGCGACGAAGCCTGTGGTTGTCATCTCGCCAACGGCCGAACCCCTTCATGAGCGCATTGTCACGACTTTGTCGGACGCCGGCATTCCTTTGTTGCGAGGGTTGCGTCCCGGCTTGGCAGCCGTCGGGAACCTCGGTGCCGGTCAGACTGGCAAGGCCGAGCGGTGGGCGGGAATGCACAGCAAAAGTCGCCCTTTCTACAACCCCGCGGCGGAAGATTTGCGGCAGGAAATTTCCCGTTTCTCGGGGACTTTGCCAACAGACTTGTGCCTTCGCATCCTTAAAGCCTACGGCTTGCCTTTTGTGCACTCCGTGGTGGTGAAAAGCGCGGGGGAAGCGATCGAGCGAGCGCGTGAAGTGGGCTTTCCCATGGTGGTGAAGATTGCTTCACCGGATATCTCGCATCGTTCCGATGTCGGAGGCGTGAAGCTCGGCATAACGAACGGCCCTGATTTGGAAAATGCCATGGCCGAAATCACGGCGAAGGTGGCTGCCGCGGCGCCGATGGCGCGGATCGACGGATTTGAACTCCAGGAACAGTTTCAAGGAGACGTCGAAGCGATGATCGGCTTCGCAGCGGCGCCTCCCTTCGGCTCTCTCGTCGTTATCGGTACCGGCGGCACCATGGTGGAGCTGCAGGCCGATAAAGCGGTCAGGCTTGCGCCCATAGAGATGGACGAGGCGAACGAGATGATCGCGACGACTCGCCTCGGCAAGCTGCTCGCAGGCTACCGTAACCTTATGCCCAAAACCGATACGAGCAAACTTGCGGACTTGGTGGTCCGTACATCCTTGCTTGCTGCCGATCTCGGGGACTTGGTGACCGCCTGCGACCTCAATCCCGTATTGGTGCGCAAACAGTCCGGCGAGCTGCGCCTGGTGGACGTGTTAATGCAATCAGGCGCGGCTAAGCAGCGGTCGTAAATGCCCTTGCCAACGCGGCATTGTAGGAAGCGGCGAAATTTTTGGAGACGGCCGCATCGGGCGCCAGGAAAAAGAAGCCATGATAGGCGCCCGGTGCCAGATAAAACTCTGTGGGCACGCCGGCGTCTACCAGGCGCCGCGCGTACTCGATGTCTTCGTCCACAAAAAGATCGACCGAGCCGACTCCGATATAAGTTGGCGGTAGGCCGCGAAGATCCGCGACACGGGCAGGGACGGAGTTGCGCGGAACGTTTGGCGATCCCGCGGGGACCCCGAGCAAAGAGCTCCAACCGAATCGATTGGACTGACGGCTCCATATGAACCTGCCGATCTGAGGAGCCGGTTCCTTTCCGCTTCCGGTGCGGTCATCGAGCATCGGATAGATCAAAAACTGGAAGATAATCGGAACTTCGCCGCGATCGCGCGCCGCGATGGCCAATGTGGCGGCGAGCCCTCCGCCCGCGCTTTCACCCATGATGGCTATCCGCGTTGGGTCGACGCCAAGAGATCTGGCATTGGCATGCAACCATTTCAGCGCGGCGTAGCTGTCCTCGAGTGCCCCCGGAAAGGGGGTTTCTGGCGCGAGCCGGTAATCGACGGAAACTATGACGCAGTCATGGTCCTGGGCGATTTTCTGCAACCCGGAGAATTTCGGCCAAGAACTCGCTGTGCTTCCGCTTATGTAACCGCCGCCATGCGTGTACAGAAGCCCCGGCCGCAAGCGCCCGCTATCGGAACCGCCGACAATGTAAATGCGCACCTCCGGTCCGCCGGACGGCCCTGGTATCGAGCGCGCCGCGACCTCGGACGGCAAGGTCTCAGAACCCGCGTCCGGATTTTGGCGCCATTGCCGGACTTGCGCGGCGGTCACCGGCGTCTCTGGCGGGATCGTGCGCAGAAAGGCACGCAGTTCAGGATCTACGGAGCGCAAGAGTTCGTCCGGATCGTCGGCGCCTCTTGAGCCGGCAGCGGCTGCGCGGGCCGCCGGCATCGACGTAATCGCCGCCAGTCCAAACAGGGTTGCCTCGCGTCTCGTCACCATTGTGCCTCACAATCTTGCGGCGCGTTTTTTCCGATGGGCGCGAAACATTTTCCACCATTCCCGCAGGGCAAAAATCTGGACGTCCCAAACGGAGCGAATGTCGGTCTCGCCTTCGACACCCGTCAACGGAAATTCGTCCCTTGCGGGATGATAATAAGTGCCGAAGAGGATGTCCCATACCGGAAAAAACCCGACAAAATTCTTGTCTCGATGTTGGGGGAGATAACTATGGTGAATTCTGTGACTCTGTGAGCTTGTGAATAGAACGGTGGCCCTGCCGAACTGCAGTCGCAGGTTGCTGTGATTTTGAAAATTCAGAAGAGTCCAAAACCCTATGATCGCGCCTTGGGTCAGTCCGGCGCCAAGGGCGTCCGTGGCATTGAACTTGAATAACAGCGCCACCGGTATCGATATGAAAAACACGATGAAAAAATTTTCCAGCCAGTTCTGTCTTGGTCCCGTCAAGGCATCGAATTCAGGGTCAAGGTGATGCATCTTGTGATGCTGCCACAGAATATTGCTCTTATGGAGCGCGCGGTGATACCAATAAAAAAAGAAGTCGCCGATGAGGCTGGCCGCGAGCAATGCAATGATGATGGATACCACGGTTTTTCCGTCGCCAACGCGAAAGTCAACCAAGCCAAGATCAAGCCCAAGCACTTTGACAAGCAGTGATGCAAGATAGGTGGCCAGGAGCGCGAAAGGGATTCCGGACGCATAATTGGCGAGCATGATTTGGAAGTGAGTCATCCACTTTTCAGCGGATTTTCTCGGTCCCGCAGGGCGTGTCAGATGCTCCAATAGGGAAAGTACAAGGGGTGGTGCGATACTGATCAAGGTATAGGCTGAGGCCCATGCGATCGTTTGCTTTGCCGGAGCCAATTTGAGAAGCGTGGCCAGGTAAAGCACGCCCAAAAACAGCGCCGAGAGGAACACCGCTCCGGTGATCGGAATGACGGACGATCTTGCGCCAAGAGCAGACCCTTCTGTCCGCTCAAAGCTTCGGGAGTGGCTTACTCGGCTCGGTCGGCTCATAAGGTCTCGTCGCACTGCAAAATATCGTATCGAAATCTGCTCGCAGACGCCCTGAATAGGATCAGGCCGATACGACGCATCGTGCCTGAAGACGTTTTCCTTGTTAAGGGGCGCTGTTCGCTCTGATAGAGCGAAGCCCCCCTGTTAAAGTGGCCGATATTTCCCGAAATTCGAGCAAAAGAGACAAATACCAGGCCGTAAGGACTGCCTGCTCCACAATTCCTCGGGCCCCAGCTGCGAGGTCAGCGCCTATTCGCTGGTCGGCTCAAGGACGAACAGCGGAACGGGCCTGCTTGTTGGCGCCGCCATTGCAGTATTAAACTCAAGCGGCGATCCAACCAAGCGAGAGCGCGTCCCTTGTCGTTGTCGCGCTTTTTCATCGATCGGCCGGTTTTTGCGTGGGTCCTCGCGATCGTTATCATGCTGGCGGGTGCGATCGCCGCATTCACGCTTCCCGTCGAGCAGTATCCCGTCATTGCACCGCCATCCGTCGTTATCAACGCGTTCTATCCAGGCGCCGACGCTGCGACCCTGCAAAATTCCGTCACGCAGGTGATCGAGCAGCAGCTTACGGGTCTCGACAATCTCCTCTACTTCTCTTCGCAGTCCAACGCCGACGGATCCGTTCAAATCACCGCGACATTTGCCGCTGGGACGAATCCCGACATCGCTCAGGTCCAAGTGCAGAACAAGCTGCAACAGGCAGTGGCGCAATTGCCCAGCGAAGTTCAGCAGATCGGCGTCACCGTGATGAAGTCCGGACCGAGCTTTATTTTGGTGATTGCGGTATACGACACGCAAAATCGTTTCAACGATATCGATATCTCGGACTTCATCGTCTCCAGGCTGCAGGACCCGTTGGCGCGCGTAACCGGCGTCGGGAACGCATTTGTGTTCGGCGCGCCTTACGCCATGCGCATTTGGCTCGATCCCTATAAATTACATTACTACGCGCTCCAGCCGTTGGACGTGAAGAATGCCATTTTGGCCCAGAACACGCAGGTATCGGCAGGCTCAATCGGGGGCCTGCCTTCGGTGCCTGGACAGGCGTTGAACGCAACCGTCACAGCCCAATCACAGCTCCAAACGGTGGGACAGTTTCGCAACATCGTCCTTAGAGCAGCTTCCGGCGGGGCGGTGGTGCATTTATCCGATGTGGCGCGGGTCGAGTTGGGCGGTGACAGTTACGCTTCAACCAGTTTGATGAACGGAAGACCCGCATCTGGCTTGGCAATTACGCCATCACCTGGTGCCAATTCCTTGAAGCTTGTCGCGGCGATAAAAAAAGAGGTTGCCGCTCTGGAGCCTTCGTTTCCAGCGGGTCTCAAGGTGGCCTACACGGCAGACAATACGGAGTTCATCAAGCTCTCCATAAGAAACGTCATTGTCACCTTGGTGGAAGCGATCTTGCTGGTCATCCTTGTGATGTATGTTTTCCTGCAAAATTGGCGCACCACGCTGGTCCCCGCGGTTGCCGTCCCGGTGGTACTGCTCGGCACGTTTGGGGTGCTGGCCATCACCGGCTACACCATCAACACCCTGACGCTGTTCGCGCTGGTTCTAGTCATCGGCCTTCTGGTGGACGACGCCATTGTGGTGGTGGAGAATGTGGAACGCATCATGCGGGAAGAGGGGTTGCCGCCGCGCGAAGCAACCTTGCGCTCCATGCAGGAAATCACCGGCGCCCTGATCGGCATCGGTCTGGTTCTGACGGCGGTATTCCTGCCCATGGCCTTTTTCGGCGGCTCGACCGGCGTGATTTATCGGCAATTCTCCGTGACCATCGTTTCGGCGATGCTGTTGTCGATCGGTTGTGCCCTGGCCCTGACGCCGGCGCTATGCGCCACATTGCTCCAGCCTATCCAGCAGGGGCAACATCACCGGGGCCTTCTGGGCCGCTTCTTTCGCTGGTTCAATGCCAGCTTTGAGGGGGCCCGCGCCTGGTACCGCCATCATTTGGAACTCTTTCTGAACCGCACCAAAACAGCGATGCTGATTTACGGTGTGATCGTCCTCGTTCTTGTCTTTCTCTTTTATCGTTTGCCCACCGGCTTTTTACCCGACGAGGATCAGGGCGTTGTCATCAATCTCATCAACGCGCCATCGGGCACGGAACTGCCCGTTACCCTCTCGGTGGCACAGAAAATCATCGATCATTATTTGCATGACGAAAAGCAGAATGTGGATTTTGCGTTTGCGGTCGCCGGGTTCAGTTTTTTGGGAGCTGGGCAGAATGCCGGCATCGCTTTTGTGCATTTGAAAGACTGGGACCAGCGATCTGGCCCACAAAACACCGCGCAATCCATTTCCCAGCGCACTGCGGCGAAATTTTCGAAATCACCAGAGGCTCAGGTCTTCTCCATCGTTCCTGCTTCCGTGCCTGATCTTGGGATAGCCACGGGCTTCGATCTCGAAATGGAAGATCGCGGAGACCTTGGGCATGACGGCTTAATCCGGGCCCGTGACTCGCTTCTACAACTGGCGGCCAAAAATCCGATACTGGCGCAAGTCCGGCCCAACAGCCTGGATGACGCCCAGCAGCTGCATATCGATGTCGACCAGGAAAAGGCCCATGCACTGGGTCTTTCCACCGCCGACATCAATTCCACCCTGGCCTCGGCCTGGGGCGGCACCTTCGTGAACAATTTCATCGACCGCGACCGCGTCAAGCGTGTCTATATACAAGGCGATGCGCCATACCGCATGGCGCCGGAAGATCTGAACCGTTGGTACGTCCGAACCGCAACGGGCACGATGGCGCCCTTCTCTTCCTTCGCCAAGGCACGCTGGACCCTGGGGCCCAGTTCGCTCATCCGCTACAATGGGTATCCCGCGATTGAAATCCAGGGTCAGGGTGTTTCGGGTGTCAGCTCCGGCACGGCATTGGCCGAGATGGACAAGCTGTTTAAGAAGCTGCCGCAGGGTGTCGGCTACGAGCTGACCGGTCTTTCCTATCAGGAGCAGCAATCGGGCGCGCAGGCGCCGGCCCTTTACGGCCTCTCGATCCTGATCATCTATCTTTGTCTGGCAGCGCTTTACGAAAGCTGGGCGGTGCCGCTCTCGGTAATGCTGGTCATTCCGCTGGGCGTTGTCGGCGCTGTCGCGGCCGCGAGCCTGCGCGGGCTCTTCAACGACATCTATTTTCAGGTAGGTCTGCTTGCGACCATCGGCCTCTCAGCCAAGAACGCCATTCTGATTGTGGAATTTGCCGTGTACGGCGAGAAACAGGGGCTCAGTGCCAGGGAGGCGGCGCTGGAAGCGGCACGCCTCAGGCTTAGGCCGATTCTCATGACGTCCATTGCCTTCATTGCCGGCGTTTTCCCCTTGGCGGTAGCCTCGGGCGCGGGCGCTGGCAGTCAGAACGATATCGGCACCGGTGTAATCGGCGGCATGCTGACAGCCACGATACTGGCGATTTTCTTCGTGCCGGTCTTTTTTCAGCTCATCAACAAGAGCTTACAGCACCACCGATAAATATTCGCCTTTTCCGGCCTTAGAGGCGAATGCCGCCGTCCACCAAAATGTCGGTACCGGTGGTGTAACCAGACTCATCGCTTGCGAGATAAACCGCCACCGCCGCGATTTCTTCCGGCCGTCCGAGACGGCCGATGGGCTGGCGCGCGATATAATTCGCCATCGACTTGGCTTCGTCGCCCGTGCTCTTGGCGCGATCATGTAGCGAAGGCGACTCCACCGTTCCCGGACAGATCGTGTTCACGCGGATGCCGTTCTTGATGTAGTCCATTGCGACCGATTTGGAGAATCCGATCACCGCGGCCTTGCTCATCGTATAGGCGAGGCGGTTGGGGAAGCCCTTGAGGCTCGAGGCCAGCGAGGCGACATTTATGACGCTGGCGCCTCCATTCTTGAGAAAATGCGGCAGGAAGGCCTGCGTCAGCACGAACATCGGCGTAACATTGAGGTCGAACGATTTTTGCCAATCAGCGATCGCTGTGCTGGCCAGGGTGCCTTCATGCACCCAACCGGCACAGTTGAAGAGCACATTGACGTCGCGGTGTGAATCCGCGGCCGCCTTCAGTGCGATATTGTCGAGTACATCGAGAACAAAGGTCTCGTGACCGGTCGAGATGGCCGAAAGATCTTTCGCCAGAGACTCCAGCGCCTTCGTATCGCGATCCGTCGCGATCACACGCGCCCCGTCCGCTGCAAAGGCAAGCGCCGTCGCGCGGCCGATCCCGGCGGCGGCGGCGGTCAGAAACGCGACCTTCCCATTTAAGCGATTCATATTGTCCCCTCCGACTGGGCCGTCTCGTCCACGCCCGTGCATTGGCAGTCTAAGAAGAATAGAGCCCGCTCTCCACGACGCCGTATGGTGGCCGGCTCGTTTTTGCCCTATTTTCTCCTGCAAAAAACATTTGCATATACAAAAAGGCTGGCGCAACCTCTCCCGGCCGAAATTGGCATTCGGAGGGGGCGTGATCACAGGAATTGCGTGGGACCACCGACGCTGCTGGGGTCCGCTGGATGCCAGTATCGCATCCTATCGGGCGCAGGCGGGGGAGGATGTCCGCTGGGATCGGCGCACCCTGTACAGCTTTGGCGACGGGGATTTGGCGGATTTCGTCCGTAAGTATGATCTGGTGATCTTCGATCACCCCTTCGTTGGCGATGTCCGCAAGCATGGTTGGTTGTTGGATCTTCGGCCGCTACTGACGTCGCAAGACATGGCGCTATTCGAGCGGGATGCGGTCGGGGCGTCCTGGCGCTCCTATGCGAACGGAGGGGGCATCTGGGCTCTGCCGATTGATACGGCCGCGCAGACCGGCGCCTGGCGGGCCGACCTGTTGGAGCGGCATGGCTTCGCCGTCCCGCAGACGATCGATGATGTCGTCGTGTTGGGCGAACACGGCGCCGCCAAAGGCATCGCGGTGGCCTGGCCATCCGTGCCCACGGACCTGATGTGCACTCTCGTAACGGTGGCGGCCAGCATGGGGCTCGATCCCGGCCATCGCGACGGGGATTTCCTTTCACACGCTCAGGCGAACGACGCGCTTGCTGTGCTGAGAGCGCTAGCGCGCATCGCACACCCGAAATCCCGGGAGTGGAATCCCATCCGTTGTCTCGACCATATGGCCGCCAACGACGACGTCGCTTATGTGCCTTATCTGTTCAACTATGTGAATTATTCCACCGATGATCAGGCACGTCCGATCACGTTTGGCGCAGCCCCAGCAGTTCTTGACGGAATGCCGGCGCGCACTATTCTGGGCGGCGCCGGCATCGGGATCAGCGTAAGCTCTCCCAATCCCAGCGCCGCTTTCGCCTACGCGATGTATCTGTGCTCTCCCGCCTATCAATCCGGCGACTATGTGAGTTTTGGCGGGCAGCCCGGCAGCCGCGCGGCGTGGCAGTCGGAGCGGTGCAATCAACTGACACGCGGATTCTTCCGCAACGCGTTACCGGTGCTCGACAGGGCTTATCTCAGGCCGACCCATCCTGGTTTCGTGCCGTTCTTCCACAATGCGTCGCTGCGTCTCGCCGCCGTGATCCACGAGGACGCCCCGGCGACCCCGTTCGTCGATTGGCTGAACGCCAGTTATGAAGAGATCCGACAGCCGGCGGCCGGAGGCACGCGCTGATGGTCCGGTACGAGGTCCTTGACGCCGACGAACCCGAGAGCAGCGGCAAGCGCAGTTATTCGGTGCCGGCGGCCGAAAAGGCGCTCGACATTATTGAATTCATGGCCGGCCAGCCCGATGGAATGACGGTCACGGAGATGGCGGGCGCGCTTGGCCGCTCGGGCATGAATTCTATCGGGTGATCCTGGTACTCGAGGCGCGGGGCTATCTCTACCGTCGCGCCGGTTCTGACCGGTATCGGCTGTCGCTCAAGCTGTTCGAACTGGCGCACCGGACCTCGTCGGTGCGGCAGCTCACGGATTCCGCACTTTCGGTCATGCAGGCCTTGGCCCCAGCGGCACAACAATCCTGCCATCTGGCGGTTTTGAGCGGCCACGAAGCGCTGATTGTCTTGCAAGTCGATTCCCCCTTGCCGATGCGCTACTCGGTGATGCTCGGCGCGAAATTCGATTTCGCCCAGACCAGCTCAGGCGTCGTGATTTATGCCTACTCCGATCAACGGGTGCGCGATGAACTGATCGCTTTTCTGCGCGCCGATGGCCGGCCTGCCGAAGAGATAAGGCAAGTCGATCTGCGCGCGGCTGCTATCCTCAAGAATGGGTGTGAAGTCAAGAAGTCGCTCGCCGTCGAAGGGGTCACGAATATTTCGGTGCCGGTGTTCGACTATCTCGGTCATGTGGTGGCGGCGTTGACGGTTCCCTATGTGCCGCAGCGCGCGGCTGTTGTTCCATCGGCCAAGGTTCGCGAACTGGCCGTCAAAGCCGGGCGTACGATTTCCACCAATCTCGGCGCCGGGTCGCGTGGGGCGCCCGCCGAGACAACGCGCCGCAAGAAGGTTTGACGATGTCCCTGGCGAAATCCAATCGCCCCGCGGTGGAATCGGTCGATGCGCTGGCGCGCCGGGTCGCGAGCGGCACCCGGATCTCGATCGGCGGGCATCATTTCGCGCGGCTGCCGATTGCGCTGTTGCGGGCCATCGCCAAGTCGGGCGTGCGGGACCTCAACTATTTCGCCTGGGCCGGCGGCCTGCCCTTGGAGCTGCTGCTGGAGGTGGGCGTCGTCGGCAGCATCGATATCTGCTTTTCCAGTCTCGACATCTTCGGCCTGGCGCCGCGCTTCCGCGAGGTGGCGGAGAACCGGCGGCTGCCGATCCGTGACTGGCCGGCCCTGGCCATGATTCAGGGTCTGCGCGCCGCGCAGCAGAATTTGCCCTTCATGCCGGTGCAGCTGCCTGAAGGCTCGACGATGATGGAGCGCTGTCCGGCGCTGACCCGTCACCGCGACGCACGCACCGGCAGGGAAATAGGGTTGGTGGAAGCGCAGGTGATCGACACGCTCCTGCTTCACGCGCCGCGCGCCGATACCGACGGCAATGTCGAGATCTACGGCGCCAAGGCGCTGGACGTCGGGCAGGCCGGCGCGGCGCGGCAAGTGCTGGTGACGGTGGAGGAGATCGTGCCGGCCGGAACGCTCCGGCAGAACGGCCGCAACACTATCCTCACGCGAAACTTGATCACCGCGATCGCCGAAGCGCCGGGCGGAGCCTATCCGACCTCATGCCTTCCTTATTATGCGACCGACTATGCCCGGATCCGCGACATTCTCGAGGGCAAGCATGGCAGCTTGATCGAAGCATTGAGCGGCAGCAAGCCTTCACAGCTGTTGCGCCGGGCCGCAAAAATTTCGGCTGCTAAGATCGTGCCGGAGCCGTTCCGCGATGGCTCGGCTCAGCCATCCCATCCCCGTGTCGATGAAATCATGGCGGTGCGGATTGCCCGTATGCTCGATGATGAGAGCTTCGCCAGCGCAGGCGCCGTGTCGCCTTTGGCCAATGTGGCGTACCGCCTGGCCAAAGCGACCCATGCGCCGGGTCTGTTCCTGGGTGTGTTCAGCTGCGGCCATGTTGATGTTCAACCGGGCACCATGACGCTGACTTTGCTGGAAGCGATGGATGCCAGTTCGGCTGTCTCACACAGCGGCGGCGATGAGGCTTATTCCACTTATTACCAGGCCGGCATTGTCACCCATGAGATCATTGGCGCGGCGCAAATCGATTCCCGTGGGCGGACCAACAATCTGGAATTGGTCAAGCCAAGCGGCGGACGGCTCAGACTGCCCGGCCAAGGCGGCATGTCCGACGTGGCCAACATGCACCGCAATTACGTGGTCTATGTATCCCGGCACAGCCGGATGGCATTGGTCGACAGCGTCGAAACGGTCAGTTCCGCCCGTGGCTTGATCACAGCTAGCGAGCGCGCGCGCACTGGATATCGCCCCGGCGATGTCTTCCTCATCACCAATCTCTGTCTGTTCCGTTTCGATGAAGCGGAAGGGCAACTGGTGGTGACGGAAACGATGCCCGGGGTAAAGCGCGAGACGATCATGGCGGAGACTGGGTTCAAAGTGATCTTCGCCGGGGATTGTCGCGAGATGGACCCGCCGACAGCGCAGGAATTGAAAGTGCTGCGCGAAGAGATCGATCCCTTGGGGATCCGGCGGCTGGAATTCGTCGGCGCCAAGGACAGAGGGGCGTTGCTCGACGAAATCCTGCGGCGCGATCTTGAGGGGACAGCGCACATCATCGGTGAGGTCTGACATGGACGATCAGGAACTCTTCGAAGCGATCCGCGGCAAACTGTTCACGGCGGTGGTGGGTGACATCCTGGATACGCTGGGATATCAGCATCAATTCCTGCCGCCCGGCATCATGCCATTGCAGAAGCATATGCGGGTTGTGGGCCGGGCCATGCCGGTGCTGGAAGCGGATGTGTTCGCCGTCCAGTCCGAGACAGTGGGACCTCTGGCCGCCAAACCGTTCGGGCTCTTGTTTCAAGCGCTGGATGATTTGCGCAAAAACGAAATCTATGTCGCGAGCGGTTCTTCGCTGCGCTATGCCCTTTGGGGTGGCCTGATGACGACGCGGGCGTTGCATCTGCAATCGGCCGGTGCGGTGCTGGACGGTTATGTGCGGGACACCAACGAGATCGAAGGGCTGGCATTTCCGGTCTTCTGCCGCGGCAGCTATGCCCAGGATCAGGGCCCCCGCGGCAAGGTTATCGACTACCGGTGCAGCATCGAGCTTGAGGGTGTGCGGGTAAACCCGGGGGATTTGCTGTTTGGCGACCGTGAAGGCGTGCTGGTGATCCCGCGCGCCGTGGAGGAGGAAGCCGTTGCGAAAGCTGTAGAGAAGGTCGGCACGGAAAATAAGGTGGCGATTGCCATCCGCAACGGCATGAGCACCGCCGAAGCCTTCGCAACCTTTGGCGTTATGTAAAGCGGCTCGCCGAGAGGAGGGCATCGTGACAAGGCGTCTGAGATTGCTGTTTGCCGGTGCGGCGGCTCTGGCCGCCACGGTGGCCCCAGCCCATGCGGCGCGTATGCCCAAAAAAATCGGTTACGTCACCAACTACGCCACGCATGAATGGTATCAGAATGTGATCAAGGGCATGAAGGCTCGCGCGGCGCAGCTTGGAATCGTGCTCGAAGTGCGCGACGCCAATCTTGACGTGAACCGGGAAGTGTCGGCGACCGAAGATTTCATGGCCGAAGGCGTGGACGTGTTGATCGTCACGCCGGTGAATGAAGGCATCGTGCCCTTGGTCCGTCGCGCCAAGGAGGAAGGCATTCCGCTGCTGCTCGAAGGCAGCCCCGTCAAACGCATGACCGCCATGGTGGCGACTTGCGATTATGACACGGGATATTTGGCCGGTATCGAAGCAGGCCATTACACCAAGAGCCATCTGGACGGTACGGCGAGGGTGATGAATGTCGGCCTGCCGCTCCTGTCAGCGACCGTATTACGGGCGCACGGCTTCATGGACGGACTGCGGGCCGTCGTGCCGGGCGCGACACTGGTCAACGACATCGACGGCGGCGGCAATCCGGATACGGCGCTGGCCGCATCGGCTGCCGCACTGGCCAGGAACGCCGATATCAACATCATCTACGGCATCAACGACTCATCGGCACAGGGCGGCTTGCAGGCTTGGAAAGCCAGTGGCCGGTCGCAGAACAATCTTCTGGTGGTGGGGACTGGAGGAGAAGGCCTCGGCTTCATCCATGCGATGAACACTGAACCTGCCTACAGGATCGAGGCCGCGATGTTTCCTGAGAAGGAGGGTTTCACCGCGATCGACGCCGCTGTCCGGCTGTTCAACAAGGAGAGTGTGCCGCAGCAAATCGTTTCACCGAGCGCGGCGATCGTGGGCGCCGATGGCTGGAAGAAATACTATTCCGTGGCCGGGAATGTCCGCACCATCAAATGGGATGCGGTCAATCGCCTGACACCGCCCGCCAAGTGCATGAAGATCACGGGCGGCTTTTAATGCGCAACCGGCCGGTCTTCGATGTCTGACATCCTCCAACCGGCAACAGGCACGCGGGTTTCCCCTCGGCTGGGAGCGAATTGTCCGGGCGTGCTGCTTGTTCTGCTTGCGGTGCTGTGCCTCGCCATATCCATAAACTCTTCGCGATTCTACGCCATCGAAAACATCACCGGCATTTTGCGCCAATGCGCATTGGTGCTGATCATCGGTTCGGGCATGACGCTGCTGCTGATCACCGCAGAGGTCGATCTCTCGGTCGGTGCCTCGCTGGCCTTTGCCGGCGTAATCGCCATGGACGCGACCAATCAAACCGGCAGTGTGTGGCTTGGCGCGCCGGCGGGGATCCTGTTCGGCGGCCTTGTCGGCCTTGCGAACGGCATCATCGTCACGCGCTTCAAGGTCACGTCGCTGATCGCCACCATCGCGACCATGATGATCCTTCAAGGTGGCGTTTTTCTTTATTCGCGCCAGGCGATCCAGAACGGCAGCCAACTTCCGGCCTTTAGCACGATCTCGACCGGCTATTTTGGACCGTTGCCGATGCCGGTGCTGATCGCGGCGATCATCTTCGCGTGCACCTATGTCGTGCTGCGTCATACCTTGTTTGGCCGTTACGTCTATGCCGTTGGCGCCAATCCATATGCGGCGCGGCTTTCCGGCCTCAATCCGGAGCGGCTGAAGCTTATCGTGTTCGTCGTGACGGGGCTTCTCACCGGACTTTCCGGCCTCATTCTCGCTTCGCTGATGAATGCCGGCCAACCCACCGCCGGACATGGCTTCGAGCTTACGGTCATCGCCGCGGTTATTCTCGGTGGCACCAGTCTCAAGGGCGGCCGCGGCACGTTGCTGGGTACGCTGCTCGGCGTGTTGATCCTGCAAGTGATCAACAATGGCATCATTATCTTGGGATGGGATCAGGAGCTACAGTTGGTGGTGCCGGGGTTCGTGATCGTGTTGGCCGCCTATCTCGACATCGTGCGGAGGCGCGACAATGTCCGCTGAGCTTGCACCGAAGGTCGTGCCGGCCGGGCCGGCGCTGGCGATGACCGGTATCAACAAGCGCTTCCCCGGCGTGATGGCCCTGGAGAATGTCGATCTGACTCTCGAGCGGGGCAAAGTCCATGCCTTGATGGGGGAGAATGGCGCCGGCAAGTCGACGCTGATCAAGATCTTGGCCGGAGCTTATCGAAAAGATTCGGGATCCGTCCGTATCGGCGGCGCGGAAGCGGACATACAGGCGCCGCGCGATGCGTTACGCCTGGGCGTCAAAGTCGTGTTTCAAGAGATCGCGCTGATTTCAGAATTCACTGTTGCCGAGAATATCTTTCTTGAGAAATACCCCACCAACCGCCTCGGCGCTATCGACTGGCCTGCTATTCACGCAAGCGCGGCGGCCTTGTTCGCGCGGATCGGATTTGATGTCGATGTGACGGCCAAGGTCGGTGATCTGCCGCTCAGTCAGCAGCAGATGGTCGAGATCGCTCGCGCCCTGGCGCACCAGGCGCG
>Ga0207695_10002310_pt1 | contig 28436 bp, 25 predicted proteins | sample KBSC54metaG_FD_184354 | JGI IMG/M metagenome (GOLD analysis project Ga0207695, IMG submission 184354) | Corn rhizosphere microbial communities from Kellogg Biological Station, Michigan, USA - KBS C5-4 metaG (SPAdes) (version 2) | ecosystem: Host-associated > Plants > Roots > Rhizosphere > Soil...
CGAGGCGACGGGTAGTGGTGCCGACGACGTCTATCTCGACCACACCATGTTCGCGGACTGGTCCACGCTACTATCGCACGCAACCCAATCCGGCAGTGACGTGCTCATCACTGAAAACAGTGAAAACACCATCACGCTGCACAACACCAACAAGACTGACCTGCAGCAGTCCCATTTCCACTTTGTCTGACATTTCCGGTGAGGGACTTCCGAGTCTTCGCCTGCACACTCCGTTTGCAACTGCGTCCCCGCATGCGCTTGAATGATGATCGCTGATCAAGCCGCCGAAAAAGCGAGCGTTGGACCGGACACCGGGCTGCTCTCGCTTTGCGGCGTAGCAGCGTTTTATCGCATCGCAGCCGACGCGGGTCATTTGGCGCGCGAGCTGGCCCTCAACGTCCAAACTGCTTCGGCCGAAGACATCGTGCGGGCATCAAGGCTGGTTGGCCTCAAGGCACGACTGATCAGCAACATTGGGTTAGCCCGGCTTGTGCGGATACCGGTGCCTGCGATTGTCCAACTATCGAACGGCACCTTTGCGGTCTTTGCTGGCAAGAATACCGCCGGGCGCTATCGGCTGGTCGATCCGGTGACGCGTAACGATCGCGAGCTCACGCTCGAGGCTTGCCATGCGCTTCTCGGCGGAAGCGTGGTCCTCGTCGGTTTGCGTGCCGGGGGGCGAGGCAGTGATCCGCGGACCTTCAGCCTAAGTTGGTTCCTGCCATCGCTGTGGCGCTATCGAAAACCACTGGCCAACGTCCTGCTCGCCTCGCTCTTCGTGCAGATCTTTGCGCTCGTGACGCCGCTCTTTTTTCAGGTCGTAGTCGACAAGGTTCTCGCGCACAAAGGGTACGACACGCTCTACGTCTTGATCGCCGGCATTGCGATCATCGCGCTGTTCGACGCAATGTTGCAGTACCTGCGAACCTATGCGCTTTCCCACACGACCAACCGCATCGACGTCGAGCTTGGACAACGCTTGTTTCAGCACCTGCTGCACTTGCCGCTGAGCTACTTCGAGACACGTTCGGCGGGCCAGACCGTCGCCCGTGTGCGAGAGCTCGAGACCATCCGGAACTTTCTGACCGGTCAGGGTCTATTTTCGGCAATTGATCTCCTGTTCGCCATCGTCTTCATCGGCGTACTCTACCTCTACTCCTGGAAGCTGACGCTGATCGTCGTCGGCGCGATCCCGATTTACGTGCTGATTGCGGTCGTGGTCCGCCCGCTGCTGCGCGATCTGATCAAAGAGAAGTTCAATCGCGGAGCGTTCAGCCAGCAGTTCCTGGTTGAGGCGATTGTCGGCATCCAGACGGTCAAGGCCGGCGCCGTCGAGCCGGTGATGCAGGCGCAGTGGGGCGAGCGCCTTGCCGCCTACGTCAACACCTCGTTCGCGGCAACGATGCTGGGGGCAGGGGGGCAGAACGCCATCCAGTTCACCAGCAAGGTCTTGAACGCGGCGCTGCTGTTATTCGGGGCCCAGGCGGTCATGAATGGCGAGCTGTCGGTTGGCGCGCTGATCGCCTTCAACATGATTGCGGCGCAGGCGGTACAGCCGGTGCTTCGCCTATCGCAGGTCTGGCAGGATTTTCAGCAGGTCCAGATTTCGGTCGACCGCTTGGGAGATATCCTCAACGCCCCGGTGGAGCGGAAGCCACAGGCGTCATTGCGGTTACCTGCGACGAAGGGAGCGATCAGCCTTCAGCATGTGAGTTTTCGGTATCGCCCTGGTACACCCGAGGTCCTCAAAGACCTCTCGCTTGCGATCGACGCCGGCGAGGTCGTCGGCATCGTCGGCGCCTCGGGCTCCGGAAAGTCGACGCTTACAAAGCTCGTGCAGCGCCTTTATACGCCGGAGCAGGGGCAGATCCTGCTTGACGGAATGGACGTCGCTCAACTCGACCCCGCGTGGCTCCGGAACCAGATCGGCGTGGTTCTGCAGGAGAACCTACTCTTCAACCGGACGATCCACGAGAACATCGCGTTCGCCAATCCCGGCCTGCCCCGCGCCAGGGTGATGCACGTCGCTCGCCTCGCCGGAGCCGACGAGTTCATCGCGCGGCTGCCGCAAGGCTACGACACCGTCATCGAGGAGAGGGGGACCAACCTCTCAGGAGGACAGCGCCAGCGCATCGCCATCGCCCGGGCGCTCGCGACCGATCCATCGATCCTGATCCTCGACGAGGCGACCTCGGCGCTCGACTATGAAAGCGAGCGCGTGATCCAGCAAAACATGCAGCAGATCGTCAAAGGCCGGACCGTGCTGATCATCGCGCACCGGCTCGCGGCGGTTCGGCCCTGCGACAAGATTGTCGGCATGTCCGACGGACGCATTGTCGAGGTTGGCAGCCATCGGGAGTTGCTGGCCCGGCCCAACGGCGTCTACGCGCGCCTATGGGACCTGCAGAATGATGTCGCGGCGGCAGAATGACCATCGTTCCAACCGCCGCCCCAGCCTCACCGTTCCGTCGCCTTCTGCTCCGGCTCGCGGGCGCCCGCAGCGATCGGGAATTCCTGCCCCCGGCCCTGGAGATTCTGGAGACGCCCGCGTCGCCGGTTCGGATGACGCTCGTCCTCATGATCTGCGGCCTTGCGGTCATTGCGCTGGCCTGGTCGTGGGTGGGGCAAGTCGACATCGTGGCCGTCGCGGCGGGCAAGATCGAGCCCACGGGCAAGGTCAAATCCGTGCAGCCGCTCACGACTGGCAAGGTATCTCAGATTCTCGCGCACGATGGCGACACAGTCGCTGCCGGGCAAACGCTCGCGGTGCTCGACGCGACCGAGCAAAAAGGCGAACTCGACCGGCTGACGAATGATGAGGCAGCAAGCGCGGCCGACCTCATGCGCTTGAAAGCAGTCCTCGCCACGCTGACTAAAATACCTGTCTGGACAAGCGCCTTCACCGTCCCGCCTGTGAACTGGTCGGGCACGCCCCCAGCGCTGCAAGACGCCGAAGAAGTCGTCCTGTCGCGAGATCTCGAAGATCTGCGGGCGAAACTGCGGTCCATCGAGAGCCAGATCGCCCAGCATGAGGCGGACTTGAACGCGGTTGCGGCGACCATCGCCGCGCAAGAGCAACTGGTGTCGACGCTCAATACTGTGGCCTCCATGCGGTCCGAGCTTGTGGATCGACAGGCCGGCTCCAAGGCAGATTGGCTCGCCGCACTGCAGGCGCTCCAATCTGAGCAGGTGACCCTGGCCACTCATGCAGCAGAGAAGGCCGACGACACCGCCAGCCTCAACGTCCTCCGGCAAGAAGGGCAAGAGACCTGGACCGGGTTTCTCGCGGATTACGCCAAGTCACAGAGCAGCACGCAGTTGCAGCTTGATGACCTCGTCCACAAGGTCGCGGAGGCCAAGGGTGAGCTCGACTCCATGACACTGCGAAGCCCGATCGATGGCGTCGTCGAAGATTCTCAGCTCACCTCGATCGGCCAGGTCGTCACGACCGGAGAGGAGTTGCTGCGAGTGGTGCCGTCCGACGCACCGGTCGTCGTCCGAGGCTTCATCCCTAATGACGACATCGGCTTCGTGAAGGTGGGGCAGCCTGCAGTCGTCAAGATCGAAGCCTTTCCATTCACCGAGTATGGAACGGTTCAGGGGACCGTTGTTGCCCTCGGAAAGGACGCGCTAGAAGGTCAGAGCACGCCGGGCGCCTCCGCCGGCTCCCCCGTTCTCGACGCGACCGGACCGCTGCTGTTTCCGGTCACGGTCGAATTGCCGTCGGCCAAGGTGCAGTTGAATGGGACCGCGGTCCGGCTCTCGCCCGGAATGCAGGTCACCGCCGAAATCGGAACCGGCCGGCGGCGAATTCTCGAATATCTCTTCGCGCCGATCGTCGAAATCGGAAGTTCGGCATTTCACGAACGGTAGGATCGCCCGCGAGACAAAACGCCACGGAGGACCTCTATCCCGGGTCTTAAGATTCGATCGTGGATAGAAGCATCAGAGCGATAGATTCCCAACCATCTGGTAAAGGCAGGCGGCGCTGCCTCTCGTGATAAAGTTGCCCGCCTGAGGCGCAGAATTTCGCGTCGCTCACACAGTCGTCTGTGCCCCCGTCTGTCCGCCGGCCAGTCAATCGCGTGAGCCGCAGGAACGGCCGTTCTGATCCTGTCTCCCTCTCCGCCACTTCCGCTCGCTGCAATCCGCTACAAAACGCTGCTAACCCCGCGGAACAGCGCGACTTTCGCTTAGCTGCTTGGCCCGGTCGGCGGAGGGATTTTGGGGTGCCTATACCCGCCCGCTGCCGAAGTGCCCTAAGTCCTAAGCAGACACGGATCGACAGACCGTCTGTCCGATCGTCTGTCCGTTCCAGGGGTGAAAAAGGAAGCGGCTGGCCCGAGGAAGAGTCCCGTTCTGGCCGGGCGTTAACCGCCTTTGCGGACAGCTTTATTTGGCGGCTGGACTAAGGGCGACGAAGCCCCATTTGTGCCTTCCAAAGGCCGAGGGCTGAGGTATGTCCGCACCCAGATCACTGACCGCCACACAGGTGGCCGCCATCAAGGAGGATGGTGTGCACTGGGTCGCGCCTAGCCTCTACTTGCAGGTGCGAGCCGGGCAGGGGACACGAAGCTGGCTGTTCAGATACTCCCGGAACGGCAAGAACCAATGCATGGGTCTGGACTCGGTCGAGGATAAGCCGTTCACCGAAGCCCGCGACGAAGCCGCGATGCTGAGGGTTCTGGTCAAGCGCGGCGAGGACCCGATCGCCCAGAAGCGGGAAGTCGAGGCCAAGCGGAAGGTCGAGGAGACGCCCAAGGCTCCCACCTTCGATGAGTGTGCCAAGCAATACATCGCCAGCCACGAAAGCGGCTGGAAAAACGAAAAGCACATCGCCCAGTGGAAGAGCACCCTCAAGACCTATGCCAGCCCGGTTCTGGGCAAGATGCGGGTCGATGAGATCAACATCGAGGACATCCTTAAGGTCCTGAAGCCGATCTGGATCAGCAAGCCCGAGACCGCGAGCCGCCTGAGGGGCCGGATCGAGAAGGTTCTGGGCTGGGCCACGGCGATGAAGTACCGCGGCGGTGAGAACCCTGCCGCGTGGACGGGCGCCCTCCAGCACCTGCTTCCGCCACCGCCTCGATCCAGAAGGTCGAGCACCACAAGGCGGTCCCCTACAAGGAGGTGCCGCAGGTGATGGCAGATCTCCGCAAGATGGCTGGTGTCGGCGCCAAGGCGCTGATGTTCACGATCCTTACCGTCTCACGCACCGGGGAGACGCTCGGGGCCAAGCCTGAAGAGTTCGACCTCGAGAACAAGGTTTGGACGATCCCGGCCGAACGCATGAAGGCTGCTCGTGACCACCGGGTGCCGCTGACCGACGAAGCTATCGCGATCGTCAAAAGCCTCATCCAGCCAGGTGAGACCTACGTCTTCCACAATGAGTTCGGGCGGCCGCTGAGCAACGCCACGATGATGAAGGCGCTTAGGACCGTCCGCGACGACAACCCGACCGTCCACGGGTTCCGCTCATCGTTCCGCGATTGGGCGGCGGAACAGACCGATTCACCGCGCGAGGTGGTCGAGGCGTGTCTCGCTCATGCCGTCGGCGACGCCGCGGAGCTGGCCTACAAGCGAAGCGACTTCCTAGAGAAGCGGCGCGCGGTGATGAATAGATGGTCGAGCTTCGCCGGTCTTGGCAGAAATTGACGTGGCCAAAGCATAGGGTCAGGGTTGAACAAGCAGCGAGCTGCGCCCCCGCTGGACGACGCCGGTGAGCCCATTTGGCGACAGCAGCAGCGATGCTAATGAAGCTTGCAACCCCAGGGTGCCGTCAGCGCCAACAAGCCAGAAACGCCCAGAAGTACTAGGACTTTGCTTGAAGCGAAGGTCTACTCGTTTCATCTGAGCCGCCGGTATCAGCCTCATGCGAGCGCCCCAGTCGGCATCGCGGGCCATTTGTGAATTCTCCCTCGGCGATCTCGCCACTGGCCGTTCGTCGACATTCCCTTGTCGCATGAAGGGCAACGGAACGGTCTCCCTATGGAGAACGGAGCGGTCGCCAACGGCTTGAGGGCGTTTGTAGACACTTTCTCGCTCTAGTTAACGGAGGGTGCATGCAGTCACCGTTCTAGCCCCCCGAGCGCGGCCCGTCGGCACTTTCGGAGCGGAGGACGTGCTCCAATTGGAGTCGAAGGATCGTGTTAGCTGGTCTCCGTGAGGATTGGGGACGGTTGCGACATCGGCAACGCCTCCTGAAGCCCTAGTCACCTCCACTTCTCTGCGTCTGGCTTCAGTGCCGTCGTATCAGGAAGACTCGAGTTCTTCTTCTGCAGCCTCGTTGTCATCCGTTCGCGGGTGCAGCTCGGTAGCTACTGCGGCAAGTGCCGCTTCCGCTCTGGCACACGTGATCCATAGGGCAGGCACAATCTGACACATGCGCCGCAAATGACTGCGGATTTCGGCCGCTACGTCCCCGTCAATCTTCTCGTATGCAAGTTCCAAGAACCACTCTCCAACGGCCTTGCACCAATCCTCCTCGCTTGAATGCGATGCACATGCAATCAAGCCGATCCGCATGAGGCTATCAGGCTCGATGTCCGCCCCAGGCCTGTGGCGGATGATGCGAGCCAGAATTCGTACCTCATCTGCAAGTTCGGGTGTGCGTGTCACTGCCGACACAACCGCCAATCCAGCCAGCATTGAGAAGGCCTTGTCGCTGTCCGTTCCTATGTTGACGCGGTGCTTGACCCGTTGGATCGCCGCCGCCGCTAATCGTGCGTGCTCTGGTCCTATACGAAACACCAAAGCCGAATTGACAACGCTAGCAAAAAAATTGGAGTCGAGCGCTTCGCCCGTTGGAGGTCTTTCAAGTTCGCTGGCAAGCTCCGCCGGGAACTCGACTGGCGACACCGTTCCTCCCTCGAGAGGACCGGGAAGGTAAGCAAAGGGGAATTTCATCTGGTCCTGAAAGCTTCCAGGCCCAGCTTCGGCAACTACTTCTCTTAATTCGTCGCTTGCGATCAACTCAGCATGGTTCTTCCCCGCGGCGGCGATCCTCCCAACGAACTCGGCCTTTAGCTGTTGCGGCATGGCGAAGTCGGGAAGCCACCTAGGCTCGACGCGTAGGTCGATGAGGTTCTGGAGGAAGAACGACTGCCCACGCCCGGAAGTCGCCCAATCGGAAAACCTCTCAGTAACGATGCCGATTGCCAACAACTCCCGTTCAATCAACCCGGCTTGCGCGAGGGCAGCCAAACGGCGCCAAAAGGGTGGCTTGTCGCCAAGAACACCCGTGCGCGCCAACTCGCCATCTACGAACACAAAGAGGCTCGAGGCGAGTTTGAGGCGACCATTGGGATCATTAGGATCGTCGTCCCGGATCTGGCGCGCCATGTCGAGCAGGATAGCCTCTAGTTGAGGGAAGCGATCGACCCGCGCTAGAGCAACTTCCAGCCCGGCGACCTGGGAAAACCGATCACCGTGTTCGGCCAGCCAGCGAAAGAATTCGAGCACCTTCTCTGGGGGCCTGCCGTCTATCTCTATCAGGCTGGAGATGGACGAGTGACCCGCCAAAAGCAGTGACTGAGCCAGACCGGCATCGCCATTCCAATCCAACAGGCGCTCGATGTGTGACTTCGCGGTCGTCTGAACGAACTCGGAAACTCGAGAAGCAGCGTCAACTGCGCCAACTAGGCGATCATAGTAGTACGGCTGGCGCGGGACCATGACAGGGACGTCGCTTTTCCCGGTCGACACCTGCCTCTTAATTGCGCGGGCAACGCCCTGTGGAGTCAGCTTTAGATTCTCATTTAGGTCGTCGAGGTCCCCGTCATTAAGCGGTCCAGTCTCCAGGCGCGATCGCCAAGCGGACACCGTACCGTCGTGCAGGTTCCTTCCCTGCACCTCCCTCTCAAATCCGGCGAGCCGTTGTTCCCTGCTGGTAGAGAAGGGAAAGAACGAGGTCAGTGCAAAGGTGCCGCCGTCCCGGCGGAGGACGACGACCTCGGATCCGTCACGATCCTCTATCGTCACCACAAACGTCTCTTCCTGATCTGATTTGACTTCGACGCTGGCGGTACGGTTTGCATGGGCTCGCCGCACTGCCCGGTAGAGCACGGACCTTTTGAAACTGATCTCTGTGTCATCGAAACTGAGAGTTGCGTCTCCCTGGAGGCCGTATGTCTCACGAAATGCCGACCGCTCAAGGAGCGAGTCCCGGATGATGGGCGGAAACAGCAGTAGGACCTGAATTGCCCCCGCTCGGGCCATTCTTGAGACTCTAGTCATTGGAGTCTCCTTCCCGTTCGGCCCGCTGGCCTCCTTCAGCAATCCATTCCTGCACGGTTTCTAGAAGTTCGTCATACGACCCACCCGCTTCATCACGCAGGCGCGTGAGTACAGCGTCCTCGAGCCATGCCCAATAGCGTTCCCGCACCCCTCCAATCGTACCCGGGAAAACGGCGAGCGACAAAACTTGCGCGCGGTACCGCGATAGCGGATCGCCAAGATCGATCTCTAGCCGATGCGCCCAACCTCGCAGGTCAAACATCGACAGCAACCACGTGGAGCGAATGCGAGCCTCTTGATCGGGTATTGCCTCCGTCCATTGCGCACGAATCGCGCCAGACATTGCGAAATTCATCCCATCGAGCCACCGGCCTTCTTCCGGCAGTTGTAGAACCTCGGTCATGCGTACTCGAAGGACAGACTCACGAATGGCCCGGAGCTCGGCGGTCTCGTTCAGGGCCCCGTCAACAATCTGAGCAGCTGACATCCACGCGATCATCTCGTCGGCGGTGATTGGCGTGAGCACGAACCCTGCGCGGCGAGCCCTTATGAACGCGTCACCATACGCAGCGGCTGAGATCGCACCGCTCTCTTTCAGGTGTAACAAGATGTCGAGTGACGTCAGTACGACCTTGGTGCCATCCGTAGTATTGAAATTGCCATGCCGATTGTGGAATCGGTCGTCGATGACAAAGGCTTCGACGCTATCGGCCGCCTCAAAAATCTTCACGGTAGGGTGGAGTTTTAGCGACGACGGCTCCCCGTCATCGTCGTCGCGCTCACCAAGTCGCGCAAGGCGCACCCTGCCGGATGCAATCCCGCCGGCGAGTTCCGATCGAATTGTTTCGATCAGAGCAAGCGCTTCCCCACTCACCGCCTCATGCCTCATGAGGGCGTCGCCATCGGCGACTTCAGTCGGTGAGACGTAAGCAGTAAAGCCGGCTGGCTTGAGCCGTCCCAGAAGGTGGAGATGCTGAAGGTAGCTGACAGCGACATCATCCAGATAGAGAACAGCGCCGACCTGAATGGTTGTGCTGCTTGGCCAGGGTTGTTCTTGTGCCGCAAGATAAGTGGCGGCCCGTTCTTCCTCCGTCGCTGTGAGTTGCCCTGCCCGCTTTAGCGCCGCTACCACGTCGCCGCATCCAGCAAGATGCGCCTCGTAGCCTGACACATCGGCCAGTTCATCCATCAATGTCCCCACCTTGTGGAGGGGAAACGGTCTGACCACGATCTTCTGACGGTGCTCTCCGTCGGCCTGCTCAGTAGCCGCGGCAAGAAAGGCGGCAAGGTCGGCGCCAACTTCGCTCTCCATGCGGGCATCAGTTTTTGCCGGCGGCTCAAATCGATTCAGATACCCGCTGTCGATCAAGCGCTTCAGCTCGAGTGCGGACTTCACACGGCTCGGTTGGTGAAACTGAAGCTGCTCGCGCTCTTCAAACAGCCACCCGAGTGTAGTGTGAGCAATGTAGATTTCCTCAAATGCCTCGAGTGCCTCGTGCAACAGGCCGAGTAGGGCAAGGGTTAGTAGCGCAGTTGTATCGAACGCGGGCCGTGCAATTGTGTGTCTTACGAGCGGGCGGCCTCCGCTGAACGCGAAGATGAGCGCGCGTGCCCGAGGGTCCGGCTCACCGAGGTTCGCAAGCGCCGGGACGAGATAGAAATTGAGCAGAGTTCGATAAAGCACGCGCGCAGCGACGAACATTGGCATCCGCGCCGCTAGTAATTCCTCCCAGGTGCGCCCCTCGGTCTCATTCCACCCGGGTTGCATGTCGAGCAACTCACGGATGTTGACCTGCCTTATAGGCCCGTCCTCGCCTGAGCTTCTCCCAGCGGCCTCGAACCAGCCAAATGTCTCTGCATCCTCCCACCCGGCTGCGAGGGCCGTCGAGTAGCAACCGAGCAAGATTGCAGGTTGTCCCGCGATACAGGGCTGGTGCGGCGGGCCTGCAATCTGACCGACGGATCGGAGTCCATCGATGCATCTTCGAGGTTGCTCACTTCCGAAACGATGCTCCTCGGTTACCGCGCGCTATCAAGGCACGCCTCGACTAGCTTGAGCAGCATCGAGGTATCCCCAGGTGACGCGACGACCACGACCTTGACGCGCTGGCGCAACGGATCATGCGCGACGTCTAATGAGACAGGCGTTGCCGGGCGTTCACTCCCGTTCACCGCTCCCATGAGAACTGTCGAGACGCGCTGGAGAAATGCGATATCGATATCATCGATATCGATGATGCTGGTAACCCTTGCGGTGGTCGACCTCGGCGCCTCAGGCGCGCCGGCGAATGCATTTAGGTCAGAACGCAACACTCTGTACTGGTTGCCCACTTTTGTGCCGCGCAGCCTGCCTTCGCGGATGAAGCGGAGCACGGTCTTCCGATGCACCGTCAGTGCCTCAGCTACGAGGTCCACGGTGAGCAGTTCACTTGCCAACGTTCTCATTTGCTCCCGTTTCTTCTTCTGATCGATCTTATAATGGAGCAATAGGGAGTCAACGCCCTACGGCATGGCGATCAGCCAGGAGCCCTTTGAAGCCACACGGCGGCTCGCGGTCTGCACGGGTCTGGAGCTGCGACCTCCTGAGGGTCGGTAAAGGGCTAAATCGGCCGTCTGCGTTCAGTCCACTTGCTGCCAAAAAGCAGCACGTGGTGTCCGCTCCGGGCCAAGAGCAGTCACCGCCGACCAATAGCCAAAGCTCCGATTCCCGGGGAAATTTGCGGGCCTTTGCTTTGTCCCGCCATAGATGGGGGCCGCGGCAGGGCCGCGACAGCCCCCACTATGGCGGGACGGTTGGAAAGCTGCGTATAGGTCCAAAATATCCCATACAGCGCCTCTATGTGCCCTGCGGAGCAGCCCTCAAGGCGCTTCGAGCCGGAAGGACCCTACGAGTTCTCCTACTCCTGATAGTCCAGTGTAGCGGCTGTGACCGGTATCTTCGGCTTCGGGACAGAGAGAGACGAGTTGCTCTCATTCTCGTCCCCCAATCTTGCCCCAGCCGCTGCAGTTAGGGCAATGGAGATCGGGCTTCACCGTGTGAGCTACGAGGGGTCATGAGCGGCGCAAGGCGACGACACGATCGTTGACGACCACGTGCTCTCGTCGAGGCCCTCATTGCGGAACATCCGCTCGAGAAGATTACCGTTCATGCTGGCACGCAGACGGCACCAGTATTTCGGGAAGAGTGTGGATTCCGACCGACATGCGGCAAAGCCTATTCGCATGTCCTGGCCCGCGGGAGTCGTGTTGTGCTTTAGCTATGTTCAACTTTGGGCCATCACCGGTCATTTATTGGCGTCTGCTCCGCGCCAAAAAAGGTCGATCGGCCAAGTGCATTTAGCGGCGCACTTTCCGCCGACATCGCGAATGGTTCATCCGGGCACTAAGGCTCTACCAGTCGCAGAATCTATTCCTGCTGTGCCTTAGCCGCCATAGTTCCACTCCCGCCGCTCCAGCCGCTATTTCTAGACGCCAGCGAGACCGGCGTTAATCCGCCCTTGTTCTTCAGACGAACGTCCGCTCGTCCCTCAATGAGGGTTCTGACGGGCGCCGCACCACGGGTGCGCACAGCGAGATGAAGAGGTGTCGCACCATCATTGTTGCGAGCATTCGGCTCCGTTCCAGCGCTCAAAAGTATGGTAATGGTTGTGGCTTGCGCGCTGGGTTCCAGTCGAGCGCATTCGGCGCTTGCTCGGCGTGCCGCTAATATATCGTTCCGATTCGGAATTGTTGAGTCGGTGCGACCGCGTAGCTCGGGACCGCCGGCCATCCGCCAAGCCTCGTTGGCTGATAGCCGACGTCTTAGTTCGCGCTACCTGAAACTTAATCGGCCGAAGGCCCTGAGCGCAGGGACCGGAAGAAATCCCGGATGTCAGCGGTCAGGAATTCGGGCTCCTCCATTGCCGGGAAGTGGCCGCCGCTTGGACACTCAGTCCAATGTGCAATCCTGTGCTGGGGGTCCATGATGCGGCGGACAAGCGGGTGGGCGTGGAACACGGCCCAGCCTGTCGGGACCGACGAGGGTGCAGTCCAGCCAGCAGCACTGTGCATGCTCTCCCAATAGAACTGCGCGGATGAGCCACCGGTGTTCGTGAACCAGTAGAGCGCCACGTTGGCAAGGAGCTGATCGCGATCGACGGCCTGCTCGGGGAGCGAACGGGCGGGGTCGGTCCACTCGCGAAATTTTTCGACGATCCACGCGAGCTGACCCACCGGCGAGTCACCGAGGCCGTAGGCAAGCGTCTGGGGCTTGGTCGATTGCTGGCGGAAGTAGCCATCGCCGTCCCGTCCCTTTGCCTTAATTGCATTGAGCTCGGCGATTTCAGCTTCGCTCAAGTCCTTCGGCATCGGAAGGAACGCGCCGACGTAATTGAGGCCCATACGGTCACTACCAACGTGCATGCCGATCAGGCGGTCGGGATAGTGCGAAGCAAGGTGGCTGATGATGCCGGAGCCGATATCGGTGCCGTGCGCACCGTAGCGGCGATAGCCGAGCTGCTCCATGAGCGTAGCGTAAGCCTCGGCGATGCGGGCAACCGTCCACCCGGCGTCGCTGAGCGGAGTCGAAAAACCAAAGCCAGGCAGCGATGGAATAATGACGTCAAAGGCGTCGGCCGCAGCAGCGCCGTGAGCAAGGGGTTCGGCCAGCGGCGGGACGATTTTTTGGTATTCGACGAAGGACCCCGGCCAACCATGACAGAGCAGCAGCGGCATGGCATTGGGCTGTGAGGATCTTAGATGGACGAAATGGATCGTCTGCCCATCGATAGTCGTCGTGAACTGAGGCAGCCGGTTAAGCGTAGCCTCCTGAGCCCGCCAGTCGAAGCCTGTGGCCCAATAGCCAGCGAGCTGCTTCAGGTAGTCGAGCGGCACGCCGCGGCTCCAGTCGCCGTTAGGATCGGGCTGGGCCCAGCGAGTGCCCTCGAGGCGGCTCACCAGATCGTCGAGATCGGCCTCTGGAACGTGGACGGTGAAGGGAGTGATATCGGTCATAGCGGTCTCCTGTTTGGACTAGACCGTTATGCTCAAAGCCTCCTGACAGCTGGTGTCAGCAGTGGGCCATAACCCACATGGGTGATGTGCACCTCCTACCTTGGGGCAAGACTGCCGCCGCTCGAGCTCGCAACTCCGGGGGGCAGTTAGTCCCAGCTTTGAGCAAAATTCGCATAGCTTGCAGCATGTGGCCTCGCCACTGGTGCGGACCGCCGATCCAGCGGGGGCATCCTCGTTGCCGCCGCGCAGCCCAACCGTAAGCACTGAGGGAAAAGCTGACCTACGGAAAGCCCCAGAACTCGAAGCAAACCCAAGAGCATTGGCGATGTTCTAACTTTCCGAAAGGCCAAATCTGCCTCGGCTCTTAGCACCGCTGAGGCAAACGGCAGATTTGCCTGAGAGCATCGCAGGAAAGCGGAACGAGCCGACCGTAGTCTTGGGCCACATGCAGCTGGGGCCGCCAGTCGCGGCCTCTGCATGCTGAGGGTCAACGAGAGCGGCCCGCAAAGCCCAAGAACTCCGGACATTGGGCATGCTGGGAGCCAGCATGCCTAAATCCCCGCAAAGCCCGGGACTTCCGCACATCGAGCATGCTGAGCCCGTTTTGGCAGTAAGTTGGCGAGAGCCAGCGGGAGGAGCTATGCATTGGCGATGACCTTCTCAGGTGATCAGCGGCCGCATCGGCCCCGCGCTGTCAGCCACGTCAACCGTGATGTGGGTCTGATCATCCAGGACACCCTCAGTCACTTCGATCAGTGGCGAGACCGCGTGGCGATGCTGCAGGCCTCGGTCGAGCGCAAGGGAGCTGATCGAAAGGCCATCCGCAGGAGTGCACGTCCATCCGTGCCGGGATTTTGCAGGCGAGGACCAACCTGATCCGCAGTCTTGCAGAAAGCCCAGCCAGGATGAGCGGCCATGGGCGGGTGGTCGACTCGAGCGCGCCCTCGACAGCCTTGAAGAGAGTCTTACGCAGATCGAGGCGAAGACCAGCGGTTAGCCACCAGCGGCAGCCAGCTGTCGGAGCTGTTGGCCGAACGCGCGGACTTGTCGTTCGGCCTGGTGATCGACGACCGCACTATCGGACAACAGCGCCCAACTCAGGGCATCGAACTTGATGACCAGGTCAGGGACAGTGCGCGGCGGATATCTGAGGATCATCTCCACGGTCTCGGCCAGTTCATCGGCGGTCGCCGACCATTTCGCCCAGGCCTCGCTATAGGCAGCCGGTCTTGCCGCTTCTGCGGCCCCACGGCGGTCTTTATCGCCACCGACGGCACCTTGTTCCATCTCCTCTCGAAGCTGCCGCACCTGCCGGCCCTGTCGCGCCCGCCGGGCGCGAAGCCGCACGAAGGTCCGGTGCAGATCGCGAAGGGCGACCTGGGGCCTCGCGAGCGACTTGCAACTTGTCCTGGGCATGACGACCGACCCTCATTGAAGGTGTCGTCGTGCTCCCTTACTCGCAACTGTGTCGTGAACTCGGTCATACCAGCCGGCCGTGGCTCAGCGGGCGTAGCCCATCACCAGCATAATCGGGATATCGAGTGGAACGCTGATCGTCGCATAGGCGATCAGACCCTTCACATCGCTCGAAAGGCCCCTTTCGAACGCCGACCGAGGCGCGCGCGCCAGTGGAAGCTCTCTAGCTGGCGTTTGTTCCCCGTGGACCGTCGGAACGAGCCGGCTCTTCCCCAGCCGATATTTCCGAAGGTTTGCCGCCGTTGTCGACCTTTGGGATGACGGTCGCCTCCAGCCTCTCCAGTGCGACCCCCACCTTGTTCGCAACTTCGAGGTCGAACTTCCCGTCGACGTCCGTCATTTCGTATTTATGGACCTCGCCGGGGGTAAGATTTGCGGCGTTAGCAAAATCGTTGATGTCCATGCCAAGAGCCAACCGACGGTTGTGGTCGCCCTTGGGTGAACGATCGTGGGGATCGGACGGAAACGGCATCTGCGTCACTTTCGTTGGCGTACAGATTGAAACGTCAATTCTCGTGGATGGTTCGCCCAAGCTGCTCGCTATGAGCAGTGCATCGTCGAGCCGGCGAGCCTGAAGGAGTTCCCTGCCTGATCGCCCGGCTCGGGGTTTTCCTCTCTTCTAGTTGCTCTCGTCTGGCATGGAATCTCGACGAAAGTTCCCCATCTCAAGGCGATGAAATCGAAGCCAAAGCGAGCCGACGCGGACGATCTCGTCATGTCCTGGGACCTGTCCTACGCAGCGACTCTGGGGTCGTCGATACGGAAGAAAGGCATCTTCCTTGAGGTCCGCGCTCGACTGCCTGCGGCCCATAGCCCATAGGCATTTCCTCAAGCTCGAAACCGGCATCCTCACTCTGCGGACGCCCGCCGATTGTGCTGGCGAGTTCCACGCAGCTTCGGCGATCGCCTCGCATGCGATGGCGACGATCGGCGACCTGCCGGTGCTTCCACGAGAGATCGAGGACATACTCGGCATCTCGGCGACGGAACGGCATCGATGGCTGAAGGACGGCCGACTGCCGAGCGCGGGCACACGCACCGTTGCCTTACCTGGGCGGGCAAAGAAGATCACCTTCCATTTTTTCGATCGGCGCGTCGTCGAGGACGTGCTCGACCGGGACTTGGTGAGCAATTGGCGCGAAGACGACGCTTTGGCCGCCGCCGAGAACGGGCGCCGGGCGGCATGGAAGGCCCAGCTCACCCGGTCGCAGCAGTCGACGACGCGCCCGCGCCGGAGCACTGAACTGGACGAAGGCGACCCATCACTGCTGCGGGGCTGGGCGGCGTTCGAGCGCGACGGCCCGCGCTGAGGAACCAATGGAAAGCTCCGACGATTGCTCGCTCGCGATCCAACGGAGTTTTCCATGGCCGATCCCAACAAAAAGTATCCGCAGCCACCGTTCAAACGCCAGAAGCAACCTTGGCCGGGCCTGGCGGGAAAGATGGATCCCGTCCCCGACCACGGTGAGAAAAGCTACAAAGGCTCGGGACGTCTCGCGGGCCGGAAAGCGCTCATTACAGGCGGCGATTCTGGGATCGGGCGAGCGGCGGCGATCGCCTACGCCCGCGAAGGCGCCGACGTCGCCATCAACTACTTTCCATCCGAGGAACCGGACGCCAAAGAGGTCATCGACCTGATCAAGCAAGAAGGCCGTAACGGCGTCGCGCTGCCTGGCGATCTGCGTGACGAGTCCTTCTGTGTGAAGCTGGTTGCCGACGCGATCGATCGTCTCGGCGGCCTCGACATCATCGTCAACAATGCCGGCCGTCAACAGAGCTTCGAGTCGATCCTCGATGTCACCACCGAGGAGTTCGACGCGACCATGAAAACCAACATCTACGCGCCGTTCTGGATCATCAAGGCAGCGCTGCCGCATCTGAAGCCTGGCGCGGTCATCATTGGTACGACATCGGAACAGGCCTATGATCCCTCGCCCGATCTATATGCCTATGCCCAGACGAAGGCCGCGACGATGAACTACGTGAAGTCGCTGGCCAAGCAATTGGGCTCGAAGGGTATTCGCGTCTGTGGGGTTGCACCGGGCCCGGTGTGGACGCCGCTGCAGATCAGTGGTGGTTCGCCCCAGGAACGCGTCGAGAAGTTCGGCGGCCAGACGGCTCTTGGACGTCCCGGGCAGCCGGCTGAGCTCGCCGGCATCTTCGTCCGGCTCGCCGAGGACGACGGGAGCTTCACAACCGGCAACATCTTCGGTGCCGGTGGTGGGCAGGGGCAGCCTTAAGTAAGTCCTCGCAACGTCGTTCCGGCTGTGGCCTCGAGGTCATCCGCGACCAGCTGATCACCGCACGGTCATCGATAGGCATCAACTCCAAGTGCTGGCCGGCGCGAAACCTGATTGACCGCAACGCAGATGGGCGATCGGAAGTTATTCGCTCGTGCGACCGAGTGAACGTCTTTGATGGCAACGACTGAGAACGGCCAGATTGGTCTCCGGTTTGGAGCCGTCCGGAATTGGATGCATCTGTGCGTCGACATGCAACGGATGTTCAACGAGCCGACCGAATGGCGAACGCCATGGATGTCACGGGTGCTGCCCAACGTCCTCAGCATTGTCGAGCTTGAGCCTTCCCGCTCGCTCTTCACGCGCTTCATCCCGCTGCGCTCGGCCGATGAAGGACAGGGGACGTGGCGGCGCTACTATCAGCGCTGGCATTCGATGACCCTCGAGGAGCTTGATGTAGCCCTCGTCGAGTTGGTTCCAGAGCTCGTCTGCTATATCCCGCCGGCGCTCGTGCTCGACAAGTCCGTAATGTCCCCGTGGCACGGCGACCTGCATGCCCGGTTGCGAGCCAGGTCGGTCGACACGCTGATCGTTACGGGGGCAGAGACCGAGGTCTGCGTATTGGCGGCCGTGATGGGCGGCATCGACCTCGGCTACCGAATGATCGTGATCACCGACGCTATCTGTTCGAGCGCTGACGAGACGCACGACGCGATGATGAGAATTTATCATAGCCGTTTTGGCATGCAGGTCGAAACCATTTCGACGTCCGACCTGATCGCGGCGCGGCTCGATGGAAGGCTCGAGACTTAGAAGAGAGGGGAAACCATGGATGGGTTGCAGAAGGAGATCATGAGCACCTTGGGCGTCACCAAGGAGTTTGACGCCGAACAGGAGGCTCGCCGCCGTATCGACTTCCTTGAGACCTATCTGGAGCAGTCACGACTGCGCTCGTATGTCCTCGGGATCAGTGGCGGGGTCGACTCGCTCACTGCGGCGCTGTTGGCGCAGCAGGCCGTCCGTGAACTCCGTGAGACCGGTTACGATGCGAGCTTTGTTGCGGTGCGGTTGCCATATGGGCCGCAGGCCGACGAAACGGACGCGGCCAAGGCAATAGAGATTATCGGAGCGGACAGGGTCCTCACGGTCAACATCAAGCCATCGACCGACGCAGCGTTCGAGTCTCTCAGAGCCAGTGGGCTGAACTTTACCGACGCCGCCCAGGAAGACTTCATTCGCGGCAACATCAAAGCCCGCCAGCGCATGATCACTCAGTACGCCATCGCCGGGGTGCTACATGGCCTCGTCATTGGCACCGACCATGCGGCGGAGGCGCTGATGGGCTTCTTCACCAAGTTCGGCGACGGCGCATCCGATGTCGTGCCGCTATCGGGATTAAATAAGCGTCGCGTCCGCGCCATCGCAATTGCAATGAGGGCTCCCGCCGACCTCGTGGCCAAGGTCCCCACTGCTGATCTCGAAGACAATGCGCCGCTACGTCCTGACGAACAAGCATATGGCGTCACTTACGACGAGATCGACGACTTTCTCGAAGGCAAGAAGATTTCCGAGCAGTCGCGGGCGCGAATATTGGGGACCTATTCCGGCTCGGCTCACAAACGCGCGCTGCCAGTCGGCCCCGCTGACGACACCGCATTCTCTCGGGCTAGAATCTAAAGGAGGCCCATATGTCCGAAGCTAAACTTCCACGTCAGCAGCAAACCCCGCCCGGCGTCACGTCAGAGATGCGGCCGGTGCCCGACCATGGCGAGGAGAGCTATGTCGGTAGTGGCAAGCTCGATGGGAAGGTTGCTCTGATCACCGGCGGCGACTCCGGGATCGGTCGAGCCGTAGCAATCGCATTTGCTCGCGAAGGTGCTGATATCGTTCTGGCCTACCTCAATGAGGACGACGATGCCGAATCCACGGCCGAGCTCATTCGAGAGGCAGGACAAAAGGTCATTGCGGTTCCGGGCGACATCACCGATGAAGCGCATTGCCGGCAGCTGATCGAAGCCGCGGTCAGCGAGTTCGGCCGACTAGATATCCTGGTTAACAATGCTGCCTTCCAGCGCACGCACAAATCGATCGAGGAAATTCCGCTCGATGAGTGGGAGACGACCCTCCGGACGAATGTCACTGCCCCCTTCATTCTCTCTAGAGAAGCCGTCAAGCACATGAGGCGCGGTGCGGCCATCATCAACACCACGTCCATTCAGTCGCGCGATCCGTCGGGTGGACTCCTGGCTTATGCCACGAGCAAGGGGGCGATCTCGAACTTTACGGCCGGGCTCGCGCAGGCGTTGGCTGACAAGGGCATTCGCGTCAACGCGGTTGCACCAGGACCGATTTGGACGCCGCTCATCCCATCGACGATGCCCCCGGAGAAGGTCGAGAAGTTCGGTAGCGATACGCCGCTGGGCCGTGTCGGCCAACCGGCTGAGCTGGCGGCGGCCTATGTGCTCCTTGCCTCGGACGGCTCCAGCTACATGACTGGGGCGGTGATCCCCGTCACCGGCGGCGAGGTTATGATCTAGCGCTGGGACGAGCGGAACGTTTCGGCGGCTCGACGCTTCCGGTGTGACCGAACCTAACTCTGGCGGACGTCAATGGGTATAGTCTGGAACGTCATTATCGGCTTCATCGCCGGACTGATCGCCAAGTTCATCGTCCCGGGCAATCGCGAGCCCAAAGGCTTCATCCTCACCACCATCCTCGGCATCGTCGGTGCATTTGTTGCGACCTATTTGGGTCAAGCGTTGCACTGGTATCAGCCGGGCGAAGGCGCTGTTTGATTGGAGCGATTGTCGGAGCCGTTATCATCCTCGTCGTCTGGGGCTTCATCGCCCGGCGGCGCGGGTAACCACAAAGGATATCATCATGGCACGTGGCACACCTTCAATGTTGGCGCTTCTCGGTCTTCTGGCCGTCGCTGGCTATCAGAACCGTGACAAGATCTCCGCGGCGCTCGGCGGTTTGCAGAAAGATGCAGCCGATCCGAACACGACCATTGGCGGGCTCGCCAATAGTCTTGGCGGTCTGCTCTCGGGGGGCGCCGGCTCGCAAGGAAGCGGTGGTCTGTGAGGCATTCTTGATGGCCGGTGCAGGCCTCAGTGGTGGCCTCGGGCAACTGATCGACAGCTTCAAGAGCGTCGGTCATGCCGAGACAGCAGACTCCTGGGTCAATCCGGCGGTGCCCACGCAGGGCCTAACGCCGACGCAGGTCGAGCAGGTGATCGTTGGCGAGAACCTTAACGAGCTCAGCCAGCGCACGGGCTATCGCGGGACGAGCTGATCAAGCGCTTGGCGACAGCTATTCCGCAATCGGTCGATAAGCTGACGCCCAATGGACAGATGCCGAGCGAAGCGCAGGTCAGGCAGCAGCTCGACGACGAAGATACCAGCCCCGGCCGCCACACGGCGAAGAGGACTATGAGAACTCAGCGGGTCCTCCCGGCTCGAAGCGCCTTGAGGGCTGCTCCGCAGGGCAGCTAGTCTCCAGCCATAGGGAAAATCGGTCCAGCATGCAGCATGCATGGCCCCCACTTCTGAAAATCTCTGGAGTCTCGCTCACTTCGCGGCGCCGCCGGTCAGGCCACGGCATGCTGGGGCACCAAATCGACCGCCTCCAAAGCCCCGGATTTACCTACATTGAGCATGCTCGCGTCTCAGCATGCTCAGAAACCCGCAAAGCCCCGGCTTCCGCAGATCGGGCATGCTGAGGCTCGTTTGCGCGGTTTTGCGCCAACTATGGAAGGTGTCTGACATTGGTCGCCAGACTGGGTCCCCAAGTCATTGACGAGCGTCTGCTTCGCGCCAGAACCGGTCATAAAAGCGCCGTTGCGCGGACATCGCGGCGACGCACCAAAATATCGTGTCACGACAGGTTTCTGGCGGAACCGACCACGCTGTCGCTTGGTTAATCGACAAGCCAGTTCCGCATCGGGGAGAGGCGAAGCTCGTGACCTTGACCTCTGGGGAACTCATGCCGCCGGATCGAAAAAGGCGTGTGGTCAGTCGCCGTACGGTTCTGGCGCTCGGAGCCTCGGCGGTCGGAACCGTCGCAACCGGTGCGGTGGTCGCGCGCGACGGAATGCTCGCAGCGCCCGTCCAGGCCATCACCAACGAATTGCCCTGGCGCGAGGGACAGACCGATGCGCCTAGCCCCAGTGAGGGCAAGTTCTTCACCGCCGCCGAAGCCGGTTTCATCACAGCCGCCGTCGACCGTTTGATCCCCCAGGACGAGACTGGGCCGAGCGCGTCGGAAGCGGGCGTCCCCAGCTTCCTCGACGACCAGCTCGCCGGTCCCTATGGGCGGGGCGACCATTACTACCTCGCTGGACCCTGGAGCAGCGATGCGACTGAGAGCCAGGGCTATCAGAGCCGCTACACGCCCGCCGAGTTCTACCGTCACGCGATTGCCGAGATCGAGGCCTATGTTGTAAACGCCAACCTGGGCCAGAGCTTCAAGGACCTGAGCGCTAACGAGCAGGACAAGCTGCTCAAGCAGATGGAATCGGGCGACCTCAAGCTCGACGGGCCGATCACCTCGAAAGCCTTTTTCACGCAATTTCTGCAGAACGTGCGGGAGGGCTACTTCTCCGATCCGATCTATGGCGGCAACAAGAATGGCTCCGCGTGGAAAATGATCGGCTTTCCAGGCGCTCACTACGACTATTCACCCTGGGTGACGCAGTACAATCAGCCGGTCCCGGTCAAGACGGTGGGCCTGCGCGGCCGTGCCGGCTGGACGCGCAGCTAGAATGGCAACGCAGCTCAAGCCCGTCGATGTCGTGCTAGTTGGCTTTGGCTGGACGGGCGCGATCATGGCGCAGCAGCTGTGCGACGCCGGGATGAACGTACTTGCGCTGGAACGGGCTTCGTCGCGCACTACACCGGAGAACTTCGCCACAACGTTCGACCAGGATGAGCTGCGCTACATGTGGCGCCACCATCTGTTCCAGAACGTCCAGTATTCGACACTGACCTTCCGCAACAATCTCAGCCAAAAGGCGCTGCCAATGCGACGGCTCGGCTCGTTCTTGCCCGGCACCGGGGTGGGTGGCGCCGGCATCCACTGGAACGGGCAGGTGTGGCGCTGGCTCGAGACCGATTTCAAGATCAAGAGCCACAACGAAGAGCGCTATGGCGCCGACGCGACACGCGACCTGACCGTGCAGGACATGCCGCTCTCCTATAAGGACCTTGAGCCATACTACGACCTCTTCGAAAAGCTTTGCGGCATCTCAGGCAAGGCAGGTAATCTCAACGGACAAATCCAACTGGGGGGCAATCCGTTCGAAGGGCCGCGGAGCGCTGAATATCCAACCCCGCCGATGCCGATGACCTACGCCCCTTCGCTGTTTGGCGAGGCGGCACTGATGGCCGGCAAGCATCCATTCCCGCATCCGAGCGCCAACCTCTCGCAGCCATACACAAACCCACTGGGGGCGCAGATGGGTGCCTGCACCTTCTGCGGTTTCTGCGAAAAGTTCGGCTGCGGCAACTACTCCAAGGCGTCGCCGCAAACCACCATCATCCCCTACGTGATGCAGAAGCGAAATTTCGAGTTGCGCACCGAGGCCGAGGTGCTCAGAATCGAAAAGAGCAGTGACGGTAAAACCGCGACCGGCGTCACCTACATCGACAGTGCCGGCGCCGAGTATTTCCAGCCGTCCAACCTCGTCATCCTCACCGCCTACCAGTTCCACAACGTCCACCTGATGCTGCTCTCGGGCATCGGCAAGCCGTACAACCCGGATACCGGCGAGGGTGTGGTGGGCAAGAACTACTGCTACCAGACAATGAGCTCGGTCGGAGTGTTCTTCGACGACAAGCTCATCAACCCGTTCATCGGTGCGGGTGCGCTTGCTTCCGTGATCGACGACTACAACGGCGACAATTTCGATCATACAGGGCTCGGCTTCATCGGCGGCGCGTATATCGCCGCTTTGGTGACAGGCGCGCGTCCTATCGAGATGACACGTGTCCCCGACGGCGTGCCGAAATGGGGGCTCGAGTGGAAGAAGGCGGCCGCCAAGTACTTCCTGCGCAACTTCTCGATTTCGGTGCACGGCTCAAGCTACCCGCAGCGTGCAAACTGCCTCGATCTCGACCCGACCTACAAGGATCAGTTCGGCCGGCCCATGCTGCGGCTGACCTTCGACTTCCCGGACAACGACATCAAGATGGCGAAGTACTGCACCGACCGGGCGACCGAGATCGCCAAGGCCATGGGCCCGAGCTCGGTGACGCCCAAACCGACCAGAACGCCCTACTCGATCGTGCCGTACCAGACCACGCACAATGTCGGGGGGACGATGATGGGCGACAATCCCAGTGACAGCGTCGTCAATCGCTATGGCCAGAGCTGGGACGTGCCGAATCTATTCGTCACCGGCGCAGGGCTTTATCCGCAGAACCCCGGCTACAACCCCACCGGCACGCTCGCGGCGCTCTGCTACATGTCGGCGGCCGCCATCAAGTCGCAATACGCCCGCGCGCCCGGTGCGCTGGTACAGGCATGAGCGTCGAGGTCGCCCCGCGCCGCTCTTGGGCTCAGTCGCCTTGGGCGTGGGTCTGCATCGTCATCGGCGTGTTGATCGTCGTTCTGGTGGCGATCTCGATCGGTAGTTGGTTGTGGCTGCAAGCGAACCCGGTGACCATCGTCGATCCGGCACCGGCGCCGCTGCCGATCCTGACGCAGCCGATTGCCGACGGTCCGGACAAGGTCAAGCTAGAGCAGGGCCGTTACCTTACCATCGCCGGCGATTGCGTCTCCTGCCATACGCGCGAGGGCGGCCAACCATTCGAGGGCGGACTCGGTCTCGCCACTCCGTTCGGCGTGATCTATACCCCCAACATCAGCGGCGAGAAGACCACCGGCCTTGGCAACTGGACGCCGGAGCAGTTCTACCGCGCCTTGCACGAGGGCATTGCGGCCGATGGGCACCACCTCTATCCAGCGTTCCCCTACCCGCATTTCACTAATGTGACTCGCGAGGACGCCGATGCGATCCTCGCTTTCCTCAAAACCGTGCCGGGCCAGCCCTACACTCCGCCGCCTAACCGGCTGCCGTTCCCGCTCAACATCCGGGCCATGCTGATCGGCTGGAACATGCTCTTCTTCCGCAGCCACGACTTCACGCCCAACCCCAAGCAGTCGGCGGAATACAACCGCGGCGCCTATCTGGTGCAAGGCCTCGAGCATTGCGGCGCCTGCCACACCCCTACCAATGCGCTTGGCGCCGAAGAGAGGAGCGCCACCTTCCGAGGCGGCAAGCTCGGCAACTGGTTCGCACCCGACCTCACCGGCAACGCCCAGACGGGCCTCGCCAACTGGAGCCTCGACGAGGTCGTCCAGTATCTGAAGACCGGCCGCAATGCGCACTCCAACGCCGGCGGCGTGATGGCTGAGGTCGTCGCCTACTCGACCTCGCAACTCAGCGACGCCGACCTTCACGCGATCGCCACTTACATTAAGGGCGCTCCTGCAAGCCCGACGCAGACCTCGGCCGAGCCGGAGGTGGCAGCGATGCACACCGGCAGCGCCATTTACGACGACGCCTGTTCGGCCTGCCACCTCAGCCATGGACAGGGGCAGAAGCAGATCTTCCCCAGTCTTGCCGGCAGCGCCGTGGCGCAGCAGCAGGATGCGACCACGGTGATCCACCTCATTCTCGCGGGCGGGCGCACCGCGCCGACGCCCACCCGGCCCTCGACCATCAGCATGCCCAGCTTTGCCTGGAAGCTCACCGACCAGCAGGTCGCCGACGTCGCAACGTTCGTGCGCAACTCTTGGGGCAACCATGCACCGCCGGTAACGGCGCAGGCGGTGGCTGAGTTGCGAAAGTTGCTTGAACTCCCACAGCCTCTTCCGAACTTCGCCCTCTAGACGTACTGGCATCATAGAGCAGAAGGACAAGGACCGCTTTGGGGCCAACCGAGAGTCCCTGGGCGATGGCAGGTTGCACCCGACCGCACCTGACGTTGGACGTCAAAACCCGAGTCGAGAGACTCGGGCTTTGCGGCCTCAGTTTCATCGGAGCACGCGCCAGGTTCAAGCTGTTGAGGGCATCGGCGTTGGCGCCTAGTCCCGAGATCCGACTGGTTATAGACGGTGCCTAAGGCTTTCGAAGACTACAGCTGCGGGCGGATTGATTCCATGGCCACTAGGGGCCGACCTGGCGCGACGGTTAGTCCGCATCGCGTCTTGGTCGAGTTGGTCTGGCGGCTCGGAGCCCTTGTTACGTCAGCTGCTATCGCGCATCCTCACATCTTCATCGACGCCAGGACGACAATCACCTTCAACGATACGGGCTACGTGACGTCGATCCACCACACGTGGACGCTCGACGAGGCGTATTCGGCCGTGAAGTTCGGACATGGCAGCAACCCGCACTCATTACGACCGCAAACAGACAACGCTGAGCTTGGAAGTGGCGTTGGCCAAGCCTTATGCGATCCGCAAGGCGCTCGAACTGTCTCGACGATCCTGAGTACTACGTGGCGATCACTTTCGGAAGCCCGGGCCGCGGCCTCGGAACAGCGGCCGGGTAGCTCACTGGGCGATCGGCTACTCCACACCAGCAATTGCCGCCGTCGGGACTTGGATGGTACCAATGGGCAGCGTCGCGGCGGGTTGTGTCTCGATAATCGCAAGGCCACAGCGCGACGCGGCAAAGAAGGCGGGGACGCCTTCGACCATTGCCGACGAGCCAATAACCAGGAGCAGCGCGGTCCGCCCAGCATTCCCGTGACGATGCTAATGAAGGGGAGGATTAAGAGCGAAGTCGCCCGGAACCGTATGAGCAGTGGCTGTGGAGCGCTCTCCTTATCAACTCACCATCCTCAAGCCGCTCGACGAGACTGGCGAGCCTGAGTTGACCCTTGCTTTTTAGCTACTAGCTTAAATCCATCAACCGCCCGACCCAGGTCAGAAGCCTGCCCATCTGTCTGTTCGATCGCCGCATTGATCTCTCCGACCAAGGAAGCGTTCTGCTGAGTCAGCGCATCCATGTCGCGGATCGCCGTGGTGACGGCGTCGACTGCACTAGCCTGCTCCTGACTATCGTGAGCAATCCCATCCATTAATCGGTTGGAGGCGCGCGCGGCCTCAAGCATGGCATCAAGTTTCCGGGCGGCCTCTTCGACAAGCTTCGACCCGGTGCCAACTTCAGAAGCACTCTGTTGAATCAGTGTCTTTATTTCGGAGGATGCCTCGGCCGCCGATTGAGCTAGGCGCCGGACTTCTATCGCGACGACAGCAAACCCTTTGCCTGCCTCACCGGCTCGTGCCGCCTCGACGGACGCATTGAGCGCAAGGAGGTTCGTCTGGAACGCAATATCGTCAATCAGTCCGATGATGTTCGAGATTTTTCCTGATGAGGCGATAATGCGAGTCATTGCTTCATTTGCCTGACTCATCACCCGGCCACCTTCTTCGGCAGTAAGCGTCACGGACGCGGCCACAGCATTGGCCTCTTCGGCGCGCTTCGCGTTGCTCTGCACGCCCTGTGCGATCTGTTCCATCGCCGCCGAAGTCTCTTGAATGGTTGCGGCCTGTTTGCTTGAACGATCAGCAAGGTCACCTGCGCCCGACATAATCTCTTGCGTGGCAGTCTTCAACGAGCCGGACGTTTCCTTGAGCTGACCGACAATTTCCGCGAGCTTATCGCCCACCGCGTTGGTGTCGTCCTTGAGCTGCCGGAAGGCGCCCTCGTAGTCGCCATGGACACGCTGAGTGAGGTCCATATGGGCTAGGGTGCCGAGCACCATACCGGTCTCGCTGAGACCGCGCCCCATCGTCTCCAACAGGTCATTCACGACTGCGGCGATATGGTTGAGGCTCGCCTGGCCGTAGGTTGTTGGAATTCGGACGTCGAAGTCGCCACGTGATGCGGCTGTTACGGCGGCGGTCAGCCTCTCGCCCATGGCGTTGCCCTCGTTGGCGATAACGCTGGCCTCCTCCGCCCGCATCCGTTCCTCCGCACCAATTTCGGAAATGCGGATGCCATTCTGCCGGAAGACTTCGACGGCTTTAGCCATGCTGCCGAGTTCGTCCTTGCGGCGGGTGCCCGGGACGTCGTCGTCGAGCTTGCTATCAGCGATGCGCGTCATGGCCTCGTTTAGCAGCCGAATTGGCCGCACCAATTGCGTGCGGCTTAGCCAAGTCGCTACGCTCAAGGCGATGAGTAACCCAGTCCCAAATACCGAAGCTGTGACCACGACGGCCGTCATTGCCGCCCCGTGCGCGCCAGCCTTCGCAGCGGCGAGCGCCTCAGTCTCCATGTCGTTGATAGTGTCAAACGCGTTGTCGAGTTTGTCGAACTCATCAGTGGTGTCACCAGCTAGAAGCGCCTTCGCCTCATCAAGCTCATTTGCTCGAATGAGCTCGAACTCATTTTTCACGTCCTGCATCAGCTTGGGCGAGCCGCCTGCAAGCACCTTGAAAGGCACTTCTTCGCTAGCCGACACTAGTGAAGCCATATCCGACAACACCGACGTCAAGTCCGCGATGTTGCCGTCAACGTCCTTTTGAAGTTCAGCGACCTTGTCAGGTGTGACCAGTGCAGCGAAGCCGAGCTCGTACAGCCGCGTCTTGTTCTCGGCAGCCGAGGCGAAACTCCGGGCTTTGTTCGCGGTAAGATCTACGAGCTGTTGGGTGTCGCGGTCCAGATCGAGGACCGCCTTGATTCCAACCCCGCCAATAACAACCGCCAAGAGCAGCGGGAGGCAAAGAACGAGGCCAACCTTGCTCGAGATCCTGATGTTGTCGAGAATCATGTTTCACTCCCCCGCGACGACCTGAAGATGTCTAGAATTTATAGTGAACGTGGCCTTAAGCTGCCCACGGAGTACGGTCAGCAAATTTGGCCAAGGAACAAGCGGGGTTCCTCCAACGAGAGCGCGCCGTGTTCAGACTGAGAGTCGCGGTCTTTAGGGGTAGCTTAGGAAGCAGCGGGCCAGGCTAAGAAGACCGTGTTGATCAAGGACAAGAGGATGATGCTCCGCCAACTTGGGGTACTTGTTCCGCTGCTGGCGGCCTCTGCTGGGCCGGTCCCCCAAGCACTAGCCTTAAGTGCCTCGGCGTGGGCGCCGCCACGACGCTGCTTCCGGCGAGCGGCTATACCGACATCAAAGAAGCTTGGCGAGCAGAAGGGTATCCTCGGGTTGTATGCGGCCTGGTCTCAATGCTACAGCCTCCGGATACCTTCGGCCGACCACCCGAGCCAAGGGCCAGCAGGGCCACCCAAATCGTTCTGCCCGCGTCGATCGGACGTATCCAGATGTGGCGGGAAACGACGGTTGGTCTCGTTCTTCCAAGTAGCCCTTTAAAGCGGTGCTGCCGCGACGCGAGAGGGCCCTCGCATTCGGTGGCCATAATACCGTCGTCCACCCGTGGGGCGATTAGTCGGCGGCGCGTCGTCCGGACTTGGCATCAACGAGGACATGCTGCACCAACCCGTCCGTCGCCAACGTTAGGTCGTAAAG